>OAOK01000027.1_pt1 | contig 189486 bp, 194 predicted proteins | sample 1641101 | NCBI WGS metagenome assembly OAOK01 (sample SAMEA104232307, study PRJEB22302) | sediment metagenome | biome: forest; feature: aquifer; material: sediment | place: USA | collected 2011-08-07 | depth 0.01 m
TCATTCGATGTCGCCGCCTCGGCTTCCCGAGCGATCCATTCGCGCAAATCCCGTGCGCCCCGCCCCGAAAAGGAGCGATAGCCGTAGATTCGGCGAAGGTCCGCCAGATGCTCGTGCCGGGTCTCCTCGCGCGCGGCATAGAGGAGTAGATCGTCGCTGGTCAGGCCGAGCTGGGCCGCGATGAAATCCGATACCTGCGCCGGGATCAACTCGCCAGGAGCGAGCACCCGGCCCGGGTAGCGCAGGACGCACAGTTGCAGCGCGAAGCCAAAACGATTGTGGGCGCGCCGGCGCTGGCGGATATGCCCGAGATCCTCATCGCTGAGGGTATAGTGCCGCAGCAGCTCACCTTGATCGACCGGCAAGTGAAGCAGCGCCTCGCGCTGTCGATCGGTCAGGGTCACGCGACGCGGCATACATGCTCCTTATTCTTTCCGAGCTACGGTTTGAGATAGCTTGATTGAGATGCTGGTTAAGATACACAATAGCCCAATCTTATGTGCTCATGTTCGTCACCGCCTCAAACCTTCGTTTGTGATCCATGCTGATCGGCTACGCCCGCGTGTCCAAAGCCGACGGCTCGCAGTCGCTCGACCTGCAGCACGATGCCCTTCGCGCTGCCGGTGTCGAGCCAGGCAATATCTATGATGATCGTGCATCCGGTAGCCGTGATGATCGCCCCGGTCTTGCCGCCTGCCTGAAATCGTTGCGCGACGGCGATGTCCTCATCGTTTGGAAGCTCGACCGGCTCGGCCGAACGCTCACCCACCTGGTCAGCACGGTGCAGAATCTGTCGGATCGCGGTATCGGTCTGCGGGTGCTCACCGGCAAGGGCGCGCAGATCGACACCACGACGCCATCGGGCCGGATGGTGTTCGGCATTTTTGCCACACTGGCGGAGTTTGAGCGGGATATGATCCGCGAGCGCACCATGGCTGGCCTGGCCGCTGCCCGCGCGCGGGGACGCAAGGGTGGCCGCAAGTTCGCCCTCTCCAAGGCCCAGGTGCGGCTCGCTCAGGCTGCTATGGCCCAACGCGACACGTCCGTTTCCGACCTCTGCAAGGAACTCGGGATCGAGCGCGTCACTCTCTACCGCTATGTCGGTCCCAACGGGGAACTCCGGGATTACGGTCAGCGCGTGCTTGCTGCCAAAACGCGATGATGATGACGGGAGCCCCGATCAAACTTACCCAAGCGGACGCCGCAGACGTTGCAGACCTGTACAACCGTTGCAGCGACTATTTCCTGTTGCAGGACGGGGCCGCGCCCACGCTGGACGATGCTCGCGAGCTTTTCTCCGATGTGCCGCCCGAAAAGAGCGCCCACAATCAAGCTGTCCTGGGATGGAAGGGGCCTGGCGGCCTATATGCAATCGCGGCCATCCTCCGCGATTATCCGCGTGATGGCACATGGTATCTCGGCTTCATGATCGTAGATGCCGCACAGCGTGGTCGTGGCGTCGGACGCTCAATTTACTCGACGGTCGAAAGCTGGGCCGCTGCGAGAGGTGCCACAGAGATTCGGTTGGCCGTGCTGGAAGCGAATGAAGCGGCAGAGCGATTTTGGCGTTCTCTCGGCTTCATTGAGTATCGGCGCGTTGGGCCAGACACCTTCAAAATGCGTAGCCATCGCCGGATAGAACTGAGCCGTCGCCTTTCTGGCGCGACCGTAGAAGGCAGCAACAAGTAAGATCTCGCGCCGGCTATCTGGGCGAGCTTGGCGTAGGATTCCGCCCCCTCCCGCAAACGCCCCCTTTCAGGGAAGGGGGCTTGAGATCGCCTTGATGGCCTTCAATCCCGTTCCAAAACGAGCGATCGCGTCCCTGTTTCTCTCCAGCTCGCCATAGGGCAGATAGGCGAAGTCGAGATCGGCAATACGGCTGAAAGCCGGGCGACGGAGTTGCGCGCGAACGTCCTGCTCGCGCGCATTCGGTGCGACCAGGAATAGCCCGGCGGCAGCGTGCAGATCGCTCCCCGACAGCGCCAGATCGAGCATGCGCACGATCCCCGAGTAGATCGAGGTCGAATGTTCAACCTCGAACGCGGCGGCGACGCCGTCGCCACCCTTCGCCAGCCACAACACGTCGATGAGGCGGATCGAGTCCGCTCCGGGAGAGGTCGCAATGGCGTCTGGAAGGCGCTCGAGGCATCCCTGTCCAAGCGGGCAGCCAGCGTGAAGTCGACCGCGGTCATTGGCGGCGATCCACACATCGTAACCGAGGGCATGGCCGAGGTCGCGCAGCCAGGCCTGGATTTCGGCGTGCGTGCGATCGGTTTCGCCCTGCGCGGCGGCTGTCTTGTCGAGCCGGCTTGCCTCCGCTCTGGCATGTTCCAATCTGCCGAGCCAGTCGTCGGCCGCCGTTGCGTCATCCTCCAGCGGTGGCGCGGGATAGCGGCCCGAGCCAATGTCGAACAACAGTCCGCCGATCGCGCCGAGATCGTTGGAGAGCAACTCGCGGTAACGGTCGTTGAGGTCGAGGATGCCGGCGCGCATGGCGAGAAAATGATCCCATGACCCGAGCTTCACCTTGGCGCCGGTGACGGCATTGTAGCCCTTGACGATCGCGGTATTGAAGGGCGGCACCAGCGTCGGGTGAAGGAAATAGAGCAGGTTGGCCGCCGCCGGCCCCAGCCCCTTGATCTTGAGCGCGTCTATGCTGCGGATGTGGCTGATGATCTCCTCGGCGGTATCGCAGCACGAGCAATTGTCGAGCAGGCGACCGAACGCCCGCTGGTTGTCCGGGCTTTCGTAGATGTCTGGAATGCGCAGCTTGGGCTTCCACAGCCAGGCATGGTCGGCGCCCTTGAAGATCTGCCGCTGTTCGGCGATCGAGTGGACAACCGTTTCCAGTGACGAGCCGCGATAGGCGACGCCGAACCGCCCACTTTCGATTTCTGCGACCACCTGCTGCAGCCCGCGACGGATGGAGCGGAAGTTTTTCAGCCGTTCGTCCCACAGAAACCAGGAGCGATAGGTGGCGCCGGGATCGTCTCGCCAACGACGGACAAGCTCGCTCACGAGATCATGATGTGTCGCGGGTAACAAGGTCATACTGGCTGGGTCATCTAAACTGGGCTCCTTGCCGTTCAGGCTATCGCGAGCAAGGGCGGCTTGCACGTTCAATGTGCGATCCGCGAAGCGTGCTCAAATTGTCGGTGATCGCGCAGGGAAACGCCGCTGGCATTGGGCGTTGCCGGTCGCAACCGTCGACCGGGCGCACAGCCAGGCAGACGGCCGGCACGGGCGTCGCCGCCCGGGAGCGGCGCCGCAACCAGCTTCTTTTGGTCGAACTTAGCGGATCACTGCTTTGCGATCGCGGTGACCTCGCCATCGCTGCCCTTGAGCGAGAGGTCGAAATCGACCTTGTCGCCGACCTTGACCGCATCGGTGATCGACGGCGCGGCCTTGAACGCCATCGTCATCGCGGGCCACTTGGCCTCCGGGATCGGACCATGATCGAGCGTGATCGTGCCTGCCGCCTTGTCGATCGCGGTGACGGTGCCATGGCCCTTGGCCTTGATCGCGGCGTTCGCGTCAGGCGCCATCGACATGTTGCCCATGTCGCCGCTCATGGTCGCGGCGGGCGCCGCCTCGTTGGTCTCAGTCGCAACGGGGGCCTCCGCCTTCTTGCCGCACGCGGCAGTCAGGGCGGCGAGGCCGAGGGCAATGGTCAGTCGTGCATGGTTCATCGTCTTCTCCTTCATGATGAAACGGGTTGAGGGATGGGATCGGTCTTGGGCCGGCGCAACAGCAGGTAGGCGGCGGGCAGGACGAACATTGAGAGCAAGGGCGCGGTCAGCATGCCGCCGATCATCGGCGCGGCAATCCGGCTCATGACCTCCGAACCCGCGCCTGATCCCAGCAGGATCGGCAGCAGGCCGGCCAGGATCACCGCCACCGTCATCGCCTTGGGACGGACGCGCAGCAGCGCGCCTTCGCGCACGGCGGCCTCGACCTCGGCAGCGTCCGGATGTGCGCCGCGCTCGGCCAGCGCGTTCTTGAGATAGATCAGCATCACCACCCCGAACTCGGCGGAGACGCCGGCGAGCGCGATGAACCCGACCCCGGTGGCGATCGACTGGTTGAACCCCAGCAGATAAAGCGTCCAGATGCCGCCGGTCAGCGCAAACGGCAGCGTCCCCATGATCAGCGCCGCCTCGTCGAAGCGGCCGAAGATGAGGTAGAGCAGCACGAAGATGATCAGCAGCGTCGCGGGCACGACCAGCTTCAAGCGGTCGACCGCGCGCTCGAGATATTCGAACTGGCCAGAGTAAGCGATGCTGACCCCAGGCGAGAGCCTGACCTGTTTCGCCACCGCACGCTGCAGATCGCCGACCACCGAGGCAAGATCGCGCCCGCGCACATCGACGTAGACCCAGGTCGAAGGCCGGGCATTCTCGGTCTTGAGCATCGGCGGTCCCTCGGCGATCGAGACGTTTGCCACGGTGCCCAAGGTGATCTGCTGGCCCGCGGGCGTCAGGATCGGTAGCGCCCGCAGCCTTTCGAGGCTGTCGCGCAATTCGCGCGGATAGCGCACGCTGATCGGATAGCGGGCGAGGCCCTCGACCGTCTCGCCGATCGTCTCGCCGCCGATCGCGCCGGAGACGATGGCCTGGACGTCGGCGATGTTGAGCCCGAACCGCGCGGCGGCGGCGCGGTCTATGTCGACATCGACATAGCGTCCGCCGGTCAGCCGCTCGGCGAGCGCCGAGCTGACGCCGGGCACGCTCCTGGCCACGGTCTCGACATCATGCGCGATGCGGTCGAGCTCGGCGAGGTCACTGCCCGACACCTTGACCCCGATCGGGCTCTTGATGCCCGTCGCGAGCATGTCGATGCGGTTGCGGATCGGCGGCACCCAGATATTGGCGAGACCCGGAAGCTTCACCCGGCGATCGAGCTCGTCGACAAGGCGTTCGGGCGTCATGCCCGACCGCCACTGGTCGCGGGGCTTGAATTGGATCGTCGTCTCGAACATTTCGAGCGGCGCGGGATCGGTCGCGGTCTCGGCGCGGCCGGCCTTGCCGAACACGCTTTCGACTTCGGGCACGGTCTTGATCAGGCGGTCGGTCTGCTGGAGCAGCTCACTCGCCTTGGCGGCCGAGAGGCCCGGCAGCGCCGAGGGCATGTAGAGCAGGTCGCCCTCGTCGAGATTGGGCATGAACTCGCCGCCGAGCCGGCTGAGCGGCCAGGCCGTGGTGGCGAACACCAGAGCCGCGATCAGCAGCACTGCCTTAGGCCGCTTCATCGTCCAGTCGATCGCGGGCCGGTAGATATTGGTGAGCCAGCGATTGACCGGATTGGCCTGCTCGGCCGGAATGCGGCCCCGGATCAGCCAGCCCATCAGGATCGGCACCAGGGTCACCGACAGGATCGCGGCCGCGCCCATCGCATAGGTCTTGGTGAAGGCGAGCGGCGCGAACAGCCGGCCTTCCTGCGCCTCCAGGGTGAAGACCGGAATGAACGACAGCGTGATGATCAGCAGGCTGAAGAACAGCGCCGGCCCGACCTCGGCCGCCGCCTCGGTGACGACGATCCAGCGCATCTCGCCATCGAGATGTCTGTCCGGGTGATCCTGCTCCCAGCGTTCGATCCTCTTGTGGGCGTTCTCGATCATGACGACCGCCGCATCCACCATCGCGCCGATGGCGATGGCGATGCCGCCCAGCGACATGATGTTGGCGTTCACCCCCTGGAACCGCATTACGACGAACGCGGCCAGCACACCGAGCGGCAAGGTCAGGATCGCGACCAGCGCCGAGCGGACGTGCCAGAGGAACAGGGCGCAGACCAATGCGACGACGATGAACTCCTCGACCAGCTTGCGGGTGAGGTTCTCGACCGCGCGATCGATCAGCTGCGAGCGGTCATAGACCGTGACCACCTCGACGCCCGGCGGCAGGCTTTTCCTGAGATCGGCGAGCTTGTCCTTGACCGCCGCGATGGTCTCACGGGCGTTCTTGCCTGACCGAAGAATAACGACGCCGCCGGCGACCTCGCCTTCGCCGTTCAGTTCGGCGATGCCGCGCCGCATCTCGGGGCCGACCTGGATCGTGGCGACATCGCCGAGCCGGACGGGCACGCCGCCCGCCGCAGTCTTGAGCGGGATTGCCCGGAAATCGTCGAGCGTTTTCAGATAGCCCGAGGCGCGGACCATATATTCGGCCTCGGCCATTTCCAGCACCGAGCCGCCGGCTTCCTGATTGGCTTGGCTGATCGCCTGCACTGCCTGGGAGTGGGTTACGCCGTAGGCCGCGAGCTTCACCGGATCGAGCAGCACCTGGTACTGCTTGACCATGCCGCCGATGCTGGCGACTTCGGCCACGCCGGTCACGGTCTTCAGCTCGTAGCGCAGGAACCAGTCCTGCAACCCGCGAAGCTGCGAGAGATCGTGCCGGCCGGTGCGGTCGACCAGCGCATATTCATAGACCCAGCCGACCCCGGTCGCGTCCGGCCCGAGCGCGCTGCGGGCGCTGGCCGGCAACCGACCCTGGACCTGGTTGAGATATTCGAGCACGCGGCTGCGCGCCCAGTAGAGATCGGTGCCGTCCTCGAAGATCACATAGACGAAGCTGTCGCCGAAGAAGCTATAGCCGCGCACCGTCTTGGCGCCGGGCACCGACAGCATGGTGGTGGTGAGCGGATAGGTGATCTGGTTCTCGACGATCTGCGGCGCCTGACCCGGATAGGAAGTGCGGATCACGACCTGCACGTCGGAAAGATCGGGCAGCGCGTCGATCGGGGTCGAGCGCACCGCCCACAGGCCCGCGCCGACCAGCGCGAGCATGCCGAGCACGACGAAGAAGCGGTTCCTCACCGACCAGCGGATGAGATGGGCGATCACTGGCCCGCCACCTTCGCCATATGCCGCAGCGTCGGTCCCGCCGGGGGCCGGTCGAACCCGAACCGGACCCGGTCACCCGCCTTGAAGCCGCGCGCGATGCCCGGATTGGCGAGCGCGAAGGTCATCGTCATCGCCGGCCAGTCGAGCGCGGGAACGGGCTCGTGGCTGAGCGTCACCGAATTGGCCGTGATCCGCTCGATCTTGCCCGTCGTCTCGTACAGCGTGGCTTTCGACGCCGGCGCGGCGATGGTCGCCGATGCCGCACCGCCGCCGATCGGCCGCGCCTCGATTCCCGACAGGCTCGCCTCGGAATCGATCAGGAACTGCCCCGAGACGACGACGTTCTCGCCGGGCGACAGGCCGGCAAGGATCTCGGTCTCGCCGCCTGCCTCGCGGCCGATGCGGACCTCGGCGGGATGATAGCGCCCGTCGCCTGCGGCCAGCATGACGAGCGTGCGCCTGCCCGTGCGGATCACCGCTTCGCTCGGCACCAGCAGCGCCGGCTTGGCATCGCCGCCAAGCGCGACGCTGGCGAACATGCCCGGCCGCAACCGGCCGTCCCGGTTGGGCAGCTCGATCCGCACGGTGAGCGTGCGGCTGTCGGCCTGCGTGGTCGGCAGGATCGCGATCACCCGGCCGGCGAAGCGCTCGCCGGGGAAGCCCGCCAGCGTGGTGCTGGCATTCTGGCCGACCCGGACATCGCCCGCGCGCGCTTCGGGCACCGCGGCATTGAGCCAGACGGTGCCGAGCCCGCTTACCTGGGCGAGCGTCTGGCCCACCGCGAGCGTCACGCCGGCACGGGCGTCGAGCGTCTGGATCGTGCCCGAGATCGGCGTCGTGATCGTCACCACGCCGTTCGGGCGTCCGCTCCGCTCGACGCTGGCGATGAGGCCGTCGGACATGCCCATCAGCCGCAGTCGCTGGCGCGCGGCCGCGGTGAGGTCGGGCTTGCCGAGCCGCCTGACGCTCAGATATTCGGTCTGCGCGCCGCCCCATTCGGGCAGGAGCAGGTCCGCGATCGGCGCGCCGGCGCGGACCACGTCCCCGGGCGCTCGCGCATAGACGCGGCTCACGAACCCGCCCGAACGCGCCTGGATGACGGCGACGTCGCGCTGGTTGAAGTCGATCGTGCCGGTGACCTCGAGGGCCGAGGCAAGGCTGCCCATCTTCGCCGCGACGACCCGCAATCCCAGGCTCTGCCGCGCGGCGGGATCGACGGCGACCGTGGGGGCCGCGCCGGCGCTTCCTCCGTCCGCGTATCGCGGCACGAGCTGCATATCCATGAAGGGCGACTTGCCGGGCTTGTCGAACTTCTGGTTGGGGAACATCGGATCGTACCAGTAAAGGACTTTGCCTGCCCCGGCGGGCGTGGTCGCCTCCGATTGCGGTGCCTGGCGATGGCCAGCCCAATAGCCTGTGCCGCCGGCCAGCAGCGCGACAGCCAGGATCGATGCGCCCCAGCGCAGCGCGGATTTATCGAGCGTCATGGCCGCTCCTCCCCATAGGTGATAGTGATGCGGACCGCGTCGCGCGCGACGTCGGCTTCGCGGTTGAGCGCCTCGACCTCGGCCTCCGCGAGCCCGAGCGTCGTGAGCAGCGCGGCGCCAAGGTCGAGCTTGCCGGCGCCATAGCTGTCGCGGTCGAGCTCGGCGCGGTGCCTGGCGAGTGGCACCAGCGTCTCGCGGGCATTGCGCAACCGGGAGAGATGCATGGCATGGTCTGCGAGATCGGCGTCGAGCTGCGCCACCAGCTCGCGGCGGATCGCCTCGCGGTCGAACCGACCCCCTTGCGCAAGGCTCTCGCTTGCAGCGATCCTGGGGTTCTGGCGCTTGCCGGCGAACAGCGGCAGGTCGATCGACACGCCGACCGAGGCCATGTCGCCGTACATGGGATCGCGCCGGCCATAGGTGACGCCGACCTTCCAGTCGGGGCGCTTGTCGGCGCGCGCGAGACGCACGTCCGCTTCGGCGACTGCGATCCGCGCGTCCTGCGCGCGCAGGGCGGGAAGCGCATCGATCCCGGCCCGCAGCCGGATCGGATCGACATCGAGCATCGGCGGGTCGCCCGTCGCCTGCGGGTCGGGGTCGCCGGTATAGCGCGCGAGCCGGGCCCGCGCCTGCGCCACCACCGCAGCCATCTCGGCGCGGCGATCGGCGATGGCGGCGCGGAGCTGGTCGGGCTCGAGCGCCTGGCTCGGGCGCGCGCTGCCCGACGCCAGGCGTGCGGTCACGGTCTTCTGCAGGTCGTCGAGGCTGGCATCGAGCAGGTCGAGCTGCCGGAGCCGGCGTTCTCCATAATAGAGATCGACCCAGGCGAGGGCGGTCTCGAGCCGCACGTTGCGGCCTTCGACCAGCTCGCCCGCCTCGGCGATACCGATATCGGCCGCGGCGCGCGCGGCGCGTGCATGGCGCTTGGCGAGATTGGGGAAGGTCTGGCTGAACCCGATCGTCGCCATAGTGAAATCGTCGCGCGTGAAGCTGCCGGCATTGGGGCCGCTCACCGGGAAGTTCTGCAGGCCCAGGTCGAGCGTCGGATCGGGCAGGCGATCGGCCGCGACCGCCGAAGAGCGGGCGCCGGCTGTCGCCGCCGCGCGCGCCTTGAGGCTTGGCGCGTTGGCGGCAGCGAGCCTCACTGCCTGCTCGTAGGTGAGCGGGCCGGCCGACACCGGCACGGCCCAGGCGCTCGCAAGCGTCGCACCGATAGAGAGCAACAGGCGTCGCACAGCGCGCCTCGGCATCATGATCATGGATATCATCCCCTCATGACAGAGGCGGCGCGCCAAGATGTGACGCGCCGCTCCGGAGCGGGTTTAGCCCTTGTCCGACCTGACTGCGCCGCGCATGCAGTCGGCGGCGCTTGCCTGCATCATCGCGCAATCGCAGCTGGCCATGTCCCGGCTGTCGGGCACCCATATGCGGACACGCGCAGGGCCAGTCGCCCGCGGACCATATTGCGGCGCCGACCGCCATTCCCAATGGCCTTGCGGCGTGCGGCTCGCGTCGGTTGCAAGCGCAGGCGCGGCGAGACTGAGGGCCGCCACAAGGGCGGCCGGAAGCAGTTTGATCATCACGAAAACCTTTGACTGAAAAGAAGGAAACCGGGCGCGCACGCATCGATCGATGCGCGCAGCCCGTGCTCGTTCAATCAGGCAAGGCTGGTGGGAGGATCCGGCTCGGGCGCAACCGCCTTGCCGGTCAATATCGTGTCGGTCGTCCAGAAGCTGGGCGCGTCGTAGAGACGCGCAGGCGCAACGCCGCCTGCCAGGTCCGCTGCGACCAGCGGGATCACGCACCCCATCGCGGCGATGCAATCGAGCGTCAGGCCCTTGCAGGGCTTTTCGCTGGGCGCAGGCTGCTGCTTGGCCATCATCGCCATGCAGTCCGCATCCATGCCCTTGGCCAGCGGCGCGCCTGCCGCCTGCGGCACGCTGTGCGCGGCCGCCATCTGGGCTCCGAAGAGACCGGACAGCGCTCCGATGACGAGCAGGAGGGCGAGCAGGCGTTTCACGGGCCTCGATATCTAGCGGGTTTCGCGGGCGCAGCCAACCAAAGTCTCGCGCCGCGCGGATTTTGAAGTGCTGACGGCTGATTCCGTCAACTCCGCGTCAATAAAGATCCGGCCCGGGGAAGAAGATCGGCTGCGGCCTCTACGTATATCGAGGCTGGACCCGGGACCGTAGTCCCAAGCCTGAAGAGACGCTCTTCCCCTCGGCAAAGTCCGGGCGGTGGCTTACCATCCAAGGAGGTGAATATGGTCAGAAAAACTCTCATGGTCGCGCTTGCCGGCATTTCGATGCTTGCTGCCGTCCCCGCTATGGCCCAGGGCATCGGGCACAGCCTGTTCATGCGCGGCTCGATCGTCGACACGGGCAGCAACGGCACGGTCGTCTGCATCGGCAAGGCCGATGGCGCCGAGGTCGGCCAGAAGCTCGAGGTCTATCGCGTCGTGACCCATCCGGGTCCGTCCAAGGGCGTGGCGCCGACCTATCACCGCCAGCTCGTCGGCCATGTGACGATCGACCATATCTTTGACGATCACTTCGCGCACGTGTCCGTCGCCGACGGCACGCCTGCCAGGCACGACATCGTCGAGCTTCGCAAGAACTGACAAGCCGGTGGCCCGGCGGCACGGGCTGCCCTGCGACGCGTCGGGGCAGCGGGCCGCCGGCGACGAGGAGACCGTTCGGGGTCAAAGCGAAACCGCTTGACCCTGGACCATGGTCCAACCGGCATGATCGAGCGGATGACATGGGCAATTTCAAGATCGGCGAACTGGCCGCGGCCGCAGGCGTGGGGCGGGATACGATCCGCTATTATGAGCGGATGGGCCTGCTGCGCGAGCCCGCGCGCACGGCAGCGGGCTACAGGCTCTACGACGCGACCGACCTCGAGCGCGTCAATTTCATCCGCTCGGCGCAGGAGCTTGGTTTCACACTCGAACAGGCCCGGCAGCTGCTGGCGCTCAGGGCGTCGGACACCGCGCATGCCCAGGCCGTGCTCGATATCACGCTTGCCAAGATCGCGGACGCCGAAGCCCGGCTCGAGCGCCTGTCGGATATCCGCGACATGCTGCGGATGCTCGCCGACGAATGCCCGGGCGAAGTGCCGGTCTCCGATTGCCCGATCCTCGCCTTCCTGACGGCGCGGCGGAAAGACCAGCAGCATAACAAGAAACATCAGGCAGCGCAGGACGAACGATCACCACGAGCGAAAGGGGTTTTGTCATGAAGAAAATGCGTTTGATCGCCGTCCTCACGCCGGCGCTGCTTCTAGGCGCCTGTGTGACCACGCGGCCGACCTCGGCGCAGGTCGAGAGTTGCCGGGCGATGGAGGGCAATATGGGTCTCCAGACGCCGCATGATCATGGCGAGATGAAGGGGCAGGGGCGCAACCCGATGAACCTCTCGCACGACCGGTGTCTCCGGATTCTGCGCAGCGCGCAATGAGCCGGTCCGGACGCCAGGGATGGCGCCCGGACACAGTTTTCAAGCCAAGGAGCAAAGCCATGATCGACCATGCGAAGAAAGCCCTTCCACTTGTCGGCGGAAGCCTGTTGCTGGCGCTCGCGCTTTCGGGCTGCGACCGCCAGGCCGACCAGACGGTGCCGCCCGCGGCGAACAGCGTCGCCGCCACCCCGGTCCTGACCGACAGCGGCAACGCTGCAGACGCGGCGCCGATGGACGCGATGAGCAACCAGGCCGAGATGGAGCGGCATCACCGTCAGGCGATGGACCATGACGCGATGCGCGCCGGGGCCGGCAACCAGACCGCGCCGGCACCCGATCCCGCGCCGGGCAATGCGGCGATGCCGATGAAGGATATGTAGGCTCGCACACTAAGGGGATGAGGATGTCCAGGCGGATCAGCCTTCGACGCTTGAGCCTCGGCTGCGCAATCGCTCTCAGCCTGTCCGCGAGCGCGGGCGCGCAGGAGGGCGAGGATCATGCCGCGCATCATGGCGCAGGCATGCCGGCCGGCGGGGGCATGTCCGCACCGGCAGAGCCGGGGTCGTCGGACATGGCGAAGATGATGAACCCCATGATGGATCGCATGATCAATGGGGAAGGGGAGAATGAGCACGGCCACGAATCGCGCCGGACCGGCTTCATCTCGCAGCTGCTCGCCTTTCCCGCGCTTGACGAAGCGGCAAGGCAGCGGGTCGCTGCGCAGGCCGGCGAACGGGTAAGCACGGGTCTGGCGATGATCAACGCCGCCTCGGCCGACGGCGCGCGTGCGACCACGGTCTCGGCCCGGCTCGATGCGGCGCGCCGGATGCGCGAAGGGACCGACCTGTTCCGCTCCGGTACCGCCGCGCAGGGCGCGATCGGAGGCTTGCAGCCGCCCCGGGAGGTCGGGCTTGCCTGGCTGCGCGATCAGCTCGACATCGACCAGGCCGCGCCCGGCCATGCCGATCACTGGTTCGGCATCTCGCCCTCGCACCTCCTTCTCATGCTGTTCCTGGGGCTGGTGAGCGCCACGCTTATCGCGCTGCAGATCTTCCGCCTGCGGCGGATCGGGGCGATCGCCGGCGGTGTCGCCACCGCCAAGGTTCCAGCAAAGCCGGAGCCGAAGGCTGCCCCTCCCGCTACCAGGGTTGCGCCCGCGCCTGCACCCGTTGCCGACAGCGCCGGGCTCGCGCCGAGCAATGCGGCCGCACCCGCTGGGGCGTCGCTGCGCAAGCCCAAAAGCTGGGCGGGGCAGCTGCGCGTGGTCCAGATCGTGCGAGAGACGCCGAGCGTGCTGACCTTCCGGCTCGCGGACCCGACCGCCGACCGGCTGCCGTTCGACTTCCTGCCGGGCCAGTTCCTGCAGGTCGAGGTAGAGCCCGAAGCGGGCAAGACCGCGCGCCGTTCCTACACGATCGCCTCTTCGCCGACCCAGCGGGCCTATGTCGAACTGACGGTCAAGCGCGAGGAGCAGGGCGTGGTCTCGCGATACCTGCACGACAAGGTCGTCGCCGACGATCTGCTGAAGGTCAGCGGACCGTTCGGCGCCTTCACCTTCACGGGAACGGATGCCCAGAGCATCGTGCTGATCGCGGGCGGGGTCGGCATCACCCCGATGATGTCGGTGCTGCGCTATCTCACCGACACCGCGTGGAAGGGTGATATCTTCTTCTTCTACGGCGCACGGTCGACCGAGGAATTCGTGTTCCGCGACGAGCTCGAGCGGCTCGAACGCCGTTTTCCCAACCTCCATGTCGTCGCCGCGATGCAGCGCGCGCCCGGCACCGTCTGGATGGGCCCCGAAGGGCCGATCACCCGCGAGATGATCCTGGCCGCGGTGCCGGAGATCGCGAGCCGGCGGATCCATATGTGCGGCCCGCCGGCGATGATGGGCGCGATGCGCGGCGTGCTGGCGGAACTTGGCGTCCCCGAAGCGCAGCTGCACACCGAGGCGTTCGGTCCGGCCTCGCTGCCGGCCGACCACGAGGATCTCGAGGTCAAACCCGCGCCCGCGCCAGCGGATAAGCCGGCCCCGAGCGCCGAGGTGGCGCCGAGCACGGTGACCTTCTCCGTGTCGGGGGTGTCGGCGGCCTTGCCCGCGGACGAGACCGTGCTCGAGGCGGCCGAGGGCGCGGGCGTCGAGATCTCCTATGCCTGCCGTGCGGGCACATGCGGCGCCTGCGTGGTCAAGCTGCTGCAGGGCGAGGTAACGATGGAGGTCGAGTCCGGCCTCGCGCCCGCCGACAAGGCGCAGGGCTATGTGCTCGCGTGCCAGGCGAAGGGCACGGGCACGCCGCTCGTGGTCGAAGCCTGATGCGCGAACGCAGCGACATCGCCGTCGGCCTGCTGGTCGCATTCCTGCTGCTGTTCCCGTTCGGCTACCTCGTGCATGTGTCACCGCGCTTTCCGGGCAGCCTCGCTGGCGGGATCATCGGGATCGCAGCGCTCGTGCTGATGCTGCTGACGCTTCCCTATGTCGCGGCCAAGCACATCGCCTGGGTCGACAAAGTGCTCTCCCGGCTCGTCAGCAAGCCTACCCTGCTCGCCATCCACATCTATGCCGGCGTGCTGGCGCCGATCCTGGGTCTGGTCCACGCCGCGCACAAGCTCGAAAGCCCGGTCGGACTGCTTCTGACCGTCCTCCTGCTGATGACGGTCATCACCGGCTTCATCGGCCGCTACCTGCTTGCCCAGCTTGGTCGGGCGCTGCGCGGACGCAGGTCGGAACTGGCCTCGCTTCGCGCCGCCTTCCTTGAGGAGCCGGCGGCGCCGGCGCAGGCCGATACCGCAGCCGCGCCGCTGTCGGGCTGGAGGCGCTATCTGTTCGTCGCCGGGGATGCGCCCGCGGGCCAGCACCCCCAGAACAGGGCGGGGATCGCCGCGGCGCTGGCCGATACCGAATTCGCGATCCGCGCCGAAGAGGCGACCAACACCCTGTTCGCGCGATGGCGGTTCCTGCACATCCTGCTGGGCTGTCTCATCTTCGCGCTGCTCGCGCTCCACGTCGGCGCGGCGATCTATTACGGGCTGCGCTGGCTATGAGCTGGCAGCGTCTTTCCTATGCCGTCTTCATCGCAGCCCTGCTGGTGATGGTCGCCGCGGTCGCGATCCGGATGCGATCGGACGCGCCGAGGGATGCCGGCCTGGTGGCGCAGCTCGTAGCGCCCGGCCCGCTCTCGAGCGCCCACCAGTCCTTCGCCGGCCAATGCACGGCCTGCCACACGCCGGGCAAGGGCGTCGAAACCCGGACCTGTCTCACCTGCCATGCGGGCACGGATTTCGGGACGAAGCAGTCGACGCAGTTCCACGCGAAAGCGACGCAGTGCACCTCCTGCCACGTCGAACATGAGGGAGAGCGCGGCATCATCCGCATGGATCACGCCGCCTTGCTCGACATGGCAAAGTGGCGGCAGCCTTCGGCGGGCATGTCGACAAACACTCGAAGCCTGACCCCCGAGACCGCGCTCAATTGCGCGAGCTGCCATGCGTTCCGCGATCCGCACCAGGGCCTGTTCGGCACCGACTGCGCGAGCTGTCACAAGACCGACAGCTGGAAGATCGCCAATTACCGCCATCCATCGGTCAATTCGACGCAGTGCGCCGAGTGCCACAAGGCGCCGCCCAGTCACTTCATGGAGCATTTCAGCATGGTCTCGCAGCGCGCAGCCGGATCGAAAGCGCGCGTCGACCAATGCTATGCCTGTCACGCCACCGACAGCTTCAACAATATCCGCAAGCGAGGCTGGTATGATCACCATTGAGGCCGACTGGCTGAGCGCCTTCTTCCGGCTTGCGGTGATCGGCCTGGAACTGGCGGGCACGCTGACCATCCTGGTCGGCGCGGGGCTCGCAACCTTTCTGTTTGCGCGGCGGGCGAGGGCGGGCGACCGAACCGAGGCCTATAGCGCGTTCCGATCGGCGCTCGGCCGCAGCATCCTGCTCGGCCTGGAATTTCTGGTCGCCGGCGACATCGTCAAGTCGCTGGTGATCAACCCGACGCTCGACGATCTCATCGTGCTGGCCGGGCTTGTGCTGGTGCGGACCTTCCTGAGCATCTCGCTCGGGGTCGAGATCAACGGCCACTGGCCCTGGGAGGAAACCCGGATGGCGCGGGAGAAGGCGCGTGCGGCGTCGGATGGGTCGCCGGCTACGGCTGAGGCCGCCGGATGCGGCACAGCGCTCAAGCGATAGCAGATGGAAGGCGCATCATGATCGAGAGACGCGAATTGCTGATGGCGGGCGCCGGCCTTGCCGCCGCCGGAACGCTGGCTGCGCCGGCGGCGGCGCAGCAGCATCGAATGGAAGGGATGGCGATGTCGATGACGGACTGCATCGACGATTGCGTGGCTTCGCACCGCATGTGCCTGGAAACCGCCGCTTGGCTGACGAAGCAAGGCGGCGCGTCAGCTACGGCGTCGCTGATCGCCATGCTGAACGACTGTGCGGAACTGTGCCAGGCGACTGCCAACTCGATGCTGCGGGAATCTGCCCTGCACCGCATCGTCTGCCGCGCCTGCGCCGACGCTTGCGAGCGCTGCGCCGAGGAATGCGGACGCCATAGCGCGGACCAGCGGATCGCGCGTTGCTCGGCCACCTGCAAGAAATGCGCGGCGAGCTGCCGAACGATGGCGGACATGTCGAGCTGAGCGGCGCGCTTCGCACGTGCCCCACATAGTCACGTTCAGGCCAGAGCCCCCGGTCACAGCTTGTGTGTCCGACAACTACGCCAGGACAGCGATCATGGCACGTGGCACAAAGTCCGAGTATCCGGCAACGGCGGAAATCATCGCACCCGCCATCGCCGGAGCCTTCCGTGCCGCCACCCGATAGTCGGGTAATGCCGAGCACCATCTTTACGATTGCGTGAACGCTCCACGGTCGATCTGTATTGGAGAAGTCAGTGTCAACCGCCGAATTTGTCAACCGGCTACCCGAATTGCTCCGCCCCAATCCAGCAAGGGTAGTGATCAGACCCTATATGCCGTCGACGGAAACCTATAAATATGCGGTACCGGATCAGCCACGTGCGCAGCGCATCGCCGACCGCGTCCTGGCGCTCGACCCAGCATCGCTCCACGATGAGTTGCAACGCATTCTTGATGATTTCTCGGGAAGGCATCGTGAGGTTCCGTCCCTGTTTTTGCGGCGGTTCCACGAGGTTGATGGCATCATCGTCTGTGATTGCGAGGTCACCCATGAACAGGCGCTCTTGATCGGTGCCCATTTTTGCAACGAATATTCCTATGAGGCAGCAGCGCTTTTCAATCCGAGCATCGTCCTGCATCCTGACCAGTCTGCTGTACCTGAAAACTCTCTCCGATTCATTCTTTCCCTGCGAGGCGTGGGCGAGGGGCATATCTCCTCCGTCACCTTTCGCACCGGGTTTTGCGCCGCGGACGGAACCATAGCAATCAATCCTCCGAGCCCCATGCCGCTCGTGCTGGAGACTGAAAACATCTCCGGCGAGGACGGGCCGGACGCGGGCATTCGGATCAAGTGCGATGGCAGCCACGATCTCTCGGAGATCGTGATCTTTCCGACAACCCCCAGCCAGCGTGGTGGCATCGAAGACCTTCGCTTGGTCCGCTTCCTGGACGACGATGGCCGAGCCACCTATTTCGGTACATATACGGCATTTAGCGGCCAGTCCGTCCGGCAGGAGTTGTTGTCCACGCCGGACTTCCGGACATTCGAACTCAGACCGCTGCGTGGGGATGCCACCGGTAGCAAGGGCATGGCGCTTTTCCCCCGACGCATTGCCGGGCACTTTGCCATGCTTGGGCGCGAGGATAACGAAAATATCTGGTTCCTGACGTCCGCGGACATTCACGACTGGAGTGGCGGAGCGAAAGCCATCGAACCTCGCTGGCCTTGGGAGTTTGTCCAGATCGGTAATTGCGGATCGCCGATCGAGATCGACGAAGGCTGGCTGGTCGTAACTCATGGAGTCGGCGCCGTTCGGAACTATTGCATCGGGGCGTGCCTGCTGGACCGTGACGATCCCTCGAAGCTGCTGGCGCGGACGAAGCTACCGCTTTTGCGGTCGGACATGGATGAGCGCGAAGGTTATGTGCCAAACGTAGCCTACAGCTGCGGCGCGATGGTACATAATCGGGTGCTGGTACTGCCTTATGCCATTGCTGACAGCTTCACCACTTTTGCCACTATTCCTCTCGAGCGTCTGCTGGCCGCCATGGATTAGTCACTGTTGCCGACCTGTCCTGCTCTCGAGTCCGAACCATAGTTACACATCGGCACAACAACGATGCCAGTGCGATAATTTATGGCCATCTCAGAGACGGACTTCGCACATTACGTATACAGCAAGGCGGAAGGTGACACCATTTCACGGGCAAGCTCCGGAAGGGGCGACAATCGACCGGGCATATGCTCGATCGAACGAGAAACCCAGACTTGAAGGAATGGATACTTGCGCAAGAAGACGGCAATGATCGCTTCGCTCGCAGCTCTCGGCTTCCTCGCCGTCAGTGCCGGACCGGTGCTGGCGGACGGGATGCCGCCGGGCATGCCCGATCTTGAGGAGACCCTCAAGGCCAGGCCGGCGCCTGCCCAGCCCGATCCTGCCCACATGCAGGGCATGGCTCACGGTAAGGAGCAGATGCACGGCCAGATGATGCAGGGCCATCGAATGGCGATGCGGGATTCGCAGGACCAGGACGGCGCCTCCGGCATGTCACACAGGTCGGACGGTGGTTGCTGACCCTGCCATCATTCCATCAGACGACAAGGTTGACGGACAAGATCATGGCCGCTTTCAACCGAAGCCTTGGTCCGCCGTTCCCACGGCGGGCCAATCGCTTTTCTGGCCGGTCTCAGGACGAGAAAACCAGGCCGGGTCACATTTTTGATCGATCCCGGATCATCATTTTACGCGCCTGCTCCAGCAGGCACACGGCCGATCGGATTTCGATTCGTAACTTACGTATACAGACAGCGTCTCGCTAGCAGCATTGAAGCTTCGGAATTGCCGGGATCGGAACGTCGATCGGGCAACAGGAAGAACACTCGGAGACCCTCAATGCGACAGACGACATTTCTCGCGGCGCCCGTCAGCCTCTTCGCGACGCTAACCTTCGCCGCCGGCACCGCTCTCGCCCAGTCGACGCCCGCGCCCGCGCAGGCTGCGCCGGCCCATGCCCACCAGCAGGGCATGGATCATGGCGGGCAGCAGATGCACGATCAGATGATGAAGGATCATCAGGCCGGCGCGCAGAAGCAGCAGGGGCAACCGGCCCAGCAGGATCAACAGGGCATGTCGGGGATGGCCGGCATGTCCGGCGGGTCGCCAGCATCGAACGGCTCGGGCATGGCCGGTAAGGCGAAGAGTGGCTGCTGCAAGATGCCGATGAAGAAGGCCAAGCCGGCGGCGAAGAAGAAGACCGCCAAGCCCATGGCCGACAAGCCGATGAGCGACATGTGAAGTTTCCAGCCCCGAGAACAGACCCCAGGGGCTGAGGGCCCGCCGTTCCCCCGCGGCGGGCCAGTTCTTTGACGATGCCCAGCGTCGCCCCGTGCTCCCAGCTTTCAAAACCGGGTCCGAGCGTCTGACTTGACAGAGGAAACAGCGATGCGAAAACATCTTGGCGTCGGTGCTGCTGTTGGCTTTCTGCTCTTTGGCAGCACGCCGCTCCTCGCACAGGGTATCGGCCATAGCTTGTTCATGCGCGGCAAGATCGTCCGTATGGATGCGGGCGGCACAGTGGCCTGCCTGGGTAAGGCCGATGGCGCGCACATCGGGCAGATACTCGAAGTCTATCACGCAACGCCGCGCCACCGCCGTCTTGTCGGTCATGTCGAAGTCGACCAGATTTTCGACGACCATTATGCTCATTTCCGCGTGAGGGACGGGACGCTTCAGAAAGGCGATTGGGTGAGCCTAAAGCGCGTCCGGGCGTAACGCCAGAATTGGAATGCCAAGCGCCGCCCTCGCCAAAAGAAGACTCGGCCGAGTAACGCCTGTCTCGGCATAATTCCGATCAGGCGTGCGCGAATAGGTTCGGGAGTCGATGAATAGTCATCGGCTCTGTTGGCGTGTCTGACCCTCAAGCCCGCGACCCCGATACCAGACTACCTTCTGCGGAACTTACTTATAGGCCACCCGGGCAAAGAGATTACTCCGTCAGGCCATCGATAGAGATGGAGTCAGGTTATGTTCGAGAAGGCGATCGGGACCATTAACGCGGCGGCCTCCTTCCGACACCGCTATGATAATTTCATCGGAGGCCGCTGGAGCGCTCCTGCGGGCGGCGAGTATTTCGCCGACACGAGCCCGATCAATGGCGCCCAGATCGCAGAGTTCGCGCTGTCGACGCCGGAAGATGTCGAGCGCGCGCTCGATGCGGCGCACGCCGCCAAGGATCAATGGGCAAGGATCGCGCCCGCCGAACGCGCCAGGATTCTCAATCGCGTCGCCGACCGGCTCGAAGACAATCTGGAGTTGCTGGCACTTGCCGAGACGATCGACAATGGCAAGCCGATCCGCGAGACGCGCGCTGCCGACGTGCCGCTTGCGATCGACCATTTCCGCTACTTCGCCGGCTGCATCCGGGCGGAGGAAGGCGGCATCTCGACGATCGATGCGGACACCATCGCCTATCATTTCCGCGAGCCGCTCGGCGTCGTCGGCCAGATCATCCCGTGGAACTTCCCGCTGCTGATGGCGGCGTGGAAGATCGCGCCGGCGCTGGCGGCGGGCAACTGCACCGTCATCAAACCCGCATCCCAGACGCCGCTCACCTTGCTGATGTTCGCCGAGCTCACCGCCGACATCCTGCCGCCCGGCGTGCTCAATGTCGTTACCGGCCCGGGACGGACCGTTGGCCAGGCGATCGCCGCCAATCCGCGCATCGCCAAGGTCTCGTTCACCGGCGAGACCGTCACCGGCAAGCAGATCATGCACGCCGCGGCGGACCATCTGATCCCCCAGACGATGGAGCTTGGCGGCAAGTCGCCCAACATCTTCATGGCGGACGTGCTCGACGAGGACGATGCCTTCTTCGACAAGGCGCTCGAAGGCTTTACTTTGTTCGCCTTCAACAAGGGCGAGGTCTGTACCTGCCCGTCGCGCGCCCTGATCCATGAGTCGATCTTCGACCGCTTCATCGAGCGCGCCGTGGCGCGCGTCGCCGCGATCCGCCAGGGCGATCCGCTCGACCCGTCGGTCCAGGTCGGCGCGCAGGCGTCGGAGGACCAGCTCCACAAGATCCTGGGCTATATCGATATCGGCAAGGCCGAGGGCGCGCAGTGTCTGGTCGGTGGCGCCAGGGCGCTGCCGGGCGGTGCGCTCGACCAGGGCTATTTCGTGCAGCCGACCGTGTTCGTGGGTCAGAACCACATGCGCATCTTCCAGGAGGAGATCTTCGGTCCCGTCCTGTCGGTCACCACGTTCAAGACGGTCGAGGAGGCGATCGCACTTGCCAATGACACCGCCTACGGTCTTGGCGCGGGCGTCTGGACCCGGAGCGGCAACACCGCCTACCGGCTCGGCCGCGCGATCGAGGCCGGGCGGGTCTGGACCAACTGCTATCATCAGTACCCCGCCCATGCCGCCTTCGGCGGATACAAGGCATCGGGCTTCGGGCGTGAAAACCACCGGATGATGCTCGATCATTATCAGCAGACCAAGAATCTGCTCGTCTCCTATGACGAGCACGCGCTCGGCCTGTTCTGACCCCTCGCTCAAAGGAGAAACGGACATGGCGAAAACCATGAAGGCGGCGGTCGTCCGCGAATTCGGCAAGCCCCTGGTCATCGAGGAGGCGCCGATCCCGGCGGTCGGCCCCGGGCAGATCCTGGTCAAGATTGCGGCAACCGGCGTGTGCCATACCGACCTGCACGCGGCAGAAGGAGACTGGCCGGTCAAGCCCAACCCGCCCTTCATTCCTGGCCATGAAGGCGTCGGGCATGTCGCCGCCGTCGGTGCAGGCGTCACCCATGTGAAGGAAGGCGACCGGGTCGGTGTGCCCTGGCTCTACACCGCCTGCGGGCATTGCGTGCATTGCCTGGGTGGCTGGGAGACGCTTTGCCACGAACAGCAGAACACCGGCTATTCGGTCAATGGCAGCTTTGCCGAATATGTCCTCGCCGATCCCAACTATGTTGGTCACCTTCCCGACAATGTCGACTTCCTCGACATTGCGCCGATCCTCTGCGCGGGCGTCACCGTCTACAAGGGATTGAAGGCCACCGAGGCCCGACCCGGCGAGTGGGTGGTCGTCTCAGGGATCGGCGGGCTCGGCCACATGGCGGTGCAATATGCCCGTGCCATGGGTCTCAATGTGGCCGCGGTCGACATCGACGATAGCAAGCTCGACCTCGCTACACGCCTTGGCGCCACACTGACGGTCAACGCGCACAGCGAGGACCCTTCGGCAGCGCTCAAGAAGGCGATAGGCGGCGCGCACGGAGCGCTCGTCACCGCCGTTTCGCCCAAGGCGTTCCAGCAGGCGCTCGGCATGGTCCGGCGCGGCGGCACGGTCGCGCTCAATGGTCTGCCGCCGGGCGACTTCCCGCTGTCGATCTTCGACACCGTGCTGAACGGCATTACCGTGCGCGGCTCGATCGTCGGCACGCGGCTCGATCTGCTCGAGGCACTGGCGTTCGCCGGCGACGGCAAGGTCAAGGCCACGGTCCATGCAGACAAGCTGGAGAACATCAACGACGTCTTCTCCCGCATGCACCATGGCGACATCGAGGGCCGGATCGTCCTCGACCTCGCCTGAACCCGACTTCGCGAAAGTACAGTTCATGTCTCCCTTACATATCCGGCCGATCGCACGGCGCCGTTTCGTCCAGGGGCTGGCGATCGGCGGCGCGGTCGCCGGTTTCGCCCCGGCGCTTCTCGCGCGATCCGCACCAACCTTGCCCGCTGAGCTGAGCGGGACCGAGTTCGACCTCGAGATCGCCGAGCTGCCGGTCAACTTCACCGGCAAACGCCGTATCGCGACCGCCGTGAACGGCAGCGTGCCCGCGCCGGTCCTGCGCCTGCGCGAAGGCGACACGGTCACGCTGCGCGTACGCAACGGCCTCAAGGAGATGTCGAGCATCCATTGGCACGGCATCATCGTGCCGGCGGAGATGGACGGCGTGCCCGGCATCAGCTTTGCCGGCATCGCGCCGGGCGAGACCTTCACCTATCGCTTCGAGGTCCGCCAGAGCGGAACCTACTGGTATCACGCTCACACGCTCGCCGAGCAGACGGGACTCTATGGAGCGATCATCGTGGAGCCAAAACAGGTGCCGACGGCGCGGGCGCCCGATCGCGACTATTGCATCGTGCTCAGCGACTGGTCGGACGAGCCGCCGCTGCAGATCTTCCTCAATCTCAAGAAGCAGAGCAGCTACTATAATTTTGCGCAGCCGACCGCCGGCGATTTCCTCAAGGATGTCGGCACCATGGGCTTGGGCAAGGCGCTCGAGCGGCGGCGGATGTGGAACAGCTCGCGGATGAACCCGACCGACTACAGCGATGTCTCTGCCGCGACCTACACCTATCTGATGAACGGCGCGCCGCCCGCCGGCAACTGGACCGGTATCGCCGCGCCCGGCGAGCGCGTGCGCCTGCGCTTCGTCGGCGCGGGGACGGCGACGTTCTTCGACGTGCGGATCCCCGGGGTCGAGCTGACGGTCGTATCGACCGACGGGCAGCCGGTCGAGCCGGTCACGGTCGAGGAATTCCGGATCGGCCCGGGCGAGACCTACGACGTCGAGTTCACCATGCCCGAGGGCGGCGCCCGCACCATCTTCGCGCAGGCGATCGATCGGAGCGGCTATGCGCGTGGCACGATCGCACCGGCCCCGGGCATGGCGGCAGCCGTGCCGCCGCTCGATGCCCGGACCTGGCTCGAGCCGGTCGACATGATGGGCGCGATGGCGACGATGGGCGCAATGGGAGGCGACGCGCATGCCGGGCACGGCATGACCGAGATGCCGGCCAGGGCACGGCACGCCCGCACCGAATATGGCGCCAATACCGACATGCGCGTCGACTATCCGCGCACCAATCTGGACGATCCCGGCGCCGGGCTGCGCGGGCGCGGCTGGCGCGTGCTGACGCTGGCCGATCTGCGCACGCCGGGCGGCGATCCCGACCCGCGCGAGCCCGAGCGCGACATCGAGCTGCATCTGACGGGCAATATGGAACGGTTCATCTGGTCGCTCGACGGCATCAAGCTCAACGATTCCCGGCCGCTGCATTTCAAGCCGAACGAGCGGCTGCGCGTCACCTTCGTCAACGACACGATGATGGCGCATCCGATGCATCTGCACGGCATGTGGAGCGATGTCGAAGGCCCGGACGGCGCCTTCCAGGTCCGCAAGCATACGGTCGTGGTCCAGCCCGCCCAGCGGGTGAGCTTCCGCGTCACCGCCGACGCCATGGGCCGATGGGCCTTCCACTGCCATCTGCTCTATCACATGGCGGCCGGCATGTTCCGGGAGGTGGTGGTCGCATGATCCGGATTATCCCCTCGCGCGGCATTGCTCTTGGCGTTGCCCTCTTCCTGGCGCCGGCGATCACGGCTCCCGCCCTCGCGCAGGATGCCTTGCCCCCGTCGCCCGCCGCCACCCCTGCCCAAACGGCCACTCCCGCTCAGCACACCCCTTCCGCGCAAGGCTCTCAGGAGCATGCGGGCATGGACATGCCGGGCATGGATATGACCGACACGAAGGCGTCCGGTAACGGCGCCACGATGGACATGGGCTCGATGCAGGGTGGCAAGGCCCCGCCGGACGCGCGCAACTCGGACGATTATGCCGACGGCTATCGCAACTCGACGCTGCCGGGCTATGAGATGGCCGACAAGCTCTCGATCCCCAAGATACTTGTCGATGAGCTCGAGTTCACCAGCGGCAACGAGGGTCAGGGCGTGGGCTGGACCGTGCTCGTCACCAAGGGTCAGGACAATGACAAGCTCTGGCTGCGCAGCCAGGGGCTCAAGAACTCCCGCGACCAACGTCTCGATCCGGAGAGCAGCGTCGAGGCGCTGTGGTGGCACAGCAAGAACCCGTTCTGGGGCACGCTGCTCGGGGTCAGGCAGGATCTCGGCAAGGGTGCGACCACCTGGCTCGCCGCCGGCGTCGAGGGACTGGCGCCCTATTGGTTCGACGTCCAGCTCACCGGCTATGTAGGAACCGATGGGCGTCTCGCGGCGCGCGCCAAGGCCTCCTATGAGGTCCTGTTCACCAATCGGTTGATCCTTACGCCGCAGGTGGAAACCAATATCTATTCGAAGCGGTCGAGCGATCGGCAGCTCGGCAGCGGCTTCAGCAATGTCGAGCTGAGCGGACGGTTGCGCTACGAGGTGTCGCGCAAGTTCGCGCCCTATATCGGCTTCGTCTGGGAGCGCGCATTTGACGGCACGGCCGATTTCCGTCGCCTGCGCAGGGAAGGGCCTTCCGAACACAGGCTGGTGATCGGCTTGCGCGCCTGGTGGTGATCCGCGGATGGCCACTCGAGGGATCGACCGCGAACGCGCCGCGTGACAAGGCTGGATCGCAAGCCAACGGTCGCTGGCCGGCCTCCTTTTTCGTCTTGTTGCTCGCGGCGGCTGCGGCGTCGGCGGGACAGACGGCCATTCTCGCCTTCCTTCCGGCACTGGTCGACCCGGCTCGTGGCGCGCTATCGTCAAGCGCTCATGATTTTCACGTCGCGAGCCTGACCGCGGTCCATCCCCTGGCAGCCTTGCTGGCGGCGCCGCTCTGGGGCTGGATCGCGGACCGGGTCGACTATCGGGCGATGTTGCGCGCAGCGCTGGTCATCCTCGCGCTGGTGACCGCGCCGATCGGCCTCGTCGGGTTGCCTGAGCTTTATGCATTGCGTCTGGTGGCGGGGATGGCGTCGGCCGCCATCATACCGTTGGGCTTGCTCTGCGCGAGCTTTGCCGCAAGCGGGCGCGCGGACCAGGCGCGCCGCTTCACCTGGCTGACCGCCTTCGTGTTTCTGGGCGATCTCGCCGGTCCGCTGGTGGCGGAGGTCTCGGCCGCGATCCTGCCCCGCGCTCCCCTCATGATCCTCGCTCTCGGCATCGGTGCCGTCGGGGCGGCGCTTTGCGCCGTGCGTCTGCCGCGCTGGTGTGCACCTTGCATCGATGGCGGAGACCTGCCCGCGCCTACGCTCGGCGCGACGTTGATCCTGCTTTTTATCACGATCGTCGCGGGCGGCGGGCTGGCGGCGATGCATGTCAATCTCCTGGTGACGCGGAGCGCCATTTCGCTGAGCCGCGAAGAGATCGCCTGGATGCTCAGTCTCTGCGGATTGGGCATGCTGGCGGCACAGATCTTCCATGCAAAGCTGGATTGGCTGGTCACTGTGCCGAGGCGGCTTGCCGGATTGACGCTGGGCCTGCTGGCTGTGGCACTTTTCATGTTTCCTGTCGCCGCGAGTATGGCCGAGCTCAGTGGGATCATCGTTGCTGCCGGCTGGAGCTCGGCAACCCTTCGATTGGTCACCAGCTTCTGGATCAGCGGCGGCGGGGCCCCTTCAGGCGTGAAGCTCGGTTTCCAGCATTCCGCCGCCAGCATCGGGCAGGCGCTCGCGCCGCTGGCGATAGCCATCGTCGCTCCCGGGGCGCAGCCGCTCGTTCTGTGGGGGATTGGTGGTCTATCGCTAGCGCTGCTTGTGTCCCTGCCGCTAGCCTGGAGGCCGCCCGCCATCGTAAAATCATCTGCGTGATGAGGGGAGGGGCGCATTGATGCGTATAGAAAAGAAGGGGCCTCTGCCCCATGCTTATCGTTCTTCCGGGAGTCATTTCATGAAGACCCGCCTATTCGTCGCCTTGCTGTTCCTCGCCATGCCCGGCGTAGCGCTTGCGGCCAGTGATATCGTCGTCCACCGGGATCCGGGATGTGGATGTTGCGAGAAGTGGGCGCAGGCCGTGCGCGCGAAGCTGGGACGCAAGGTCGTCATGCGTGACGATGCGTCGCGCAGCGAGCTTCAGCGCAAGGCCGGCATGCCCCGGACGCTGGCATCTTGCCACAGCGCGATCGTCGATGGCTATATGATCGAGGGCCATGTCCCGATATCCGACGTCAAGCGCTTGCTGGCGACCCGTCCTGCGGGCGTCAAAGGCATTGCGGTTGCGGGGATGCCGATCGGTTCGGAGGGCATGGAAGTGGCAGGCGCTGCCCGCCAACCCTATACGGTGGTGGCCTTCGGCAGCGCCGGTCAGCGAATTTTCGCCCGCCATTGATATCGCGCGGTTTGCAGCATCCTGCAGAATTGCCCGGTGGTAGAGGCCCCGCTGTCGAGTGTAGAACCTTGTGTCAAGCGAGCTGATGGCGTCCCTACCCCTACCTACACTGAAAAAGCAACGATTTGTCTTGTAAGTTGTTCGCGGTCGTCTCCCTGATTTGCCTGAATTTGGCCCAAAATGTGGGAACGATTGTGGGACCGTTTGCCCACCGAAAGTGTGAGAACGGCCCCAACATTCCCGATCAGGGCCCCGAACCGATGGCACTCACAGCATTGAAGGTGAAAAACGCGAAGCCCGGTCGCCATGTCGATAGCCGGGGCTTTGCCTGATTGCACTTTGCGTTCGCTTGCATTACATCGTCATGCAGAAAGGAAATCGACATGGCCGCAAACGCTCTTGTGCAGACCCGGATCGACGGAGCGGTGAAGGAGGAAGCCGCGACCGTGCTGGCTGCTATGGGGCTGACCGTCTCCGATGCCGTGCGCCTGATGCTGACCCGCGTTGCCCGCGACAAGGCCTTGCCGTTTGAACCGCTGGTGCCCAATGCCGAGACGATCGAGGCCATGAAGGAAGCGCGCGAGGGAAAGGGCAAGCGGTTCGCCACGGTGGTCGACCTGATGGCCGACCTCAATGCGGACGATTGAACGCTTCGGGCGGTTCAAGCGCGACTACAAGCGGGAGAAGAAGGGGCAGCACGCCAAGACGCTGGACGCTGACCTGATCCCGATCATCGAGGCGCTGGCATCCGACGAGCCGCTTGAACCGCGCCACCGCGACCATGCGCTGACCGGCGACTGGCGCGACCATCGCGATTGCCACATAAAGCCCGACCTCGTGCTGATTTACCGCAAGCCCGATGACGACACCTTGCAGCTTGTGCGCTTGGGATCGCACGCGGAATTGGGTTGGTGACGCCCGCGCATGGCGAGCTTATACGTTTGTCGGGTATGTCAGCCAGAGGCACGATTACGGGTTAGGTGTGATCAGCGAGCATCCGATGCCAACAAGCTTTTGCAGAAGACATCAATCGCAGAGATGCATTCGGCAGGCGCTGCTTGAAACAAAAATGAGGGCCATAAATCACTTTCACCCTCAAATTCTGACAAATTTGCCGTTAGTTCACGACTGGTGAGCGAGAAATGAGCCGATCGCGTTGGGCTTGAAGAGCCGACCGCTCGCTCCACCGTCGTGACCCCTACGTTGATGACCGGCGGATGCTGGCCCGGTAGACGATGCTGCCGAGAGCGACGACGACGCCCATGATCGCAAAAGATTCCATGCTCGAATGGCTCAAAAGCCAGATCGTGAGAAGGAACGTCACGGTCAAGGACGATATTGCTGCGGTCGTGGCCCGGGCGCAGGCGCGTCGACCCGTCGATATTCTGGTCAACAACGCCGGCGGCGGCGTGATCGGCGCCACCGAAGAGATGTCGGACGCCGAGGTCGAAGGCCAGATCGCGCTCAATCTCATGGCGCCCATCCACATCACCCGCGCCTTTGTCCCCGCGATGCGCCTGCGCGGGAGCGGCCGGATCATCCAGATCTCCAGCGCCAGCGGTCAGGGCTCGCTTCCGACGAGCAGTCTCTATCATGCGGCCAAATGGGGCCTGGAGGGCTTCAGCGAATGCCTCCGCCAGGAGCTTGAACCCTTCAACCTGTTCGTGACGCTGATCGAGCCGGGTGGCGCGCGCACCAGCTTCAGCCACAACCTGCAATTCGCCAGCGAGATCGCCGCCTATCGCGATACGCCCGCCGGCGATATCCGCAAGATGTTCGAGACCGCCGGAAACGAGCTCTACACGCTCGACCCGCAAAAGATCGCGCAAGCGATCGTCGATGTCGCAACCAGCGACCATCCGCCGCTGCGCGTGACTCTGGGGGGTGACGCTTTCGGCGTTGTCCAGGCGGCGCTGCAATCGCGGCTCGCCTTTCTGCAGTCCCAGGAAGCGCTCGCGCGCTCGGTCGCTTTCGACAGTTGAGCTTTCCCGTCTTCCAGCTTTCGTCTCCGCGCGGTGCGATGCGCCTCACCGGGGCCCGGCAACCCCTGTCGTCAGCGCCGCTATCCGATACTTAGGTATAGCCATCCGACACGATTGCCGAAGCGCCAAACGGGCAATCGCTTGGTACCATCGCAAGAGAGGACGAAGCCCTCGCGGTCGCCAATCAAGGGTGCGCGGACCTTCGCAGTCTGCGTGCCCTTGATTTGGCAGCGCGCCGCCCAGCCACGCGCGTCATGAACGGGAGCGGCCTTCTGCGAAACCCAACGCTCCGCCGCTTTTTCTACAAGCTCTCGCTCGAATTGCTGCGCGCCGCTTTCTTCTTCCTGCGACTGGGCTTGAAGAATGAGGCGCGTCTGCTCGTGCGCGCGTCTCAATGGGCCAGGCACACGGCTTCCGGTCGCCGCCGCAGTGGCGGCACCGGAAAGTGCCATGAGCGTCGTCGCCGCCTTTCTTTATCACGAGGGCAAACGGCTACGGCCGGTGACCCTGATCGATCCGGCGTGCGAGCATATCGCCAAGGATGACTTTGTGTGGATCGGCCTCTCCCAGCCCACCGAGACAGAACTTGCCGACATCGCCGGAAATTACGGCCTTCACCCGCTTGCCGTGGAAGATGCCGGCAACGGCCACCAGATTTCCAAGCTCGACGTCTACGGTGACCAGTTGTTCATCGTCGCCAGGACGGCACATCTTGAAGGCGATCATATCGCCTACGGCTCCACCGCGATTTTCCTGGGCAAGAGTTTCCTGATCACCGTTCGGCAGGGTTCGGCACGTTCGCACAGCGAGCTTCGCGCGCATCTCGAAATCACGCCCGAGCTGCTGCGCGAGGGCCCGGACTATGTGCTCCATGCCATTCTGGACTTCATCGTCGATGGCTATTTCCCGATCGTCGAGGCGATCGAGGAGGACGTCCTCAAGATGGAGCAGCGCATGCTTGCAGCCTTTCTCACCCGCGAGGAGGTGACCCGGATTTTCACGCTGCGGCGTGAGCTCGTCCGCTTCCAACGCGTGCTCGGACCCATGCTCGAGGTCGGTCGCAAGCTGGTGAACCTGCAGCTTCCGCGGCTTGATGAGGCCTCCAAACCCTATTTCCGTGATTTGCTCGATCACATGCTCAGGGTTGAGAGCGCCATCACCGGCATCCGCGACATCCTGATCTCGGTGTTCGAGGCGAGTCACCTGCTCGAACAGCAGCGCCAGGGTGCGATCACGCGTCAGCTTGCCGCCTGGGCCGCGATCCTCGCGGTGCCTACCGCGATTGCCGGAATCTACGGCATGAATTTCGAGAATATGCCCGAACTGAAGACGCAATGGGGATATTTCGTCATCCTCGGCGTCATCGCTGCGGTCTGCATCGGACCCTACATCCGGTTCAAACGCAGCCACTGGCTTTGACGTCGCTGACCGCTTTCCACATCGCGCGGGCTGAGGCCGCTGGGGCAGGCCGCCATAACTCAATGCTTTCGAAGCGTCTCGGCGCGGTGCCGGTCCAACGCATCGAGCAAAGCCCTGCCGATCAAAGGCTTTGCGAGAACGTGATCGAAGCCCGCCTCGGCGGCCCGCGAGGCCAGCAGCGTGTCGTGAAAGCCTGAGATCATGATGGCGCGTCCCGACCATCCGATCTCGCGAAGGTGACGCAGCATCGCGAATCCGTCGATGTCGGGCATGCGATAGTCGAGGATGACGCAGTCTGCTTCCTTCGCGCGCGGGTCGGCCAACAGCGCGTGGCCGGTGGTATATCCCCACACAGCATAGCCGCGCGATCTCAGCAGCAGCTGGAGGCCACGCCGCACGCCGGGATCGTCGTCGGAAACGAGGATGGTGTATCTGCCATCATGCTGGGTGGAACGGACCGATGGCATTGCGAGAAGCGGACACCCGTGTGACGATTGCACCATCGATCGCATATCGCGCCCCGTCCCGTCGCTACGTAGAGGTCGCAGTCACTTCGGCTTGCGGCCCATGCCCGCGGCAAAGGCGATCCGCAGGGCTTCGGACAAATTGCGGACCTCGAGCTTGGCCATCAGGCTCGCGCGATGGACCTCGACCGTTCGCGATGAACAGCCCAGGTCATAGGCGATCGTCTTGTTGGGCAGGCCGTTCGCCAGCCTTTCGAGCACTTCCCGCTCCCGGGGCGTCAGTGCAGCGACCCGCACCCCTGCTTCGGACGTTTCCAGGGTACGAAGGTCGACATCGTCGAGACGCGCGAACGCGCGGCTGACGGCGCCGAGCAGGGCCGCTTTCTCGAAGGGCTTCTCGAGAAAGTCGACCGCGCCGCCTTTCATGGCCTGCACCGCAACCGACACGTCGCCATGGCCGGTCAGGACGATGACCGGCATGTTGACCCCGCGTGCTGCCATGGCGGCCTGAACCTCGAGACCGTCCATCTCGGGCATGCGCACGTCAAGGATGACGCAGCCGACGGCCGCCGACTTCGCCTCCTTGAGAAACTCCACGCCCGAGGCATAGGTCACGACGTCGTAGCCCGCGGTCTTGAGCGCAAAGCTCGCCGCCTTGCGGATGCTCTCCTCGTCGTCGACCAGATGGATGACGCGTCTATCCCCCATGTTCCTCCTCCGCCCGCGCATGGATCAAGGTAAAATGAAAGCGCGCGCCGCCGCGGTCGGGGCGCTCCATCCAGATACGGCCCCCATGCGCTTCGATGATGGTCCGGCAGATCGAAAGGCCGAGGCCCATGCCGTCGGCCTTTGTCGAGTTGAACGCCGTGAAGAGCTGCTCGCGGACCTCGTCGGCGATGCCGGGGCCGGTATCCTCCACGGTCACCTCGATCAGCCCGTCAGGGCGCAACCTGGTCGCCACCTTGAGGTCGCGAACGGGACATTCCGCCATCGCCTCGATGGCATTGCGCATCAGGTTGACCAGCACCTGCTGGATCTGCACCCTGTCGACGAGGACCGGCGTCGCGGCGGGATCGACCGCAAAGAAGCTGCGGATGCCGCGCTCGCGTGCGCCGACCAGCGCGAGCTGGCTCGCCTCGGCGATGACCTGCGGCAGCTCGTGGAGGCTCTTGTCGACCTCGCCACGGGCGACGAAATCGCGCAGGCGCCGGACGATATGGCCGGCCCGCAGCGTTTCCTGAGCGGCATCATCCATCACCGACCGCAGCGACACGAAGGGTTCGTCGTCCCGCTCGTCGAGCATGTCGCGGATCGTCTCGAGATAGAGCGCGACCGCGGCAAGCGGCTGGTTGAGTTCGTGGGCAAGAGTCGAGGCCATCGTGCCCATCGCGCTCAGCCGGGAGACATGGGCCAGCTCTGCCTGCAGTTCCTTGAGCCTGAGCTCATCCTGCTCCTTGGCGGTGAGATCCCGGATGAAGCCGGTGAACAACCGCTGCCCGTCTTCACCGGCCTCGCCGACCGTCAGCTGCATCGGGAAAGTCGAGCCGTCGCGGCGCTGGCCGACCACGACGCGACCGAGGCCAATGATCCGGCGCTCGCCGGTCTGCAGATAATGCGCGAGATATTCGTCATGCCGGTCGCGATCGGGCTGGGGCATGAGGCAGGAGACGTTGCGGCCGACGAGCTCGGCTTCGCTGTAGCCGAACAGGCGTTGTGCCGCTGCGCTGAACGACGTGATGGCGCCGGTCTCGTCGATGATGATCATCGCATCCGGCACCGTCGCCAGAATCGATTGCAGATGCTGCTCGCGGGTCTCGATCGATGCGCGGACCGCCGCCTCGTCGGTGACATCGCGGCTGATGCAGGCGAAGCCGCGATGTGTGTCGCCTTCGAACAGTGCGGTGATCGTCAGGCGCGCCAGATATTCCGCGCCGTTCTCGCAGACCCGCCACGCTTCGCGCTCCAGCGTGCCCTCGTGAAGGGCGGCCGCCAGGTCTGCGCCTGGACGCCCCGCCGCAATCTCGTCGGGCGGGTAGAACAGGTCGTGGGGCTGTCCCAGAACGCGATCGAGCGGCCAGCATTCGGCACGCTCGCCTTCTTCATTATAGCTCAGCACGATCCCGGAAGGATCGAGCAGCGTCAGGACGTGGCCGCCAGCCTGTCGCAGGAACAGCAGCGCAAGCCGCGCTACGTCGCTTGCAATCTCGTCCGCCCCGCGCCTCGTGTCGACCATCGGCCGGCTCACATGCCTGGCCGGGCGCGCGTATCCGGGCGTAGCCCGACCGAGCCGCTCAGCGCCGCGCGAGAATGGCCTTCATCTCGTCGATTTCCTGCCGCTGCGAGCGCTTGATCGATTCGCAGAGCCGGATGACTTCCGGATCGCTGAGCTTTGCTTCCTGGCACATCAGGATCGCCCCGGAATGGTGCGGGATCATCGAGCGCAGAAAGGCCGTGTCGCCGATCGTGGTCTGGGTGCGGATAAGCGCGAAGCTGCCGAAGAAGGCGACCAGCGAGGCGGCGATCAGCGCGATGTTGGCGGCCTTCGACGCAAACATGTGCCGCATGGCGAGGATCATCAGCACTACCATCGGTGCGACCATCATCAGCGTCATGTAGAGCATGTTGAGGTTGTTGTAGAAGCTGTCGAGCCCGTCGATCATGACGAACATCACCAGATACATGATGACGCCGCTGATGACGGTCTGAACGGCAAGGCTCCAATAGGCGCCCATCTTCCGGGTGTTCATGTGGGACGAATGGTCCATGGCGTATCTCCTTCGCTCGGCGCCGGCCGACCTTGGTATGAGTGTAACGCCCCGCTCTCCTGTTCGCCCCCGCCATCAGCCGTCCTGATGCTAAAACCAGAAGCGAACGCCGGCGACGAAGCTGGTCGCATGGACGTCCTCGCCGGCAAGCCTCGACAGCCGCGCCGTGTCGCCGGCTTTGCGCAGATAGGAGACGCCGATATAGGGTGCGAACTGGCGGCTGAACTCATAGCGCAGGCGCGCGCCGAGCTCTATGTTGACCAGCCCCGAACCGATGTCGTTCTCCGGAATATCCTGCGCGGCGAAATTGACCTCGGCGCGCGGCTGCAAGATCAGGCGCTGGGTGATGCGCTGGTCGTAATAGCCCTCGACCCGGCCCAGAAGGTCGCCCTTGGTCGAGAGGAACAGCGCGCCTTCGACCTCGAACATGCCGGGAGCCAGACCCTCGACGCCAACGGTCGCATAGGTGCGGTTGGGCCCGCGGCCGAAGTCCTGGCGGACGCCGGCCTGAAGGTTGAAATAGGGGTCGATGGCGCGGCTATAGAGGGCCTGGACGTCTGCGCTGTCGATCCCGCGGCCAAACTCGCCTTCCCCCTCGCTCTTGAGCCAGAGGCGGTTGATGTCGCCGCCGTAAAAGCCTTCGCCATCCCAGCGATAGCCATCGCGGCCGCTATGCGCCTGATACTCGAACAGGTTGAGCAGCACCTGCCCGAAATTGTTGCCGCCGCTGTCCTTCATCATGATGTCGCGCGAGCGCGCCATCTCGCCGCCGGGAAAATCCCGATCGGCGAAGTGGTCGCTGGGGGGGGGCGGCGGGGGCGCATTGCCGGCCGGAAGCGCCGTGCCGGTCATTTGCATGCCGGGCATGGCGGAGGTTCCGGGCATGGCGGTCTGGCCATGCTGCGAATGGTCCATCCCGGGCATGTCCGGCATCGCGCCGTCCTGATGCCGGGAGTGGTCCATGCCCGGCATCTCCGCCATCGCGGGAGCAGCGGGTTGCGGTTGACCGGCGGCATCTGCCTGTGGCGCAGGACTGGCCTGGTCCTGCGAATGGTCCATTGCCGGCATGGTGCCCGGCGCTGGTTTCTGAGCGCGCGGCCTGGTAGCGGGCTTGGGGCGCGGCGCGGCGGCCTTGTCCTTCTTTTTCTCCTGCGCCGGCCGCGCCCCGCCCGGCGGCGTCATGCCGGGCATGTCGTGCATCGAATGATCCTGGGCAAAGGCGGGCGCGGCGGAGAGAAGGGCGATCGCGCTCACCAGCGGCGTGAGGATGCGGGTCATTGCGCGTCTCCCTTCGGACGGACGCTCACGACCCGCATCATCCCTGCATGCATGTGGTAGAGGAGATGACAGTGGAAGGCCCAGTCGCCGACCGCGTCGGCGGTGAAGTCCCAGGTCACCTTGCCGCCGGGCTGGACGATCACCGTATGCTTGCGCGGCGCATGATCGCCATGCCCCGTCACCAGCTCGAAAAAATGCCCGTGAATATGGATCGGATGCCCCATCATCGTGTCGTTGATGAGATTGACGCGCACCCGCTCGCCTTCGATGAAGGGGATCGGCTCGTGATGGTCCGACATTTTTTCGCCGTCGAACGACCACATGAACCGCTCCATGTTGCCGGTGAGGTGAATGTCGATGCTGCGGCTCGGCGCGCGCACGTCCGGATTGCGATCGAGCGCCATCAGGTCCCTGTAGACAAGCACCTTGTGGCCGACGTCGGCGAGGCCCTGGCCGGGCTCGCCGGTGCGGTCTACGGGCATCGGCGAGATGGTCTGGACGCTCGGGTCGCGCTTCACCTGCGGCGCGTTCGAGAAGTCGCGCATCTTCATCGAGCCCATCGCGTGCCCGCCATGATCCATGCCCGCCATCTGGCCATCGGCGCCCATCGCGCCGTGGTCCATGCCGGCCATCGATCCATGATCCATCCCCGAATGATCCATGCCTGCCATGGCGCTATTGTCCATGGTCGCCATCGCTGCCGCCGCGCCGGTCGCGAGGCGCGCGGACGCGTTCTTCTCGGCCGTCGGATCGACGCCCCGCATAGCGCCGCCCGACATGTCCATGCCTTCCATGCCCGGCATCGAGGACATGTCCATGCCCATGTCCTTCATGTCGGCGAGCGGCCGTTTGCGTAAGGGGGGAACCTCGCCGGCCATGCCGGCCCTCGGCGCGAGCGTGGCACGCGCCATGCCCGAGCGGTCGATCGCCTCGCCGACAAGGGTGTAGGCCTTGTCATCGCCTGGGCTGACAACGACGTCGTAGGTCTCGGCAACACCAATCTGGAACTCGTCGACGGTGACCGGCACCACATTCTGCCCGTCGGCCTGGACGATGGTCAGCGGCAGGCCGGGGATGCGGACGTTGAAGGTGGTCATCGCCGACGCATTGATGACCCGCAGCCGCACCCGTTCGCCCGGGGTGAAGAGCGCGGTCCAGTTGTCCATCGGACCATGGCCGTTGACGAGATAGGTGTAGGTGGATCCGGTCACATCGGAGATGTCGGCCGGGTCCATCCGCATCTGGCCCCAGTCGAGCCGGTCCTTGAGCGGCTGATCCTTGCCCGACAGGAGCCCGGCCAGGGTCTGGCGCTGGAAATTGAAATGGCCGGGGTTGACCTTGAGGCGCCGGAAGATCGCCTGCGGCGAGAGCGCGCTGTGATCGGCGAGCACGATGACATGCTCGCGGTCATAGGCGACCGGATCGGCACCGGCGGGATCGATGATGATCGGGCCGTAATGGCCTTCCTGTTCCTGCAGGCCTGAATGGCTGTGGTACCAGTAGGTGCCGCTTTGCACGACGGAGAACTGGTAGAGGTAGTTCGAGCCCGGCTTGATGCCCGGAAAAGACACGCCCGGCACACCGTCCATATTGGCCGGCAGGATCAGCCCGTGCCAGTGGATCGAGCTGTCCTCCTCCAGCTGATTGATGACGTTGAGCCGCACGCGCTGGCCTTCGCGCAGCCGGATGAGTGGCGCAGGGACCGTGCCGTTGACGCCGATTGCCCGGAACTGGCGACCATCGATGCTCATCGACTGCCGGGCGATGGTGAGCGTGATGTCTTCGCCCGACACGGTCGGCAGCGTCGGCCGCATCCCCGGCGAGATCGTCTGCGCCCAGGCCGGCAGCCAGGCTGACAAGGCGGCGCCGCCACCGGCGAGGGCCGCGCCGCGAAGGAACTGGCGGCGGTCGAGAGCAGAAATCATTCGGTTTGTCTCAGCTTGCGGAAAGAGGGCGGGCCTACTGGAAATACGCAGCCCGCCCGCGTGCCCCTCAAACTTTCTTCAAAATTTCCGCGAGGCGCGCCCGGGCGCGGTAGAGGCGTGTTTCGACCGCCTTCTGGGAGATGCCGAGAATCTCGGCGGTTTCAGCTTCCGATTTCTCGTCGATCGTACGCAAAATAAGCGTGTCCTTGAGGGAAGACGGCAGGGCAGCAATCGCTTTCATTGCTTGCGCGAGCTGCTGTTCGGCCCCGATCGCCTGATCGGGCAGCGGTGCGTCGTCGGCGACGCCGTCCGCCTCGCCGAGCGGTAGGGCTAGGGCAAAGAAATTTCGAACCGCTCGCCGACGCCGCCAGTCATGGCATTTGTTGATGACAATCCGGGACATCCAGACCTGGAAGGGTCGGGTTACGTCATAGCGGTTGAGTGCGGCAAAGGCCGCGACGAAGCTCGCCTGGGTGACATCCAATGCCTCATCCATAGATCCGACATGGCTGCGCACGAGCCGGTGAACCCAACCTTGATGCCGGCGGACCAGCTCGCCATAGGCCGCTTGCCGGCCTCCAAGCGCCAGAGCCGCGAGCTCCCCGTCCGAGCAGTCGGGGAGGCACGCGGTCATTCGGATTTGGCCGTCAGCGCTTTCACCACGGCGTCGTCGAATTTGTCCGTCTGATCCGGGCGCAGCACGGCCCGCATCGCGAAGATATGCTCAAGTGTTTCTTTCTGCAGCGCGCCCATGGCCTGGTGCGAGCGATCCACCGCAGTTGCGACTTGCGGGCCATAGCCATGCTCCGCTTCGATCGCTTCCGCGAGACGCGCATTGTCGGCGCGCAATTCGGCCTCCAGCGCTTGACGCCGGATCGCGTAGTTCTTCTCGATTGTCTCGAGTCGGCTGTGTTGCGCTGAATTCAGCTTCAGATCGCGATGGAGCAGCTCGTGCAGCTCATTTTCGACCGGGCGCACTGGAACCACATAGACGCGGCCAATGACAACGCCAGCGATCGCCGCGGCGAAGGTCACCAGGACGAGGAGCAGGAGCCGGCGGCGGTCGCGCATCACTGCGAGCTCAGCAGCGTCGAGGGCGCAAGCGCGAGCCGAGCATCGAAGGGCGATAGCGGTTTGGCATCAGCAGACCGTGTCGGAACTGCCGAGCCGGCAATTCCGATGAACAGCGCGGTTGCGGCCGCGATGCCGAACGTCATAGCGCCAAGGCTTGGTATGGCCCGGATGCGCGCTATTTCCGCCATGACCCGGCTTTCCAGGCCGCCGAGCCTGGGATCGAGAGGCGCATCGCGCAACCGCGAGAGCAGGTGGTCAAGTTCATCCATGGTGCTTCTCCGTCTTCATCCTTCAATACGCACGATGGTCCAGGAACCCTTGCTGTAGATTGAAAAGAATAATTGCGAGGGGTGGGGGCTCGGGCTGCGTATTGTCTCATGGGATCTACAGGAGAATGTTCCAATGCGTTTCTTTTCGCCTCTCGCAGTTATCGCCGCCGTCGGCCTGAGTGTTTCTGCTCCGGCCTACGCGCATCCCAAGCTTGTGTCCTCGACGCCCGCCGCGAACGCCAGCGTCTCGGCGCCTTCGCGTATCACGCTCACCTTCAGTGAAGGTCTGATGCCGAAGCTGTCGGGCGCCGAGATCGTGATGACCGGCATGCCCGGCATGCCCAACCACCGCATGGCGGTTACCGGCTTCAAGACGGCCGTCGAAGGCGGCAAGACGCTCGTGCTGGCGCTCGACAAGCCGCTCATGGCAGGCAGCTATCAGGTCGCCTGGCACGTCGTCTCGACCGACACGCACCGCATCCAGGGAAATCTCGCCTTTACCGTCAAGTGAAGCCATGAACGACGTGGCACTCGTCGCCGTCCGCTGGGCACTCTACGTCGATCTCGGCCTGCTGTTCGGCCTGCCGCTGTTCGCGCTCTATGCGCCTGGCGGCGGCCGGATCGTTCAGCGGCATATGCCGATGGCGGCAATGGTGGCCTGTCTCGCCTGTCTCGCCCTCTTGCTGTCGGCGCTGGGGTTCGCGTTGCAGGCTGCGGCCATGACCGGCCTGCCGCTCACCCAGCCTGATCTATCCATGGTCGCAGACCTCATCAACGGCACGTCCATGGGAACGGCGCTGAAGGCGCGTCTTGTCGCGCTTCTTGTTCTTCTGCTCTGCATCCCCTTCTATCGCCGGCAATCCCGTCCTGTCTTTATCGCGTCCACTCTGGCAGGCGCGGTCGCGCTCGCGACCCTCGCCTGGAGCGGGCATGGCGCGGCCGGCGAAGGCGAGGCGGGCTGGCTGCAACTGGGGGCCGATCTCATCCATCTGCTCGCCGCGGGCGCCTGGGTCGGCGCGCTTGCCGCATTCCTTGCGCTGGTTCTTACCAGGCTCGCAACCGATGATCTCGCCACTGAAGACATGGACCGGGTCATGCTCGCCGAGGAAGCGCTGCGGGGCTTCTCCCTCGTCGGCACGATCATCGTCGCCCTGCTGATCCTGACCGGGACGGTGAACGGCTGGTTCCTGGTCGGCCCGGGCAACATCGCGTCTCTCGGGCAGTCGACCTACGGCCTGCTGCTCATCGCCAAGCTGCTGCTCTTCGCCGGCATGCTGGGCCTGGCCGCACTCAACCGTTACCGCCTGACCCCGGCACTGGCGCAGGCGATCGAGGAAGAGGACGCGCCCCGGGCGCAGGCGCTGTTGCGGGCGAGCCTCGTCGTCGAAGGCGGTCTTGCGATCGTCATTCTCGGGCTGGTCGCCTGGCTGGGGACACTGTCGCCACCCATGTCGATGTAGTTTATCGTTTCGAACGCCTCGCGTTGGGAGAAGCCAATGCAATCGTACACCCCGCCGCGCGGGACTGGATCGACGAAAGACTATGATCGCGCGATCCGCCTGTGGGCGCGGGAGAAGCGGTGGCGTGCCGCCATGCTTGCCGCCCTGGCGCCCAAAGCCGGTGAGACGGTCGTCGACGTCGGCTGTGGCACCGGCAGCTTCGCGCTGATGCTCAAGCAAGCCGAGCCCAGGACGCAGGTGATCGGTCTCGATCCCGATGCCGAGGCGCTCGACATCGCGCGGCACAAGGCCGCTGTGCGGCGGGCCGATATCGACTGGCGTCAGGGATTTGCCAGGGACGTGGCGCCGGGTGCCGCCGACGCTGTCGTGTCGAGTCTCGTGCTGCATCAGATGCCGGTCAGGGAGAAGGCGGCAACCCTGCGCGCCATGTTCGCCATGCTGCGCCCGGGTGGGCGCCTGGTGATCGCCGATTATGGCCGCCAGCAGGGTTTCATGCGGCTTGCCTTCCGCCTGACCGTGCAGCGGCTCGATGGCATCGATGATACCCGGCCCAATGCCGACGGCGTGCTCCCCGGCCTGATCGCGGCGGCCGGCTTCAGGCATGTGGCCGAGACGTTTCGGCTTTTGACCATCACCGGCGCGATCGACTTGTTTACGGCGCATCGACCGGCGCAGGACCACGGCCTTACGGTTGCCAATGACCTTGGCTGATGGCGGCCAGGCGAACGGGCCCGCCGATTTGTCCGCTTAGGCGATTACGTATTGACCCTGACACGGTGTCAGACCCTAGATCGTCAGGCGTCGAAAGGAGCAAGGCGATGAACGAGACACATGGAGCGGCGCATGGCGGCGGTTGCTGCGGCGGCCACAGCGCCGCGAAAGCGGCGACCGGCGTCAAGGACCCGGTCTGCGGCATGACCGTCGACCCGGCGACCACGGCGCAGCAAGCCGAGCATGGCGGTGAACGCTATCATTTCTGCAGCGCGGGCTGCCGGGCAAAATTCATCGCCGATCCCGAGCGCTATCTCGGCCCGCCGGCACCGCCGGTCGCGGTGCCAGAAGGCACGATCTGGACCTGCCCTATGCATCCCGAGATCCGGCAGGACCATCCCGGGTCCTGTCCGATCTGCGGCATGGCGCTCGAGCCCGCGACAGTAACCGCCGACAGCGGCCCCAGCCACGAACTGGTCGATTTCACGCGCCGCTTCTGGGTCGGCCTGGTGCTGGCCCTGCCGGTGCTGATCCTCGAGATGGGCGCGCATCTCTTTCCCGTGATCCATCGCCTCGTACCGATGTCGATCTCGGTATGGATCCAGTTCGTGTTGGCGACACCCGTCGTGCTCTGGGCGGGCTGGCCCTTCTTCGAGCGTGGCTGGGCCTCGCTCAAGACCCGCAACCTCAACATGTTCACCCTGATCGCGATGGGCACCGGAGTCGCGTGGATCTACAGCGTCGTCGCGACGCTCGCGCCTCAGGTGTTCCCGCCGGCCTTCCGCGGTGAAGACGGCATGGTCGCGGTCTATTTCGAGGCGGCGGCGGTGATCACTGTCCTCGTGCTGCTCGGCCAGGTGCTCGAACTGCGCGCGCGTGAGCGAACCTCGGGCGCGATCAAGGCGCTGCTCAATCTCGCGCCCAAGACCGCGCGCCGCATCGGTTCCGATGGCAACGAAGAGGAAATCAGCCTCGATCTGGTCGCGGTCGGCGACCGCCTGCGCGTGCGGCCCGGCGAGAAGGTGCCGGTCGACGGCGTGGTCGAGGACGGCCGCTCCTCGCTCGACGAGTCGATGGTCACCGGTGAGTCCATGCCCGTCACCAAGGCCAAGGCCGACACGGTGATCGGCGGCACGCTCAACCAGACCGGAGCGCTGGTGATCGTCGCCGACAAGGTCGGACGCGACACCATGCTCGCGCGGATCGTCCAGATGGTCGCCGAGGCGCAGCGCTCGCGCGCGCCGATCCAGCGCATGGCCGATCAGGTGTCGGGCTGGTTCGTGCCGGTGGTCATCGCGGTCGCGGTGGTCGCGTTCATCGCCTGGGGTATCTGGGGCCCAGAGCCGCGCTTCGCCTACGGGCTGGTGGCGGCGGTCGCCGTGCTGATCATCGCTTGTCCTTGCGCGTTGGGTCTCGCAACGCCGATGTCGATCATGGTCGGCGTCGGCCGCGGCGCCGGGCTCGGCGTCCTTATCAAGAACGCCGAAGCGCTCGAGCATATGGAAAAGGTCGACACGCTCGTCGTCGACAAGACAGGCACGCTCACCGAAGGCCGGCCTGCCGTCACCCAGATCGTGCCGGCGCCCGGCTTCGACGAAGCCGAACTGCTGCGGCTTGCCGCCTCGGTCGAGCGGGCCTCCGAGCATCCGCTCGCGTTGGCAATCGTCGAGGCCGCGAAGGATCGCGGCATCGCCACGAGCGACGTCATCGACTTCGACTCGCCGACTGGGCGCGGCGCGCTCGGCACGGTCGAAGGGCGGCGCATCGTCCTCGGCAATGCGCGGTTCCTTGCCGACGAAGGGGTTGCGACTGAGGCGCTCGCCAGCCAGGCCGACGCACTGCGCCGGGATGGCGCCACCGCGATCTTCATCGGCGTCGACGGCACGGTCGGCGGCGCCTTCGCGATCGCCGATCCGGTGAAGGCCACGACGCCCGAAGCGCTCGCCGCGCTCAAGGCGGAGGGCATTCGCGTGGTCATGCTGACCGGCGACAACCGCACCACGGCGGAAGCGGTCGCCCGGCGCCTGGGCATCGACGAGGTCGAGGCCGAGGTGCTGCCCGATCAGAAGAGCGCCGTGGTCGCGAAGTTCAAGCGCGAGGGACGGGTGGTCGCCATGGCCGGCGATGGTGTCAACGACGCCCCCGCGCTAGCCGCCGCCGATGTCGGCATCGCCATGGGCTCGGGCACCGACGTCGCGATCGAGAGCGCAGGCGTCACCCTGCTCAAGGGCGACCTTACCGGCATCGTCCGGGCGCGACGGCTCAGCCAGGCGACCATGTCGAACATCCGCCAGAACCTCGTCTTCGCTTTCATCTACAATGTCGCGGGCGTGCCGGTCGCGGCGGGCGCACTCTATCCGCTGTTCGGCATCCTCCTCTCGCCGATCATCGCGGCCGCCGCCATGGCGCTCTCCTCGGTCAGCGTGGTCACCAACGCGCTGCGCCTCAACCGGAAAGCGCTGTGAACATCGGGGAGGCGTCGAAGCAAAGCGGGGTCTCGGAGCGGATGATCCGCCATTATGAGAAGATTGGCCTCATCCCGGCGCCGCCGCGCCGGGGTGCAGGCTATCGCGACTATGGCGAGAGTGACCTCCATCGCCTTCGGTTCATCGCCAATGCGCGAGATCTGGGTTTCCCGATCGAGGAGATCCGGACCCTGCTCGGCCTGTGGGCCGACACGGGCCGCAGCAGCGCGGATGTAAAGCGGGTCGCGTTGGCGCGGGCGGAGGAATTGCAGCGCAAGGCGGAGGCCCTGACGACCCTGCGCGAGACCCTGGTCGATCTCGCCGAGCGCTGTCATGGCGACGAACGACCGGATTGTCCCATCATCACTGAGTTGAGTCTCGACAGAAAATGTTAAGGCCGGCCGCCTCTCCGGCCAGACCCGTTCTGGCGGCCGCGGTGTTGGTCGCACTCGGCATTCTCACGATGGGGCTCGCGACATATTTCCTCGCAGTCCGCCCGCCAGGGCGATCGCACTGAGCCTCCTGGTCGTATTTGGCCGCTTTCTATACAGCAATGTCGTGCTGAGTTCCGACTTCTTGTGGGCTGTCGTCGGCTTCTTCGCGCTGGCACTCACTGCCCTCTGCCTTCTTGGGCTGGCATATGGGAGGCAATCCCTCCGTAGGACTACGGAGTGCGCAGAGGCTTCCCGCGCTTCAGGGCTTGTTGCCCCGCAGCAGGAGCGAGAGTGTGCAGAGTCGAAGCAATATCCCTGACCCGTTGGACGGTCTGGCCACGACGCTGGATCGATCGAGCTTCGCCGCCATCGCGCAGCTGACGTCCGGCCAGTCGCCCGCCACGCTGGCACAATCCTATTCCGACTGGTGGGCACATATGCTCTGCTCGCCGGGCAAGCAGCTCCAGCTTGCCGCCAAGAGCGGGCGCAAGCTGATGCGGCTTGCCGACTATGCCATGCGCAGCGCATCCGGGAGCGATCCGGAGCCCGCGATCGATCCGCTGCCCCAGGATCGGCGCTTCGCCGACGCCGCCTGGAAGCGCCACCCGTTCGACCTGATCGAACAAGCCTTCCTGCTCCAGCAGCAATGGTGGCATGCCGCCACCACCGGCGTGAGCGGCGTGACGAGCCACCACGAGGCGATCGTCGAGTTCGCGACCCGCCAGATGCTCGACATGGTCTCACCGACCAATTTCATCCCGACCAACCCCGTGCTCCAGCAGCGCATCCTCGAAACCGGAGGACAATGCCTTGTCGAGGGTGCGCGATTTTTTTGCGACGACCTGGAACGCCTGGTACGCGGGGAGCCCGCAGCGGGCACGGAGGCCTATCGGGTCGGCGAGAAGGTCGCAGCCACGGCTGGCAAGGTCGTGTTTCGCAACAGGGTCATGGAACTGATCCAATATGCGCCCGCAACCGAGACGGTGCGTCCGGAGCCGATACTGATCGTGCCGGCATGGATCATGAAATATTACATCCTCGACCTGTCGCCGGAAAATTCGCTCATCCGCTGGCTGGTCGGGCAGGGCTACACCGTGTTCTGCATCTCCTGGCACAATCCCGACAGCGCCGACCGCGATCTCGACATGGAGGATTATCGCCTGCTTGGGCCGATGGCCGCCGTGGATGTCATCCAGGTGATTACCGGCACCGAGAAGATCCACGCGGCCGGCTATTGTATCGGCGGCACGCTGCTCGCCATCACCGCGGCCGCGATGGCGCGCGATGAAGATGAGCGTCTGGCGAGCGTGACGCTGTTCGCCGCCCAGACCGAGTTCAGCGAGCCGGGCGAACTTGGTCTGTTCATCGACGAGGCGGAGATCAACCTGATCGATGCGATGATGTGGGCGCGCGGCTTTCTCGACAGCAGCCAGATGGGCGGCGCCTTCCAGATGCTGCGGTCCAACGATCTGCTCTGGTCGCGCATCCTCTCGACCTATCTCATGGGCGAGCGCGAGCCGATGACCGACCTCATGGCATGGAACGCCGACGGCACCCGCATGCCCTATGCCATGCACGCGCAATATCTTCGGCGCCTGTTCCTCGACAATGACCTGTCCGAAGGGCGCTACGAGGCCGGCGGCCACCCGGTCTCGCTCTCGGGGCTGCGCATGCCGATCTTCATGGTGGGCACGGAAACCGACCATGTCGCGCCGTGGCGCTCGACCCACAAGCTCCACATGCTGACGGGCGCGGAGATCCGCTTCGTGCTGACGAGCGGTGGCCACAATGCCGGGATCGTCTCCGAGCCCGGGCATCCTCATCGCCATTATCGCATCGCGACACGGATGCAGGATGGCCCGGCGCCAGGTCCCGATGCCTGGCTGGAGCGGGCCGAGCTGCGCGAAGGGTCGTGGTGGCCGGAATGGAGTTCATGGCTTGGATCGCACTCGGGCGAGGCGGCGGCCCCACCGGCGATGGGCGCGCCCGAACGGAACTATCCGCCGCTCGGTGATGCCCCCGGGCGCTACGTGCTGGAGCGCTGAGCCATGGCCGCCGCCAACCTCATCGAGAACCGCACGTTCGACGAGATCGCCGTCGGCGACACGGCCAGCCTCACCCGCACGCTGACCGCCGACGACATCCAGCTCTTCGCGGCGGTGTCAGGCGACGTGAATCCGGCGCATCTCGACCCTGTCTATGCCGAAACGGACATGTTCCACAGGGTCATCGCTCATGGCATGTGGGGCGCGGGGCTCATCTCGGCGATCCTGGGAACCGAGCTGCCAGGGCCCGGTGCGATCTATCTCGGCCAATCGCTTCGCTTCACCCGCCCGGTGGGCGTCGGCGACACCATCACGGCCTGCGTCACCGTCGCGCAGAAGCGCGCCGAGCATCATGTCATCGTTCTCGACTGCACCTGCGTGAACCAGAAGGGCGAGACCGTCATCAGCGGCCAGGCCGAGGTCAAGGCGCCCACCGAGAAAGTCAGCCGGCCCCGCATGCCGCTTCCCGACGTGCGGATCGCCAGCCACGACCGCTTCCGCCAGTTGATGGCGCGCGCCAAGGACGGATCTGCGTGCGTCACGGCCGTGGTCCATCCGTGCAGCGCCGACGCCATGCGCGCAGTGGCTGAGGCCGCCGACGCCGGCATCGTCGTTCCGATTCTCATCGGCCCTGCGGCGCGTATGACGAATGCGGCGAAGGACGCCGGTGTCGATATTGCGGCCTTCCGGGTGATCGACGTCCCGCACAGCCACGCCGCCGCCGCCGAAGCCGTCGCGCGCGTGCGGGCCGGCGAAGCCGCGCTGCTGATGAAGGGCTCGCTTCATACTGACGAGCTCATGGGCGCGGTCGTATCGTCCGACACGGGCCTTCGGACCGAACGCAGGATCAGCCACGCCTATGTGATGGACGTGCCCGGCTATCCGCGCCCGCTCATCATCACCGACGCCGCGATCAACATCGAGCCGACGCTTGAGGATAAGGCCGACATCGCGCGCAACGCGATCGACCTTGCCCATGTGATCAGGATCGAACAGCCCAGGGTCGCGATCCTCGCCGCCGTCGAAACGGTCAATCCGAAAATGCGCACCACATTGGATGCCGCGGCGCTCTGCAAGATGGCGGACCGGGGCCAGATCGAAGGCGCGCTGCTCGATGGCCCGCTCGCCCTCGATAATGCGATCAGCGAGGCGGCCGTGCGCGAGAAAAGTATCGTCTCGCCGGTCGCCGGCCAGGCGGACATCCTGCTGGTGCCCGATCTGGAGGCCGGCAACATGCTCGCAAAGCAGCTGACCTTCCTGGGCGGCGCCGATGCCGCAGGCGTGGTGCTCGGCGCGCGCGTTCCGATCATCCTCACCAGCCGGGCAGACAGCGTGCGCACGCGCCTCGCCTCCTGCGCGCTCGCGGTGCTGCTGGCGCGGGCTGCGACCAAGGCGGCTCCCGGCGTTGCGGGACAGCGCCGCGATGGCTGAAATCCTGTGCCTCAACGCCGGTTCGTCGAGCCTTAAGTTCGCGCTCTACGCCGAGCCGGGCACTGATGAGCCCTCTTTGCTGGCGAGCGGCAAGATCGAGAATATCGGCCTTGAGCCGCACCTGATCGCGCGCGATGCGAAGGGGGATGTCCTTGCCGAGCGGCGCTGGACGAAAGACGGCACGATCACGCACGAGACGCTGCTCGAGGATTTGCTGCGGGAGATCGAAGCCTCGGTCGGCGACGATCTGATCGCGGTCGGCCATCGGATCGTTCATGGCGGCACCGACTATTCAGCGCCGGCGCGGGTCGACGCGCCACTCCTCGCCGCGCTCGAGGCGCTTTGCCCACTGGCGCCATTGCATCAGCCCCATAATCTCGCCGCGGTCCGCGCCGTCTCCAGGCTGCGCCCCGCTGTGCTGCAAGTCGCCTGCTTCGACACCGGCTTCCATCATGGCCAGCCCCCGATCGCGACGCGCCTCGCGCTGCCGCGCGCGCTTGGCGAAGAGGGCATGCGGCGCTACGGTTTTCACGGCATCTCCTACGAATATATCGCGCGGCAGCTGCGTTCGATCGATCCCGATACAGGCGGTGGCCGCACGATCGCCGCGCATCTCGGCAACGGGGCCAGCCTTTGCGCGATGGCCGGGGGGCGCAGCATCGACACGACGATGGGGTTCACCGCGCTCGACGGGCTGGTGATGGGCACGCGCTGCGGCGCGCTCGACCCGGGCGCGGTGCTCTATCTTTTTCAGCAGAAGGGCATGACGGCGCGCGAAGTCGAGCATCTCCTCTACAGCGAGTCCGGCCTTTTGGGCGTGTCCGGCATCTCCAGCGACATGCGCGCGCTTCTCGGCAGCGAAACGCCCGCCGCTGGGGAAGCGATCGAGCTCTTCGTCTGGCAGATCGCGCGCCAGGCCGGCGCTCTCGCGTCCTCGCTCGGGGGTCTCGACACATTCGTGTTCACTGCCGGGATCGGCGAGAATTCGCCTGAAATTCGCGCCCGCGTCGCCGGTCGGCTCGGCTGGCTCGGCGTGGACCTCGACGCGGACGCGAACCTCCGAGGAGATGCAGTCATCAGCGCGCCGTCCAGCCGTGTCGCCGTCCGCGTCATCCCGACCGATGAGGAAAGGATGATCGCTATCCACACCGCCGATCTTCTGCGTGAGGAGCCGAAAGCATGAAACCTCTCGTCGATCTTACTGGCAAGCGCGGCCTGGTGATCGGTATCGCCAACGCGCATAGCATCGCGGCGGGTTGCGCCCAGGCCTTTCACGACTGTGGCGCGAGACTGGCGGCGACCTATCTCAACGGAAAGGCCGAGCCGTTCGTGGCGCCCGTCGCGGAGACCCTGGGAGTCGAATGGCTCGCCGCGTGCGATGTCCGGGTGCCGGGCGAACTGGAGGCCCTGTTCGAGCGGGTGAAGTCCGAATGGGGCGGCCTCGATTTCCTGCTTCACTCGATCGCTTTCGCGCCGAAGGAGGATTTGCACGGCCGCGTCGTCGACAGCTCGGCCGAAGGCTTCGCGCTGGCGATGGACGTCTCGTGCCACAGCTTCCTGCGCATGGCGCGTCTCGCCGAGCCGCTGATGTCGGATGGCGGCTGCCTGCTGTGCGTCACCTTCTACGGGTCGGAGCGGGTGGTCGAGCACTACAACCTGATGGGGCCGGTCAAAGCGGCCCTCGAAAGCGCGACCCGCTATGTCGCGGCTGAGCTTGGCCCCAAGGGCATTCGCGCCCATGCGATCTCGCCAGGCCCGATCGCGACCCGCGCTGCCAGCGGCATCGACCGCTTCGACGAGCTGCTCGAACGGGCCGCGGCGACGGTCCCGCAGCACCAGCTCGTGACCATCGAGGATGTCGGAGGGCTCGCCGCCTTTCTGGTGAGCGATGCCGGCCGCCATATCACCGGCATGATCATTCCGGTCGATGGCGGTCAGCACCTGCTCTGCTAGGGCGGCTCGCCGCGATCGGGGGCTATCCTATTTGTCGCTTGTGGCCTGCTTCTCGCCGTCGCCCGGGCTTTTCTGCCCGAACCATGGTCCGACAATGGCAGCAAAGGCATCCAGCGCCCCGGGAGCCGTCGGAGCGCTCGCGACGGCCTGCCAGGCCTGCTGCCATTCCTCGAACGCCGATCTTGTGCCGGCAATCATATGCTCGCGGACCGTGGCCATGTCCTCGAACAGTGCCCGCGGTCCGGCCGGGCTGACCGCGCCGGCGTCCGACGTCTTGTCCGTCGCGCCCGCAATCGAGGCACGCGCCTCTTCGGCGAAGCGGCCGGCGGCGCGGTTGCCGACCTCGAGCGACTCTTCGCCACCTTTCCGGGCGACTTCGGCGAGCTTCAGCATCAGGCCGACATTCGCTTTGGCGAGCGCGGCGAGTTGATCAACGGGATAGGGCATGAAACGGTGAACCTTTCTCTTCGCGTTTGAGCTCTGGCATATCGGGCATAGCGCCCTGGCCTGAGGCCCATCGCGTCGCGCCGCCGTTATTCGGCGAGGCTGAATCAGAGAGAATCGGTAACTCTACGTATGCCGAATCTGCGGCTTGCCTGCGACGCTCAGCCAATGCACTTTTGGCTTGTCGTCCATGTCGTGCCCGCGGGCAGCGACTTCTACCCGTCCCGTCATGATCGCGGCACGGTCGGGCATGATTATGGTCTGACCCGGCAACCGGCATGGGCGTGATACCGTCCATAGCCAGGCTCGGCCGGATTGCGGCGCTGCGCGGTCCCGTCCTCGACGTCGAGTTCGACGAAGGGCCGCTGCCCGCGGTCAATGAAGCGCTGCGCGTCGATGCGTCGTCAGGCCCGCTGGTCGCGGAAGTGCAGAGCCATATCGATGACCGCACCGTCCGCGCCGTCGCGCTTCAGCCGACCTCCGGTCTCGCTCGGAATGTCGGCGTGATGGCCTTGGGCGCCCCCATCGCGGTCCCGGTCGGAGACAAGGTTCTGGGGCGGCTCCTTACGCCGACCGGGCAGGTGGGTGACGGCGGCGCGCCGCTTGGGCCGGATGTCCCATTGAGGCCCATTCACCGCGCCCCCCCGCCGCTCGAAGACCAGAACGCGGCGACGGCGATGTTCGAGACTGGCATCAAGGTCATCGATCTGCTCGCGCCGCTCGCCCAGGGTGGCAAGGCGGCAATGTTCGGGGGCGCGGGGGTGGGGAAGACCGTGCTGGTGATGGAACTCATCAACGCGATGGTCGCGCGCTATGAAGGTGTTTCCGTCTTTGCCGGCATCGGCGAGCGATCGCGCGAGGGCCATGAGCTGCTCACGGACATGCGCGGCTCGGGCGTGATCGACAAGACCGTGCTCGTTTTCGGGCAGATGAACGAGCCGCCGGGCGCGCGCTGGCGGGTAGGGCTGACCGCGCTCACCATCGCCGAATATTTCCGCGACGAGCAGAAGCGCAATGTCCTGCTGCTCATGGATAATGTGTTCCGCTTCGTCCAGGCCGGCAGCGAAGTCTCCGGCCTGCTCGGACGCATGCCTTCACGCGTCGGCTACCAGCCGACGCTGGCCAGCGAAGTGGCCGCGCTGCAGGAGCGCATCGCCTCGGTGCATGGGGCGGCGGTGACCGCGATCGAGGCGGTCTATGTGCCCGCCGACGATTTCACCGACCCTGCGGTCACCGCCATCTCCGCCCATCTCGACAGTTCCATTCTGCTCTCGCGCGCCATGGCGGCCGAAGGCATCTATCCCGCGGTCGATCCGCTGGGATCGTCGTCGATCCTGCTCGATCCGCAGGTCGTGGGCGATCATCATTACGCGCTCGCCCAGCAGGTCCGGGAGACGATCGCGCATTATCGCGAGCTTCAGGACATCATCTCGCTGCTCGGTATCGAGGAGTTGGGCCGCGAGGATCGGCTGATCGTCGGCAGGGCGCGGCGGCTGCAGCGCTTCCTGACCCAGCCCTTCATGGTGACCCAGGCCTTCACCGGGCAAGCCGGCCGTTCTGTGGCGCTGGCCGATACGCTGCAGGGCGTCGCGGCCATCCTGGCCGGCGAGACCGACGACTGGCCCGAGAGCGCCTTCTACATGGTGGGCGATATTGAAGAGGCACGCTCTCGCGTGGGGGAGGGCGCATGAAGCTGCGGATCACCGATCCGACCGCGATCCTCGTCGACACGGACGTCAGGTCGGTTCGCGCCGAGGATGCCAGCGGCAGTTTCGGCATCCTGTCGGGCCACGCCGATTTCCTGACCGCGCTTGGCGTCTCGATCGTCTCCTGGCGGGGCCTCGATGGCGCTCCCGGCTATTGCGCGGTGCGCAACGGCATTCTGACCGTGAGCCACGGCACGGAGGTCGCGGTCGCGACGCGCGAAGGCCATGTCGGCGATGACCTCGGAACGCTCGAGCATGACGTGCTCGCGCGCTACCGCGAGCGCGACGAGGGCGAACGATCCGAACGGACCGCGTCGGCGAAGCTCAGGATGCAGGCGATCCGCCATATGGTCGAGGCCCTGCAGGGTGGTGGCCGGGAGCTTGGTCTGTGACCGCGGACAAGCCCGAGCAGCCGATCGTCGAAGCCATCCGGACCCGCGCGGAACGGCGGCGGCTTGCGCAGCGGCTTCCTTCCGTCGCCCGCAATCTCGGCCAGATCGGCGTGCTCGGCTGGCAGATCGTCCTGCCCGCGCTGGTCGGTCTCGCGATCGGCCGCTGGCTCGACCACCGGCTGGATAGCGGCATCTTCTGGACCGCGCCGCTCCTGCTCGTCGGGCTCGCCCTCGGCTGCTGGTCGGGCTGGCGCTGGATGCACCGGCAATGAGCCAGCTCTCCCCCATCCTGTTCCTGGCCCTCGGATTTGCGGTCGGCCTCGCCCATTTCGCGGCCATCGCCAGAGAAGCCGACCTCGTCACCCATGGCGGCCCGGCATCGCGCGCGATCCTGCTCAGGCTCGGGCGTCTCGCCGTCACTATTCTGGTTCTCGTCATCGCCAGCCGGCAAGGGTGGCCGGCGCTTCTTGCCGCTACAACCGGCTTCATGGGCGGGCGCCAGATCATGCTCCACCGGCTCGGAGGCGCCCGATGAAATTCGCGTCACCACTTGAAAGCCATGTGCTGTTCGCGATCGGTCCGGTGCCGATCAGCCAGCCGGTCGCCACGACCTGGGGCATCATGGCCTTCCTTACAATCGGAAGCTGGTTGCTGACCCGCCGCCTTGCGTTCCGCCCAACCCGAGCCCAAGCGGCGCTCGAGCTGGTCGTCGAGACCATCGCCGGCCAGATCCGCGAGACGATGGAGGCGGAGCCGCGGCGTTATCTGCCGCTGATCGGCACGCTGTTCCTGTTCCTGCTGGTCGCCAACTGGTCGTCGCTGATCCCCGGCGTCGAGCCGCCGACCGCGACCCTCGAAACCGACGCGGCGCTTGCGCTGATCGTCTTCGGCGCAACGCTCTGGTTCGGCGTCCGCGCGCTCGGGCCCAGGGCCTATCTCGCGACCTTCGCGCGCCCCTCGATCCTGCTCGCCCCGCTCAATATCGTCGAGCTCTTCACCCGCAGCTTCTCGCTGATGGTGCGCCTGTTCGGCAACGTCATGAGCGGCGTCTTCATGATCGGCGTCGTGCTGAGCCTCGCCGGGCTGCTCGTCCCGATCCCGCTCATGGCGCTCGAAATGCTGACCGGCGCGGTCCAGGCCTACATTTTCGGCGCGCTCGCCATGGTCTTTATCGGGAGCGCTATCAGCGAGAACGGCGCCCGCCCGCCATCCAAACAGGAGTCCCCCGCATGAACTGGATCCATCTCGCCAGCATCCTCGGCGCCGCTTTCGCGATCTCGATCGGCGCAATCGCCCCGGCGCTCGGGCAGGGCAGGGCCGTCGCCGCCGCGATGGACGCGATCGCGCGCCAGCCCGAAGCCGCCAACACCGTCTCGCGCACGCTGTTCGTGGGCCTCGCGATGATCGAGACGATGGCGATCTACTGCCTCGTGATCGCGCTGCTGCTGCTCTTCGCCAACCCGTTCGCCTGACATGCGGATCGACTGGTGGACGCTCGCGCTGCAGGCGGTCAATGTCCTCATCCTCGTGTGGCTGCTCGGACGCTTCCTGTTCCGTCCGGTGATGGATGCCATCGCTGCCCGCCAGGCATCGGCCCAGGCGCTGCTCGACGAAGCGCGGGAGGCAAAGGACCGGGCACAGGCCGAAGCGCAGGCGCTCAAGACGCAGAATGACGGCTTCGTCGCGGATGCGGCGGCTCGCCGCGCCGAGATCCGGACCGAGGCCGAAGCGGAGCGCCAGCGCCTCCTCGCGCAGGCCAGGCTCGAGGCGGACGCCGTCGTCGAGCAAGGCCATGCGGCGATCGATGCCGAACGCGGGCGGGTGGCGGCGCAGTGGCGGGAAAAGGCAGCGAACCTCGCCGCCTCGATGGCAGGCACGTTGCTCGCTCGTCTCCCGCCCGAGCAGACGGTGCAGGCCATGGTCGACGCGCTCAAGGCGCGGCTCGGGGACCTTTCCGAGGCGGATCGCCGCAGCCTGGCGGCCGCCGGGCCCGTCACCGTCGCGACGCCCGCGCCGCTGACGGCCGATCTGCAGACGCAGGTAGCGCGCGCGCTTGGCGAAATCCTGCCGGATACCGCGACCCCGATCTTCGCGGTCGATCCAGATCTCATCGCCGGCGCGGAGCTTCGCACGCCGCACGCCGTCGTGCGGAACAGCTGGCGCGCCGATCTCGACGCCATGGTGGAGAGCCTCAAGGAGGACGATCATGCCCGGATCGCCTGAAGACTGGCTGACGCAGGCCCAGAGCTGCATCGCGCGCGCCAATCTCGGGCCGCGTGTCGATGCAATTGGCCGGGTGGAATCGATCGGCGACGGCGTTGCCATGGTCTCGGGCCTTCCGGACGCCCGCCTCGACGAATTGCTGCATTTTGTCCGCGGCCAGACCGGGTTCGTCCACACGCTCGACCGGGACCGGATCGGCTGCGTGCTGCTCGACGATGCCGCCCAGGTGGAGGCCGGAGACACCGTAACCGGCTCGGGCGAGGTGGTGCGCGTGCCGGTTGGCGAGGCATTGCTTGGCCGCGTCGTGGATCCGCTCGGCCGTCCGCTCGATGGGGGCGCGCCGATCCGGGCCAAGCGCTTCGATCCTGTCGAACGGCCGGCGCCGGCGATCATCGAACGCGACCTCGTCGTCCAGCCGGTGCAGACCGGCACGCTCGCAATCGATGCGATGTTCGCCATCGGCCGGGGGCAGCGCGAACTCATTCTCGGCGACCGCGCCACAGGCAAGACGGCGCTCGCGGTCGACACGATCATCAACCAGCGCACCAGCGACATGATCTGCGTCTATGTCGCGATCGGCCAGAAAAGCTCGGCGGTCGCGCGCGTGGTCGACCAGGTGCGGCGGCATGGCGCGCCGGACCGCACCATCTTCGTCGTGGCGAGCCCCGCCGCGGCGCCGGGGCTGCAATGGATCGCGCCGTTCGCGGGCTTCACGATGGCCGAGTATTTTCGGGATGGTGGCGGCCATGCGGTGGTGGTGCTCGACGATCTCACCAAGCATGCCGCGACCCATCGCGAGATCGCCCTGCTGACCGGACAGCCGCCCGGGCGCGAGGCCTATCCCGGCGACGTCTTTTTCCTCCATTCCCGCCTGCTCGAACGTGCGGCGCGTCTCTCGACGGAGAAGGGGGGCGGTTCGCTCACGGCTCTGCCGATCGCGGAGACCGATGCCGGCAACGTCAGCGCCTATATCCCGACCAATCTGATCTCGATCACCGACGGTCAGATTATTCTCGACGCGAAGCTGTTCGCGCAGGGGCACAAGCCCGCCATCGATGTGGGCACGAGCGTGAGCCGGGTCGGCGGCAAGACGCAGCTTCGCGTCCTGCGCGACGCGAGCGGGACCATGCGCCTCGACTATGCGCAGTTCCTCGAGCTCGAGATGTTCACCCGCTTCGGCGAGCAGCCCGAGCCGCGTGTCCGCGCCCAGATCGAACGCGGCAAGCGCTTGCGCGCCTTGCTCGTGCAACCGCTGTCGAGTCCACTACGGGTCGTCGACCAGGTGGCGCTGGTCGTGGCGCTCGGCGAAGGGTTGCTCGATGGCATGGCGGTCTCGGAGATATCGTCGCTCCGCACGCGGCTGCCCGCCTGGATCGACGATCACGTCCCCGATCTATGCGCGCAGATCGAGCGGACTGGACAGATCGACACCGCGCAGCGGTCCGCTCTGATGACGACGGTGAAAGCGCTGATCGAAAGCCAGCCGGCCGGTTCTGCATCATGAGCGATCGCCTCGCCGAGATCGGCCAGCGGATCGAGACCGTCCGCCAGCTCGGTGCGGTGGTCAACGCCATGCAGGGCATCGCCGCGCAGCGGGCGCATCAGGCGCGCGCGCTGCTGCCTGCGGTGCGACGCTATGCGGAGACCGCCCGCACCGCCATTGGCCAGGCGCGCCGCCTTGACGAGCCACTGGCGCGTTTTCCGGCGCGGGCGGTCGGTGGTGCGAGAGGCGGCCTTATCCTGTTCGGTGCGGAGCAAGGCTTTGCCGGGGCCTTTCCGGAGCAGCTGCTCGACGGCGCCGCGGCCGACATGCAGGACAGGCATATTCTTCTGATTGGCGCGCGCACGGCCACGCTTGCGGCCGAGCGCGGTCTGCGCATCGCATGGAGCGCGAGCATGCCGAGCAAGGCCGATGCGCTGCCCGCACTCGCGACAAGCATCATCGACGCGCTGTACGACTATCTGGACGAGGTCGGCGCGGTGCCCATCACCATGGCTTATCCGGTCTGGAGCAGCGGCAAGGGCGTCTCGATCGTGCGCGCGAGCCTCCTGCCGCTCGACCTCGACACTTTCCCCGCGTCCACGGCGGATTTGCCGCCGCTCGTCAATATCAACGCGGCGGACCTTATCGGCGACCTGACCGCGGAATATGTCTTCGCCCACATCTGCGCGGCTGCGGTCGAGACGTTCGTCGCCGAGAATGAGGCACGGCTGCGCACCATGGCGACCGCCCGCAGCCACATCGATCGCAAGGGCGAGGCCCTGCGCCTCGAGGAGCGCCTCACGCGTCAGGATCAGATCACCAGTGAAGTCGTCGAACTGAGCGGCGGGCGACATCGGCGAGAATGAATGCAGGGCAGGCATTTCTGCTGTTCAGCAAGAAACCGCAGAACCGCCATTGTCGTCGGGATCAAGGATGGAGTTGAGCATGCACTATAGTAGCGGGAACTACGAAGCTTTCGTGCGGCCCCGCAAACCTGAGGGCGCTGACAGGAAGACGGCCTGGTTCGTCGGCTCGGGTCTTGCGGGACTGGCAGGCGCGGCGTTCCTGATCCGCGACGGCGGCGTCGCCGGCGAGCATATTACCATCCTTGAGGAGTTGCATATTCCCGGCGGCGCGCTCGACGGCCTCGACGTCCCCGAAAAGGGGTTCGTCATCCGCGGAGGGCGCGAGATGGAGGAGCATTTCGAATGCCTCTGGGATCTCTATCGCTCGATCCCGTCGCTGGAGATCGAGGATGCGAGTGTGCTCGACGAATTCTACCGGCTCAACAAGGACGATCCGAATTTCTCGCTGCAGCGCGTCACGCAGAACCAGGGCCAGGATGTGCCCGACAAGGCTTTGCTGACACTCGGCGATCGCGCGCGAAGAGATCTGATCTCCGTCTTCCTCGCGACGCGGGAGGAGATGGAGAACAAGCGGATCAACGAAGTCTTCGGCGATGATTTCCTCAGGAGCAACTTCTGGCTCTACTGGCGCACCATGTTCGCCTTCGAGGAATGGCATTCCGCGCTCGAGATGAAGCTCTATCTGCATCGCTTCATCCACCATATCGGCAGTCTGGCGGATTTTTCCTCGCTCAAGTTCAACCGCTACAACCAATATGAATCGATGGTCCTGCCGTTGGTCAAATGGTTGCAGGATCGCGGTGTGAGATTTCGCTACGGCGTCGAGGTCACCGACGTCGATTTCGACATCCAGCCCGGCCGCAAGCAGGCGACCCGGATTGCCTGGATCGAAAACGGCGTCGAAGGCGGCGTCGATCTCGGCGCCGATGATCTCGTCTTCATCACTATCGGATCGCTGACCGAAAATTCCGACAATGGCGATCATCATACACCGGCCAGGCTGAATGAGGGGCCGGCGCCGGCCTGGGACCTGTGGCGCCGGATCGCGGCCAAGGACCCGGCCTTTGGTCGTCCCGACGTGTTTGGATCCCATATCCCGGAAACCAAATGGGCGTCGGCGACCATCACCACGCTCGACGCGCGCATTCCGGCGTACATTCGCAAGATTGCCAAGCGCGATCCGTTCAGCGGCACGGTGGTGACCGGCGGCATCATCACGGTCAAGGACTCGAGCTGGCTGCTGAGCTGGACGGTGAGCCGGCAACCCCACTTCAGGAAACAGCCGAAGGACCAGATCGTCGCCTGGTTCTATGCCTTGTTCGTCGACCGACCCGGCGACTATGTGAAGAAGCCGATGCAGGACTGTACGGGCGAGGAGATCACGCAGGAATGGCTTTATCATCTCGGCGTGCCGGTCGAGGACATCCCCGGCCTCGCCGCGACGGGGGCGAAGACCGTGCCGGTGATGATGCCCTACATCACCGCCTTCTTCATGCCGCGCCAGGCCGGCGACCGGCCGGACGTGGTGCCCGAGGGCGCGGTCAACTTCGCCTTTGTCGGCCAGTTTGCCGAGTCGAAGCAGCGTGATTGTATCTTCACGACGGAATATTCGGTGCGCACGCCGATGGAGGCCGTCTACACGCTGATGAAGGTCGAACGCGGCGTGCCCGAAGTGTTCAACTCAACCTATGATATCCGCACGCTTCTGGCCGCAATCGGGCCGCTCAGGGATGGCAAAGGGATCGACATTCCCGGCCCGTCCTTCCTGCGCAAGCTGTTGATGACGAAGCTTGAAGGCACAGAGATCGCCCAGCTGTTGGAAGAGTTTCATCTCCTTTCGCGATAGCAATCAAGCGCGACCCTTCGCCTGGGCTCACGAAAATTCCGCCAAAAGCTGATGAACACCGTCGATGCATCCCAGCAGGCACTATGTCCGCGCCATCAGGTGACACGCAGAGATTCAACCGCAGCAGCCCTGGCCGCCTTTACCTACAGCGGCCTTCCCATTCCAGCCGCAAAGGCGATCCGCAAGGTTTCGGCAAGGGTACGGACTCCAAGCTTGGACATGATGCTCGCGCGATGGACTTCGACCGTCCGTGAAGAAATGCCCAGATCATAGGCGATGGTCTTGTTCGGAAGGCCTTGCGCAAGGCCTTCGAGAACATCCCGTTCGCGCGGTGTCAGTAGATCGACCTGTCGGCATGCCTCGGCTTCTTCGAGAGCGCGCCCCTCGGCCGTGTCGATGCGCGCGAACGCTCGGTCTATCGCATCGAGCAGCAGCGGCCGTTCGATAGGTTTGGCCAGGAAATCGACAGCACCCGCCTTCATCGCTTGGACAGCAAGCGCAATGTCTCCGTTGCCGGTCAGCATCACGACTGGCATGCTTATATCCATCTGCGTCAGCGCTGCCTGAACCTGTAGACCGTTCATGTCCGGCATGTGCATGTCGAGAACGATGCTACCTCTTTCAGCTTCATCTGCAATTTTCAGAAAGTCGACTCCCGAGCCATAGGTCTCGACGGCAAATCCCGCTGTCCTTAATGTGAATCCTACAGCTTTCCTGATTGTTTCTTCGTCATCAATGACATGAACGACGCGCTTGCTCTCCATGGCCCCCCGGACGTGTTGGCATTGCTGCGCACCCCAGCGGGCACAGCTTCAAAGGGGAGACCTTCTACGGGTAGGACCATGGTCCAAGGTCAAGGCCGAAATACCGCCGCATCACAACAGGCAAGGCAGGTGCTCGGCGAGAGGGGGGTAAGCGACCCGGCATCATGTGCCGAACTTTGCGAGATGACCGCTCTTGCGAACGGGGCGGCGCTCCCTCTGGTCTCCCGGCGGCAAGGCGCCGCAAGACGCTGCCGCCGGGAGTGGGCACGCCTCTTGGGGGATGAGCGCGCTGGTTGCTCCTAAGCTCGACGCGTCATGTTGTCATGGCAAGAAGCTGATAATCGCTATTCTGTGTCAGCAGCGCGCCGTAACGCCGATGTCCGGGGCGGATCGCAGCTCCGCTCGCGCGCCGCTACGGCACGGCGAATCCGATTCAGCACGAACCGGTGATCATAGGGTTTTGAGATCGAAGGCTGATCATCGCAGAGATCGCCCGCCTTCCGTGTCGCAGTTTCGATATTCCCGGCGAGGATGGCACCGATACCGGGTTGTTCCTGACGAACCAAGGATGCCAGGCCCGCGCCGCGCTCAGCGCGATCGAGCCAGCGCAGCGCTGCCATCACATCGTCGACCGGCACCGGGATGCTGGCGGGCGACGGAGGGCCGGTTGGCCCTCGACGGCGGAGCGATCGGACGCCCAGGATGCAAGGATGGCGGGCTTCACTTCGGGCTCAAGCTGCGGGTCCGAGCAACGATGAAGGGATCAAGGAAAGAGCGTGTGTGCGACATGACATATCCTCCTTTCCTGCCGCGACTTTCTCCGAAAGCGAAGTTCCCGGAAGATTGGTTCGGGCTCGTGTAGGGTCAATGGATGGGAATGCGCCCGGCGTTTGCCGGGCGTTCGTTTTCATCGTGCATTGAGCATTGAGTACTGAAGAACTGACGCGCAGCGCACCGTTCAAATTCCGTGACGAACGGCCTCCGCAATCGCCGGCATCACGTCGATATCATTAGAGGTATGCGCAACAGCGTTCGTGCTGACGATCCTCTCGACGAGCCCACCCAGGACTTGCGCTGCATCGCCGGCGAAAAGCGGATGCACGACCACGCAATCCGGTCGCGCGAACCCCATGCCGACCAGCTGGCGCGCCGCCTCGGCGAGGGTCCGGCCGGATGAGGCGATATCGTCGACCAGCACCGGCTGGCGATCGAGAAACGCTGGGGCATTCGGAATCGAGATGGTGACGTCACGGTCGCCGGACCGGATTTTCTCGCACACGAGAAACGGAGCATCGGCATCGGCCGCCACCTGCGAGACCCACTGTTCGCTTTCCAGGTCCGGACCGATGATCAGCGGACGAGCGACATTGCGCTTGATCCACGAGGCCAGAAGTGGCGCGGCATGAACAACCTGGGTCGGGATGCGGTAGATTTCCGACAACGCATGATAGCGATGGAGATGCGGATCGACCGTCACCAGCCAGTCGAGATGGCGGGACAGAATCGCGGCAAAGGTTCGCGACGTCACCGCCTCGCCGGCATGGAAGCGTATGTCCTGGCGCATGTAAGCGAGGTAGGGGGCGACGAGCCCGATCCTGCGAGCGCCCAGATCGCGCGCGGTGTCGGCTGCGAACAGCAGCGGCAACAGCTTGGCGTCCGGATGATCGAGACTCGACAGCAGGATGACCTCGCGGTCGCTGACGTCGCTTACGACCCTGAGATAGGTTTCCCCGTCAGGAAACTGACGATGCTCGATCGTGCCGACCTCTGCATCGAGCGCGGCGGATAGCGGCTGTGCCAGGGCCTCGCTGCCAGGCAGCGCGAACAGCACGGGACGGTTCATAGCGCTTCAATCCCGAAGATCGGCCCGTCGCTCACCGCATAGGCCGCCGCATAATCGAGCTCGCCCGGGCTCTCGGCATGAATGGTGCACAAGGGAGCCCCGGCATCCACCATCTGGTTCAGCCGACACTGCAGCGCGACGCCGGCGGCCTTGGCCATCGGCGCGCCGGCAAGCTTCGCGACCGTCGCGAGCTTGCGATTGTCGATACTCACCAGGCGGCCGCTATAGGGAGCGATCATATCCTGTTGGAACCGGGCGACCGGTGGAGCCCGCATGCCGCCCTGCGCTTCGCAGATACGTTGGAACTTGGCCCAGGCCCGGCCGCTTTCGAGGCACGCCCGCGCACGCGCATAGCCTTCGCCGGCCGGGGCTGCGTCCGCGAGCTCAAGCAGTCCTCCCGCCAGCTCGCAGGCCCGGTGGGCGAGATCCTCGGCGCCCGGCTGCCCCTGGAGCACGGCAAGGATATCCTGCGCCTCGAGCGCCGGACCGATGCCCCGTCCGATCGGCTCGGCGCCGGGGCCGCGCATCACGCGCGTGCGAAGCCCGAAGGCTTGGGCGACAGAGCTCAGCGCCCGCTCGAGCGTGTCGGCGGCATCGGCTCCGCGTACCTTGGCGGTCGGCCCGACCGGGATGTCGATGACCAGATGGGTCGCACCGGCCGCGATTTTCTTGGACAGCACCGAGGCGACCATCTGCCCGACGGCATCGATATCGAGCACCCGTTCCACGCCGATGATCACATCGTCGGCAGGGCTGAGGTTGACGGCGCCGCCCCAGGCGATGCAGCCGCCTTCGCGCTCGACCACCTTGCGGATTGCGGAAACGTCGAGGTCGACAGGTGCCAGCACCTCCATCGTGTCCGCCGTGCCGGCCGGCGAGGTGATCGCCCGCGACGATGTCTTGGGCATGATCAGGCCCTCCGCGGCCATGATCGAGACGATGATCGGCGTGGTGCGATTGCCCGGCAATCCACCGACGCTATGCTTGTCGACGATGACCGTTCCGGGCCACTGCAATCGCTCGCCGACATCGACCATCGCCCTGGTCAGGCTGATCGTTTCGTCCGTATCGAGCGGGACCGCTGAGCAGGCCGTGACGAATGCCGAGAGATGGACATCGCTATAGCGTCGCTCGGCGATGTCGGTGATGATCGCTGAAAAAGCCCCGTCACTGAGACGATTGCCATAGATACGCCGACGCACTTCGGCGAGCGAGGCGAGAGGCTGGGCGTGCGCGATCTCGACCGGATCGCCCTCGCTGACGCCGAGCCGCTGCCATGCGGATTCCGAGAGGCCGATCTCGCCGGGCGCTGGAGTCTCCGCGGAACTGTGCAGCAGCGAGACGACGATTTCCCGCCCGCCGGCGCGCAGCGCGACCTGCGCGCGGGACGCAAGACCTTCCGAGCGGCAGACGGGACAGTCGTGGCGCATGACCGCGATCAGATCGCTACCGGCACCCGACAGGCCGATGCGGCGTGCCCGCAGCGTCGTCGCGACAGACTCTGCTTCGGCGTTCTCGATGATCCCGGGCTTCACGCGAGCATGCCCCAGCTACCCAGCGCCGGTACGCTGCATGCCCAGCCCAGTTCCTCCGAGACACGCTTCGCCAGGACGTGGGCGCCGGTCGGCTCGCCATGGGTGACATAGACGTGGCGCGGGGCCTCGTGCAGCGAGCCGAGCCAGCGCATGAGCTCGTCGCTGTCGGCATGCGCCGAGAGCATCGTCAGGTTGGCGACCTCGGCTTCGACCGGGATATACTCGCCGTGGATCTTGATCGTCCGGGCGCCGCCGATCATGGCGGCGCCGCGGGTGCCCGCCGCCTGGAAGCCCGAGAAGAGGATGAGGTTCTTCCCATCCGGCGCGAAGCGCTTGAGATGGTGGAGCACGCGGCCGCCCGTTGCCATTCCGCTGGCCGAGATGATGACCTTTGGGGCGGGGTTGGCGGTGAGTTCCTTGGATTCCTCCACTTCGCGCACATAGTGCGCGACGCTGCACGCCGCTTCGCACTCGGCGCGGGCCAGGCGATGCTCGTCCATGAAATCGCACATCAGCCCGCTCGCGTTGATCGCCATCGGGCTGTCGAGGAAGATCGGGATGTCGCGGAGGCGTCCCTGCGCGCGCAGACGCGAGAAATGATAGAGAAGCGACTGGACCCGTCCCACGGCGAAGGCCGGGATCACCACCGTCCCTCCTCTCTCGACGCATCGTTCGACATGATCTCCAAGCGTCTTTGTCGGATCGACCTGCTCGTGGCGCCGATCGCCATAGGTCGATTCCACCAGGACATAGTCGGCGCGCGCGGGCGGCTCGGGATCTTTCATCACCGAATCGCCGTAACGGCCGATGTCGCCTGAGAAGAGGATTGTCCGCCCCTTCCAGTCGATCTCGATCGACGCCGCGCCGAGGATGTGGCCGGCGCGATGATAGCGCACCCTGATGCCGTCCGTGACTGCATGCCACGCTCCGAACTCGATCGGCCGGAAGAGCTGCAATGCCAGACGCGCGTCAGCCTGGGTGTAGAGCGGCAGCGCCGGCTGGTGCCTGGAGAAGCCGTGCCGGTTGGCGAACTCCGCATCCTTTTCCTGCAGATGACCGCTGTCGGGAAGAAGGAGCTCGCACAGGGCCGCGGTCGCCCGGGTGGCAAGGACGGTACCGTCCCAGCCCAGGCGCGCCATGCGCGGTAGCGCGCCCGAGTGATCGAGATGAGCGTGGGTCAGCAGGACTTGGCCGACATCGGCGACTTCGGGTGGAATTGGCGCCCAATTAAGGCGGCGCAGATCCCTGGGTCCTTGAAACAGGCCGGAATCGACAACGATCTGAGTTTCACCATCGTCCACCAGATAACGCGACCCTGTGACCGTTCCCGATGCGCCGAGAAAGGCGACGCCGAGACCATCGGCCGGGCGCTTGGCCAGATCGATCCTTGCTTCGCGCTCAAGGACGGTCACGCCGGACTGGTTGCGGGAATGGTGCCGTTTCTTTCTCTTGTGCATGGACGCGGGCCTGCCTCTCACGATTATGTTCGTGAGCGCAGCATTGGTTCGCGGACGCCGCACGCCTATACGCAAAAGCCGCAGCACGACTGCTGCTCCCCGGCAGCTGCGTCGCGCGAACGCCGGTGGCCGATCCGATCGATCACCTTACCCATGCTTGCGCGATGTCCGGCGGACTTCGGTCTCTACTTATACCTTGCTCCTTGGACTCGAGCCTATGCAGGCTGGACGTTGACTAGAAGAGAACGGCATATGGGCGAACATGACCATCGCATGCGCAAGCGCGGCAAGATCGTTCTGATCGGCTTCCTGCTCGTCGCCAGCTTCTTCCTCATTACCGAGCATACCGCGCACTTCCTGGGTGTGCTGCCCTATCTCATCCTGCTCGCCTGCCCGCTCATGCACCTGTTCATGCACCACGGCCAAGGTGGGCATCAGCATGGCCATGAGCCCGGCCAGGCACCCGCCGGCTTGCCGGCCAATCCCAACGGCCGCATCGAAGGAGAGTCGCGATGACGCACGCCGACTATGGCTATGGTCTGTGGGGGCTCGCGCTGGTCAATGCCGCCGTTTTCATCCTCTTTGCGTTCAGCTTCTTCAAGCCGGCAACGCGGCGCGACTGGCGCAGCTTCGGCGCGTTCAGTGCGTTCATCGTCGCGCTCTTCGCCGAAATGTATGGCTTCCCGCTCACCATCTTCCTGCTGTCGGGGTGGCTCCAGTCGCATTTCCCCGGCGTCGACTGGTGGAGCCACGATGCCGGCCACCTCCTGGAGATGATGTTCGGCTGGAGGGTCAACCCGCATTTTGGCCCGTTCCATCTTGCCAGCTTCGTGCTGATCGGCACGGGCTTCTGGCTGATCTCGGCCGGATGGGCGCCGCTTCACGCAGCCCAGCGCGTTCACAAGCTCGCGACGACGGGAATCTATGCCAGGGTCCGCCATCCGCAATATATCGGGTTCATCCTCGTGATGCTCGGTTTCCTGGTGCAATGGCCGACGTTACTTACGCTCGCCATGTTCCCCGTGCTGGTCGTGATGTACATCCGGCTAGCCCGGCATGAAGAGAAGGCGGCGCTCGCAGAATTCGGGAATGAGTATCGCGACTATATGGCACGAGTGCCAGCCTTCGTTCCCCGGCTAACGCCTCGGCCCGCGCGTCCTGTCCGTTCATCCACGCCCTTGGAGAGGCAAGGCGCGGCTCGATCGGGGGCGGAACAGGCTTTAGCCAAAAAGCACGATTGGCCGCGCCGAGGCTGAGGGGTTGGGCGTCGGGGTGCGTATTACATTCGAGCGATGGAGCTTACGCCGATCGCCATCGCATCACGGCACGTTGATTTGAGATGCGGCCCACGCTCGTTTCGGCGGATCGCACGGAGGGAAATCTGTTATGCCTTTCGATGCGACGTTGTTCATCAAAACTCGGATTGCGCCGGCCGTCGAAAGGTGCACCCGCGCCCCGAAACAGTCTGCCGTCAGCCGGATGAACACATGCCGAGGCGCCCTTAACCTCCGCTTGGAACTAACGCTCTCGCGGCTCGCACTCTCGTCTCAACACTTTTTCCGTAGCGGATAACCAGCCCCTCTGCCGCACCAGGATCGGGTGCTGCGGAAGATCTGGCGCAGTCCCGCCGCCTCCTTGATGTTAAGAGAGTAATTGGATGGGTATCGAGACACAGAGCCAAGTTCATCGATCAATAGACCCCGCTGCAGCCGACGCGATATTTCAAACCCTGAGCGCACGTTGGGTGTTGCACATCCTGGTAGCGCTGAGCAAAGACGATCTCCGCTTCACGTGCCTTCGCCGAGAGATACCGAGCATCAGCGCCAATGTGCTTACGGTCCGCCTGAGGGAACTGGAAGCGGCATGTCTGGTCTCGAGGACGACTTCGCCGCCACCGGATTCCTATCAACTTTACGGACTGGGGCCGTTGGCACATGGGTTGCGACCGGCGCTGCAACATCTGGAGCAATGGAGGATACAGCTCGGTGTATTCGGCAAGACCTAGAGCTCCGATGATTCCATCGTGGATCGGAGTCGATTGCCGCGCCTGCGGAATGCTCGCCGCCCGTCACTCAATGCTCGGGGAGAAGGACCGCCGCAACCTCGCGATAATCGACAGGGTGGATGCGGTCTTTTGATTGAAAGCGCGCAAGATCCAGGGTTTCATCGCCAAACGTCACCGCGATCGAGTTTATGAGATAGGCGCGCGTCCGTGAATATGGCAGGATCCAGATCGCTCGCTGGGTGGGAATATTTTGGCGAAGTCTGGTAAGTTTGAGTGCCAGCAGCCGGCTCGGCTCATCATTCGACCCGACAGCGAGCAGCGTGGTCCCGTAGAACTTGTTCGGGGTTCGCCAGGACAATATCTGGCTGACCGTCGCCCGCTCCTCGACCAGCTTATCACATTGCCCGGCATATCGGTCACCGATCGCCCGTGACATTCCGACACCGATGCTGTCGCCAATGATAAGGCACGCGAACATCGAACATCCTAATAAAGACAGGTTTCAGGGCCACCCGCCTCGCCCGTCATCGACCGTGCAAGTGAGCCAGCACCTCTTAGTCTTTCATGGGCAGAACGCGCGCTGCAAGCGCTGAAATATCGGCTTCCCCAAGAATGTAGGAGGCGCCCGTTTCGGAAAAGAATAGTTGTACGCGCTCTTCCTCTGCGGTGGGCGGGCAGATTGGCGCCGTAGAATGACTGTCACTCCAGGAAGCGTCGACAAACTGAACAAGCTCAGACCAGGCCTTGATACCGTCGTCGTGAATCGTGATGCGTTCCCGTCCACGAAATAGGATAACAAGCACTGATACCTGCATGATACCTTAACGGTTGATGTGTATGGTCGATGGCTTGGCACGGTCCTCAGGCTCCTGACCGTGGTAGGCCGAGTACAGGCCGAGATCGCCGAAAATCGTCTCCGATTTGGAGCGATGCTGCATTATCGGTCGCTTCCCCTCGTGAAGGGAAGGGTGTTTGTGAGCCATGGAAGATGGCGGGAACGAGACCATTCCGTCGAATGTTACAAGCAAAGCGGATGGAGATTTGTGGATCGTGGCACATCTTTCGGCCGTGGAACTTCACAACTGGATCGCGCTCTATGCGGCGGCAGGGGTCTGCTGCGCGCTCGGGATGATCATGTCCCTGGGGCTCATTCTCGTCCAACTTTACCGCGAGCAGGCGTGGGCAACGCTCACTACAGGGCGCGGCCTTCTCCTTTTCATCCCTAATACCTGGTGGCGATGGCAGAAGCTCTACCTGCTTTCGACCCCGGTAACGCTTGGAATTGTGGGCGCCTTCGCCACGACATTGGCCTGGACTTAGCGCCATGCAGTCTAGTTAAGTCGGTGCAGCGCTTCGGCGATGAGCCGCGCGACCTGATCATCCTCAACATCCCTCGGGGTGATCGGAAGGGCGGGGGCGATCTGCTCGAGTGCCCGCTGCGTAGCCGGCGTCGATCCGATGCCAGCGTTACGAGGCATTGCCTGGATCACAAGCTGTCGGATTTCGCCCGTCGCCTGCGAGCGCGCTTCTACAAGAAAATCCGGCCGACAGGCCCCGAGCGGGGTCAGACGATCAAAGATCGGCTTCTCGAGAGCCAGATCGACGCCTTCGCGTGCGAGAACGCGCCTTGAGCGGAGAAGCGCTTGCAGCACTGCCCGCTCGAAATTGCTCTCGACCGGTATGAACCGCACGCCCGAATAGATTGGTTGGGCATAGGCACGCAGGGGCGCATAGCCGTGAGCTTCTGGATACTGTCCTATTACAACAATGACGAGATACGGCCCCTGGATCGAATTGTCGCGCACCGAGGGCGACTGGACGCGATTCGCGACGTCGATCGGCTCCGAACCGGCCGGGAAGATTGTCGAGCCCTGAAATGCCTTGGCAAAGAGGGCCAGAAACCCTTGCGGAGCGTGTCCGCGTGGCCATCGACGGCCGAGTTCGCGAATGCCGGCAAGGGCCCTTCTGCTGTGCAGGGCGTCCCCATGTGTCCAGAGCACTCGTCCCAGCTCGATGCCTGGCGCCACCTCAATCTTTGCCGCCGCGCGCGTAAGCGCCCTGAATTCCTCGCCGATCGTCCGCTCGGCGGTATCCTCCGAATATGGCGCCACCAAGTGCAGGCTAGCATTGTTCATCAAGCGCCAGAGCAGTCTTGCCAGCCGCGGTATGGACGCGTTGCGCGTGCGATCGTCACTCGCGTCGTTATCGGGGCGCTGTGCCAGCTTCTCCGGCGCAGGGCGGAGCACCTCAAAATAGCCGACCGGGGGATCGGCCGGCGTCAGCGGGTTGCGGGTCTGGGTGATGCGGTTGGTGACTTGGTCGCGGAAGAAGGGGCAAGTGGCGACGTGCTCCGGTCGTTTGGCGCTGGTGAGGCGACGCAGATAATAGGTCTCGGCCTCCGATAGAAATGCCGGCGTAAGAACAGGCGGAGTGCAATCGACACCGAGACAGTCGCAGGCAAGCCATTTGCCGCCGATGCGCGCCTGCTGCACCAAGGTGATTCCAGCATCCTCATCTTGGCGTGAGCCTTCGCCGACATACCAGCGGATCAGCGCGGATTGAAGCGTTGGGGGCAAGGGAATACGGGCGCCACCGAGCCCGCTGCTGTGTCGGTCAATCAACCACATGAGGCTGCCAATCGAAGCATAGTCGATAAATGCTTTCCCAGCTCGGCTCGGTTGACAACAAGAAACGGTTCGATCTCCACTTCGGTGATTGGTCAATCGGAGGTCGTTATGAGAGCGATACTGCTAATAAGCGCTGCCCTGATCAGCGGATCGTGCGCGACGGAAGCGGGTGCGCGTCCAAGCGAAAAATCCTCGAGAACGGCCCAAGTCATCGTGATGTCGACGGCGGCGGCGCCTACCAAGCGCCAAGGCGGGATCCCGCTGACGACCGGGACAGATCCGGATGGCGGCGAGCTCGTCCAGACGCTGGCTTCGGCACCGCTTCCTCCCGCGTTTAAAACGCATGATCTGAGCCGGCGCTGGGTAGCCTTTGAAATGGCCAGCAGCTTTGCTGCATCCGCTTTGCCGGTCGCAACCGAGACAAGGGATTTAGATCCATTCGCGCATGTCGGCGTCGCCACGATCCCAACCGATTCCGGCTTGTCGGCGGCTCCGATTGCCATCCCACAATGGATGAACGGGGGGGCGGCATTTGCGACCGCCCCCCGACGCATTTCGGCTCGCTGTCCCGCGTACGGCTATCAACCTGCCGGGTTTCTCGATGCAGGCACCGAGCTGAGACGGTCCGGCTACTATGGGATGATGAGCAGCATCGCCTGTGAATATGGAATACCGGTCGGCCTGTTCGACGCGATGATCATCAGAGAAAGCCGGTACGACGCGGGCGTCTTTTCCCCAAAAAGGGCATTTGGGCTGACACAGCTCATGCCCGACACTGCGGCGGGGCTTGGCGTGAATCGCTATGATGTCGAGCAAAATCTCCGCGGTGGCGCTCTCTATCTGCGTCAGCAACTCGACAGGTTCGGACAGGTGCATCTGGCGCTGGCGGCCTATAACGCCGGTCCGGGGCGGATCAGGAACGGAGCCTTGCCCAGGATCGCCGAGACACAGGCCTACGTCGAAAACGTCCTGCTTAACTGGCGCCGCTTGCTGGGATTCACGCCACCGAATTTGTCCCAGGACGTGAGGGCTTTGTCGGTCTTGCAAAGGCCGACGATAGCCCGAGCGGCGACGGTCACGTCATATTAGGGAGCAGCGGCTCAAACAAGTCCGTCGCCATTGCCGACATCCAGAGCAGAAGGCTCAGCGTTGATATGTGGGCAAGATGAGCGCGTCTCGCCATGACGGCACCCACCTCTTTGACCAGTTTCTCCACAACGGCCTGCCGCAGCGGGCCAGCCCATTCCTTGCGCACTTCGGTCCCGTCCATGCCCTCTATCTCGTCGAGCGCAGCCACCAGCATCGACGGCAGACCCTCGAAGAGTTCCGCGAGCATCGCGATTGATGTCTGGAAACGCTCGTCAAGGAAGAGCTTTGGATTGCGATAGGTCTCTACGGCGATGATGGCTTGGATGATATTGATGTCCAGCGCGTCGAGGATCTGCTGGAATTCAAATAGATACATGGCTGCCCGTTTGGCGGGATCATGATGAAGCAACAGTCCTAAGCGGGTCTTGCTGATACCTGTCTTGAGCGCCAGCTTACGCTGTCCGATGCCATGCTCCGACATCGCTTCAAGGATCAGCGGGATGAAGTCCCGCTGATCGGCGCCGGCTGAACAACAGCCTTCGTCCGAGGCCTCGATATGGGCAAAGGATGACAAATTACCGTCTCCTGTTGCACGTTCGGTATGAAACGAAACACAGGGGCAGCTACTAATCAACCCTCGGCATGGATGTGCGGTTACGATCAGCGTGGCCGTTAACTATCTGAATGGGACCACGTTATCTGGCGGATCGTCGTCGCCGGCGGGCTGTGAGGAGGAGACGCAAGCGGAACTATCCAGCCCAATTCTCTGAAGTATTTTCGCCGCCTTCTGATCGACAATGTAAAGAAACAGCATGATCGAGAGGGTGTCGCCCAAGCTGATCTCAGAGCCTAAGCCCTCCGAAATAAGACGTTTTGCTGCATCGAGGCTGTCTGCGCTCGACTTCGTGATTGTGAGATCGATGCGGATATCACCGGTAGTGGGTATTGCCGACAGATGATCGCGAATTGTCCTCGGATCGTGGGACTCCAGCGCACAAGGTAAGTGGACACGCGCCGCCAACAGGCTCTCAAGGGTCTGGTAGCATCGGGTCTCGTTCGAGCGGAGGCGCAGGCTCTCCGTCGTCAGATTGAACAGGTGCTCCGAAATGTTGAGCGCGAGCGTGCACTGATCTCCCGTCATCGAACCTGCACCAGGCTGTCCTTCATCAGCATGTCTTGAGTGCTCATATCGTCGACAAGAATTCTGCCCGGCCGACGGGAATTCACCGACTCCGGTTAGCGAATCTAACCTGAGCCATCGATGACGGCAATTATCAGCGCATATGCCGACTCGGGAAGTGGCCTGCCCCGGAAAAGGGGGCGGCTTGCCCCGACGTCTGGGGCATTGTGCCCCGCAGGCAGGGGCATGCCGCCCCGCAAGGCGGGGCGCCTCCTTGAACCGTTCAAGATTCTTTCGCGAGTCGAACATGGTTGGGGGGAAGTTCGTTGCCGCCCGCCGTTTGACCTGACCACCTTTTGATTGGGCGCGGATCAGTCGCGTTCCGTTTGAAGGGAAACTCTCATGCAGACTGTCCTCAAGTACAGCGGTCGTGCGGAGCTGGCGGTTCTCGCCCTCATCGCACTGGTGATCGCGCTGCTTCTTCTTGCCGGACCGGCCTTCGCCGGTGCCGACACCACGTTCGATACCGCCCTGACGAAGTTCACCGACTTCCTCGAAGGGTCGGGCGGCAAGATCATTACCGTCCTGTCGCTCGCCGGCGGCATCGTCGCGCTGGCATCGGGCCGCTTCTCGATGGGCCAGATCGCAATTCCGGTCGGCGTCGGTGTGGGCGCCGGGACCGGCATTCCGATCGTCACTTCCACCGTCACCGCAACGATCTGAACAGTCCAAGGGGCGGCCGGAATAGCAGATTCGGTCGGCCTGCGGGGGAGGGTGGTGTTATGGCCGCGGACAAGTACGTCATTCCGTCTCATCTGGATGATCCTGAGCTAATCGGGCTGTGGACGCTGGATGAGTTCCTGGCGATGGTGATTCCATTCGTCTGGGGTATCCTGTCTCAGCATATCCTTATCGGCATGTTGCTTGCGGGCGCTGGCTGGTGGGGACTGAAGAAGGCTAAGGCAGGGCGGGCGACCTCCTGGCTGCTGCACATGGCCTATTGGCATCTTCCGGCCGGCTTCACCGGCATGAAGGCCACGCCACCCTCCTATCTCCGGTTGATGGCGGGTTGAGATGGAGATTTCCTACACCCACGCCCAAAGCCAGCGAATCCTCAAACAGCGCAATATGCTGGTGGTCATTGCCGGCATCCTGGGTGCCCTTTGCGCGATCTTGGCGCTCATCACAGCTACTCGCGACCGTGAGGTGGTCCTTCAGCCAATTCTTGGATCCCCGCTGGTCGTGAACAGCGCCGGCGTGAGCCGAGAATATCTTGAACTGGTGACGCGCGACACGGCCGTGCTGACGCTCGACCGCAGCCCGGCGAATCTCGAATACTGGATGAAATCGGTCCTCGATATCACCGCGCCTAGCGCGCAGGGGAAGATCCGCGCCGACCTCATGAAGATCGTGAACGAACAGCGCGGATCATCGATCGCGCAGTTCTTCACCATCCAGCAGATGGAAATCGACCCGAAGAACCTGTGGTCGACCGTTACGGGCGATCTCCACACGATCGTCGGCAACAAGGTCGTCGCCAACGAACGTCGAACCTTCCGCTTCGATTGGCAATACTCCGGCCTGTCGCTGAAGCTTGTCGGCTTCGGAATGGTGACGACCGGCAAGGAAAAGGATCAGTGATGTCGGTCTATGCGATCGGCAGCGCCGCAGTCGGCGTTGTCTTCCTCTCCCGCGTCTACTGCGTGTTGAGCCGTTGCTTGGGCGCCGGGCTGGTGGCGTTGAGCTTCGTCCTGCTCGCCTCGCCGGCATGGGCGGATCAGACCGTCATGGCGGCGGATGGCAGCCAGGTGGACTGTGCCGCCTCGGCGAAGGATCTCACCAGGATCAGCCTTGTCGAAGACGAATTCGCATCGGTCTCGAAAATTTCGACAGGCAACCCGCAGGACGACTTCTCGGTCGTGAACGAGCCCGTGCGCGGAGATATCTACCTGTCTGTGCCCGATGGCTTCACCCGTCCGGCGCTCTCCTTCTTCGCCACGAGCAAGCGCGGCTATGTCTACAAGATCGTCTGCCGGATAGCTGGCGATCAGGCGGTGCAGCTGTTCATCTCGAACCCCGCGATCGCCAAAGCGAAGTCCGACGAGAATGGCACGCCAGAGGTGGCGGTCGCCGCCAACCCGCAGGAGGCCGCCGTCGAGCTCGTCCAGGCCATGTATTCGAACAGTGTCGCCGACGGCTACCAAATGCGCCAGCGCACGCTGCGGCCGGTCTACGTTGGCAACCTCAAGGTCCAAATGATCGCTGAATATCGGGGGTCGGCTCTGACCGGGCGGGTGCTGCGCATCGAGAACCGCGGCCCTGAACCCATCACGTTGAGCGAGGCGACGGTCGCGCCGACCAGTGCGCTCGCCGTCTCGATCGCCGAGCCGAAGCTCGATCCTGGGAAGGTCACGACGGCCTATCTCGTCTCACAAACCGGGAGGCAGTGACATGGCCTGGACCGATTTCCTCAAGCGCAAGCGCGAGCCCCTCGATGGTGGTGATGAGAATCCGGAGGGGGTTTCGCCGATCGCGGCCGATCTCTCTGCGAACGAAAGCGTGCGGAAGAAACAGCGGATGCTTCTCGCCGGCGTAGCCGGGGTCGGGCTCGTTGCATCATCCTTCTGGATCTTCGGGGACGACGACAAATCGAACAGCGCCGACAGCGACGAGACGGCCAAGGTCCAGGTGTCAACCAAGGACATGGTCAACAAGAACCTCAACCAGCAGGAGTGGATGGCGCTCTCTGAGAACCAGATGCAATCGGTCGAGAACCAGCTGAAATCAGTCAACGGCCAGCAGCAGCGTATGGATCAGCTCTCGCAGCAGATCGAGCTGTTGAAGGGCGAAAACCAAGCTATGCGCGCGGATGGCTCCCGCGTTCTTTCTGCCTACCAGCAAGAGAATGAAGCGCTGCGTCGGGAAGTTGCCGCCGCTCGCACTGCGCCGCCTCCCGCGCCCGGGCCCAGCGCGATGTACGGACCAGGCGGAACGCAGGCCTATCAACGTCCGGATAGCCCAGGCGCCCCTGGTGCCGGTCGCGCGATGCCGATGGCGGCCAGCGCGGAGGTAAAGTTGGTGAGCTTCCAGACGGCCGACACAGGCAATGCGACCCGTGTGGCAAAGGGAACGACGACGTTCAGCGACAGCATCAACTATTTGCCGCCGAACAGCTTCGCGAGCGCCAAGGTGATCGTTGGGGTCGATGCAAGCGCGGGGGTGAACAGCCAGACCGATCCGCTGCCGGTGGTGCTGCGCGTCACTGGCCCGGCGCGCTCAGTCTATCAGAACGGTCGGCTCCTCACGACGAAGATCGAAGGCTGTCTCGTCAACGGCGCCGCGCGCGGCGAACTTTCGAGCGAGAAGGTCTACGTCAAGCTGCAAAAAATGACCTGCCCCCAGCCTGGTGGGCGCTACGCGGTCTCGGAGGTGAAAGGCTTCATCGCGTTCGGAGGCAAGACCGGCGTGCGCGGCCGGGTAGTGAGCCGCGAAGGATCACTGGCGATGCAAGCCTTCCTGGCCGGTCTGGTCAGTGGCGGCGGCAATGCGCTCAACACTGCCTTCAATCAGCCGCTCGCAAGTATCAGCACCGACGGAGAAGGGGGCCTCAATCGCACGCCGAACTTCGGCAGCGTGGGTTTGCGCGCGCTCGGCGGCGGCGCCGCTGAGTCCGGCAAGGACGTCTCGAAATATCTGATCGAGCGCGCTGAGCAATATCAACCCGTCATCGAGATGCCGACCGGCATCGACGTGGAAATTGTCTTCTTGGAGGGTGTCTATGTCCGCAACTGATCGTTTGCGAAAGCTCCGCGCGCTCGCGCGTCCAGCCCCAGTCGTGGCGGCGATAGGCGCACTCTGCATCGCCGGAATTGCCCTTGCAGCTGACGTGGCCGGCAAGGACGAAGCCAAGGTCAGCCTTCTCCTCAAAACGAGGCTTCCCAAGACCCCGCTTACGAAGGTTGACTGCGAGAAGATCGACGGCCTGTGCGAGGTAACGGCCGGCGCAAATCTCTTCTACGTCAATCATGGTGCGCGATATCTGATCATCGGCCGTGTCTACGATATGGAGACGCGCCAGGACCTGACAGCGGCCCGGCTGCTGGAAATCAACCCGGATATGCTTGTGGGAGGGGCCGCCAAGGCGAACGCCGTGGCCGCCGAAGGGGGAGAAGCCGACGGGGCGACGACGCCTGTCGGTAAACCAGGGAAAGTGACCGCGCCGGTGCGGCCGGTTGTTCTGAACCTGTCGGGTCTTCCGTCTGATGGCGCGATCGTCTGGGGCAATCGCACCGCGAAGCAAAGCGTCACGATCTTCACCGATTTTCGCTGCGGCTATTGCAGGGCGCTGACGAACGTGTTGCGCGGCATGGATGTGAAGGTCGTCGAGCGGCCGATCTCCGTTCTTGGCAGCCGGGATATCGCGGATCGTGTCTATTGCTCGAAGAATCAGGAGCAGGCGCTGCACGCCGCCTATGCCGGTGAGCCGTTCAAGGGGCCGACGGCGTGTGACACCAAGGGACTCGACGCCAATGAACGGTTCGCACGCGAGCATGGACTCAACGCGACGCCGATCATCGTTCGAGGCGATGGTGCCGTGCTTGAGGGGTATCGGCCAAAGGAATTCCTCGAAGCCTGGCTGCGGGGAGGCCAGTCGTGAAGGCGGTGCGGCTCGATCGGGCACCGTTGCTTCGCGGCTCGACAGCACTAGCGGCGCTCAGCCTTCTAGGAGGATGTGCGACCTTCGGCAGCAATGTGAAGGGGAGCTTCTCGTGCGCCGCGCCGGACGGTATCTGCGCACCGTCAGCTTCGATCGACGACCGGGCGCTGGCCATGATCGCGGAGCAGGGTGCAGTTGGCGACCCCTCGCCAGCGAGCGGGCCGCCCCGCCGCCTCTCGTCAAAGCCGTCCCGCACAGCGTCGTCCAGTCACGTAATTCCGGTCTCGCCACTCGATGCTCGCCGCACGCAAGAGCGCGTGCTGCGCATCATTTTCCAACCCTATATCGATGAGCGTGGTCGGCTCCATGAGGCGAGCGCGATCCATGCGGTGGTCCAGAGCGGAGAGTGGCAGCAGCAGGTGCTGGCCGACGCGACATCGATCCCGGATCGCAACGCCATCGCGGCTGGCCCGCAACCGGAATCGCTCGCCGATGCCGTAGATCGCGCAGACCTCGCGACGATCGAGGCCGGGGGCATGGATCCCAATCTTCCCGATCCTGCGGTCGTCGCCGCGGCGCGCGCTCGGCGCATCGACCCGGTCAAAGCGATCCAGAACGACGTTGCGGCCCGCCTAGCCCCCAAGGCGGGCCGCACACCAACGCCCATCCCAAGGGAGATCGGCAAGAGGCAAGCGGAGACCCGAAGTGTCGATGGAGCGGCGCAAGCGATCCCAGCCTCTAAGCTGAAAGTCGACGGTTCGTCGACGCCGCCTGTATCCGACGCCGCCGCCGTACCTGTATCCGCTCCGAAGACGACGGTCGGCGCTGAAGCGCTGTCCCGGATCAAGGCCTCTCCGGCATTCCACGAACGGGCTGCCCAAGCGGAGAGCGACGCGCGAGCTGCCGGTCAAACCGGCGGCGTTCCTGCAACGAACGTCAAGGCGCAGCCGACAATCGGCGCGGCGGGTTTCCCTGCCGTGGTGCCGGAGGATAAATGAAATGGCACGCGGCTTTCTGGATGAGCTGTTGTCGGGCATCTTCGGAGACACCAAGCGGCCCGACGTGCAGCGTCCGGACCTCTCAATCCCGATGCTGGCGCACTGGCTGCCTTATCGCAGCTATGATCCCAAGACGGGAATCTTCTATAACAGCGCGTCACGGGGTTTCGTCATCGAAGCCGCGCCACTCGTGGGAGCCGACGAGCGCACCGGCGAGATCCTGTCGCAATTTATGTCCGAAGGCGTCCCGGCGCCTGGATGTCTTCAAATCCATCAATGGATGTCGCCGCGCATAGGAGAGCGCCTGTCCAAGTGGTATGTCCCGCGCTACTCGGCGCGCGGCGTCTATGAACGGATGGCAAAGCATCGGGTCGATTTTCTCACGGATGGCGTCTGGGAATCGCTCTCGGCCGATGCACCCTTCTGCCTGCGCAATCACCGCGTCGCGATCTCCTATTCAACCCCGGAATCATCCTCCATAACGGTCGAACAGATCGTCTCGCTGATGGACGGGCTGATTTCCGCGCTCCAGTCGGTGAACGTCGCGGCGCGCAGGATGGATCCCGTAGCCCTTATCGGGTGGATCGACGACATTACTTCTCCAACGACAGCGGCCGGCGAGGACGCCGTCAGCTACAACCCCCTCGATCCCATCGCCGATCAGGCAATCCGCCGAGACATCGAACTGCATATCGAGCCGGACCGGATGCTGCTGCGGACCGAGCGCTTTCGGCCGACGGGCAAGACGTTGAAGGGCGCGCCGGAGATCGGTGAGATTTATCCGGACGTGTTCGACGTGCGCTCCTTCTCGGTGCGCAATCTCCCGAGCCGTTGGGCGCCGTGGGATGTGACGCGGCTGATCGGCGACATGTTCACCGACAAGCTGCGCATGCCCTGTCCGGTCGCGACCAATCTTTGCATCGAGTTTCCCGACCAGCAGGCCTCAACCAACAAGGCCAGCTACAAGTTCATGCGCACCACCAGCCTGGCCGATTCCAAGTCGTCGCGATTTCTGCCTCAACTCCGCGAACAGTCGCAGGAATGGCGCTACGTCAACGAGGAAATTCGACAAGGCCGCAAGCTCGTGCGCGTATTCTTCAGCGCCACGTCATTCTCGCCCAAAGGGCAGGGCGACAGCAACGAGCGCGTCCTGAAATCGATCTACCGAGCCGCAGGCTGGGACCTGCTCGATGATCGATATCTCCAAGTCATGGGTCTGCTTTGCGCGATGCCGATGACGATGGCGAATGGTCTGTCGAAAGATCTTGAACGCATGAAGCGGATGCGCACCCTGCTCACGACGACGGCCGCCAATCTTGCGCCGCTGCAGGGCGAGTATCTCGGCGGAACCATACCGCATTTGCTACTCATCGGCCGCCGCGGCCAGCCCTTCTTCTGGAGCCCATTCGAAAACAGCGCGGGCAACCACAACGTCGCGGTGTTCGGCAAGTCGGGATCCGGCAAGTCGGTGGCGTTGCAGGAGCTTTGCGGCTCATTGTGCGGCGCCGGGGCGCGCGTGGTAGTGATCGACGACGGACGGTCGTTCGAGCATTCGGCGAAGTTGCAAGGCGGCGCTTTTGTCGAGTTCACCATGAGCTCGGGCTTCTGCCTGAATCCGTTTTCAATGATCGACGAAACGCAGGCTGTCGAAGACGAGGATTATCTTCTCGACTGCATGGCGATGCTGAAAGCGATCATCAACCAGATGTCGCGGCATATAAATCTACTCGACGATACGGAACGTGGCCTGATCGACGGAGCGGTGAATCAGGTCTGGGAAGCGCACGGAAGCCGTGGCTCGATCGATCTGGTAATCGAGGCGCTCGAGGCGACAGGGAACGGGCTCGCGGTCAATCTCGCGATCGCGATGCGACCCTTCTCATCCGGCGGAACTTATGGCCGCTTTTTCCAGGGAGAGGTTTCGTTCGAGCTTAAATCTCAGCTCACCGTCTTCGAATTATCCGACCTGTCCGCGCGTGAGGAACTGCGCAGCGTTGTCCTCACGGCGATCATGTTCATGTCGCAGCAGATGATGCGCAAGCTCGATCGCTCGATTCCAAAGGCGCTGCTTCTCGATGAAGCGTGGCAAATGCTCCGTGGGGGTGCGATGGCCGATTTCATCGAGACCTATGCGCGCACATGCCGGAAATATGGCGCCTCCCTCGTCACGGCGACGCAGTCGCTGAACGACTACTACAAATCGGCCGGTTCGATAGCCGCGCTCGAAAACTCCGACTGGTTCGTGATCCTTCAGCAGAAACCGGAGACAATCGCGGACTTCAAGAAGCACGATCGTTTCGAAATGGACGATTATACGGACGCCCTGCTTCGTTCACTGAAGCGTAACGGCTTCGAATATTCCGACATCATGATCAAAGGGCCTGATACCTTGGCTGTTGGCCGTCTGGTGCTGGATCCTTATTCGGCGACCCTCTTCTCTTCGAGCCCCAAAACCTTCGCCGCGATCGACGCGCTCATCGCGGAAGGTTTGAGCATCGATGAGGCGATCGAGCGGATCGCCTTCCCCGACAATCCTGAAAAATGGGTGAGCAGCCTCGTCCCGGCGGACGAGGCTGCCATCGCGGCGGAGTAGCGACGATGGCAGCACGCCCGGACAGCGGAACACATCGACGGATCGTTGGCTTCACCCGGCGCGAATGGCAGAGCACGCTCTATTTCCTGCTGCATGGTCTCGGGTTCCTGGCTTCCACGTTGCTGATCACCTGGGGGCTGTTCTGCCTCTTCTTCCTCGCGATCGGCGGCTTCTCGTTCGATGGCTTCGTCCACCAGCTGAACAATTTCACGACGCGCTACGTCGCCGCCGATCCGGCTCGGACCGGCGCTTTCCTTAACATGTTCGCGATTGCGCACATGATCCTGTCCACCGCCGTCATCGCCTTTCGCGCCGATCGCATCCTGCCTCCGCGCGATGAAGAGGGAGCCTCGCGTCATGGCTGAACAACCTCAACTCGACTTTCCCGTTCCACCCTCTGCGCCTGACGTTCGTGAAGCGAAGCGCAAGATCGGGTTCGGCGGGTTCACTCGCGGCCAGATCTTTCTCGGGCTGGTGCTGGTTGCGACCATCGTCTGGGGGATGTGGGTGACCCGCGCACTAACCCAGTCGAAACAGGAACATATCGTCTCAGCGCGACTTTCGTCGCTGGTGGGCGACTATGTCGAAGCCCAGCGCTACTCGGGTTCGCCGCCCGATCGCGTGCGGGCCGAGATGCAGGCGTTCATGTCATCGCTCGACACCGAGCTGCAGCGTCGTAGCCAAAGCGGTCAGATTGTCCTTGTTGGTGAAGCGGTGCTCACCAAGAACGTGCCGGATATCACCGATAGCCTGAAGAAGGCCGTCTTCGCTGCCGGAGTGCCCGAGCCCAAACGCCTTTCGGTCGAAGAGTTGCAGCGGATGCAGGAGCTGGCAGCAGCGCAGTCCGCAGTGGCAGCATCGCGAGCAGCACCACTGGCGACGCCGGGCGCCGCTGTCGATCCCATGGCTGGTGTAGCGGGCATCGGGCCGCTGGCACCGGTGGCGCCCAATGCACCGTCGCAGCGGGTTCCCGCGCAAGTGTCCGGCGCATCGGTCTCGACCTTCGGAGGTCCCGATGGCAACGGCGGCCAATGAAATCGAGCCCCTGCGCTGGCGGCCGCGGAAGCGTTTATGGGGGGCGCTGGCGGCAGCTGTAATCGGCACCGTCGTGTTTGGTGCGATCAGCGGATGGCGCGACGACCACGTCCTTCTCGTAAATGTAACGGACTCGCTGCCGAACTGGGCGTTTCTCATCCACCGCAAGCAGGTCCCGGCGCGGGGACAGTTCGTCTTCTTCGATCCGCCCCACACCAATCTCGTGCGCCGGCATTTCGGTGCCAAGCCGCAGATGTTCGGTAAAATCGTCTATGGCATGCCGGGCGACGTCGTCGCACACAACGGTTCGGTCGTGACGATCAACGGCAAACCCGTCGGTCGCATGAAGCCGCAGACCAGGGATGGCGAGCCGCTCACGGTAGGCGCCGTCGGCGCTATCCCTGCGGGTTGCTATTATGTCGGCTCGCCCCACCCCGATGGCTTCGACAGCCGGTACGCCGACATTGGCTTCGTCTGCGCGCGCCAGATCATTGGCATTGGGAAGGCTATCCTATGAAGCAGATTCTTGCTGGTGTGGCGGCGGCCGCCATCCTTATCACGGGGGTCGCTTTCGGCATTCCGGTCCGCACCGAGGCGCGTGACTATGGCCAGACCGGTCAGGCCTTTCCTGTGATCGAGCCGGACCTGCTGGCGACGATCGAGACCAGGCTGAAGCGCGCGGAAGCGAGCGGCGAGCTCGCGCGAACCAACGAGATGTTCGTCAAGCGTGCCGAAGCCAAGGTGCGGCGGCCGACGCCTGTCGGCGGGATCACACCAGCGCGCGAGGCGCGGGAATGGGATTTCGATCCCACCGTCCAGGTCGAACATGATGTTCGCGACCAGAAGGGCAACCTCATCGCGGCGGCCGGACACCGGATCAATCCACTCGATTTCGTTGCGATCCGACAGGACCTCGTATTCATCGACGGGGATGACGTCGCTCAGATTGCTTGGGCGACGGCCCGGTACACTGACCTCAACGCCAAGATCATTTTCGTGAGCGGATCGCCGATTGCAGCGATGACAAGCCGAAAACGGCGCTTCTACTTCGATCAGGAGGGCAAGCTCAGCGCGCGATTCAAGATCGAGCATACACCCGCCGTCGTTCACCAGACTGGCCGCGTCATGCGCGTTTCTGAGCACGTGTTGCGTAAAGGGAGGCCAGGCTGATGCCCTTATGGCTCGACCTTCTGCGCACACCTATGGCCGCGCCCGAAACCGCAACGCTCAAACGGATGCGCCTCGTCTGGCAGAGCCTCTGTTTCTCGACCGCGGCCGGTGCTGCATTTTTCGGCCCGATTCACCGCGCGGTCGGCCGCGGCGCATCAGGCGGGATGGCGATCCTCCTGTCTGTCTGCGTCCTTTGGACCGCGTTCTACTTCATCAGGAAGCATAGCGCGGACAGCGCCTACCTCGACACCTTGGGGAATAAGGAATGATGCGCTGGCTCCGCTCTATCGTGACCGCACTTGCGCTCGTTTTGGCCATCGGGGCTTTCGCGCCTCGAGCCGAGGCCGCGCCGACCTGCAATGGCAAGTTTGTCAACCCTATCACGGATGTCTGCTGGTCATGCCTTTTCCCGCTTTCCGTCGGCGCACTGAAGATCTGGCCGAGCAGTCGACCAGATCCTGGCAATCCGGCCTCGCCGATTTGCGCCTGCGCTGACCCGCTTCCACGCATCGGCATTTCGGTTGGCTTTTGGGAGCCCGCCCGGCTCGCAGATGTTACGATGAAGCCGTGGTGCTTTCCGAACCTTGGAGGCATCCGAATCGCTCCCGGGTTCGACATCGGCCAGGGATATCTGGCGGGTCCGTCGATGGTAGGCGGCCGATCCCAAAGCACGGCCAAGTGGCATGTCCATTGGTACGTCTATCCGCTGCTTTACTGGATGGAGATCCTGACCGACTTCGTCTGCTTCGAGCAAGCCTCGTTCGACATCGCATACATCACCGAAATCGATCCGCTCTGGCAGGACGACTCGCTTGCCGCGCTGATCAACCCTGAGGCGATCGTTTTCGCCAATCCGATCGCGCAAGCAGCCTGTGCGGGCGACTGCATCGCCGGCACCGTCAACCTTCCTCTCGACCCCCTCTTCTGGTGTGCAGGCTGCCAGGGATCGATGTACCCGCTGAATGGCAATATCCCATCCTCGATCGGGCATGTGCAGTCATCCCGGCTCGCGGTTTCACGGTTTGCCTACAAGATGCACCGCGAAGCGCTGGCCTGGGGCACGATGGGTTCGAAGGGGCTCTGCGGAAAGTACCTCATGCCGATCATGCGGAAGCAACAATATCGCTTCCAGATGGTCAACCCGATCCCCACGGTCAGTGGCCGCTTCGCCTGCTCGGCGATCGGCGCATCCACGATGCCGCCCGACGCTGGCCGCGCCTATCCCGCCGGCGGCGAGGACATGGGCTACCTCGTGTGGCGCAAGCGCAACTGCTGTGTGTTTTAGGAGATCCAAGATGCGCCTTCTTCCCTTGGGTATCTTGGCCCTTCTTGGAATGGCAGCAGTGTCAGCGCTGCTTGCCCAAAACATCGATGGAGTTGATGTCCAAGCGGTAAAGAAACGCTCGGCTGACCTCGCAGCCGAGGCGCAGGCCTTTGTCGATCAGATAAAGGATCGAGGGGATCGGTTCCGGGAAGAGGCCGCGACGACGCGCGACGGGGGAACCGAGAATATGCGCCGCGTCGCCGCACAACGTCTTCCGAAAGGTCCAGCGGGTCCGGTCGATTTTGATGAAATCGTGCAAGGGGCGGCCAGCAATACGCAAACCAATGGTGGGGAGGCACCGCAGTTCATCGCGTTCGCCAGCCTGTCGATGCCAGACGAAGCTTTGAAGCAACTCATCCGCGACACTGCCGCTGCTGGTGGCGTGGTCGTCTTTCGCGGCTTCCCGAACAATTCTGCCAAGGAGTTCGTGGCGCGACTGAGCAGGGTGGTCAATAAAGGGCAGTTCGCAAGCATTGGCGTCGATCCGCGGCTCTTCCGCGCCTTCCAGGTCCAGGCCGTCCCAACCTATGTGAGCGTTTCCTCGGACTTCGATCTCTGTGCGGGCTTTTCCTGCACGACGAAGGTTCCGCCATATGATCGCATGATCGGCAATGTGACGGTCGAATATGCCCTCAGTACCTTCGCCGAGGGCAACGGCCCCGGCGCACGAGTGGCTGCGGTGGCGCTGTCGAACATGAAGCGGACCAACCCGTGATTGCGCGGCGCCTTGTGAGCACGCTTTGCGTACTGCTCCTGGTCGCCGAGCCGGTGAGTGCGCAAACCATGACGGTAGAACAGGCTCGCGAAGAAGGCAAAGCGATGGCTCTGGAGAAGAGGAACGATTCCTCGATCGTGCCGTCGACCGATGCCCAGGCGAAAGCGGTTCCGGGCTATTCGGGAACGGACCAGCCTCAGAGCACCTATTTCGACGATCCCGATCGGCTTGTCTCCGACGCTCAGGCCATGAAATCGGGAAACGAAAGCTATCGCCTTTCGACCGATGCCGATCATATCCGGCCGACCTTCAGCAACGCAGACATTCTGGCGACCACTAATCGTGCGACAACCGTGGAGAATGACCCGACGACCTATCTCGACGACGTGGCGATCTCGAGCGGCTCGGGCGCCTGCACTCCCTTGCCTCCGCCGACAAGCGGCACGGGATATTATGAGGCGACCTGCAACCAGGGCACCAAGATCGAGGATCAGCCGCGATCCTGTGCGATTACCATGGTTCCCGAGACGACCACGACCGACGCTTACAAGTTCTTCGTCGTTCCGAATGGTGCCTATGGCACACCGTTTGCGCGCTACGATGCAATGGCCCCGCATCTCGCCGCGGGCACCTGCAAGCCCACAGGCATAGTAATGCAGGCGTGCGCCGCCCATGTCATCTACGGCGTTTCCACCAACAAGTTCTGCGACGATTATTATGCGACCGAATATGTCTGCTCGGAGAACCTGACAGATCTATCGCTGCTTCCGAGCCCCATCACCGGCCAAGGATGGCATGCCAAGACGACCGAGGCGAAGGTCACCGTCAAGCGCGTTGACGGCTGCACAGGGCTTGCAGGCGACACCATGTGCTCCGCCGATCCGGCTGGCGAGGTTTGCACGGAAGGGTTGGAGACCCGGATCATCGAGGGCGTGCCTGTGACGCAGCCTTGTTGGGCATGGAAGCGGGATTTCTCGTGCAAAGTCATGACGGCAGGAAACGACTGCGGCGATTTGGAGGCGAACTCGGCCTGCACCTATGTCCGGGACGATTGTCTGGACGATCCCCAGGACGGGCCGTGCAAAGTCACGGAGAAGGTCTATCGCTGCCCAACACCGGCAAGCAAAGTGCCGACCGACAAGCAATATATCTGCGGAGACGACGTCTACTGCGTCAATGGCGACTGCGAGCCGATCGTTCGCGAAGCCTCCACCGAATTTCGCGATGCGCTTGTCGGCCTGCATGCGCTTGATCAAGCGGGCAAGGAATTCGACGAGAATAACTTCCGCGTGTTCACGGGTACTCGCGAAACCTGCCACAAGCCGGTTTTCGGCCTGATCAATTGCTGCGCCGGCAAAGTGTCGGGTGCCGTCCCCGTGGCGGCAGGCGCCGCGGCGCTGGCTGGCGGGCCGGCGGCGATCGCCGCGTTCGCCACCCCATTTCTCGTCCTGTTCGCGTGCAGTCAGGACGAGATGAAACTCGACATCAAAGATCGGATGGGGCTTTGCCACAATCTCGGCACGTACTGCTCATCGAGTTTTCTCGGCATCTGCTCGACCAAGCGCACTGCCTATTGCTGTTTCGAAAGCAAGCTCTCGCGCATCCTGCAGGAGCAGGGCCGCCCCCAGCTCGGCAAGCCTTGGGGTAGCGCGAAAAAGGAACAGTGCCAGGGATTCACGGTCGACGAATTCGCCCGGCTCGATCTGTCGGTGATGGATTTCACGGACGTCTATTCGGACTTCATGGATGCCGCGAAGCTGCCCGACGAGGTGCAGACAATGTCGGACATCCAAGCAAAAATTCAGTCCTACTACGATCTCCACGGCAAATGACGTGGTCCCGATGAAGCCCGCGCTGAGAGAGGCCGCCGTGCGGCTCAACATCAGGAGAAAGTTCATGACACTGTCGCTTCTCGAGCTTCCGGTCATCGTGTCAGCGTTCGTCCTACAGCCCTCCAGCAGCACGCCTCCCACGCCGGTGCCGACACCGTGCGCTGGCCAGCACCGCACGACGGTGGCGGACTGCTGCGTCCACGTCTCGGGGTGGGATCGGCCTGCAGACCAGATCCTCCTCACATCCCTCCGCGCCAGCTCCAGCGATGACGAAAGGAAAGCGAGCCATGTTGATCTTCGGTAAGACGTTCATCCTGACCGCCGCGCTGTCAGCCGCGATCTGGGGGCCGCAGGTCCTCGCGCAGGAAGCACCGCCGCCACAGGGCGATACAATTGAACAGGATCGCTCCGACGACTTCTATTGTCGCGAACGGCGGCTCGGCCAATGGTTCTATTGCGCGAAGCCCAAGCCAGCGGAGGAGACCGGGTCGACGGCGCAGGTCCGGGAGGAGAGCGCGGTCGATCGCATCGCGGCCATCGCCAAGCAACTGGATGAGCTGAAGGCGAAAGCGATCCTGGATCCGACCGAAACCAACGTGATCAACTATGTGCGCTTCCAGCGCGAGCAGCTCGATCGCGCGTCGACCTTCTCCGACACCTGGCAGCGCGCGCTCTGGCAGAACCCGGACCTCGACTACACGCTGCAGCGGCCCGTCTCGACCGTGGGCAAACGGCTCTGGCTGGACAACCGCCAGGCGGACCGGGATGCGGTCCTCACGAACCTCGGCCAGCGCTACGGTCTCTTCTATTTCTATGCTCAGAGCTGCGGTGCCTGCGAGGTTTTCGCGCCGATCCTGCGATCGGTCACCGACAGCCACCGCATGACGGTGATGGCCGTCTCGATGGATGGCGGGCCAAACCGCGAGTTCCCGAACTACGTCGTCGATTCCGGCCAGCGCGCACGGATGGGGATTCCAGGCAACGAGACGCCAGCGCTGGTCCTCTTCGACACCCAGACCAAGCGGACGATCCCGGTCGGTTACGGCGTGCTGAGCGCTGATGAGATCATGGATCGCATCTTCATGCTGACCAACACCAAGGTGGGGAGCGATTACTGATGGCGCGCGGGCAAAAGGGCGCGCTGCGCCGTAGGCTGGGCACCGGTCTCGCGCTGGTCGCCGCTTCGCATTTCGCATTGGTCGGCGTCGCGCGCGCCGATGTCGCCTCGCAGATGAACGGCTTTTTCAACGACGCTGGCGGCGCCGCGAATGTCACCGGGCCGACGGCGTTCCAAGGCCAGTCGGCCGGCTATTACTCGCTGGGCAATGTCTGGACGCGCTTTCCACAGAAGAGCGTTTCGCCTTTCAACCTTCAGCTGCCGAGCGCGCGAGCGGGATGCGGCGGCATCGACCTTTTCGCTGGCAGCTTCTCCTTCATCAATGCCTCGGAGATCGTGGCCATGCTGAAGGCGACCGCGAATAACGCTCTGGGTTTCGCGTTCAAGCTCGCGATCGATTCCGTTTCGCCGGAGATCGGCAAGGTGATGGACGAGTTCAGCCAGAAGGCACAGCTTCTCAACCAGATGAATATCTCGAGTTGCGAGACCGCGCAGGCGCTCGTAGGCGGGATCTGGCCACAGATGGAGACCACACGCTCCACGATTTGCGAGGCCGTCGGCAACAGCCAAGGTGTGTTTTCGGACTGGGCTGCGTCCCGGCAAGGTTGCAACAACGGGAACCGGCGCGACAGCACGATCGCGGGCAATACCGACGCCAATATGAAGGACCAGCTCGTCGGGGAGCCGCACAATTACACCTGGGAAGCCCTGAAGAAGTCGGCCAAATTCGGAGCATTCGACCAATCGTTCTCCGAATATATCATGACGCTGGTCGGGACCGTCGTGACGACGCCGTCGACCGATCCGAGCGTGGGCGGGAAAGTCGTCATGTTCGGACCGGCGGAGGAGGCGGTGGTAACGGCCTTGCTTGACGGCACAGCCGATGCGCCGGCCGTGAAGATGCTCAAGTGCAACGACACCGACTGCTACGATGTCGGTGAGCAGACCCTGACGGTGCCGGCATCGTCGGCGTTGCGGCCGCGGATCGCGGGAATGATCCGCTCGATGAGCAGCAAGATTCGCACGGACACCGCCCTCGATGCGTCGGAGAAGCAGCTCCTGAACCTCGCCACGGTTCCGCTCTACAAGATTCTCTCCGTTCAGGCTTATGCGCATTACGCCCTCACCGATGGCGAGATCGAGACCCTGTCCGAAATCGTTGCGGTCGACCTGCTGGCGGCGATGCTCGACAATATGCTCGATCGGGTCGAGCAGGCGCAGACGCATTATCAGACATTCGACCAGGCGACCGCGACTCAGTGGAAGCAGCAGATCGCGGCCACACGGCAGAAATTTGCGCAGCGCGATGTAAAGCTCTCTAACAAGCTGCAGGTGACGATGCAGATCATCGACCGCAGCATCATGCTCGAGTCCACACTTCAAAACTCAATGACGCCGGGCATGTCATCCGCGCTGAACTTCTCACGTGGCCTGAACGCACAGGGCCTGATGTAGGGCGGGGGAGCCGGGACGATGCTCGAAGTCTTCACGGTCGGGGGCGGGGAGTATCTCGTCAACACTTTCAACGCGGTCGCCGCTTGGTCGGGCGGCGGCGGGTACCGATCACTTCTGCGGGTCGTGATGGTGATGGGCCTCATCTACTCGCTGCTCGTGGTCGCCTTCACCATGAACTTTCGCGTGTGGATGAACTGGTTTCTCCAATCAACGGCCATCTACCTCTGCCTCATGGTGCCTACGATCGATGTGAAGGTCACCGATCGGATCAATCCATCGCTCGCGCCGGCTACAGTCGCCAACGTCCCGTTGGGGCTCGGTGTCCTGGCGAGCTTCACGACGCAGATCGGAGACTGGCTGACGCGAACGGCAGAGACTGTCTTCGTAATGCCAAGCGAGCTCAACTACTCGACGAACGGCATGGTCTACGGAGCGCGGCTTTTCGACGCGACCCGCAATTTCATCATTCGCGATGCCGAGTTTTCAACGAACCTTGAGGAGCACTTCAAGAAGTGCCTTTTCGGCGATGTGATGCTCTACCAAAAGTCGCTGACGCTCCTCGCGCAATCGAAAGACCTATGGGCCGACATCGGGCCCGGATCGGAGGCGCGCTCGCAGCAATGGCTGGAGCGTCAGGGGGACGGGACCGTCACCAGCGCGATCGTCACGTGCCGGCAGGCCTATGGGATGCTCGATGCACAGTGGGCACCGATGATCGAGGCGAACACTCCGATCTGGGGGAAACAACTCTATCCGAAGCTGAGCAACTCGCTGGCTGCCGACAAGCTCAAACATGATCTGCCGATCGCGAACGCCGCGTTCACCGGCTCGGGCAGCAGTTATAGCGATTCCATGCGGCAGAACACGGCGATCAATGCGTTCATGCAGGCGCGAAATAGCATGGCGGGAGGAACGGGCGCGGCGACGATCGATACCTTCGCACAGACCCGTGCCGACATCCAAGCCCGCAATACCTACAATTCGATCGCGCAGCAGGCGATGGCGTGGGTGCCGATCCTCAACATCGTGCTGACCGTCGTATTTTTTGCGATGTTCCCGGTGATCTTCCCGCTTTTTCTGATGCCACAAACGGGGCTGGCGTCGCTCAAGGGCTATGCGATGGGGTTCTTCTACCTGGCTGCCTGGGGGCCGCTTTACGTCATCCTCCATATGATCTGCATGACGCGGGCCGAGGCAGCCTCCGCTGGTGTCGCCGCCGGCGGGGTGACGCTCGGCACCTACGCCGGAATTGGCGCGGTGAATGGGGAGACGGCGACGATTGCCGGCTTCATGCTGATGAGCATCCCGTTCCTCGCCGCGGGCCTCGCGCGCGGTGCGATGTCGATCGCCGGCCAGGCGACCTCGATGCTCGCGCCGGCGCAGAATGCGGCCGAAGCCGCAGCCCTCGAGCAGACCACTGGCAACTACTCCTACGGCAATGTGAGCTGGGCGAACGCGACATCGAATATGCGCCAAAGCGACCAGTGGTCGACGGCGCCGAGCTTCATGGGCGGTGCCACCAGCGTCGGGTGGCGACAGGACAACGGCGCGGTCGTGTCGGGTTTCGGCAACGGCCAGGAGGTGTTCGATACGAGCGGCGCGATTTCGCGATTGGGCTTTACACCCACGATGAGCACGGGTTCGGTGGCAGAATGGCGCGAGATGGCGAACGAGGCGCACCGCCAGGCGCAGGCCTATGAGAATGCCGCAGCCGACATCCTGACGGCGACCCACGCGAACCGCAGTGCCTTCGGTACCTCCACCGAACGCTCGTCGGGCTGGGAGTCGAGCAGCGGGCGTCAGGCGAATAGTTCTGTGGAGGCGTTCGACAGGCGGACCGCAAGCAGTTCACAGGGCCTGGAGGAACGCGATACGATCTCTCAGGGCCAGCGCATTACACAAGGGCATGACCGCCAAGCACAGACCAACGACCAGATATCGGGGACTATTTCGGCTGGAACGGGTGGTCGGCAAGCGGGACGTGGGGCTGGTGATCGCGGAGGAGTGCTAGGTCGACTACCCTCCATCGGAGGAAGCGTTTCCAAAACAGGCAGCCAACTCGACGGCTTGCGTTATGGGACGGACGAGACTCGTGGCAGTGACAGCGCCAACACATCGTCGAGTGGGGTGCGGGACGAACATGCCAGCGGCAGCGGCGCGACGATGTCCGATGGGACTTACTCACGCAGCGGCAGCTTCAGCCGGGCTTCTGCGACATCGTCCGCGTCGTCGAGCACGGAGGATTCACTCGCGCGAGCGAAGTCCTATTCGGAAACGGCCCGCCGGCTCGAGGAGCTTTCCCAACAGCTCTCGCGCGATGCAAGCTATGCGGAAACGCATGGCATGCAGCTCAGCGAAAATCTGAGCCAGGATCTTGCGCAATGGTATCGGCACCAGCAGGTCGAGAACCCGGGTCTTGAAGCGCCTGAGCTTTGGGCAACCGATCTGACCGACCAGCAGCGTCTCGTGCGCCAGGAAATGATCACGCGCTGGATGCACGACAAACAGGATGGCATTCGAGCCGAGATTGCGGGCCGCCTGCACGACCCGGACCTCGTTGACGTGAGCCGGCCGAGCGTCTCGAGCGCAGCAGACGTCAAGACATCTTACCGTCCACACGGACCCGGGCGATTGGCCAGCGGCCCTGCCGGTGCTGGCGATGTGGCCGCCGCCGCAATCATCGAGGCCGGCAAGGGCGAGTTGAATAACGATCGAGCAGCGGCTCAGACGATGCGAGGGCAGCGCGTGCTGGGTGCCGTCGATCTGGAGCAGGAAGTGAACCGCGATCATGATCGCGGCTTCTTCCAAGACCCCAAGCTTCGCGAATAGGTCAGATCAGGTAGAAAATAGCTCCGACAAAGCTGACCATCAGAGCATAGGCCAAGGCATAGCCGATCATTCCGCCACGCGTCGGATTGCCCTCCTGGTCGGTGATCATCTCGATTTCCGGGATTTCTTCCTCGACGACAGCAAGTGTCGGACCGCCAGGAAGGTCCTTAGTCAGATTGTAGGTGTTGAGGTCGAATTTGGCGAAACGCATCGGCTTTCTCCGCGCCTCCACCATAGTGCGTTCGAGGTTTGTTCGCAACTGCTTACGTTATACGGCTCAGCTGCGTTAGCGCGCGAAATGCCCACGCTAGAGGAGCGATTTCGCGAACTGGACCAGTCTTGATGAATTAACCTTCAAGGTGTATATCGGGATGGCGATCAAGCGGAAGCCGCATCATAATCTGGCTGCGGTCCAGGCGAAGTTCGCGCAGGTTGGGACCTTGGAGATCACGCGCACCGCCGTCCAGGGCGCCCGCGCTTTGGGCTATTCGCTGGGAGACATCGTTGAGGTGGTGCAAGCACTTGAAGCCGGCGACTTCATTAAGTCGGAGACAGCGCACAATCCGCCCAACTCGAAGGTATGGCACGACACCTACAACATGCCGTGGGACCAGCGGTGGCTGTATCTGAAATTCGCAGGCGAAACGTTGGTCGACGTCGCGCTCACATCGTTCAAAGAGGTCGGCAATGACTGAGACGCGCATCCATCCCGAGACCGGCACGCTCCTGCGACGCAGCGTGCGTCCGCAGACTGTGAAGTTCGGCTCGATGACGCGCACCGTCGAGGTACCCGGTTGGTATCCCGACGATGACGGCGACGCGATTCATTCCGGGGCCGATCTCGCCGAATCCGATCGCGTGTTTCGGGAGCTGAAGAAGGCCTATGCGGCTCATGTCCGCGAAGTCCGCAAGCGCTTGAAGCTGACACAGGAAGAAGCCGGATATCTGATCGGCGGTGGTCGCCGGGCCTTCCAGAAATATGAAAGCGGGGCCATGTCGCCGAGCGATGCGGCTGTGGGCCTGATCGAGCTTCTCCATCGGCATCCCGAGGAGGTCGAGTTTCTGAAGTCCATTCGGTCAGCAGCATAGAGCATGAACCAAAGTATGTATCTTACGGGGTTCGGCCCCGTTCATCGTTCTCGCAAGACGGGATGCGCCGGGCTATGCCGCAGGAATATGTCGGGTCCGCCTTTAACATTGAATTATAGGCGATAGCTATACCGTTGGCATATTAGCATGGAAAATTCCGAGGCATTGATCGACCTTGGAATTTATGCGATAGATATGCCATGAAGGTAGGTCGAACTGATAAATTGAGGTCGTTGCTCGATGCGTGGGAGCCACACACGGTGGCGACCAGCCCGCATCTCAAGGCGCTCGGTCTGACAGCACAGGACCTGCAGAACTATAGATCCTCGCAGTGGCTCGTCTCGTTGGGTCGTGGCGCATTCAAGCGCCCGATGGAAACAGTGACCTGGCAGGGAGCGCTTTACAGCGTTCAGTCCCAGCTGAAGCTGCCGGTCCACGTGGGCGCGCTCACGGCGATCGAGATGACGGGAAATAGCCACTATGTGCGCTTCGGAGAGAGCAGGGCCTACCTCTTCTCGCCGCTGCACGTGGTTCTGCCGGCATGGTTTCAGAAACATTGGGGGGGGGAGGTCCGTCATATGCAAACCAAGCTCCTGCCGAACGATATCGGGCTCACCGAGCACCGAACCCCGGAAGGCTATCCATTGACAGCCGCTACGCCCGAGCGGGCGATACTGGAGCTGCTGCATCTCGCGCCAAAGGAATTCGATCTCGTCGAGGCCTGCCAGATCGTGGAGGGCATGACGTCGCTTCGCCCCAAGCTCATGCAGTCCCTGCTCGAGGCCTGCACATCGGTGAAGGTCCGGCGGCTGTTCCTCTACCTTGCGGAACGGGCGGACCTCCCGGTCATGCGGCACGTGAAGGTGGAGCAGATAGATCTGGGCTCCGGCGATCGCAGCCTTGCGAAAATGGGGCGGTACGTCCCGAAATACAGACTGCTCCTCCCCAGGGAGCTTGTGTCGAGTGGCAACTGACCAATATCGTGACCAGGTTCGCCTGCTGTTGGACGTCCTGCCTTTGGTCATGGCGGAGCCGGCCTTCGCATTGAAAGGCGGCACGGCGATCAACCTGTTCGAGTGGGATCTCCCGCGGCTCTCGGTCGATATCGATCTAACCTACCTTCCCCTCCAAGACCGGGCGGCCTCTCTGCAGGCGATCGGCGAGGCGCTTGCCCGGATCAAGGTAGAAATCGAACGCCGCCTCCCGCCAACCCGCGTGACCCAGACACGCCAGGGCCAGGAAGGTATGGAGGTCAAGCTCAACTGTCAGCGCGGCAAGACCCAGATCAAGGTCGAGGTGAATCCCACCCTGCGCGGCCATCTCCTTCCTCTCCGCGATCTTCCCTGCTCCGACCGTGTGCAGGAGAGATTTGAGGCTTTCGTCGAAGCGCGCTGTCTCTCGCACGGCGAGCTCTTTGGCGGCAAGATTTGTGCCGCGCTGGACCGGCAACATCCGCGCGATCTGTTCGACGTGAAGCGTCTGCTGGACGTAGAGGGCGTCGTCGATGAGGTTCGTCACGGTTTCGTCGCGGCGCTTGTAAGCCACGGGCGCCCGATCGCTGAACTGATCAGCCCGAGCCGAAAGGACCAGAGCGGAACGTTCAAGGCCCAATTCGAAGGCATGCCCTTCGAGCCGTTCACCTATGAGGATCATGTTCATACGTTCGGTCGCCTCGTGGCGGCGATCCATAGGTCCCTCGGCGCTGATGATCGGAGGTTCTTAGAGAGTTTTGAGGCCGGAGACCCGGAGTGGGACGCCTTCCCATTGCCAGCGCTTCGCGAGCTGCCCGCTCCTCAATTCAAGTTGGTAAACATCCGCAAATTTCGAAAGGCACAGCCGGAACGGCACGCAGCGGGTCTCATCGCGCTGGAAGCAGCTTTCGAGAAATAGCACGCGGTAATGCGCATCGCAGGAGAGCGCCCGATTGCTTCGTGGGTCCGGGCTGAGAGATTCGAATTCATCCACGAGTTGAAATCGTGTTGGTTTCGGAGTATATGAAACTGACTCAACAGGAATGATCGAATGGTTCGCCCAGCAAATATCGGTTTCGTTGATGCGGATCGCGTCCTCCACGACCGGATTGTGGCGAGCACCGACCGCATCATCAAGATGATGCCGGCGGCGGCAAAGGCGGCGGCGATAAGCAGCGTCGACGTGCCGAGCCTTGTCTTCCATCTCGCGCTTGGCATCCCGGCGGTCGAAACGGATAATCCGGAAGCCGCGGAAAGAATTACGAACGCCATCGCCTTCAAACGGCGGCTGATCGATGCTGCAGGCGGAGCTCTGACCGCGGAGAAGGTTCGCACGTTGCTTGGGCACAAGACGATCCAGGCCGTCTACAAGGCGGTCAAGGATCGCCGACTGCTGATGGTCGAAGACAACGGGACGAAGCTCTTCCCGGTCTTTCAGTTTGATGGGAATGCAATTCTTCCCGGCGTTGCGAAGGTCCTTAGCGCCGCGCCGGAAACGACGGGCTGGGCCGTCCTGCAGTTCCTCGTCAGCGGCGATGAAGGTCTTGATGGAGTGAGCCCGATCGCGTTGCTGAAGGGCAGCGATGCGGAAGTTGAGCGCCTAGTGCGTTTCGCCCGTACGCTCGAAGATTGACGCAATATGGGAGCGAAAGGCGGGATACCCGTGGCGACGATCGCGACGGGGCGAGTGCTTCATCGCGTGCACGCCGCGACGGTCGCGGCCAAATGGTATGGCCGCAAGGACGCGACCTGGCGTTGGGACGATCCGGACGGCAAATTCGGTGTGCTGTATTTGGGCAAGACGCTCGTCGGCCCCTTTGCCGAGACCTTGCTGAGGAGGCCGACGGACCGGGATGTCCTTTGGGATCAGGTCGCCAGGAGACGCGCTGCAAGATTCTCCGCAACGCGACCGATCCGGCTGGCGAAGGTCCACGGACCGGGTCTCGGCTGGTTCAGAACGACCACCGCCGGAGTCTCGGCCGACTTCGATCCGGTAGACAATCCTGGCGCGTATGCGGTGCCCCAGCGGATCTCAGCGGAAATCTACAGCACCACCAGCCTCGATGGTATCCAGTACCGATCGCGGTTCGACAGCGATGAGCTTTGCATCGCGCTGTTCGATCGGGCTGACGCTGCAATCTCCTTGGACACGGAGGGTGTCGTCATCGCCAAGGACTGGACCCGGACCGTGCTCGGCGATCGCGGCTATACGCTGATCGAACTCTGAATCACTGACCGGCTGACGCCGGTAGGATCAAGCGGTGGGGCTGAAGCCGTCCTTGTGGGTATGTCGGTCGAGGTAACGCATGATGATGTCATCGGTGATGTTGCCGGATGTGGTCGAGAAGTAGCCGCGCTGCCAGAAGCGTTGGCCCCAATATCGTTTGCGGATGTGCTCGAATTTCTGTTGGATCTTGCGGGATGAGCGCCCCTTGGCCCGGCGCACGAAGTCGCTGACCGAGACGTGCGGCGGGATTTCGACGAACATGTGTACGTGGTCCTTCGACAGCGCGCCGTTGATGATCTTCACGCCCATCTCGGCACAGACCTGACGGATGATCTCGCGCACCCGTAGCCGAACATCGCCGATCAGCACCTTGTACCGATACTTCGGCGCCCAAACGAGATGGTAGCGATGATGGAATGTGGTGTGACAACCGGACCGATACGCCATAGCCTGTAACCTCGGGAAAAGCGGAAGCTTCACGCCTTCGGCGGCTTCCGCTTTTCCCGAGGTTACAGGCTAGCACGCGAGTCTGTGGCTGAAGCCAGTATCCGACTGAAGTCGGAGGGGTTCCTCCTTGCTAGAGGACTCTAAAACTTCGAAGCTGCCCGGGCCGCTTACGGCGCGATGCCGCTCGCAGGCCGGTCAAATGGTCCAGCCAACCAGGAGCTCAGATATTCGGCGACCATCGCGAGAAAATGCTCGCGCTGATCAGGCTTGGCGATCGTGAACCTCTCCAGCGGCCAAGCCAGAAGCCGGTCGAATGGGCGCGGATGGATAGCGAATCGCGAGGCGAGCGGAACTTCCAGCTCGGCCGCCGCCGCGGCGAAGAGGGCGCGCTGGATGTGGCCGTTGCCGTCGAGAAAGGGGTGGATCTTCCCAAACCAGCAGAAGAGGTGGGTCAAGGTCAGGAGCTGGACAAAAGGTGTGGCGGACCGAGCCGGGACCAGCTCGCGCCGAACCTCGGAAAGCATGAAATCGAGCGCGGCAGTGACCTTCTGAGGTTCCTCGAATGCGAAGCTCTTCTTGAGATCGAAAATTTGCGGGGCGCCCATGCGCCGTCCCTCGAGCGAGGTGCCGACCGTGCCCCGATAGGTGCCAGCATATTCGGGGTAACCGGACGGCGTGAACTCGGCAAACAAGGCTCGATGCAGGTCACGCGGGTCGGTCAGAATGGACATCCGATAGGTAGGGTCGGCGAGGATACGCTGCTGAAGCTCGGCGCAGGCCCGCGTCATTGCCGCATCATAGTCCGGCATGGCGTAGGCCTGCCATTCTGGCGCCACGCCGCTCGGCGTCATAAGAACTCCTCGCCGGCATGATCGTCGAAGATCGCCGCATCGCGGACATAGCCCGCGACTGTGTCGAGCGACTTGTGCCGCGAATGGTCCTTCATCTTGAACAGGTTCGCACGCTTGGCGGCCGCCTCGGTCAGGAACCCCGCGCGCAGCGAATGTCCGGAAAACAGGCCCGGGTCGAGCCCAGCCGCCGATGCGCAGGCTTTGACCAGCCTGGCCACGGTCTTGTCGGTGATCGGATCGACTGTGAGCGCGTCACCCCGTGTCAGCCGACGGAACACGGGGCCAGTCCGCGGCTTACTGGTCGAGGGATCCAGACCCTGCAGATCGGCAGCCTGAAGCCAGTCGGTGAGAAGTGCCACGGGCCGGATGTGGCGGCCCTCGGGGATCGCAATCTGCTGGCCTTCGGCCACCTGATCGCCTTTCGAACGCGGGATCGTGATCCGCACGCCGGAGGCCTTGAAGGCGAGATCGGGCAGGAGCATCGCGGCGATCTCCGAACGGCGAAACGCGCCCGCCATGCCGATCGCGAGGATCGCGCGGTCGCGCCTCGCGCGCAGGCCGGTGCCGGCGATCGTCGCGAGCATGGCGCTGAGCACGTCGGCGGCCGCCGGCGCCTTCTGGTCCTTCTTGCGCGCATATTTGCGGCGTACGCCCGCCATCATCTGGGCGATGACGCCGGCGGCGTCGCGCGCGCTCGGCGAGGCGAGACCTGCTTCCTTGTGATGGTGATTGATCGCAGCGACGCGGCGGCCGATCGTGACTGGCGCGATGCCGGCTTCGGCCTCGACATGCGCGAACAGCGCGACGATGTCGGGGTGTGCCGGCAGCGCTTCGACGTTGCGCGCGTCACAAAAATCGCAGAACCGCTCCCAGTCCGAGGCATAGGCCCTCTGGGTCGAACCCGCCTTCGAGGCGGCGAGCGTGTCGCGCGCGCCGTCAATCTCGGCGAGCAGGTCGGCGGGCAGGTTGGTCGAGATCGGAAGCAGGTCGCGCGCCATCGGGAGGAGCCTAGCCGAGCCCCCTCCCGATGCCAATTCTTATGTCCGAGAATCGCATTTATCGGACATAAAAGTCCGATGGAGTGTCTCGTGACATAAAGGTGGCATTATGGCATAGAATGGCTTCTGGTATTCAGCTTTTCTAGTGAAGCTCGGATGACGATACAGGTCAATATCACGCCGAATGGTCGGATGAGTCTGCCAGCCGACCTGCGCAAGCGCTTGGGCCTGTCCGAGGGTGGCGCGGTGTTTCTCGAGGAGACCGAGGATGGCATCGTCCTGAGAACCGCAGCGCAGGCGGTCGCGCACGCGCAAGCGATCGCCCGTCGCTTCACTGAAGGAAATGCGGACGCCACGGTTGATGCTTTCCTGGCCAATCGGGTGGCAGAAAGCGGCGAATGAGCGAGGTCATTCTGGATGCCTCCGCGCTCGTTGCGATGCTGAAGGAAGAGCCGGGCGGCACGAAGGTCGCCGGGTCGATCGCATCTGCGCGGATGAGTATGGTCAACTACGCCGAAGTCGTCAGTCATTTCGTCCATCTCGGCATGCCGGAGCGCGATGTGGATGCCATGCTCGACCCGCTGCCGCTCGAACTGGTCAGCCTTGACAAGGGAACCGCCCAGATCGCCGGGCGTCTGCGCGCGATTACAGCCGATGCCGGCCTGTCCCTTGGTGATCGCTGCTGTCTCGCGCTCGCGGTACGCGACGGCCTACCCGCCTGGACCGCCGACAAGGCTTGGCGGACGATCGCCGATCGAGCCAGCGTCAAGGTCGTGGTGATCCGATGACGAGCGGCGTGCGCCCCATCGACATGATCTTGCTCGACGAGCTCTTCGAGATGGGCGGCGGCTATGTCCTGGACTTCTCCGACCGGACGATGCGTGAATTCTTCGCGCAGGAACTGAACGTCGACATCGACGATCCCTGTTATGCGCGCAACGGAACCTCGAAGGCGAAGCGCCTGCGCACTTTCCTCACCATCGTCGATTCCCCAACGGTTGTCCGAACGCTGCGTGCTCTTTGGGATTACCGTCAGGCCATCAATGCCCGCCGGCGCGCGACCGACAGCGTCGCCAATGGCGAAGGCCGGTTGCTCGAGCTGATCGGCCGTCTCGAGGGCAAGCCAGCGGCACCCGAGACCGCCCCGACACCCGCTTTCAAAGGACCACAGATCGCCGAAGCCCGTAAAGCTCTTCTCGCGATTTGGGATCTTGCGCCCCAGCAGCGCGGCTTTGCCTTTGAACGTTTCCTGCGCGATACGTTCCGGCTCTTCGGCCTCAAGCCCCGGGACAGTTTTCGCCTGCGTGGAGAGCAGATCGACGGCAGCTTCGATCTCGCCGGCCACACCTATCTGCTTGAAGCAAAATGGGAGGCCAAGCCGACACCAGCGGCCGATCTCCACGTTTTCGAGGGCAAGCTCGGCGAGAAGGCTGCTTGGTCCCGCGGCCTGTTTGTGAGCTACATTGGCTTCAGCGAAGACGGGCTGCACGCCTTCGGGCGCGGCAAGCGGATCATCTGCATGAGCGGCGAGGATTTCGATGCCATGTTCGAAAAGCTGTTGCCAATTGATGAGGTGCTGAGTCGCAAGGCGCGCCGCTTCGCGGAGACGGGCAATCCTTATGTCCGGGTCCGCGATCTTTTCTAAGGCTGGCAAAAATACGAGCGCGATGGCGCGCGATGAGCGCCGAGGCTATGAAGCTGATCGGTAAACTAGGAAAGGCTCCCCGAGAATAACAGCGATCTTGCCGACTATCTCGCTGAAAAGGCAGGCACCAGCAAAGCAGACGCTCGCAAACTAGTCGATGGCCTGTTCACGGCGATCGCGGACGCCGCCGCCAAGGGCGAGGAAATCGCGCTCAATGGCTTCGGCAAATTCAAGGTGAAGGCCAGTCCGGCGCGCGAGGGCCGTAACCCCGCCACGGGGCAGACCATCACCATCGCCGCGTCGAAGAAACTCACCTTTACGCCGGCGAAAGCGATCAAGGACCGACTCAACGGCTGATCCTTGTGCCGGTCAGCGTCAGGGCCACCCGTTCTGTCGGTAGGAACCGCTGGCCGGCCAGTCCTCATAACCCTATCAAAAAGCTCGACCTAGATTGCGTTGCTTGACGGTGGATCGATGAGGTCGCCTGAGCCAATGCGATCAAGACAGCGACCGGAAAACTATTGCAGATGCCGGATCGAATGGCGCGAGCAACAGCAACCGAACCTGATGGCTCGACGATCGGAGGATCACCGGCGACGTAGCGCCGCCAAGGCATCCGGCATGATCGTATAAACCGCCTCCCGCTGGGCGCCACGGTTCTGATGATTGACTCTATAGCCCTGATAGTGTCGTCGCAGGAGGCCGCCGCGGCATAGATCGGACACCGCACGGCTGACATTGCAACGACCCGACCGGCGAACGCGCTCGCGCACCTTTTCCTCGACCAGACGCTCTGCCTGGGCCGGATCGGTCGGGAGTTCATCAGCCTTTTCGAGTGCAACTCGCACCGTTTCGATCGTAGAACGACGCCATGGTGAGCGCTGCGCGATGGGAACCAGTGCGTCGCATAGCCAGTCACGCACCGGTACGGCGTCACCGTTTACAACAACACTCGGCCCGGCGCTGCCCTTCTCGTCAGCAACCTCCGCGAGAAGCTGGAGGAGCATGTAAGAGAATTTCGGACGCTGTGAGGCGGCAGCGATAGCGGCCATCAGCGATGGCGTGTCCATCGCTCGTGCAGGGTTAGCGGTTGTCTCGAACAGATCGGCCTGATGGAACATAGCATGAATCTACGCTGCCTTTGCACGGATGTGAATCCCACAATGACGACCGACAGCATTTTTCTCACGGAAAGCAGATAGAAGGCCAATCCAACATGCAGCAGACAGCCAAGTAGATGGCCGACAACAAGAATCAGCACTTCGTCCCTCGGATCCATCTTCGACCGTTCACGGTCAACGGCGATGGATTGGCGATCAATCTGTTCAATCTCGACCGCATGAAGGCCATTCCCAACGCGCCCGTCAGGAATCAATGTTCAGGCGACTATTTTTACGGGCAAAATAAGCTTCTCGAAAACGCGATCAATTTCATCGAGGACCCATACGGACCGATCGTCCGCCACCTGTCCGAGGGCGGCACGGTCGGATCCGCGGTCAAGATCGTCATGAAGCGCTTCATCTATCTCCAATATCTGCGGACGGAAGCCGCCTCGCTGAAAGCGAGCGAAATGGCGCTGGCACTGCAAGACGTTCCTGGGTCCGACCTTCCCGTCCCCACGATCAAAGAGGCATCGAAGGAAGCCGTCCAGGCGGCCATGCTGAGCTACAAGGACACGATGCGGATCGTCGACGATCTGACGCTTTGCATCGTGCGGAACCGGACAGGCCTCCCCTTCTTCACCTCCGACGATCCCGCCGTTCTGACCAACCGCCTGCATATCCAGCGGCCGCGCAAGGGCCGACCGAGCTTCGGGGTAAAGACTGCTGGTGCCATCTTTTTCCTGCCGCTCTCACCGTCGCTCTGCGCAATCCTGTACGACGGTGCCGTCTATAGCTCTGGTCATAGCGCGCATTGGATCGAAATCGATCGGCAGGGGGACATTGAGGCGCTCAACGCCCATCAGATTCTTGGCTGCTGTGCCAACGTGTATTTCCGGGAGTGGGATGATCGCGACAAAATCGCGACGCAAGTGGAAGCTGCGAAGACCGGGAGACCTGCCACGCGCCAAACGGTCACCCAAGCCGTCCTCGAAACGACAAGCGATTGGGGCGAATATTACGCCGTCAGGAAGCCTACTGACATCAGGAGCGGCGAGAAGGTGCTCGTCCGTGTCGCGACCAACCACCCGGCCCCTTCGACCTGGCCCGCGTTTCTGCGCTTCCGATCGAACGCGCACGCCTACTCAAATGACACCGGCGCTGGCTTGACCCGACGGTGGTGTCTTGAGCAAGGATTCGTGCAAGGAAGCTGCTATCGAAAGATCTCGGTCTAGCATGACGATGCGCCGATCGATGTGACGAGTGGCATCACCGGCGATCTCACGCGACATCGCCCAGCAGATCGCCCATGACGTTGTTCGCGGCCGGTGTCCAAGTCGTCAGCCGTTCGGCAATCGCACAAAAGCAGCGCGTGAAGGCGACCTGACCGCGATGAATGTCAATCGCGTGGTCAGGTTCGCCAGTATGGACGATGGAACTGCGGGCGTAATAGATGGCTAAGACGCTGGCCTGATAGCTCGCCAGCCCTGGCACACCCTTCATGCAGATCCCGATCCGGCGTCGCAGGCGCTCGGCAATCGCGGGGGCATATTGGTCGGTGAGCAGCGTCTCGAACGCGACCGCTAGCGCGACGATCGCCTCCGCCTCGTTCGCGCGGGCACTAAACGACTGTCGGAACCAGTCCAGGGCGGTGAGCAGGCGGCGATAGAGGCGGTTCTCCGGCTTCGAGTGCGTCGCGAGATTGACGTGGCGGAAGTACCCCCGCTCCACCGTGTTCAACGCCTGAGTCACCTTCGGCGCAAGCCGCCTCATGCGGGACGTCGCCAGTGCACTGGTGGAGAGCGTCGCAGCTACATCCGATAGTTTCGCCAATTCGAGCTGGGAGACATTCATGGGCACACGGCGGGTGGACATCGGGCGGCCGCGGATCGCCTCACCGATCAGATAATGGGCGATGTCGAGCGTCTCGAAATTGTTGACGAAGGACGAGTTGTGGTGCCGATCGAGCGGTCCGACTGCCTCCTGCGACAGGCAATGCAACATCAGCAGGTTTGCCGCCGCCACCCTGATCTTGAGCGAATAGATGAACTGGTTCTCGTACATGTCGCCAGTGAAGGACGTGACGCGGACCAGCATCAGCGGGTTCTTCCCGAACCATTTCGCCGTGTAGGCAAAGTGCCGGAAATCCGATTTGTCGATGCGCTGCTTCACGCCGAGACCCCTTGCCATCCGCTCGATGCTGGCGACCGCCGCATCGAACGAATTGCTCTGGGTGCTGACCGCAAAGCCCGCCTTCTTGAAGACTGCTTCGGAGCGGAGCTTACTGTCTTTCGCGAAAATCCCCGGCATTTCCATGCCGAAGCCGGTCAGGGGATAGAGGACGAAGCCCGGCCTGTCGGCGCCAGCGGCGGCGAGTCCGGCGATGACGCATGCGGGTACATCACCGCTCCCATTCTTGGCGATATGGAGGATATAATCGTCGAGCAGCGAGCGCCCGATGTAGAACTCATTGGACCACAATGTGCGCGCGATCGCCGCGCGGAGCTGCAGGATATGATGCTCGATCGCCTGGCGATCCTTGGCCGACAGCTTCTTCTCGTCCGTGACGAGATCGTCGATGCTGTCGAACTGGCTGAGCAGGTTGTGCTTGGCCTTCAGGAAATCGTCGGACTGTTTGAGCTTCTTGCCGAGCGTGACAGTCAGGCCGCCGAGCGTCGCGGTCATTCGCCGCCCTCGCTCTTGCGGGACGCCTGCCATTGCTGTGCTGCCACCTCGATGTCGAAATTCTCGATCGACAGACCCACGATCGTGTTGATGAAGGTCTTCGCCTCGGCAATCACGGCCTCCGCCTCTTCGGGATTGCTGAAGGCACCTTGATGTACCACCGCATTGCGCACCGCGTTGATCTTCTCGGCCGATGCCTTGAGCACCTTGCCGATCGGGCTCTCGTCCGGGGTCGCGAAATAGACCGGCACGAAGAGCCGGGTTACCTTGAGCGGCAGGCCGTTCGCCCAGCGCAGGAACATGTCGACGATCGTGTCATCAAATTCGGTCTTGCGAGCCCATTCCGTCCGAATGGCGTAGTTGGCCGCGATCTCCGCTGCCGTCGCGCAACGGACAATCGCCGCAGATGGCTCTTCTCGAAGGTGTAGTCCGGATAACTTGGTCCACTGTGACTGCAATTTTTCGAGATCGGTGCGCTCATTGTAGGGCTTCGACGATTTCTTGCGATGCGCGTTACCGTTTGCCTTGGTCATCTGCCCCCCCAATTTTGCCGCACTCTGAACCGGACAATCTCTTCAATATCTTTTCTACAGCGAAGGTATAGCGTGCGATGCTCGGGCAGGTTGATCGGAAAAGCCCGGCGCCAAACAGGGGGATTGAATGACCGCAGTCGCGGCGACGAACGTCTATTACATCAAGCTCGGCCGGGGCGGCGATTGGGAGGCCGAGAGCATCCGCGACGGCGTGCTGCGCTTTGGCTATCGCGAGGCGCCGCACGATCTTTGCGTAGCGGGCGACTGGTCGGGCGTCTGGGAAGCGATGAAGGAGCGCCGGGGGGACGCTGGCGCGGCGACCCGCGATGTGAAGCAGATTCGGGCATTCTACGAGAGCGCCGAGGATACCATCTTCATCACCTTTGTCGGCGGCCTGCTCTACTGGTGCCGGCCGGCTGGCGACATTGAGATCCTGTCGGACAATAGCCACCGCCGCGCGACGCTCGATGGCTGGCACAGCACATCGATCGGCGGGAGCCTGCTGACGACCGATCGGCTCTCCGGGCGATTGCTCAAGGTCCAGATGTTTCGCGGGACGATCTGCGACGTGGGCGCGGCCGACTATCTGCTGCGCCGACTGAGCGATGAATTATCTCCAGAGGTGGCGGCAGCCGAAGAGGCGGAACGCGCCCTCACCGCGGCGATCATTCCCCTGATGCGATTGTTGACCTGGCAGGATTTTGAATTGCTGGTCGATCTCGTCTTTTCGAGCAGCGGGTGGCGCCGGCTCAGCCAGGTTGGCCGAACCCAGAAGACGATCGATCTCGAACTGGTGCTTCCGAGCACCGCCGAACGGGCCTTCGTGCAGGTGAAATCCCAGGCCACGCGGGCGTCGCTCGACGATTATGTCGGTCGGCTCGCCGAAGCTGACGCGTATGACCGGATGTTTTTCGTCTGGCATACCGGCAACATCCCGGAGAACGGGGGGCCGGAAGGCGTGATCCTGCTCGGGCCGCAGCGACTCGCGCGGATGATCCTCGATGCAGGATTGTCGTCGTGGCTCCGGGAGAAGGTCTCGTGAGGCTCCACATATCTGCACTGTCGCTAGCGCGGCCTGCGCGAAAGGACTGAGCGTGGACTACGAACCTTATCCCGATGAGATGGAGGACGAGCCTCGCTATCGTCCAGTAGCGGACATCGGCCACGCCGAGCTCTACGAGGCCCTGATGACACTCGCCGGGTTTGGCGAGAACCCATTTCTGGCCATGCAGGCGAGCCAGCTGTGCCTGGTCGACAACATGCTCAACCGCGTTGAGCAGGAGATTCTGGAACGCCAGCTCGATGATGAACCGCCGCGCGGCCGGATGGCGCAGCTCTCCGCGCTGACGCCAATGTGGATCTATGCCGCCTATGAACTGCTGCGCACATGGCGCCAGCGGTGCGAAGAGGTGATCAAGCTCGCGGAAAATGGAGGGATCAGCCTGAAGGCGACGAACCTCGCACGGGAACTCGGCTACCGGCACTACGACCGGGAACTTCGGGCCCAGCAGCTTCGCGACGCGCAGGAGCGACCAGAGCTCGTCGATCAGATGCGGATCGACCTCCGCCGAACGGAAATGGGCTTCACCAGGCTCGAGTTCCTGCGCGTCGCGCTCGCCAAGCATGAGGTGAGCAAGAAGGGGAACAAGAAGCCCATCGCCTTCGCGCCCGGGCGGGCCACAGTCGACCGCCACTGCGGCGCGATGCAGTATGAGCTGAGCAACGGTGGCGCCATCATCGACTATGTTTCGCGCAGGGAGGTCGCAGAGACCATCCGATATATCCCGGAGTTGGAGAACCCGAGCGACGAGGATCTTGAGGGCTTTAGGGCCTACATGAATCCACCGGATGTCGAACCGCCGACTCTTTAAGATCACGAGTGCGCCTGCGATGTCGATGAGATGAACGGCCCACGGCAGAAGACGCTCGCGAGCTAGTCCGGGACCAGGATTTCCATCGCTGCGAGCTGAGCTACCAGCTCCGCCCTGGTGATTGGTACATTGAACCGCCATTCAAGCAGCCGCACACCGTGACGGGCCAGGAGCCCCCGCTTTTTCTCATCGCGCAATTGGGTGAGCTTGAGCCCTTCCTCGCCGCCAAAGAGCGCCACGGGCGCGTAGTGCTGCTGTCCCTGATACTCGATTGCAAGGCCCAGCTCCGGCACATGGATATCGACGGACTGCATGCCGAGGAAGGCCGGCCGCCATTGGTGAACCGCCGAGGGCCATAGGGTGCGAACGAGGTCCAGGAGGGCGACTTCGGAAACCCAGCCCAGTCCGATCTCAGGAATCGACCGCTCACGGCGGAACGCCTCTTCGGCCGCGACCATAGCGGTCGCAAAAAACGCCGATGCCCCCGTGTCGGCGGCGCCGATGTTGATCGAGAAGATCCGGCCACGCCGGGCACCATGGTTCGTGAACTGCGCCATATGACGCCGATAGGCCGCCCAGTCGGAAGCGGGCGGCATGGGCGGTATCATAGTCGACCCGAAATCCGGTCGAAGCCTGATCATCTCCTCCAGGACTGGCGGCTCCAGCGTGAATTGCGCATCGAGATGAGCGAGGAACGCCTCGAACTCCTCCAGCAGCCGCCCGACGATGAGCGAGGATTCCGCATGTCTGCGCGCCAGTATACGGATGTCCTGCGCGCGCAGGGGCGATCCAGTCAGGAACCTGAGATAGATGACCTCGTCGAAAAGCGGCTCACGATCGCGGCCTGGCACCGCATCGACCAGCGCCAGTGCCTCCTCGAGCCGGTCAGCTTCGGTGAGTTCCAGAACGCGCTGCCAATGCGGATCAGGGTCCCAGGGTCTGCCGTAGAGATCGGGGAGATCGTCCGGGAGACCGGTGCCGTCAGCGCCGCGCCATTTCTCGCCGAGCAGGCGCGCCTGCAAACCGTAGCCCCGGGCGCGCTGGTTATCCTCCCAGACACGAGCAATCGGCAGGGCCGGATCGAGAGGATTGGGCTCCCAGGATTGGCCTTGGGCGATCCCTTCCGGACGCATCACATAGCCGATGTCGAAGCCCGCGGCCGCGTAATCAGCCATGGCAAGATCGCCGATTGCTTCGACGATGCGCTCAAACAGGCAGACCTGATCTTGCCGAACTCCGATCGAAAGCAGGACGCGCCCGCGCGCCGACGTCTGTCGGGACAGGCCCGGAGCGTGGGCCGAAAGCTCGATGGCGCGCTGCCGCCGAATTCCCGGCCCTTCGAGGAAGTGAATCCGGTGGGTGATCTCGTCAGGGAAGTCGGGATAGGTCAGGGGGACCGGCGTCACCGCCTTGGGCACGCGCTTCTTGGGCGGCGCCTCTGGACCATATTCCGTCAGCAGCTCACCGCAGAGCGCCGATAGCCGCGCGAAATGGACGGCCGTCGGCGAGCCTGCGTCGCGTTTGCCAGCGAGCGTCGTGTAGAGCTTCTGCCACTTTGCCAGATCCTTGCGGTAGAATTCGCGGGACATCCGGCTGCGCAACGTGTCCTCGTGGAGCTTCGCCGCCTCACGGAACGCCTGAAGACCGGCATCTCCCTCTTCCGGTGACGGGGGCTTCAGCACCACGCCTCTCGCCTCGTCAGCCGAATGACGGCGAGCCGTCGGCCCAGCCGGACGCCTGCCACAGGATGTTGAACTGCTCCTGCAATTGCGGCTGCATCGGCGCGGCGAGATCGGCGACCTGAAGCTCAGGCAGGAAGAGCTCCGGCTTGCGGATCCTGCGGCCGCCGCCGCGGGCGCGCGTCAACTCGACATCCTCCACCCCGCGGAATGCGATGCCGGCGACGGCCGGACCGGTTAGCCCTACGTCCGCGAGCACGCTGGCAAGCCGGTCGAGATGCATAGCAATCGATGCTTCCAGCTCGCGGCCATCCACGAGGATTTGGGGATCATCATCGATCCGGGCCCCGATCATCGCCTCGAATTCGATCAACCCGGGGCGGACCAGGCGGGTACGCCACCGGGTCTCCGGGTTATTTTCGGTCTGGATGAGCGGCAGCCCATAGCTCCACCACTGACGCTCATCCGAATTCGACTGTACCCGGGCCTGGCTGTCAGGGGGAAAGCGCAGCGCCGCTGCAAGGGCGGTCTTGGGATCGAGGGTCGGCCGGTCCATCGCGGCCAGCGGCACGATGCGCAGCGTCATGCTGGGCATGGCGACGATCTCGGGAAGCCCGCCGCGCATGCGATCCATCTCCAATTCCGAAATCGCGGTACGCGCCGCTTCCCAGCGGTGATCGACCTGCGGCGCCGCAGGGGCCGGCGGCGCCACACGAATCCGGGAGCGCCCCACCTTCTCGAACGCATCGATCGCGCCGATCAGGGTTCCGGCGCGTGTATTGAGTTCCCGGATCGCGTCCAAAGTACTCTGCTGCATGCCGTGCCGCACATCATAGTCGGTCTTCGGCCAGGCCATGTTGGGGTTGCGGCCCATCACATGAATGCGCTCATAGACCAGCTCCATGAGGGACGTGTTCGCCGCGCGCAGCGCCATCGCAGCCTCCTGCAGGGCCGCGTCCTCGAAATCGAAGGCTGCACCAGTCCAGGTGGCTGCCATATCGTCTAGCGGGTCCAGCGCCTTGCGCGGATAGGGCGTTCCGAAATTGTGCTCGCGCAGGAACTGGCGCAGCAGCTCCGGGATCTGCAGGCGGTAACGCTGCAACAGTTCGACGTCGTGGGGATGCGGCTCGGCCGGCGGCGCAGTCGCCCGAAGGACCTCGTCGTCCAGGATCAGGCGAAGGGTGCTTTCCAGATCCTTTTGAAGCCCAGCCCGGGCCGCCTGACGCTCCTCGTCGGTCGCATCGGCCGGGCAGTGAAAGAGGATCGGCCGTTTGAAGTGGGTAAGGTCGAACGGAAGGGGATGCTCGTCAGGATGGCCCATGGCCGTGTTCATGACGCCGATCATCCTGCCCCACCCGCGCGATTTCAGCGCCCAGCCATGTTCGAGCAGGACGTTGGGGTTGGGCGAGAGCTGGCCCTTGGCGCGCGTGGCAACGTGCGTGAGGTCGGACAGGAAGGCGACTGCTCTGTCGATCTTGCCGAAGATGGTGTCCGCGAGCGGTGGCATCCCCGGCACATCCACGGTGTCACGATCGGCGCGAAGCTCACGATCGGCAGGGTCGACGTCCGCGTCTGCATTGACGGCTCGTATGGCGCGGTCGAGCGCCCACTGGATAAATCCGCGACCGACCCGGTTCTCCGTGTCGCTTTGCCAGGAATAGAAGATATGGTGCGGCATTCAGGTGGCGATTCTCGTCGTTATTGCGGACGTCCTCGCTAACATGCCTGCCTGGTCCAGGCATTAGCGACGCACTTCCCTCGTGGAATGATTGTCATCAATGACACTTTACCTGTTAGTGCTTGGTAGAGTGTCATTGGCGACATCTATCGGCAAATCACCGTCCAGTCCCGTTCAGGTCGGCGGCGGCGCCCGAAGACGCTCGATCAATGCATCCACTTCGTCCATTTCCGTCTCGAGACCGACCAGCGCCGCCCGCAATCGCATCAGGACGAAATCGTGCGGCAAGAAATGCCGGGCAAGCCAGCCACGCCGGTCAATATGAGAGATGCGACCGGTCAGCGATTCGATCGCACTGGCGCACCGGTCACGATCGGCGAGGGCAGTATCGATCTTGCGCTGCCACGCCCTCGTCCGCGCCTTGGCACGGCGTATGTCATCGCGCTCAGCCTTCGCGGCAATGCGTTGCGCTCTCGCCGCCGCCGCATTCTCGACCTGCTCGCACCTAGCGCGCTGCGCGGCCGCCCGCTCCTCGCGCTTCTCGAGCGCGTAGCGCCGGACCGCCGGGCTGCCCACCGGCCCGACCATGCGAACGAACCAGCTCAATCTGCGCCGCGCCTTGTGTTCGATCTGCGAAACACGCTGGCCGGAAAGACCCATGACATCGCCGATCTCGCGGAGCGTTCGGAGCCGGCCCCTTCCAAGCCCATGACGATGGCGAATGACGTCTTCCTCCTGCGATGTCAGAAGCGACAGTATCGTGTCGATCGCTGAGCCGTGTCCGGCCCGGTTCGCCGCCTCGAGCGCTTCGATCGCCTGCTGTCCCATTTCGGCGGCGCTCCCGAGAATGTCCATTCGCTGCTCCTCCTTCCGCCAGCAGGCGGCCACCGTCCAGCCGAGCGATCAAAGCGGTGCCAGCCGTGACACCATCGGCTGCGTCTTCAGATTTCCGCCCGGCCGACGGTGCAGATCGATGATACGGCCTGCCGCCGGCGTGAAGTCCATCAACCCGGCCACCGTCTCATAGGATGTGTTTGGCCCGAAATAGCGCTTCGCGCCGTGCCACTTCCGCCCCTCGATCAGGCGGACCCGGTACGTGCCCGCAGGCACCGGCAGGGACACCCGGTCATTGGCGGCAACATAGATCGACAGTGCATGGGTGTTCGTATCCGGGTCCACCAATTGCTCCACAGCGTTGGCATCAGCGGCCGCGATCGTGAGATGGCTTCGCGCGACCAGACCTATCACATTGCCCGCGACCGTTACCGATCCGCTTTCCGGAAACGGCTGCGCCGGCTCAAGATCAGGAATCCAGCCATGACGCTGCGCGTCCCCATAAAATGGGATTAGGATCAGCAGCAGGCTGAGCACCGGCAGGGCGAAACGAACAGCGATCGCCGCCGCCGACGGTTGCCGGCGATATCGCTGGTGGCTCGGATCAAGCCAGGCCGCCTCGATCCGCCCCCTTCCCTCATTCCATCTCGTCCGGTTAGCGCGCTGTCTGTAGCGCTCGCGCATATAGTCGCGATCATCAATGCCCATTGAGCAGTCGCCTCCTGCCGAATGTCCGGGCCGCTGACGTCTCGGTCAAAACCAACCGTCCTTGCGGCCTTCGCCCGTGTCGCGAAGGTTTCGGCCGTCGATGGCGGAGCGGCGGATCTCCAGCTCGACCTCATCACCCTTGCGCCGGGTGCGGAAGTCCGCATTGCTGAGGCCGTTGCGCCGGGCATAGTCCTCGGCGGCCTTCTCGCTGCCGAACTTGCCGCCTTCGTCAAAATCCCATGCCATCGTCACTCTCCTTGCTTTCAGCCGGCACCGCGCCGACCGTTCGTCATCAAAGATCAAGGCCCAGGCTGCGCTCGGGCAGCGGCGGCAGCAGGTCTGCCTTTTCGGGCTTGAGATCCGGGGGCGCCTTGAGGCCGTCGCCCTTGATCGGTGCTGCGGGCTCAAGCGGCCCGTCCGGAATGGGGGGAAGATCGGCGAGGATGTCCGGCTGATCCGCGAGGTTGATCCCGTCGATCGGGCCGGGATCGAACTTCACCGGCTTGGCGCCGCCCTTCTTGCCGTCGATATCGAGGCGGCCGACCGTCTCTAGGGCCGAGGTCTTGTTGCCGGCATTGTGGTCGAGCTGGCGTTCGAGCTTTTCCTTATCGTCCACGATCATGGTGAGTTCGTCGCGCACCCGCGTCACGCCCACATTGAACAGGCGCTGGTTCGACAGGTTGCGCTCATGGCTGTCCATGACCGTGATCGCCTTGTCGGTGGTGATGCCCTGCGCCATGTGCATGTTGAGCGCGTAGGCGAGGTCCAAACGCGAGAGCATCGGATCGCCCGGCGCCAATGTCAGGGTCTGATTGCCCGCCGTCTCGACGGTGATGCCCGAGGCATCGGCCGAGATGATCCGGGCGAGCGCCGCGTTGTGCAGGTCGCGCGGCTTGTCGTTCGCGGTCCAGCGGATGCGATCCCCCTCGCGGACATGCAGATCCTTCTTCTCGGTGAGTTCGAGCCGGTCCCGCTTTTCGGTGGGCGAGAGGCGCTGCGGGTCGAAGCGAATCTTGCGGCGCCCATCGACCAGTTCGACCTTGCCCGAGGGCAGCACCCTGGAGACGTCATAGCGTCCCTGCGCGAGCCCGACGTCCTGCGCGCCGCCGCGGCCGACATCGAGGGTGAGGCCGGGCCGATAGCTGGCGGCGTAGCGAAGCTCCTCGCGGGTCAGGTTCACGCGGTCATAGACGATGAGATGGATGCCCTCGCCCCGCACGGTGCCCTCGGCGGCAAGGCCGTCCTGGATGCGCTGGTTGATGATGGCGCGGGACTCCCGGCCAGACGCAAACACCTGGGTCGCGGCACGGTCGTCCGCCCCCAGCGCGAGCCACCTGTCGGCGGCCTCTTCGGGCGGGTTCGCGCTTTCGTGGACGTTATCGCCCAGCACCTTCATCGCCTCGCCCGCCTTACCGACATTGGCGAGCGCGGCGACGGTGCGCAGCGTGTCGGTCCGCTGACGGATATTCTCGTCCATTCGGGCCATCGTGCCGCCGGCGGCCTGGATCATCGCGAAGGACTTGCCGGCGTCGATCGAGGAGAGCTGCTGGCGATCGCCAACCAGCACGAGCTTGTCGATGCCGAGCGCCTCGACGATGCTGTGAAGCTTCAGCATGTCGGCGCTGGAGACCATCGAGGTCTCGTCCACGACCAGCATCGCGCCGCCGAGCCGCTCGCGCGCCTCCTCGTAGCGCGGCGTATCGCGCTCGGTCAGGTAGCGCTCGTTGGCGAGCACGAACGAGGCGATCGTCTGGCTCTTGATCCCGGCCCCTTCGGCGAGGTCGGCGACCATCTTGTTCTGGAAGGCCAGGCCCAGCACATCCTTGCCTTCGCCTTCCGCGATCCGGGCAACCGCCTGCAGCATGGTCGACTTCCCGGCGCCGGCGACGCCCTGGACAGTCACGGTCCGATCTTCGGAGGAGAGGATCAGGGTCGCGGCTGCGAGCTGCCCCGCATTGAGCGGGCGATCGGCGACCTCCTGCAGGCGGGCGGGCCCATCCTGCGCGGGGAGTATCGGCACCGCCTTGCCCACGCCCGCATCGACCGCCTTGAGAACGGCTTCCTCGGTGCGCAGCGCCTCCTGGGTGGTCACCATCCGGACGCCCTTGTCGCCGGCGCGGGCGACACCGGGGATTAGCTGGCGGTTGTCGTAGAGCTGCTCGATCCGGTGCTCGACCGTCTCGATGGTGACGCCCTTCAGGCCGAGGTCCAGCGCGGTCTTGGAGAGCTTGTTGACGTCGAACGCCGCCTCGCGTTCGGCGAGGATGCGGACGGCCGAGGCTACCGCCAATTGCGTCCGGGCGACGGCCGGCGATTTGGTGGCGCGGGCAAGGCCGCTGTCGATCAGCGGATCGGGCGAGCGAAGGAAGCCGCCGATGAGATCGCGCGCGCCGGCGATCGCGTCGGTGACCGCCCGGAAGCCCCGCTCCAGCTTGTTGTCGGCGGCGCCCTGCCCTGCCCGGGCCAGCGCCGAGGCGAGCAGTCCTTTGCCGTCGAACCCGAGCTCCGCCGCCTTGTCGATCCATCCTTTGAGGAGCCCGTCGCGGTCCTCGACATTGAGCTTGGGATCGCGGGTGGTGGTGGTCACGCCGTCGCGCCCCTTGGCCGAGACGATGCCGAGCTCGGCCGCCTTCTCGAGGATCGCCTCGCGCCGTTGGCTGAAGGCATCGATGATCGCCTTGGGCACGCCCATGATCTCGAACGTGCCGTGCTTGCCCTTGAGCTCGACCTGGTAGCCGAGCTTCTCCAGCCCGGCGCGCAGGTAGGCGTGGTAGATCGCCCCGACGACCGCGTTATTCGACCAGATCTTGTCGGCGTGCAGCGCCTGCCATTTGCCGTCGGGCATCTGGGTCAGATTGGCGATGACGGAGTGGACATGGGCCTGCGGATCGAGCGCGCGACTGGTGTCGTGCTGGAACAGCGCATAGACGAGCTTGCCGGTCGGCACCGGCACCTTGCGACCCTCGACGTCCTTGCGCCCTTCGGCGAGATTCTTCTCGACCCAGGCCATGGTTTTCTGGACCGCGACCATGTTGGCGGCGAGCACCCGCTTGTCGCCGGCGACATAGGCCATGACCGACACGGACTTGGGCGCGGAGAAGGTGAGGTCGACACCGTTGCGCCGGTTTTCGACCTGGGCGACGCCCTCTCCGCTCGGCAGGACGCCGCTCAGAATCTGCTCGAAGCTTTCGCGGCTGACTTCGCCTTCAAGCGCGAGGGCTTCGGCCCCTGCCCCGCCCCAGGCACTGACCTCGGAGGAGCCATCGGCCGTGTAGTAATTGTCCTTGAAGTCGTCCTTCGCGAAATAGTTCGCGGCGCCTGATGCGGAACGGACGGCGGCGACCGAGAGCATGGATCAGATCCCCATGTCGAGATCGTCCTGGTCACGGCCCGCGGCGAAGCCCTGACGCAGTTCGATGAGGGTCTGATCCTCGACTTGCGGCGCCTGCGGTGACGGTCCGCGCCGGTCGTCGGCGGGCCGCTGGCCGGTCTCCTGCTGGGCGTCCCTGCCGCGCGCGCCGTCCTCCTTGCCGCCGCCCGCTCCCTTCGCCTGCGGGGGCACCGGCCGGTCATCGCTACGCGGGGCGGTACGATGGGTTTCGGCGGCCTGGTCCTCGCTCGGCGACTGCAGGATCCGCGCCGCCATTTCCTTCGCAAGATTGGTTGGCTCGACCACCTCATCCACGATCTGGACGGCGCCGTCCCTGCCGCCGGCCTCACCGCCCTCCTCGTCGAAAATCTCCTCCCCGCGCTTGGACCGGACGGGCTGCATCACGGGACGCTTCAGGAAGCCCGGCGCCACGATGGGGTAGTTCTTCCATTCGAGAAGGATGCGCGCGGCCGGGAAACCGTCGGGGAATTTCACGAACCCGTGCATCGAGGGCAGGTTGGTGATGTCGTCGGGGATCACGAGGGGCTCGACCTGCTTGCGCGGAGTCAGGGTCGAGGCGTCGCGATTGTTGTTGTAGCCGTAGCTATAGGCCTCATCCATCTGCCGCACTTCGCGGTTGCCGATGTACTGCGAGCACTCCTCGGCGGTCTTGAACTCGCTGGTCGCGAGGATGAGCTTGGAGCGGGCGAGCGAGGCGAGATTTCGCGCGCCTTCCTCGCCATAGACCTCGACCAGCTTCTGGAAGCTGTGGAGCCCCAGGATCATTGCGCCGCCGAAGTTCCGCGCGGTCTGCAGGCCCTTCTCGATCGCAGGCAGGCGGTGCAGCGCGCCGACCTCATCGAACATGAACCAGGTCCGCAAGCTGCGCGTGCGCGGCAGCGTCATGAGGCTGGTGATGGCGATGTTCATCCAGAGCGTCAGCAGCGGCCGGTTCATCTCCAGATCGTCGTAGTCGGAGGTGACGAACAGGATCGATCCGGGCGCGCGCTCGGTGGTCATCCAGTGCCGGATCGAGAACGGCTCTCCTTCGTCGGGCAGGAAACGCAGGACCTGCGCATTGGTGTTGAAGACGGCGCGGATCGATTCCGCCATGCGGGCCGCTTCCGGGGCGGTCAGCGGGTCGGCGATGGTGTTCGCGAGGAAGCGATGCACCCGCTTCAAATCGGCGGTCATCAGGTTCTCGGCGAGCGCCAGGTTGGTGGTCTGGCCGCGCTCCTGAAGCCGGACGCACATCTCGATGAACAGGGTGCGGGCCGCGAGCGCCCAGAAGGGCTCGGACGAGCCGCCATCGGAGGGAATGAGCGCCGCGGCGGCCGACGTGAAATGGCTGTAGGTCGAGCAGTCGTTGAAGATCGACCAGGCCGGGCAGCGCTGGTCCATCGGGTTCAGGATCGTGTCGCGCATGGGATCGTAGAAGGCTTCGACATAGGCGCCGGTGAGATCGAAGATCACGGCGCTGTCCTGGCGCTGGCGCATCTGGCTGACCAGACTCCTGAGCTCGGTGGTCTTGCCCGCGCCGGTGGTGCCGATCAGCATGGAATGGGACTGCTCGAGGCGGTGCGGATAGGGGATGCCGGCGAGCGTATAGGGATGGTGGATGCCGCCCGCCTTCCGTGTCGCGAACGGCAATTTGAGCACGGCGGCGGACGAGCGGCCGGGGAAGAACTCGCGCGCGTCCTCCGCGAATTTTTCCGCATTGTGCTGCGCGATTTCGGAGACCAGCACGGCGCGATCGACCAGCATGGCGCCGCGCTCATGGCGTTCCTGAAGGATCGAACGCCCACGCCTGCGCGAGATGTCGACGAACCAGATGGTGAGTGGCGCGACCACGAAAACCGAGACGAGGATCGAGCCGATCAGCGCCCGGATGGTGGTCTCCCAGGCCTGCTGCACGGCCGGGATATAGGGCACCACGGGCATGACCGTTTTGTAGATCTCGCCATTGGGCAGGGTGACGTTGACGCGCTTGTTGGGATTGAGGTCGACCCAGTTCCAGAGCGCCGAATAGATCTTCATGCAGACGAGCTGGAATCCGTGCTCGTGGAGGCGGATCGAGAGGATGACGAACCAGGCCGCGAGGAAGGCGAAGAACCAGACCATGATGGGCAGCCGCGCGCCCGAAAACCACATCAGCATCTCGTGGGTGAGAAGCTGTGAGCCGCGGGTGAAATTGCCCGAGTTTCGCTGCACGCGGCCGCGCGCAGAGTGGTGGGTCAGCGGGATGTTTTTCCCGTTCGAGCGGATGTCCTCACGCGCCATGATATTGCACCAGGCGCTTGTCGGTTTCGGCAACGAGGCGGTCGCGAAGCTCAGGATATTGCTCGCGCAGAATGACGTCGAGCACGAGCTGCTGGAACTCGCTGATCCGGGCCAGGCGGCGCTGGCTCGCGGTCAGCACGTCGGAGGATGAAAGGAAGACATTGAGGGCCGACCGGATGACGTCGGCGACGCTCAATTTCTGTTCGGCGGCGATCACGCTGAGGCGGTCCCATTGGGCGCGCTCCAGGCGGACGTTGTAATGCCGGTAACTGGTAGCCAAGACCAACCTCCTAGCAGGGAGGCTGGTGGGGACTGAAGAATGGCTCTATTTATAGCCGAGCGGCCCGGTTCCGGCAAGTTGATCGTCATGGACCAGCAGGCCGTAGTCTCACAGACCACGCGCGAATGGCTGATTTCCGCCGTTTTTGCCCGCCCACCAGCTCGTACTACAACGTAGTCTCCTTTCCTTCCGCGCTAACCCGTTGTGAAACAACGGAACTCATGCACCTTCAGGTGCGTAGGGTGTGCTAATCCCAAGAGCCCGATCCCCTGTCCCTGGGCCTGTTACGATGTCGTCGGAGAGGAGCCGGTTGCCGGGACCGGCGAGGTACGCGCCGCCGTGAGGCGGAACGCGCGAGGCCGGTGTCACCGATCCGATCAGGGCGCGAAAAGCCCCGATGCGCAGCATCAACGTCGGCCAAAGGGCCGCGTTGGAAAGGCGAGGATCGTGACCCGAAGGGCGGAGACAAGGCGCATGCCTTGGCTCCGTGAGGTTGGGCTCTCGTTGCCTGAAGGGCATCGGGAGCCCTAGCGAATAGAGCCGTCGTCGGGCGCAGGCCCGATGCGCCCAGCCCCATGAATCTTCTTCTTCCTGCCCTCACCAACCAGCGCTATGTTCAGCCAGTTCATAGCCCGATTAGCCTTCACAAGAGGCACCTATGGCAAAGACACTGGAACAGGAGAGACAGGCTCTCGAAGAGGATCAGCGCCGGCTGGAAGAGCGGCGCAGGAAGCTCGAAGAGAAAGAGCGCGAGCAGGCGATCGCGACGATCGAGAAATCCGGACTGCTGAAGCTTGAACCTAAGCGGCTCGCCGATCTGACGGCCCGCATCAAGACACTGGGTTTCGAGGAAGTCGAAAAGCGGCTCAAGGCCTGAATCATCCCCCGCCGCGGCAACGCCGCGGCACGGTCATGGGGGGCTCGATGCCCCCCGTGACCGTTCCTCTCCCAGCAAAAAAAGGGGAGAGGCCGCAGCCCCTCCCCTATCGTTCAGAATTCGTCGATGATGCCGCCCGGCGCGGTGTAGACGATCCGGTCGATCATCGCCTGTCCGAGCGCGCCGTAGTCGCCCTCGTCAATGGCGAGGAACCCCAGCTCATCGTCCTCGACCACATGCTGGTCGAAGTAGCTGTGCATCGCGCGGCGCTCGGCATTGGCGACGGCGGCGAAGTAGGCGGCGTGCTGATCGGCGGCGGCGATGTTCGTGATCGTCTGCATGTTCGTCTCCTGTCGTCTTGAATGACAGGGGAATGGCGTCGGGCGGGCGGGACCGTGTCAGGCCTCGCCGGCTTGCCGGCGACCGCAAAGCGGCGGTGGGGGTCACGATTTTCTTCGGCGGCCACCGTCGTTCGAGATTGATGCGCAGCGCCCGATCCGCCGAAGAAAATGGTGGGGCCCCGCCGGGCTTGAGACGGTCTCGTCCGCCCGACAGAATGGGAAGACTGTGAGAGATTTTTCCTCTCGGGGAAGCGCCTCCGGCAAGGCGTAGCGGCGCGCGGACCGACGGGTCCGTGCGGCACGCGAGCGAGCCGGTGTCGTCACGATGAAACGCCGCCCCATCATGGCTTTTGCGAATTATGAGAACGGCGTGCACGGACCCTTCACCGATCTCGGCCAGCGGGCGGAGCGGATGGACAATCCACTGATCCGGGAGGGTGCTGGACAGGGCCGAAACGACTTCGCCTTGGTGTCACAGGAGGTCTGTGTTAGGCGCCGGATTGCGCTGCGAAGGCTGCGGCGCCGGGACTGGTAATCCCGTCGAGAAAGGCAGCTCGGTGTGATCTCACGCCGGGGTGCCTGCGCACATGTCCAGGTGCCTTGGCACTAAAAGCGTAGGCGCATGTCTCGACGTGTTACCAGCCCCGGCTCCCGCGCACGGCGCGGGAGCTCTCCGGGGAGGAGCGACGGCCCGGAAGCTCGCGAGGATGGACCGCGCTCGAGGTAGCGATATGGACCTCTCGGAGACGGACCCGACGGTGACACGGGCGCTTGCGCTGGCATTGATGCGGCAGGCCAAAGAGTATCTGGCGGCGACAAACGATGTCGATGCCGCCGACCAATTGCAGCGCGCGATCGATACCCTGCTGACACCGCGAACGCCGGTCGCGGCATAGGCTCGCAGCGGCATTGCGGGGCGCGCCGCGCGCGGCGACGCGCCCCTTCGCGACGTCTGGTCCGGGCGGAGGCTATGCCCATTCCAGACGGGAACTGTCGTCAAGATCTCCGGTCGCGATCAGGCGGTCGAGCCGGGACAGGTATGGGGCTGCACCCTGCGCTTCGACGCTGCGCCGGATCGCGGGATCAGCGAGGCGGGCACGGACATTGTCGACCGGGATTTCGCCGACGCTCTCCGGTCGCAGTCCAAGCCCTTCGAGCAGCGCGAACGCATTCTGATAGGCCAGATCGAGTTCGAGGCCGAGATCGGAGGTCAGCCCGACCGACAGGGTGATCGGGCCAGTGTCGCCCTCGCGATAGACGCTGACCCGGCGGCCGCGAAACTGGGCCTCATCCAGCACCGTGATGACATCGGTCTGATAGTCGAAGATGCGTGCGATGCTGGCGAGCGCCAGCGGGCAGACACGCGCCTCGAACCGATAGGAGAGATAGTCGTCCTCCGCGAAATCCGGATCCAGCAGGGTCATGTCGAGACGCTCGCCTTGGCCGCGCAGAAATTCCCGGAAGGCGGCGAGCTGGCGGGCGTTGATGACGGCGGTCTGGCGTTCCTGATGGTCGGCCGATGTGGTGATGCGAAACACAATGGACATCTCGTCCTCCCTTGCTGAACGCAGCACCCGTCCCTTCTCCCCTCTGGCCGCCTGGCGGGGCGAAGTCGGTGCGAATGGTGGCCATTGCGCGAGCGCGCCAGCGCTCAGTCCCCCGCGGCGCGAAGGGGCTCGATGCCCCTGAGCGCCGCATGTCCACGCAGAAAAAGATGGAGAGGCCCCGGCCGAAGCCGGAGCCCCTCCAAGCGAGCACTCACGCGCTGCGCTGGGTGCGCTGGTGCGCGAGGCGGACGATGTGCAGCGGCACCCCCGCCTGCCGCAGCTTCTGGGCGAGGTTCTGCTGGATGCCCGAGCCTTCGCAGATGACGGCTTCCACCGGCTTGAGACCGAGAATGCGGTCATTGCGGACGAAGGCGGCGCGGTTGCCCTGACTGCGATCGAGGCGGAACTGGATGACCTTGACGCCGCGCGATGCCGCCCATGCGTGCGCCACGGCATCGCAGCCCTTCGCTTGCGCGGTGGTCGCGAGGATCATCTCCGGGATGCGTGCCTTGATGCTGTCGAGACCGTTCCAGAGCAGGTCCACGTCCTCCCACACCTGACCACCGGAGAACGCCACGACCGGGCCTTCGGGGGCGAACTGCTCGCGGCGCTCCCGGGCTTTCGAGGCAAGATAGTCGCGGGCCTCGATCATCGATGCGGTAAGCGCGCTGGAAACCCGGCTTCCCCGCACCGGCGAGAAGGGCTTGCCGGTTTCGACCCGATAGACCTCGGCGGCATGGTCGCGCATGCATTCCATCGCCTCGCGGCAACCCTGGAGGGTCTGGCAGAGGAGCTGGGTGTCTTCGAGTTCGGTCGCGTAGATCTCGGACGGATCATAGCTGCGTGCGAGATCGCCGAGCTTCTTGGCGGCGTCATCCTCGCGGCCCTCGATACGCTTCGCCACGACATGGAAGCTGTTGGCGAAACCCCACGCCAGATCGGCCGCAAACGGCTCCATGCGGGTGTCGCGCAGCACGTCGAACATGGTCTGCATCATCATCTCGGTGGCGGCCCGCACCTGCTCGGGATCGGGCATGTCAAGTGCTTCGGGCGCTTCGACGATGCTGAGCTTGGCCATCTCGCTATGTTCGATGAACGCGCCCTCGTAGGTCTGGGTCAGTCCGTCATTTTCACGCGACGCGGCGACGAAGCTGGCAAGGTCGGCGAAATTGTTGAAAGAAGTCATAAAAGCCTCCGAACAAGTCGATCTCTCATCCGGGATTGGATGAAAGATGAAATCTCATCGGATGGGCCGACGGGGCTTTGTCAGGGACGCGGGGACAAGTCCCCGCGCCGCCTCGGCGGGGCGTGGGGGAACCGATTTTCTTGGGGCCAGAGCGCAGCGACGGTCCCGGGAAAATTGGGGGGACCGCGCATCCTTGAGAAAGCCCCCCAAGGCACATCACACTACGGCGATGAAGCTTGTCTGATACCGAGATGTTAGAGAGAGAATTGGATTTGCCCCGGCCGCGCGGCGGCCGGGTTAACAGCAAATCGCTCCATACTGTCCCAGGAGAAACCCCCTCCCCATCACCCCCGCAAGGTGATCGTAACCCGGCAGGGCGGAGACGCGGCAAGGCCGTGGCTCCGGGAGCCGCAGGCGAGTAGAGCGCCGGTCCCGGCCTGAGCCTGTCGAAGGGCCGGGATGCGCCAAATGATCGAGCACCGACGCCGCAGGCAATGTTGAAGGAATGAAGAGTGAAGGCCCAGATTCAGGCGAACTATGAGGAGCGTCTATCGCGATATGCTGCACTGTTGCATGGCAATGAGCCACCGGGGCTGGTGGCGAAACTCGCCGTCTATCAGCAGCTCCTGCGGCAACGTGATATTCATGGCGACCGCCTGTGGCAGATCGAGCCGATCCTCTATCCGCTGGCGGAGCAGGACGTGATCGCGCTGGTGAACAGCGTGATCAAGGTCGTCACCGATCAGGAGTGGAAGCTCCGGGATGGGGCGAGCTTCCATGTCGGCGAGTTCTACGCGATCGGCGTCGAGAACATGGTCCACAACCTCGAGACGGGGCGACGCGCGAACTTCCCGGGCCAGTTGAGCTGAAGGGCGGCGCCCGCAGGCGCCGCTCTACCGGGTCAGAAGAAGTCGATCTTGTCGGCGATGATCTCGCAGCCGTACCGGGTGACTCCGTCGCGATCCTCCCAACTCGAATAGTGCAGCCGGCCGGTGATGGCGACGACATCGCCCTTCTTGCGCGAGGCGCCGGCCTTGCCGAGGCCGTTGAAGCAGGTGACCTTGTGGAACTCTGTCTCTTTGGCGGTGTAGCCGGTGGCGTCGTCGACATAGGTCTTGCCGTCCCTGAGCTTCACGCGATCGGTCGCGACAATGAGGGTGGTGACGGCGCCGCGGGTCTCGGGGTCCTTGGCGACGCGGCCGGCGAGATTGACGTTGTTCATGGTAGTGCTCCTCGTTGGGTCCAGCGGCCTTCCCGCCGGTGACACCGAAGAGCGGCGTGCGGAGAGGGTCCGCACCGTAGCGTCAGCGGAGGGGAACCCCTGGAGGGAGTTGGCGCGGGCAGCCGCGAAGCGGCAACACGGGCGACCGGATGGGGTTGCGGGACGTCTTCGTCTCGCCGCAGGTGTCAGGAACAGGCGAAAGAAGGCTGCTGGCCGCGGCGGGGCTCTACCCGATGGACGATCGCGCGGCGCGCTGCTCTTGACCCCGGCGCCGGCGGCGGAGCGCCCTCAGGAGTTCGTGCTCAGCAATCGGTCACGGGCAAGCCCGTTCGGCGAGGCCCGCTAGACGCAGCGATCGGGATTGAGGGCAGAGCCTCGTATTGCTCGGCCTCGGCGGCCTCAGGCGCGAAATGGCAGACGGAGTTTCGCGCGGCGGGACCTTTCGCGCGCGGTATCATGCTCATCAGCCCATCGGTCGGCGGCGATCTCTTCGTCCGTAGGTCGCGCGCCCGCGAGATCGGCCCGCTGCTTGTCGCTCAAGGTCTCGGCCGTGCTCACCGCCCGATTGCCGTGCCGCTGGTTCGTTCCCATGTGTTCTCACTCCGAAGTCGCGATGATCCGCGCCGCGTGGCAAATGCGGGCGCGGCCGATACTGGTCAGGAGGTACGCTTGACCTGCGTGACCTTGCCGGCGTCGTAGGCGGCGAGCCAGCGGGTGCGGATGGTTTCGTAGAAGGCGGTTGGAAGCTGACCGTATGCAACCTCGCCCAATGGATCGCCGGGCACCGTCCGAAGATCGGGCCCGGGCCATTGAAAATAGTTGAGCTCCGTGAGGACGACCCACGAGCGATCATCATCGAGCCCGAGACGAACCTTCGTCGCGTGCGGAATTTCAACGGCAAGGCTCGTGTCGGACGGCGGCGTATGGGTCACTGGCAGGATGGTGACCATCTTGGCGCCTGCCTTATTTGTCGTCGCGAGCAGCACGGCGCAGGGACGGTCTTTGCTGCCTTCTTCGTGACCTGCCTTTGCTTCATGGCTCCAGAGATACGAGTAGCGAATTACGAGGCCGGGAACTGGATCGGGAATTTGCACTCGTCAGGACTCGACCTCGTGATCGAAGGCAGCGGCTTCTGCCGGCGCTCGCGCCGCTCGAACCCCCTCCACGATTTCCTCCGGCACGTCAGTCAACGTGAAGACCTCGCGATCGCGCCGCTTGAGCCGCTGATATTCGGCGGCCGACATCAACACGAGGCTATCGTGGCCATGATGCGTGATGGTAAGGGGCGCAACCAGCGCCTGGCGGCTGATGCGGCCGAAGGCCTTTGACGCCTCAACGGAACTGACAGTCTGGGGCATGGTGATTCTCCTGTCCGGAAAGTACGGAGTTTCCGGATAAATTTCAAGTCCTCTCTGTCGCGCGCGCGAGGACGATAGCTGAGGACACGGTCACAGGGAAACGAAGGCAGGGCCCGCTTGCCGTGAGGCAAACGAGCCCTGCGGGGTTGCCGCGCGCCGGAGGGACGCGCGCGGCAGGGAGAGAGGATCGTCAGTCGGCCATCTCGGGCGTGCGGCGACGGCGGCCATTGCCCTGCGCGGGCTCGCCGCCGAACGCGCCCTCGGCCGAGGATTCACCCAGGCCATCCGTACCGGCGAGGCCGTTCGGCTTGGCCGGCTCGTCCGCACCGGGCAGCGGCGGCAGGCTGTCGTCGGCCGGGGCGGTGTCGGTCGGCGCATCGCGGCGGCGGTTGGGACGCGACCAGACGATGTTGTACGAGCCGTCGTCCTGACGGAACGCCGAGATGTAGAGCGGCTTGTCGAGGCTGGGATCCTCGATCTTGCCGTTGAGGAACATTTCGCCGGTCGCATTGGACGCCAGCTCGAACAGTGAGCCGACCTGGACCCACTGGCGTGCCGCCGAGAGCGCGAGGATCTCGAACTTGGGCGCACGCGGATTGGCGGAATGGACGGTGCGAAGGGCGATGACGATCGCGACCGTGAGCGTCGAGATTTTGCCGGTGTAGGTGCCGCTGGCGTTCTGGGTGATGGTGCCGATGTTCATGGGAAGTCTCCTGAGAAAGTGCGCTCGAACCCCTTGTCCGAACACCTTCTCTCACCCGCTCCTCTCCTCGGCCGTTCGGCCGAGTAAGGCGCGCCAGCGCCGCTCCGACGCGCCACTTCGGCGCCGTCGGGTACTTCAGGGCCTCGCAATCACGCGATGCGTGTCAAGTCTGGGGAGCGCTTGCCGATGGCCGCCACAGGGCAATGACATCCTGCATCTCTTCGGCGAAACCGAGACCGTCGATATAGACGGCGCCGCGGTCGTTCTGGCCGAGAAAGCCGATCACGCTCGTGATGTCGTTTGCCACGTCGATGTCGAGGCCGAACATGTCGGCGATCTCGAAATGACCAAGCTCCGGGCCATTCCACCAGGCCATCAGAAAGTTCGCGACGCGGCGCGCCTGCCCGGTGTCGCCCATGGCGAGCGGGATAAGCCGTGTCAGCGCCGCACGGGCGGAATCATAATCTGTCGGTACGGACGTCATCGGTTTTCTCCGCGCGCAGAGGGTATCGAGGCGACACCCGGGCGCAAGCGTTTCTGCCTCGAACGGCCCGATCCTAATGAATCGAGCCGAACAGCCGCCGCTTGACCTCGGCCTGGTGCCGGCCATCCTTCTCGCCGATCGTCGCGGTCATGTCGGCGAGGAGCTGTTCGGCAAGCCTCGGCGGGATTTCCGCATAGGGCGTGATAACGGCGATCGCGGCCTCGGGCGTGGGAAGCTCGCCCGGTTCCGTGCCCCGCCAGATCAGCGCTTCCCCTTCATCGGGCTCATCATCGGTGCGAAAGCACACCTGAGCATAATAGGTCTGGAGCGGTCGGTCCCAGCCTACCGCCGCGCAGATGACGTCGGGATGGCCGGCCTTGGGCGGGAGAATGTGCCTGCTCATGCGTGTGTCCTCCGCATTCTGTGCGCGACGTGCCGCGCGGCGCCTTCGGCGCTGTTGATGGCCTGACCTGCTGCCGATGCCGCGCGGCGCGCGCCCGCCCTGCGCAGCAGGTTACGGGCTTCGCGCAGGCGTTCAACGGCAATCGCAATGGCTTGTCCGTCCTCGGACGTCGCGGGTGTGATGCGGCGCAAGATTACCTCCATTTTGGTTGGAAATTGGCGAGGCGACTGATCGGCTCAATCGTCGCAGGGGAGCATGATCGTCAGGACACGGACGGTCACCGCGGCGTCGGCAGGATCTTCCGAGCCCCATTCGAGCGAGGGATCGTAATAATCGATGCGAAAGCAGACGATGTGACCCTCGAGCTCGAACTGCCCGTAGTTGCGTTCCGGGCCGTCATCAGGCTTGAATTCGTAGCGCCGGACGGCCGCGAGTACCGCGGCCTGGGCGACGGCTTCGCTGACGATGCGGTCGCCGCCTGCCAATGTGGCGAGACAGGTCGCCGTCATCACGATCCGCGCGTTTCGATCGAGGCCGAGCCGCACGCGGTCATTGAGCTCGGCGATCCGGGATATGGTGCTGGTCATGCTGCCTCCATCAAGCCGGCGTTGAAACTCGCGATCCATTCTTCCATCGTCGGCCGCTCGGCGATCGGCACGATGCTGGCGGCGTCCTGGAAACGGATGAGATCGGTCGGCGCATCGCGACGGATCGCGTCGATCTCGGCCTCGGGGAGCAGCCGCTCGGCGCGGATGAAATCGGTGATCCTGCCGGGCCGGGTCCTGGTCGATCGGCGCCACAATCCCTCGACGGTGCGCAGGCGCGGTTCGGCGCGGGCCTCAATCAGGACAATCAAGCGAAGGCACCACGCCGGCAGGGCGCGTACTTCATCGGGCCGGATGGCGCCGCAGAAGAAGCAGCTCGACTTGGGCGGCACCGGGAGACCGGCGGCCTCGATCCGGGCGATGCAGCGATCGCGCGTCCAGTTCCATTCGCGCAGCGGATAGCGGCACTGGAACAGCGGATCGTCCAGCCCGGCAGCATGGGCATGACGCCGGGAATCGGAGGGCGACGTGTCGTAGCCGATCAGCCGCTCGACCTTCTGCCCATTCGCCCATGCGGCGCGAGCCGGTGCCCATTGCTTCAGGAAAGCGTCTTGCGGCGCCACCTTCCATTTGAGGCTGCATTAGGTCTGCATCGACCTGTCGTATTGGCTGCGCAAAGCCCGCATTTCCGACATCCCCAGTCCTCCTCCCCTTCCAAGACGCCCGATTAGGGCGTGACCGCCTTCAGGCAGTGGAGGGATCGGGCGCTTCGGCGTTGATGCGGATAGGGACGGGCAGGCGTATCCGATCGAGTTCCTGCACGAGTTGCGCGTTGCGGCGTTCAAGGCGCTCCGCGCGCTGTTCGGCCTCGAGGGCGCGCTTCAGCAGGCTGGCATTATGTGTTGCGAGGGCGATGTTCTTGGCTTCCACGTGCCGAAGAGCAGAGCGTGTGCGATCGGCATCGCCGGCGGCCATTTCAGTGGCGCCCTCACGTTGCGATTGAAGCTCGCGCAGGGCGTCAAGAACGTCGGCATGGTGCGTATAGATGATGTTGCGGCCGACCCCGGCTGCTCGTGCAAGAGCGGCGACCGTTGGCGCGGCGGACGGGTCTTTGGCAAGGACGCCAAGGGCTTCGCGCAGACGTGCATTGGTGTTCGCCCGGCGACGGGCCTGCGGGGTGGATAGGTCAGATTCAGACGTCACCGGCATTTCCTTCGTCGAGCTGGTCGAGGATACGGCGAGATTCCTGGATGCGGGCTTCGGCAAGTGCTCGGCTCTCGCGATCGAGGTCATCGCGCTGGATCAATGCGGTGTTTCGTTCAAGCCGCGCTTCCCAGACCGGCCTATGCCGGTCGGTCACGGCGAAGTTGGCGCAAGTCGAGCAGGTGCTTTGTGTGCGAAGCACCGGGTTCGGCTCGCGCTCGCCGCCGAGGCAAGCGGAGGTCTCCCGGCGGTAGAGGCAGTAGCCCCAGTCGCATACGCCGAGGCGCATATCCGTGCCGGCGAGGATCTCGGTGATATATCCATCGACGTCGCTCGATAGCGTGCGCCCGCGGAACGGCGATCGCTCGGAGAGCATGACGCCCGCCTTCCCGGCGACGTTCGGCGCCAGGAGCAGGTCTTCCAGCGCCTTGCGGGTTTCTTCGGCGGCTTGGTCGTCGATCAGCTGGGCAAGCTCGAAGTCGGTGCCCACATAGGCCCGGTCGGTCATCGCGCGGTGGACATGGCCGAGATGGCGTTGCAGCGCCGTCAGGCCGGTGCGGTCGCGCCGCCCGATGAACCGTGAGAACGTCTTGCGACCCTGATAGGTGGTCAGGTGCCAGGTTCCGCCTTGGTGTTCCGGCAAGGCAAGGAACGGCGCAAGTCGTTCGTTCAAGCGGATATTGACCATGGGTGATCGCAGTCGAGCGACGGGCATCATCGTCGGAAGCGGCGAGCGTCCCCGGCCGAGCTGGTGGAGCCAGAGGTTCCTCTTCCCGCTAAGTTCGCGAAGCGGAGCGGAGAGACGTTCGAGGATGTGGATCGCCCGCTGGACCGGCTCGGGCGCGAGCCAGCGATGGACGTCCCCATGTTCCGTCAGCGACGTCTTCGTGATCGTGCCGACCAGATAGACGTGTTCCTCGCCGTCTCCGTCGGCCGCGCGCCGTTCGAGGCAACCCTCCTCAAGCCTGAGTATTTCGGAGGCTCTCGCGCCAACGAGATAGGCGATGACGACGAAGCAGGCGTCGCCAAGGCGATCGAGCATGAACGTCAGGCGGCGCAGCGGCCATTCCGGATTCGGATACAGATCCGCGTGGGGGCATGGCTCAGCCAACATGGCGCGTCTGATATGCCAGTGGAGCCTTCGCCCCTGATGCTGTTGTCGAAACTTCTCATACAGATCTTCGAGGCGATCGCGCAGCGCGAGTATCTGGTCCGCTGGGTCACCGAGCAGTTCCATAGCGCCGCTGATGAGAGGCACGGCGATCTCGTCGGGCGTATAGGGATGGCCGCCATAAGGTTTCCAGTGCCGCTTCCCAACCGAACCGGCGCGAGGCGGCGCCATCAGCGGCGCGTCGTCCAGCTTGTCGCGCTGCATGTGGAACGTGCGGATCGTGCCGAGATAGCCTTCGGCGGTGCTGAGGGAGAGCCGTGAAGCGTTCCTGCCGGGACGGGCGCGCAACATGGCCACGAACCGGTCGACGGCGTCTTGATCGAGATCCTTGAAGCATCGGACGTTCTCGGCTGCCATCCATCGAACGAGGAAGCGGATGTGGCTGAAGTGACCATCGACCGTTTCCTTGCGAAGTGGCATCCGCCCTTCGGGCGGATCGGCCCGCAGCGAGAACAGGAACAGTTCGGCGGCGTGCCGGAGCGGCGTCCACTGATCGTCCGTGAACCGGCTCCCGTCCGGCATTTCGAAGCCCCAGTTGAACGTCGTGGCGGCGGGGACGCCTTCGTTTCCGAGCAATGGCGCCGGAAGTTGGGTAGGCGTGGATGTCGGGACGGAGGCCATGAGGCTATTCCAGGTCCGGCAGCGGCGGCAAGGCGGGTATGTGCCGTTCCGCGTCCGGCATCATTTCGGGCGGGAACGCCGGCAGCAGGTCTTGTGTCAGCGCCCGAAGGCTGGGGGCATAGAAGAGGCTGAACCGGATCGGGTCGATGCGTTCCCGCGCCGCTTCAAGATGCATGGTGGCCTGGACAATGCGCGCCAGATGACCCGGGTCGATCGGGACGATTAGGCCTGGACAGGCAAGGCAGCCTCCCAGTTTCGGGCACACGCGGCCAGGCTGTGCCTGCCCGCCGTCGACCGGTCGAAGGCAGTCGTGGCCGAACAGCGCCGTCACCCGCGCGCTGGTATCCGGCCCTTGATGTTGCGAGTCATGGGCGGGCGTCTCGCCGGTGACCCATGTGATCATCAGCGACTGGAGCCGAGCGATCGTATCGCGTTCGAGGCGGCGGACGGCCTCGCCATCGACATAGATGTCGGTGGTGGCGACATTCGCATGATTGAGGACCGCCTTGGCCGCCATGATATCGCCCTGCGACGCTGTGTAGTGGGCGCTTGCCATGCTGCTGCGGAACAGCTTGGGCGAGAAGTCGGGAAGCAAGGAACGGGACTTGCCCGGATGCGCATCGTTCCAGGAGGCGATCGCGCCATTATGCCGTTCGTAGAAGCGCAACATTGCCGATCGCAACGTGGCCTGCACGATATGACCGGCGTGATGCTCGCGCTCGAGGCGTCCTGTCGTCATGAGGAAGCGGTGGAGGAACAGCCGGTCGCGTTTGGACGGCTCCACATGCGGTAATAGGGGCGCCGTCATCGCAAGGAGCTTTTCGATCAGGCGCGGCGCCGCATAGGGTCGGCGATTGTCGAACGAGCGCCGTTGCATGCGCTTCACCTTGCCGCCGGCACGAGGTTTCACCCACTCGACCATGACGCGATGCCGCTCGAGCGGATGCGGCACGAGGCAGTCCCGCTTGATCTGGCGCAGCGGACCGGCGTTGGCCGCCGTCTGGATCAGCAGCACGATATAGAACGCAACCAGCGTGTCGGTCGTGAGGTGGAGATAACCCTCGAGCTCGCGGAACCCGCCTACCTCGGCGATCCTCTGCCGATCGGGCTTGTTAAGGTCCAAGCCTCGGTCGATCGGCATGATGCCGTGGCCGCGGCGATGGAGCTTCCAGATCCAGCGATCCCGTTCGGCGGTCCGCCCACTATGGAGCGGCACGTTCGGAAGATTGACGATGGTTTGCCCGTGCTGGAACTTGGCCCATGCCGTGTCGATCTCGGCATAGCAGACTGCCAGCAGGGCGCGCATTGCGGCTGGTGTCAGCCGGTCTTGCGGTAACCGCTGGACGCCGGCGAGCGGGATCGGATTGTTGGGAACGGCGAAGCCCGGTGCGAACAAGCCTGGATTGTCCGCGATCGCGCGCTTGAGGACGGGCCGGATCATACCGAACTGACCGGATTGTGAGCGGACGCCACGCCTGCGCCCGTCAGTGGGCATCGCCAGCCAGGTGATGAACCGGCGGATCGTTGCCGTGTCGAGGTCTGCCGCGCGCCTGACACGCGCGTCTTCGCGCAGGAACCTACCGAACACGCGCATCGCGAACCAGCGCGCGGTGCGGGTCGCGACGCTGGATGCCATATCATGATCGCGGAAAGCCCGGGCGATGGCGGCGCTGATATCGTCCGGCAACCCGAACAGCGCCGGGTCGAAGCGTTGGACGATCTTGCCCCATTCGTCGCGGAACTGGATCTCGACGACCTCCGCCGGATGGTTCGCCGGTGCCGGATCGAGTCTCAGCGTGCGATCGAGGCGGCCCCTAGCCATCGGCGGGGATCAGCTCGCCATAAAGATAGGCGAGGCTTTCGCTCAGGTCGCGCTCGTGCAGCTCGACGCAGCGCAGATAAATCGCGGTGGTTGTGATCGAAGCATGGCCGAGCAGCACCTGCACGACCTTGAGCGGGTTGAGATCGGGATTGGTGCGGGCCTGGATCTGAAGGCGGGCCAGCATCGCCATCGCGAAGGTGTGCCGCAGCCAGTGCAGCGTGCCCTGAAGTCCCGCGGCCGCGAACGCTTCCGCGAGCTGCGCCGTCAGGAGTTTTCGCGTCATGGCGCGGCCATGCTCGTTCAGCAGGAGATTAGGCGGCGCGCGATAGCCCCGGTCGGAACGGCGGATACCGCGGACGATCCGGGCGCGATCCTCGCCCGCATACCAGTGTGTATGATCAAGCAGCCGAAGCGGCGGATAGACCGTCCTTGGCCGGTCGCCCTTGGTGATATGGAGCGGCACGCCGACAAGTGGATCGCTGTCGAGGTAGAGTGGCCAGCTATCCGGGATCTGGTCGAGGGCGAGCGCGCAAAGCTCCTTGCGACGCAGACCCGCCCCAAGCGCCCATTGCGCGGCAAGTCGGGCGGTAGGCCTCAGATGCGCGAACAGCCGTGCCAGTTCGTCGGCACGCAGCGGTCGCGGCAGTTTTTCCGGGCGTGAGACGATCAGCTCATTGACCTGGCGCCGCTGCAAGCCTGGGCGATAGGCGCCGTCGAGCATCAGCGTCATCTTCTCGGTCAACCGGAACGGGCAGTGGTCGATCAGCCCCTTATCGAGCGCCCAGCCATAGAAGCGGCAGACGGTCGAGACACGCGCATTGATCGTGGTCCGGGCATAGGGCCGCCCGGTATGCGTGCTGGGATTCTCCAGCATCCGGTTGCGATAGGCGGCGATGACGCGTTCGTCGGCTTCGCGCCATTCGATCCCCGATTGTTCGAGCGAGTCGAACCAGTCGTGGAGATGCTCGCCGTAGGTCCGCACGGTTTCGGAGGCGTGGGCACGGCCGCTTAGCTCTGCATGCTCCATGAGCCAGACGAAGGCCGGCTCGATGATCGCCATGTCGGCGTCGAACAGAATCGGGAAGCCAGCGGGGACATTGGGCACGCCAGAGGCAGCCCGAATCACTGATACCACGGGCCATCTCCCTCGCCCGCACAGGTGCGATTTCGAAAGTAGCGCAACATGCTCGATTTGGCCGACGCATTTCGATGGAATGGGCGCTTTCCTCGCCATGCCGAAGGGTGTCGCTTCGACCAGCCTACCCCAAGCACTCACCGCGCCTGCTGACACCTGGCGTCCGCCTTGATATGAGTGGACGATGATCGAGGGGGGAAGCGGTGGCGCGTCGGGTATTCTTTAGCTTTCACTATGACCGTGACGTTCGACGGGTCGTGCAAGTCCGCAATTCCTGGGTGGTTCGTCCAGGTGGCGAAGCGCAGCCTTTCTATGACAAGGCAGAGTTCGAAGAGGCAAAAAGACGCGCGGGCGGCATAGAAAAATGGATCGAAGAGCAGCTCAAAGGCACGTCCGTGACTGTGGTGCTGTTCGGCGCAGAGACGTATGATCGCGAATGGGTCCGGCACGAGATCAAGAGAAGTTACGAGCTTGGGAAAGGCCTATTGGCCATCGACATCCATAGCGTAAAAGATCCGCAACTTGGAACTGATCGACAGGGGACCAACCCTCTCAGTTATTTTACAATAAAGCAGAATGGCCGAGATATTCCGCTGTCGAACCTATACGGGACATATGATTGGGTCCGGGATAACGGCTATGCCAACATGCCGGCTTGGATCGAAACTGCGGCAAAAGCGGCCGGTCGCTGACACCAATGAGTATCTATGAACTGGCCATACTTGGTGCGGCAACGCCAGAGGAGCGTGCAACACTGACAGCGACGCTCACGGATATCGTTTCCGACTTCGGATTGACGTTGGGGGACGATGTAGTTGTGCATAATGCGGCAACGCTGGGTGAGCGGCACAAGCCAGCAGCATTCGCGTGTGCGTATTTTGGAGGAAATGCCCAGCAAGATCTCGAAGCGGCCCAAGACCTGATCCGGGCCAGTGCGCCCATCATTCCAACGATTGCCGCTGGCGCAGACTTCAATGCTCACATCCCCCCGCTTCTCCAGCCCATCAATGGGCTAACGCGGCGCGCTGACGATCCAAATATGACTGAACTCGCGTCAGCAATGCTGGAATGCGTGGGCTTACTTCGTCGACAGCGACGGGTTTTTGTGAGCTATCGGCGCGTGGAATCCCGAGCAGCAGCGTTGCAACTTCACGATCTCCTTGCGTCCCGCGGATTCGACGTATTCTTGGACACGCACGACATTAGGCCCGGCGATCCGTTCCAAGATGTGCTTTGGCATAGGCTCGTCGATTCTGATGTTATGGTTATGCTCGACACGCCTACCTATTTCGATAGCCGCTGGACTCGACAGGAAATAGGAAGGGCGCGCGCGAAAGAGATCCAGGTCCTTCGTGTAATTTGGCCTGAGCATACGCCAAACAAGCTGACCGATCTTGCAGAGACTATATATCTTGATCCAGAGGAACTCGAGGGGCCAGATGGCCCAATAGTAGCCAAAACGGCGGATACAATCGTCCTGGAGGTCGAGCGGCTACGAAGCCGGAGCATCGCATCTCGATATATGTCGATTACCGGCAAACTCCGCGCTGACGTCGAGAAAATTGGTGCGTCAGTGGAAGGCGTCGGCGCACATCGGGCCGTCGCCGTGCGGTTGCTGGACGGCGAAAAGATCTGGGCATATCCGATCGTCGGAATCCCCACGGCTGAAATTTTGAACGATGTGGCCGATAAGGCGCGACGAGCGGAACAGCAGGAGATACCGGTACTGGTCTACGATCATATCGGCATCCGTGATGCATGGAATGCTCATCTCCGATGGCTTGGGGAGCATATTCGCGCGGTCCGCACGATTAAAGTTTCCGAAGCCGGATGGGCTCTTGCGGCATGGGAGAACTGACCATGACTGAGGCCATTTTTCTTTCGGCAGGCGTGCCGGATCCGAAGCGAGGCCCACAATATGCGGCGACCGCTGACAGTGTCGCGATTACAGCCGCAGTCTCCGCTTTGGTGCACGTCACGCTAGGACGCAGGCTGCTTGTTTGGGGTGGTCAACCCGCAATAACACCAATGATCTGGGTGGTCTCGCAAGACATAGGAATAAATTACGGACACTGGGTCCGGCTCTACCAGTCTCGCCATTTCAAGGACGAGTATCCCGAGGATAATGAGCGGTTCAACAACGTGGTTTATACGGACGAGATTGAGAAGGATCGGGAGAAGAGCTTGCTGGCCATGCGCGAGCGTATGTTTTCCGAACACAAGTTCAAAGCGGCAGTTTTCATTGGGGGTATGGGCGGGATTGTACAGGAATATGAAATGTTTCGACGCCTGCAACCGGACGCTGCAGTGATTCCAGTAGTCTCCACGGGCGGCGCGACGCTTGAAGTTGGGGCGCAGGTTGAATCTCTATCGCCCGACCTAGCGGAAGACCGGGACTATGTTGCGTTATTTCACCGCCACCTTGACGTTTCCGTCCGAGAGGAGCGCTTCGAAAGTCCAACTCTCCAACCGGATGTCGTTGAGAAGCGATTTTGGCAACCCCCTGCCACTGCTTAAACGGGACGGGAACTCGTTATTCACCAGCCAGCCACTCGCTAAGCTCGGTAGCTGTGTTCCTTTTCTCGTCGAGGACCATCCAGACGCGCTTTTGATGACCCTGTAGATCCCCCCAGACGATGCGGCGGTATAATCCCAGATACTCCCACGACGCCCATGCCTGCTCATGCGCGCTGTCGGATGCCGGGAACAGCGCGATCTTCGTCAACCCTTTATACCCATCCGCGACGCCCAACTCCCAGGGCACCCAACGACTGTCCTTGCTGTTCTTGCTTGCAAGAAGGACAAAGCGCTTGGTCTGACGAATACGGCTCTTTAACAGCCCTGCCGTTTCCTCCGTCGTGTATGGGGGCATTTCCGGGTCGATTTCATCGACATAAACCTTGGCGCCGTGCCCTTCTAATACACGAATGGCGCCAACGACGAGATCATCGTCCTTGCTTGAGTGCGAAAGAAATGTAGCACCCGACAGCGCCCGAGAAGAAGCAGATTTCCTGAGGTTTACCTGCTCGTTGATGTTCAATTTGCCAGCGAAATTACGAAGCTCGGATTTGGTAATATATTCTATCATTCTTGCCGCCCGCTCTTAATTCCGCGCAAAATCTCCGATTCTCTGCACTTCAGTTATTTGCTCGGATCGCAATGGCCTCTTCAATCCAAGTCTCGATCCCATTCTTAATCGAGTCATAGGCGGCTTTGCTATCTGCTCCGGAAGGAGAGACGAGCTTCACTATGGACGAAAGCTTCTTCCCTGTATTGGCGTAGCCTATTTCATCAAATGGATTGCTGCCTGCCACGCACGAGTTCCCATCGTGACCAAGAAGTTTGTTTATCCGGATACCCACCACGCCTTTGCCTGCGTCCCAACCTTTGACGATCTCGCGGATCACCCATGGCCGGTTCGCTGTTTCCGAACCGACGAGCACCACCACGCAACTCTTGCCGTACATGTTGTCATCGATCCATTTTTCGATGGAGGCTTTGCCCTTCCGCTTGACCTCCTCCCAAGCATTCGCAGTGCAAAGAGTCTGCCCTTCGAGGGCTCCGATGTTACGCACCTGCTGAGTACGCCAAAAATCGTTCGCGAAGTGAAAACTGAAGAAAACGCGCCGCGCCATAAGGCCCCCTTTTGTTCTCCGACCTTCTACAGAGGCGGCCATCGTTCCGCTAGAGAAATCGATTCGGAAACGAATGGCTTGAATAACAAGCGCGGCATTTTTGTGCGGCGCCTCATGCGACGCTTAAGCGTCGCTGCGCGACGCGAGGGACGGGCCGACCACCGCCAGCTCTTTGGGTTAGCGCGGCAGTCGGCCCGTCCCTCATCGCGCGCAAAGGAGACAGTTTCAATGGGTAGACCTAAGCTGCAGCTGTGCCGTCCAAGGCTGATGCTCGGCAGTGTCGCGTTCGTGAGGACATTGGCGAGGATCGAATAGTAAGGCGGCCAATGCTTGAAACGCGTGGGCACATAGCGGACCACCTCGTAGGGAATGCCGCGCGCCGCCATCCAGAGCGAGATCACTCTCTGATACTCGTAGGTTTCCGGCTTTTCGGCACCGGGATCGGCCGTCAGGACCAGGTCGGGCGGCTCGCCGCGCGATTCGAGTTCGACGAGGAGAGCGGTTGAATCGACGCCGATCCCATAAGCAAGAACGACCGGCGGGGGCGCGGCAACAAGGATGTAGTCGACCGGCGCGCGAGCCCCAGCGGACTCGACAGTTGGATGTGGAAGCATGGGGCTTCGAGTCCTTGAGGGCGGCAAAATTGCCGCCCCGCCCGGCCCCCCTCCCCTCTCTGCTGGAATCGGAGCAGGCATCGTCCGATCCGCAATCGGACGGAAGCACGATGGTCATTACGCGGATGATCCGCTCATGCGGCCTGGGCGGCGGCGCCTATTGCTTGGAGAGGGCCTCCTGCAGCGCGGCCTTCACCTTTGAGCCAGTACCGAGACAGAGAGTTACAGGTAGCGCGAGATCGCCTTGAAATCCTCAATCGCCCTGGCCGCGCCGCCTTCGTCCGCGGCATGGCTTAGGCAATGGTCGATATGATCGTTGATGAGGGCGCGCTTCGCGCTCGCCACGGCCTTCTCGACCGCATCGAGCTGCTGCGCGACGTCGACGCAGGTCCGCCCCTCCTCGATCATGGTGACGATGCTGCGGAGATGCCCCGTGGCGCGATTGAGCCGCTTGATGATCGCCGGGTGGCTGGCGTGCTTGTGGTTGCTCATCGGTCTATCTTTCACCACCCAAAACGCTTGTCGAGGAATTCATACATCCCCCCCAAGGGGATGTTGCACACATCCCCCCAGGGGGATAGGGAGAGACCATGCTTCATGTGCTCGCCAACCGCACCTATCGCCACCTGTTTCTGGCGCAGATGATCGCGCTCGTCGGGACGGGCCTGGCGACGGTCGCGCTTGGACTGCTCGCCTATGACATTGCCGGCGGCGATGCGGGCGCGGTGCTGGGAACGGCGCTGGCGATCAAGATGATCGCTTATATCGGCGTTGCGCCGATGGCGGGCGCCTTCGCCGACCGGGTGCCGCGCAAGGCGCTGCTCGTCTCGCTCGACCTGGTCCGCGCCGCCGTCGCCATCTGCTTGCCGTTCGTCACCGAGGTCTGGCAGGTCTATATGCTGATCTTCGTGCTGCAATCGGCCTCGGCGGGGTTTACCCCGACCTTTCAGGCGACCATTCCCGACGTTCTGCCGGAGGAAGCCGATTATACCCGCGCGCTGTCGCTGTCCCGGCTCGCCTATGACATGGAGAGTCTGACCAGCCCGATGCTCGCGGCCGCACTGCTGACGGTCATCAACTTCCACTGGCTGTTCTCGGGCACCGCGATCGGCTTTGTCGCTTCGGCCGCGCTGGTCGTGACCTCGGGCCTGGCTAAAACGGTGGCCGCAGCGACCCGCAGGATGGGCATCTACGACAAGACGACGCGCGGCATTCGCATCTACCTCAAGACGCCGCGGATGCGCGGCCTGCTCGCCGTGACGCTGGCCGCGGCGGCGGCGAGCGCGATGGTGATCGTCAATACCGTCGTGATCGTGCGCGGGCTCGGGCTCGGCCAGCGGGACGTGGCGCTGACCCTGGCCGCCTTTGGCGGCGGCTCGATGTGCGCCGCTTTCGCGCTGCCCCGCATCCTCGATCGCGTCGCCGACCGCGCGATCATGATCGGCGCCTCGTTCTTGCTGGTCCTCGGCTTGGCCGCGTTGACTGCGATCAGCGCCATGATTCCGCCGGGGCAGGCTTATTGGCACATTCTGCTCGGTGGCTGGCTACTACTCGGCGTCGCTTATTCGATGAGCGTCACGCCGGGCGGCCGGCTGCTGCGGCGTTCAGCCAGTTCGGAAGACCGGCCTGCATTGTTCGCGGCGCAGTTCGCACTCAGCCATGTCTGCTGGCTGATCGCCTATCCGCTGGTCGGCCAGCTTGGCGCGCGGGTGAGCATGACCGCCGCATTCGGCGGTATGGCCGCGCTGGCGGCGGTTGGTGCGGTCGCGGCGCTGCTGCTGTGGCCGGCGAACGACCCGGACTCGGTGTCGCACCGTCACGATGATCTTCCGGCCGATCATCCCCATCAGCGTGACGCTCACGCCGACGGCGATGCCAAGCACGCCTTCGTGATCGATGACCTCCACCCGCGTTGGCCGACGACATGAGCAACACTCGCGCATTGCCAGGGCGATTACTCTCGCGTTACCAAAGAGCGGTGATCGCGACACCTTTCCGCACCAAGCTTGTTCGGGGCCGCCCTTTGGCGTTGCTCCTGATGCTGCTCGCCCTGGTGGGGATGGTCGGCATTGCGAGCTGGCACGATTCGAAACCCCACGTTCATGACATCGCGAGTGCCGAGCATGTGATCGAGCTTAGCGATCATCATCCCGGCGACCTGCCGCAGCCAAGCGATCCGCTGCACCTCGCAGCGCATGTCGTCCTGCAAGGGCTCGCCATTCCGGCCGAGCCGGCAGTCATCGCAACCGCGCCCGCTCTCGCGGTCGTGTGGACGATGGCGGGGCCAGCCGCGGTCGATTCTCTCCCGCCGATATCGATCCTGCGCCCCCCACGGGACTGACGGTCCGACGCGGCATCGTCGCAGCGGGAACCAGTCAGCTCGAAGGGAATAATCATGAATGGCGTAAAACGCCGGCTGGCGCGTTGCGCGATGGTCGGCATGACGGTCGTGCTATGGGGCGCGGCCTTGGGAAGGACGGCCTATGCCCAGGAGGCGCCGCCGTTCCCCACATTGCTCAAGCAAAGCGAAGGGGCACCTCGTGCAGCCGCTATCGCCGCCGATGTCGCGCAGGCGGAGGGACTCGCCGAACAAGCGCGCGCAAGGCCCAATCCGAGCGTGAGCGTGCAGGCCGAAAACATTGCCGGCAGTGCACCTTATAGCAGATTCGACGCGGCGGAGACGACGCTTCAGATCAACCAGCCTTTCGAGCTGGGTGGCAAACGTTTTGCCCGCATCGCTGCTGGTGAGGCAGGTGTGGGTGCGGCAAAGGCGCGTGGGCTCAATGCGCGGGTCGCCTATGCCTATGATCTTGCGACCGGCTATGCCGCCGCGGAGATCGCGCAGCGCCGGATCGAGCTTGCCCAGGATGAAGTTGGGAACGCCGAGGCCGACCTGAGAGTCGCCAATGCCCAGGTCGGCGCTGGCAAGGAAGCACGGCTGCGCAGCCTTCAGGCGGAAACCGTTTTGCAGGCGTTGCGGGCCGATCTGGACCTCGCGAGGGCCAACTACACTGGAGCCCTTGCCCGCCTGTCAGCGCTCTCTGGCGTTGCGCAGCCCTATACCGGCGTTTCCGGGTCCGTGCTGGCGCTTTTCGATACGTCTCCGGCGGTCGGTCCTGTCGATCCGGGCCGTTCGACGATCTATCGAACCGCCCTCGCCGAACGGGAGGCGGCAAACCAGCGGCTCGCTTATGAGCGCAAGCGTGCGATACCCGACGTCACCGGCTCGCTCGGCGTCCGGCGGCTCGAACGCGAGGGGGCGAACGCGCTTGTCGTCGGCGTCTCGGTGCCGCTGCCGCTGTTCGACAGCAACCGGGGGAATATCGCCGCTGCGCGCGCCGAAGTAGCCGGCGCCGAGGCACGCGCAGAAGTCGCCCGGACCGAAGCGGAAGCAGAGCTTCGTGGCGCCATCGCGCAGGCAGAGGCATCCGAAGCGCGTGTTAGAGCCGCGCAAGCGTCGCTCGCGACCGCGCAGGAAGGCTATCGCCTTGCCCGCATCGCCTACGAAGGCGGCAAGGCGCCGCTGATCGAACTGCTGACCGCGCGCCGCAACCTTGGGCTGGCCCGAGGCGTCGTGCTCGACGCCCAGGCCGGCCGTTTCACCACTTACGCCATCCTGGCCCGCCTTCAGGGCCGCACCATCACCGGAGACCCGATCCAATGACCTCCGAGAAGAACCGGCTCTATGCCGGAGCCGCTATTGCGCTTGCCATTGCAGCCGGAATCGGATTCGGCATCGCTCGCCTAACCCAACCCGTTCTGCCCGCTCCCGAGGCCGCTTCCGCCAAGGCCGACACACCGAAGGATAGTGTCGTCATCACCGCCGAAGGCATCCGCATCTCGAAGATCGGCATTGCGCCGGCCGCCGCAGGCGGACTGGATGCGGCGATCAGCGCAAGCGCCACCGTTGATTCGACGCCCGACGCCGAAGCGGTGCTGACGGCGCGCGCGGCGGGGACGGTCACGCGCATCTTCAAGCGGATCGGCGATCCGGTGCGTGCCGGAGAAACGATCGCTTTGCTCGAAAGTCGCGACGCCTCGGCAATCGCCGCCGACCGCGGCGCCGCGGCCGCGCGCGTCACGCTCGCAGAGCGACAGCTTGCCCGTGAGAAATCGCTGCTCGATCAAGGCGTGAGCCCGCGCGCCGACTATGAGACCGCGCAGGCTAATCTTGCCGTGGCGCAGGCCGATGCCCGTCGCGCCGCCGCCGCCGCCGGTGCTGCACGGGTGGCGTCTGATGGCCGCTCGGTGGCGGTGGTCAGCCCGATCACCGGGCGCATCACCTCGGCAACCGGAACCCTCGGCACCTTCGTGTCGGCCGAGACGGAGCTGTTCCGCGTCGCCGATCCGACACGCCTGCAAATCGCGGCAAGTCTGCCGCCGGCCGATGCGCCCCGCGTGCGGGCCGGCGATCACGTAGAATTGACCACCACTGACGGGCGCAGGATCGAGGGGCAGGTCCGCTCCGAGACCGGCGTGGTCGATCCGACGACGCGCGCCGCGACCGTCATCATCGTGCCGAGTTCGGGCGGCAGCACGCTTGTCCCTGGCCAGCTCGTCCAGGCGCGTATCTTCGCAAGCGGAGGCGCGGCCAAGGGCGGCGTGAGTGTACCGCAAGATGCCGTGCAGACACTCGGCGACCGCACCGTCGTCTTCGTTCGCACCGCGACCGGCTTCAAGGCCACGAACGTGCAGGTCGGGAGCCGCTCCGGCGGGCTGGTCGCGATCATCTCCGGCCTCGTCGCCGGTATCCCGATCGCGACCTCCAATGCCTTTCTCCTGAAGGCTGAGATCGAGAAGAATGAAGGAGGTGAGGAATGATCGCCGGTATCCTCGCGCTCTCCGTCAGGATGCGATGGCTCGTCGCGTTCCTGACGCTCATCGTAGTCGGCTTCGGTGCCTGGCAGATCACCAAACTGCCGATCGACGCGGTGCCGGACGTCACCAACCGCCAGGTGCAGATCAGCACCTTTGCCCCGACGTTGGGTCCGGTCGACATCGAGAAGCAAGTCACCTTCCCGGTGGAGACGGCACTCGCAGGTATTCCCGGCCTGGAGATGACGCGCTCCTTCTCGCGCAACGGGTTCAGCCAGGTGACGGCGGTTTTCACCGACGACACTAATATCTATTTCGCGCGCCAGCAGGTCACGGAGCGGCTCACTCAGGCCAAGGACAGCTTGCCCGCCGGCATCCAACCCAACCTCGCGCCGCTCAGCACCGGCCTCGGCGAGATTTTCTTCTATTCTGTCGCGTTCCGGCATCCCGACGGCAAGGGCGTCAAGGTCGTGGACGGCAAGCCGGGCTGGCAGTCCGACGGCAGCTATCTCACCCCCGAAGGCGAGCGGCTGACGACCGAATTGGCCAAGGCCGCCTACCTGCGCACCGTGCAGGACTGGATCATCCGGCCGCAAATGCGCAACGTGCAGGGTGTCGCCGGGGTCGATTCCAACGGCGGCTATGTGAAGCAATATCTGATCGAGCCCAATCTGAACGCGCTTGCCAGCTATGGTCTGTCGATCACCGAGCTTGCAGACGCGCTGGAGCGCGCAAACCTGTCGGCGGGCTCCAACTATGTCCGGCGTGCAGGGGAAAGCTTCCTTGTCCGTGCCGATGCACGGCTCAAGTCGATCGAAGACATTCAGGAAGCTGTGGTCGCCACCCGCGCCGGCGTGCCCGTGCGGGTGAAGGATGTCGGCCAGGTCGTGATCGGCGGTGCAGTCCGTACCGGATCGGGCAGCCGTATGGGCTCGGAGGCGGTGATCTCGACCGTGCTGATGCTGGTTGGCCAAAACAGCCGCATTGTCGCAAACAGTGCGGCCGAGAAACTCGACCAGGTCAACAAGGCGCTGCCGCCCGACGTGTTCGCCGAGCCGGTCTATAACCGCTCCAAGCTGGTCAATGCGACCATCGCGACGGTCGAGAAGAATCTGGTCGAAGGCGCGCTGCTCGTCATCGTCGTCTTGTTCCTGCTACTCGGCAATATTCGCGCGGCGCTCATCACCGCCGCGGTGATCCCGATCACCATGCTGATGACGGCAGCGGGCATGAATGGGCTCGGCGTCTCGGGCAATCTGATGAGCCTGGGCGCGCTCGATTTCGGTCTCATTGTCGATGGCGCGGTCATCATCGTCGAGAATGCGCTGCGGCGCCTCGCCCAACGCCAGGAGCATGAGGGGAGGCTGCTGACCCTGCGCGAACGCCTGGGCGAAACGATCGAGGCATCGCAGGAGATGGTGCGGCCGACCGTCTATGGCCAGCTCATCATCTTCCTCGTGTTCGTGCCCTTGCTCACCTTCCAGGGCGTCGAGGGCAAGACCTTCTCGCCGATGGCGATCACGCTGATGGTGGCGCTCGCCAGCGCTTTCGTGCTGTCGCTGACTTTCGTGCCGGCGATGCTCGCAATCCTTATCAAGGGAAAGGTCAGCGAGACCGAAGTGAAAGCAATCCGCTGGTTCAAGGAGAAATATGCACCCATGCTGCGACAAGCAGTCGCCCGACCGCTGCCGTTCATTGCAGGCGGCGTCGGCATCTTTGCGGCGGCGATCCTCTGCTTCGGCCTGCTCGGCGAGGAATTCATGCCGCAGCTCGACGAGAAGGACATCACCGTTACGAACTTCCGCGTGCCCTCGGCCTCGATCGACCAATCGACGCAGATGCAGCTCCAGATCGAAAATGCGCTGAAGTCGCTGCCAGAAGCGGCGCTGGTCTTCTCGAAGAACGGCAATGCCGATCTCGGTACTGACCCGATGCCGCCCAACGCCTCGGACACCTATTTCATCCCCAAGCCGGAGAAGGAATGGCCGGCAGAGGTGAAGTCCAAGGAGGATATCCTGCGCCGCATCGAGGAGAAGATGAAGCCGCTGATCGGCAACCGGACCGAGATCCAGCAGCCGATCCAGATGCGCTTCAACGAGCTGATCGCGGGCGTCCGCGCCGACGTTGCAGTCAAGCTCTACGGCGACGATCTGGATCAGATGAGCCAGCAAGCCCAGCGCATTGCCGGCATCCTCCGCGCGATTCCCGGCGCAGGCGATGTCAGCGTCGAGCAGACGGACGGCGCCCCAACTTTCGACGTAAAGATCGATCGCCAGGCAGCGGGACGCTACGGCCTGTCGGTCGAAGAGGTGGCGAACACCGTCGCCGCAGCACTTGGCGGACGGGAAGCCGGGCTCCTGTTCGAGGGCGACCGGCGTTTCGCCGTAGTCGTTCGGCTGCCCGACGCCCAGCGCGACGATCTGGAAACGCTCGGCGCTATCCCGGTCATGCTGCCGGCGGCCGAGGGACAGGTCGCGCGGTCGATCCCGCTCCGGGAGGTGGCCCGGTTCAGCTACACCCAGGGGCTGAACCAGATAAGCCGCGAGAACGGCAAGCGCATGGTGGTCGTTCAGGTCAATGTGCGCGGGCGCGACCTCGGCGGATTCGTTGAGGAGGCGCAGGCGAAGATCGGCCAACTCCAACTCCCGGCCGGAATGTACACGGCGTGGGGCGGCACATTCGAGAGCCTGCAATCGGCGCGGCTACGACTGCTGATCGTCGTGCCGATCTGCTTCTTGGCGATCTACGCGCTGCTCTACATGGCGCTCGGGGGCCTGGTGCCGGCAGCGATCGTGTTCAGCGCGGTGCCCATGGCGCTGGCGGGCGGCGTGTTCGCGCTACTGCTGCGCGGTATCCCGTTCTCGATCACGGCCGCGGTCGGGTTCATCGCCTTATCCGGCGTGGCGGTGCTCAACGGCCTCGTGATGATGAGCGCGATACGCAAGCGCCGTGAGGATGGTGTGACCGAGGACGAGGCGATCATCGGCGGAGCGATGGAGCGTGTACGTCCCGTACTGATGACCGCGCTGGTGGCCAGCCTCGGGTTCGTGCCGATGGCGCTCGCGACCGGTACTGGCGCCGAGGTCCAGCGGCCACTGGCGACCGTCGTCATTGGCGGGCTGATCACTTCGACCGCGTTGACGCTGCTGGTGTTACCGGCAATCACCGTGTTTGTGGGTCGTCGCTCGCGGCGAAGGCAGGCGGGGCAAGCTATCGCCCCGTCTGCTGCTAGCTGACCACTACCGAACGGCGAGGAAATGATCGAGCAGGCCGGGGCACAAGCTATTAGGATTGGCGTGTCACCAGGCCTGCTCGATCAAGGAGAGCGCCTGCCAACAAGAGGTCGACAGCGGGTAGACCAAAGAGCTGCTGCGGTGCCGCCCAAGGCCGATGCTTGGCGGGATGACATCGGGAGGCGTCGAGCGTGAATGGTCTCAGATCACCACCCCGCCAGCCCCCCTGCTCCGTCAGCGCGCGGGCCCGCCGCGCTGGACGGCCTCGGCGACACCCTGGATTTCGGCGACTGCCATATCGAGCCTTCGCACCGCTTCATCGCGACCGTCGCAGCCCTCGCTCGAGGAGAGCTCGATCATCAGGAAGGTGAAGAGCGTGTCTCCGGCCTCACGGGCGTCGCTCAGGCTTTCGACATGGGCGAAGTCGCTCCCGCCATAGACATCCGCGCAGGCGCGTTGGAACTGGTTCAACATGACGGGGGCTCCTGATCGGGAGTTGCGAAATACGCCCAACAGATCTCGATCCCGGCATCGAGGGTGACACAGTCGGGCCTGCGAAGCCTTCCCCTGCACCGGACACGCCGCCGAGTGGCATGTAAGGTCACCGCGATGGTACGGCGATGCGCGAAGCGAGGATTTCGGCGACGGCCGCCGTCAGGTTGGCGTGGCGGGCGCTGAAACGGATTCGGGTGGCACCGCGGCGATCGTATCGGAGATCGCGGCGTAGAAGGCCGTGAGGAACGGCAGGGTCTGGGCAAGAAGCGCCGCAGGCCATTCAACATCGTTAGGTCGCCGAAAACCGCCTTGCATGTAGAAGGGATGGACCAGCGTCAGCACCGGTTCGGCGGCGTCGGGGAACGAAAGCCCCTCGATTTCCGCCAGGCTACGCGCGATAGCGAGGTCATGCCCAACGGTGCGGCGCATTTGGTCGTCGGTGAAGCCGACAAGGCTAAGCCACGCTTTGAGCGCCAGTTCGATCGAGATGGCGGTCCAGTAGTAGCGGTGCTCGGTGGTCATGGGCGCATAGTCGGCAACTGCTGACTGCAGGAAATGTTGGGCCGCGTCGATCAGGTGACGCGCATAGGCGCGTCCATCGGTGCGGGACATGGTGGTCTCCTGCGATGGGCTGCGGTGCGGGTGTTCGATGACCTCGAAGGCCTAGGCGGCGGGATCGATGACCGTGAGATCGCGGTCCACAGAGCAACGGCGTCCGCGCCAGCGCTGGCTGCGGGTATTTCACCCCAGGGATTAGCGAGCGCCGAATCTCGTCGCCCCGCCGAACAGGCGAAGCGCCCGTGCCATCTCCTCGCGCAGCCGGGCCTTGCTACCGACGACAACCGTGGGATCGAGGAGTTCGCCGTCAGGATCGATGAAGCCATACGCGGGCGCACCGCCCTGCTCGATCGAAACCATATGCCCCCTGTCGGGGCCGGGCCCCTGATAGCGGGCCGTCAGCTCGCCCAGCTTGGCGGTGAGGCCTTTGGTCGCCTTGGACCAACGGATGTGGCCGGCGCCGACATTGCTTCCGGCCTCGCGGCCTCGGTCCATCCAGAGCTTCAGGTGCGCTTTGACCTGCGGCGGCGTGTTGCGCGTGCGCTCACGATTTCGACAGGTCGGCAGGGCTGCCGAATGGGCGTCGAGAACCCGCAAATAGTCGCCATGCAATGCGACAAGAATGTCCTCAACATCGCTGTCCGCCAGGAGGGCGCGAAGGCGGTCTCCCTGCTCGGGACTGGCAATGAGTTCATCGGCGCGAGCCGCCGTCAATTCCTCGGCCTCAGACAATGCCGACGCTGACGAAGCGAAGCCCCTGGCGGCCGTGAGGACGATGGCGCGACCGCCGCAGCGACCGCCCGTCTCCTGAAAGCGCTCGAAGATGTCGCCGCGGCCGAGTGCGGCTGCTGGGTGATCACCGAGGATGATGACCCGCCGTGGCCACGGTGTCGGCCGTGGTCGATCGCTCGGCTTCAACCAATCCGAGGGCAGACATCGTGCCGCGACGAACGGTCGCGACGGCGCGCCTGTTCTTGCCGCGGCAAGATTGGCGCGGCGGGCCGTATCGAAGAGATCATCGACGTCACCGCCACCATCGGCAAACCCGCGATCATAGGCCGAGCGTTCTGCGGTTTTGGACGGTGGACGGTGATTCCAACCAACGTGGGCCGCATACCAGCCATCGGCATAGCGGATCGCCTGATTCCAGTCATAGCCGTAGCGCTCTCTGCCGCGCAGGATCGCCGCATCGCGCTCGTCGCCGCGTACCGAGGCGGCTCGGTCCTCGGTGAAGCTGAAATTGCGTGCCTGGCGCTCGGCCTCGGCAGCTGCGGCGATGGCGTCGTTGACCGGCTTCATCGCGACGACACGTTCGCGGGTACGCGCCATGCGGTCTGCCGCCGTCGATGTTGGCGGCAGGTCGGGATAGTCGCGCCAGGCTTTCGCAATCGCCTCGGCTTGATCCGGTGCGCGGCCTCGGGCAAGCCAGGTGGCGGCCGAGCAGGGATCGAAGGGCGGGATATTCTCGGCACGTGTCATGTGCTCGGCCTCCGTCGACATCAGGCAAAGAGGCGCATGGGCTGTGCGACCGGCGGGGGCAGGCGCAGGTCGCGCTGCAGGCGGGCGGCGAAACGGTCGGGCGCCATGAGGTCGTTGACCGATGCCCAGTGATTGCGATCGCCGCAGTGGTCGTCACGGCCGCGAACGCGGCGATAGAGGACTTCCCGGCCCGGGCCCGAACAGCCGAGCGAGAGCTGCACCCACGCCTCCTCGCCATGGAGCGTGATTTCGCCGGAGACCGCGGGGCCGCCCTTGTTGGAGCGAATGTCGTAGGTCCCGTCGCAGAGGCCGAGGGCGTCGGCCAGGCGCCGCATCGCGGAGCGGCCCTCGGAATGGAAGAGCCGCTTGGCGGCCTCGTCATAGCTGACGCCGCGATAGGCCAGATTTCGCAGCACCGGGGTGCGGCGGATTTCGGCAATCTGGTCCATGCAGGTGCGCCGAAGCTCCAGGCTGGACGGCCGATCCTCGCACACTGCGCTCAGATGGCGGACGAGCAGGATCACGGCAGGATCGGTTTCCGCATCCTTGCCGGCGTTGCGGCAATCCTTGATTGCGGCGCCGATGGCGTGGAGGGTGGTGAAGACCGTGATCAGCGAGCTGGGATCGAGCGCTTGCTGATGGCGCATGGCGACGTCGTAAGTCATGGGGAGGCCCTCCGGTCTTGAGCGAAAATCCGCTCAAACGGCCCTCTCCCCCTCCCCTTTCTCCCGTGGGCGGCCTCGGGGAGCGCTGACTCTCAGGCGGCGATCGGCAGCGGAATGGGAACGCTCTGCCCCGTGGCAATGTTGATGAAGGCCCCCGCATGCCCGATCGATCCTCGACCAATGAGGTCAAAGAGCAGCGCCAGGGCATGGCTCGCCACGACTCTGTTCACGAAGAGCGATTGACGCTCCAGGGCCTCGGCCATCGAGCATGACGGCGCATCGTCATCCGGTAGGGTCTCGTCCGCGATCTCCGGAAAATATTCGAGGACCGTGGGAGGTAGTTGATGGTCGGCCTCGGCCTCGTGGTTCGGGCAGCCGAGAATGAATTGTCCATCGCCCGCGCGATTGCCGAGGTCCATCCAGTAGGTCGGCGGGCTCCGCCCGGCCACCAGTGCTGCTCCTATGGCCCGGCGCGCGGAGGCGGTATCGACGCAGGTGATGAGAATATCAGCGCCGTCGAGCTTGGCGGCCTCGGGCGCCCGTCCGTGTACCGCCGTCCAGGCAAGGCCGTGAGCGAGATTGACCCGCTCGGTCAGGGTCCGGGCCTTGGAGTTGCCGATGTCGCATCGATAGAAGGGCTGTCGGCCGAGATTGGCTTCGCTGACGATGTCATCGTCGACGACGGTCACGTCGAGCGAGCGAGAGGAAATGGCGCGCAGTGCGGTGTCCAGCGAGGCGAGGCCCATCAGCATCTGCGCTCCGTTGCCGCCGCAACCCACGAGCACGACCTTGATCGCCCCGCTGCCAAGGGCCGCGGGCAGATAGTGGCGGGCAGGCGGATCAGAGCTCATGATAGTCTCCAGAAAATGGGCTGCGCGGAAGCGGCAGGAACATCCCGCCGGCGCACAGCCGGGAGGCGATTGTCGGGCCATCCGCGTGACCGAGACGTCCGACCACCATGGAAATCTTGGTCGCGTGTGCGTCGTCGGCGTCGTCGGTTGCGCTGAAGAAGGCGGGAGCATGGCCATGGCTGTGGATGTCACAGACGATATGCCGGTGCGGCGGCTGCACGGGTGGACGGTAGGTGAGGTGCGACGGCGTCGCGTGGTCGATCTGGGGGAGATCGAGCGTGAATTGCCGATCGTTCTCATCCCAGACGATGAACGCCGCGGCCTCGTTCGGCAGAGCGGCCCGAAAGTGCTTGAGGACTTGTGCCAACAGCTCTGCCGGTATCAGTCCGCAGCGCAGATCCGCGCGCCCGGCGCCAATGCTTCCATACGGGAGATAAGCTGGAATAGGCGGTGTGACGGGCAGGTCCAGAGCGAGCCAGGCCCGGCGCAGGATCAAGCAGACACCGTCGCGGCCGACGACGAGGCATTGACCGACACGGGCTTCGCGAACCGCGTCGATGGCAGGGGATTGCCCACTGGGCGGCACCGGATAACATGGCGCGGCCGCCAGGACGGCAGCGGAGGTCGGGTCTTCGGCAAGGGCTATCATCGGCGGGACTTTCCGTAGATCAAGTCACCAAGCGTCATCGGCTCGGCCTTGGTGCCCCCTCGTGGGACGGCTTGACGACGATCGCCAACGAACGCCTTCAGGCGTTTGACCGGGAAGCGTGTCGCGCGGGTCGCCGCGAGATTGTCCCAGAGCCGCACGAGACCGCCCTTTCCCGTGACGGTCAGCTCCTGGCCCGGATTGGGGTGCGTCGACCAGGAGTCAAAAAGCGCACGTTCGAATTCGGGAATGGCCGCCACCTCCAGCGATGTCGGCCTCGGAATGTTGCCCCAACACAGCGAGCCATTGAGGAAGACGTTGAGGATGGGCGAATGAAGCAGGATGGTCTCGGCCGTGGGCCGCTCGCTGCGGCCAAGGGCATAGACACCAAGCCTACGCCGAGTGGCGACAAGGACGTGCGCGGGATATGCGACCGGGACAACGGTACGGCCAGCAAGCGCACGAAGGCCCGCCGGCGGGGTCGACAGGTTGAAATATGCTGGCCGCACCTGCGCGGGCACCCACCAGACGAGCAGATCGGGATGCGCAACGAGCACCGTCTCGGGGAGAATTTGGGGCGCGGCGACGCGGCCGAGCGCCTGCGACCAATGCCGCAAATGTGCTCGTGTCAAAGGCGTCCCGGCGGCGATAGTCGGTGCGCCGGCGGCGTCATGGTCGATCTGGTGGATGCTGGCGAAAGCGTCGGCATCCTCGTCGGGGGTAAGATGGGAACCGAGGCCGCGGGCCCCGTTGCTTCTGTAAAGCAGGATGGCGTTGGTCAGCACCAATCCGCCGGCAGTTCGCTCGAACTGCACGCAATGGTCGGTCATGTCGGCCTCGCTATTCGGGGGGATAGAGTTCGATTAGGTGTCTGGCAGCGCGCAGAAGCCGGGCGCCAACCGCGAGCGAGGCAAGCCATGCATCGATTGCTGCGATTTGTGTCATCGGGCAGAGACCCGTCACGTCCATGAAGCCATACTCCATGCCGTGGCGCCCGACATCGTCGACCTCGACCGCGAACTGCTCGACGGGAACGAGGGTCAGCGGCGGCAGTGGCGAGCATTCCTCGATGCCGGGGACATATTCGTAGAGAACGTCCATCTCTACGCGCCAGGCATGATGCTCGTCGGGCAGATCGGTGAGTGCCGCGTGAGCATCGCGTAATTCGCGCAAGGCCCGGCGAAGGACAATCGGTAGCTTCGACTGAGGCGCCGCCTTTGCTGCGAACATCCATTCCGGCCGCTTGGCATTCATGGCGGACGGCATGATTTGGGCGTCGATTTCGCTGGGATCAGCCCCGTGGTAGGCGATCAGGGCTTCGCGGGCGGCCCCATCTTCGGTCTCGCCATCCCAATAGTACATCGAGATATTGTCGAAGAGATCGTCATAGCAGAACACCGGGAGAGCGCTTCCGAGCGTGCGCTCGAGCGCCCGGTAGGCCGCCGCGCGCCACGGGATCGGCCGATTGCTGTCCTCGATCCATCCAAGATCCAACTGTCCGACGCTATCGCAGACGATGGCGATCGCCGGCGCGCCGCAGGATTCCCCGTTGAGGAGGACGACGCGCAAGTCCGCGATCGTACAGCTTCGCAGGATGTCCAGGACCTTCGCCGTGAAGACCTGCTCGATGCGCCGCCGTGCCTCGGGGCGCGTCAGACGCGCTGTCGCCCCCTCCTTCGACACCACCCAGCTGCCCACCAGCTTGTGATGGGCTACGAGCGAGCGATCGAAGATCACGGGAATATCGGGCGAGAAGCGGACGGACCGTCCGGCGAGGTCAGCCGAGCGGTGGGAGGGGCAGGCCGATGGGTGGAGCGATGGGATCGGCGGGACCGTCCTCTTGCGTGCCCGCGCAAAGGACGATCTGCGCATGGAGGGCTTGGGCCTGTTTGCTGCAGGTTGGCCGGGAAAGTCCGGAAGTGTCGCCATGGTCGTTCTCGATCCATTCGAGGAGCGTGTTGCGCGGTGCTGCGGGGATGGCCGCTGTTCGCGGGCGTGCCACCTCAGCCCTTCGTGCCGACCGCGCGGCGATATTCGGTGACATGGACACCGCCGGTAACCCCGGCATCCACCAGGTCGGCATTGAGGATCGCCGGGTAGAGGGTGGCGTGATAGGCGCGCAGCCCTTGCGGGTCGTTGGCAAGGTGCGGCGGCTGCGGGAGGTCGATACCGTCATAGCGGTAGACCCGGGCAAGGTGATCGATCTGCATCGTAATGTCCTCGTTGGAATGGCAAAGGGGCGCCGGTTCATCCCGTCACCAAAGACTGGCGGGTTCCTCCGATTTGGCATCGGCCGGAAGGGCGCCCGGTGCTGGCGCAGCCGGCGCGATGGTCGTGGGGCCTGCCGACTTGGGAGGCGTCGATGCCGCCTTTGCCTTCGCCGCCTCGGCGGACGCTGCGCGGGCGGCCTCGGCCGCGCCCCGCTGGGTGGCGATCTGGTCAGCGAGCGTCTTGCGCGCGGCAATCAGTCCGCCAAGGGCGCCGTCGGCACCCTTCGAGAGCTCGGCATCGATCTCAGCGGCCGTCGCTGTGATCGAGATCGGACGCAGCTCGCCGGCCTCGGCCTTGTGCGTTTTCCCCTCGGCGATGCGGGGAATGATGATGAGGGTGACAACATCGTCAGCGCCGGCGACGAGATCGAAGGCGAGCGAATAGCTGCCCAGCAAGGGCAATAGGCTTGAGATCAGCATGTTGGTGGTTCCTTGATTGGAAGGCTGGTGGGGTCAGGCGGCCAGGTCGGCGACCACCTCCTCGGTCTCAGCGGGCGGAAGAAACTGGGGCGGCGAATAGCGGCCATTGAGGGCCATCGCGCTCGGCACCCGGTCGGCCCAGTCGAAGCCAACCGCATTCAACATGCCGGAGATGAGGTCGGCCTTCTTGGCGCCAAGCAGTTTGGCGAAGGCTTTCTCGCCCATATGCGCCACCAGGCCGCATTCGCCGGCGATGAATTTGAGCTCGTCCTTCGTGTAGCGTTCGAGGAATGAGCGATCGACCTGCCAGACCGTCCGAATGTCGATGCCGAAGGCGCTGGCAAGATCGGCGACATGCGTAAACGACTGGACGTCCCGGGCATAGGCGGCCCCGATCGCGGCGAGCACCGTCGTGGCTTGTCCCTCCGACAGCTCACGGATCTCTGCGATCTTGTCCTTGAAACCGCGATCGGGGAACGCGGCGTCGACCAGCAGCGCGGCGCGCGAGGTCAAAGTGCCTGCCTTGATGTGCGACAGTGTGCCGGTCAGCGCCGCCACGAGGATCGCCGCCTGCGCAGCCGATGGATCGTCAGCCAGCCCGCGCGCGAGTGCCGTCCGCCAGGTCGCCTCTCGCAGGTCGGCGGTGCGACCCGCGATGGACTTTGCGGTGATGCTCGGCCCGGTGCTGGTGGAAACCTTGCGCACGACGGTCCCGCGGCCGGCCAGAGGTGCCACGGGCGCGGCGTCATCGATCAGGCTGCCAGTTTCTCCGCCATCCTCGATTTCGTCGCCATCGTCGGCAAGATCGGCCTCGTCGCCATCATTGGACCCGATTGCTGCGGCGGCATCCTCGGCCTCGGCGGCCGCCTCCGCTTCACGGCGCGCGGCTTCGACGACTTCGGTCTTGAGCTGGAAGCAGGTGGCATTGGTGCAGTGACCATCGTCGACATGGGTGTCGAACAAGGCGCGCTGCGTCCCCGAATTGAACGGACAAGTCATGCATTCCGTCTTGTCGAAGAGGGCGTCGGCCAGACGCTGGGTGACACGCATCAGGAGGTCGCGGGTCTTGGCGATATCAAGGCTAGCCGCGATGATCGTCTCGAGCGCCTTGTCCTGCTTGTCGGCGGGAACGGCGGCCAGCAGCTCGGCGTGTCCGACCTTGATGCGGCGCTCGTCGAGCGCGGTTTTGACGGTGTCGGAAAGGTCGGCGAGCGCGAGGCGGCGATCGAGCTTCGCCCGAGACCAGCCAAGCCGCCGGGCAGCCTCGGCGCGGTCGCCTTGACACGCCGCGAGGTAGCGAACGGCCGCGTCTGCCTGCTCAGTCTCCGAGGGGTCATCTCGATCGTCGTTTTCGGCAATAGCGGCATCGAGCGCCTCCTGATCCGTCATCTCCCGGATCAGGACCGGCACCTCCCCGTCTTCGCCGAAGGCTTCCATGGCGGCTCGGAAGCGGCGCCCACCGGCGACGATCGTGAAATGCTCCGGCAGGTCGGCAGCGGGCCGAACCAGCATCGGCTGCAGCATGCCTCGCAAACGCAGGGAGGCGACGAGTTCGTCATGCTTCTTCCGGTCGAAATAGCGGCGCGGATTATAGCCCACGGCAATCCGGGCGAGCGGGACCATGGCGGTTCCGACAGGGTGCGATGCGGTCAAGGCGGTTCTCCTAGTGAGAATGGCGGTGCACGCGCTTGCTCGCGACGCGCACCCTTTCGGTGAGCCTGATGCTCACCCTTCCACTCCCCCTCCCCTTTCACCGCTCCGCCGTCTGGTCATGGAAGATGTCGGCCGCCCATTGCTCGAGCCACGGCTCGAACATCTCATCATGATCAAGATCGCCGGACTCGATGAGATCGCGGATTTCGGTACGGGCCTGCGCGATTGCGGCCTCCCAGGGATCGATCGGCGGAGGATCTGCGTCAGCAGGCCGTTGCTGCGGAAGGCGGCGCGGCCGCTCGGTTAGTCGGTGGTACTGACCGGCGAGCCATTGCTCCATGTAATCGGCCACGACGCGATCGGTCTTGGAGATCCCCGCCTTCAGGGCTGCCCGACGCGCACCGACGCCATAGGCCTGGCTGTCGATCGACGCGACCCGGTGTGCGAAAGGCAGAAGGAAGGGCAGTGCCGTGCCCTTGACGCCGAATGCGTGGAGCAGAACACCGGCCGGAAGAATCTGATCGAGATGGTCGATGACCGCGATCAGGCCTTCCGGTCCGTGAATATCGCGCCGGCACATGCTTCCGACACCGATCAATGCGCCGGGGCGGAGCGAACCCCAGAGCGCATCGACACAGCGCTCATAGTCGGATGGTCGCCGGCCCTGGATCACAGGCATCAGTCTGTCGGCTATTCCGGCATCCTCGCCCAGGATGCGGCAGTCGCGATTGGCGCGGATGGTGCGCGACAGGCGGTCGAAGACTTCGTCGCGATCTCGCGCGATCTCAGCCTCGACGCAGTAATCGGCACTTGCCCACCATTGGAATGGATAGGCCGCCGCGAGCGATACATAGTCCGACAGGGACCACGGGAAGCCACCATAGCGCGCAGTCGCGACGAAGCCTGCGGAGTCCAGGCAGAGGCCGGACAAACCCCGTGCATTCTGGAGTTGCCCCAGGCGCCATCCGGTCCATTCCCGCCAGCCGCGCTTTTCGGACCAACGTGAAAGCGCGTTCGCCGAGATGAGCGCGGTCCGGCCAAGCGCGCGTGCCCGCTGAAGGATCGGCCCATCGTTCAGGTGCGGAAGGCCGACGATGACGTTGATGGGCATGATGCGCGCTCCGCTCGCAACGGAAGCACGCGGACAATTGACGGTCGCGCATGTTCACGTTACGTTCTAATGAGTAGGAGATTTGCCATGACGACGCCCAGCATCCGACACCTGTTCGATCTCGACATAACGCTGCGGGATGCGGCGCTGGATATGGAGAACCGGCCGACCCGTCGGATGATCGCCAATGCGGCGATCGGCATGCATGTCGAGGACGCCTACTATTCGGTGCGGGAGCTGCGCGAGGCGGTAAGCTGGGTGCATGAAGGGGTTTCGGCGGGCAAGCTGAAGCTGGCGGAGATCCTGGGCAATGATGGTGCCGACGATTTTCAGCGCTGCATCTATTTCTGCCTCGCCGGCCGCGGCGTGGTGTCGATGCTCGACGATCTTGAATGGCTGGAGGATCTGCTGGAGCGGCGCGGGCGCATCGCAGGCGAACAGAAGCGCCTGAAGGAGACGGTGATGCCGCTCGTGAACCCCTATGTGGCCGACGCGCCCGATGGGCCGTTGGTCAGGATGGACGGAAATTTCGAGCAGGGACCATCTTGGTGGGCCGACCCGACTTTGTCGGCCTGACCATCAGCGCTCGCAGCTCAGGCGGTTCCCGTGCCGCCAGCGCGACGGTTCGATCCAGTCTCCGGCAAAGGCCCCTGCCCTTTGCCTCCTGGCCGAAGCGAAGGCCGCATTATATGCGCGCAGGCGAGCGGGATCGTCTCTGAGATAACTCGCCTGCGGGGTCGCGAGACCCGCGCGGATAAGACGCTCTCCCAAATCCGCGCCGTCGACTGTAACGACCGCAACGGGGCGGCCATAAGAAGACGAAGACACGAGCCGGATCGTCGCGGCCTTGGAGCGCAGGGCGTTCGCGGCGAAATCCTGTGCGGCCTTCCCACACTGCCAACATCCCGAGGCGCGCCGACAGAGCTGCCCGCGCTCGAATGCGTCGACCCCAAGCAACCGGAAATCGACGGCCACGGTATCGCCATCGAGCGCCCGCGCCTTCGCGTCGAAACTCTGAGACCATGAGGGCGATGTGAGAGCGGCTCCGCCCGCGAGGATGATGGCCGCCGCGATCCGGATCAAAATGTCATCTCCACCTCGACATGATCATCGGCCGCCGGCGTCGTGCAGACCCGGAATGGTTGCAGCGGATCGCCAGTGCGGACGATCGACAGCCTACCCGGCCGCTCGTCGAATAGGCGACCTGCGACGCGATTGGCGTTCTCGCGGCTGCAAAGCTGCAGACGCTTGGGCGACAATTCAAGACACGCGGCAAACATGATGGCTTCTCCCTGCTGCGGGAATGATACTGGCTGACGCACTCATGCAAAGATCGTCTTGTGAACCTTAGTGACCGGCAGGATCGTCCAGTCGCGCTCCATGAACCGGCTGATCGCATAGCCGCAGCGAGTCGCGGGATCGCGGAAACTCAGGCGGCGGCCGCGCTTCACGACGATAAATTCGTCACCCACATGACCATCGGAGAAGGTCAGCGCCTGGGCCAGTTTGATCCGGTCGCCGTCCTCGATCTTGCGCGATCGGCGGGCCAGGTTGGCACGGCACCGCGCGCGCCAGTCGAGGGCGTGCTCCCGGTCGGTCGGGGTCAGAAGGTCGAGAATGTGGCGGGGACAGCTATCCTCATAGGGGCCGACAGATTCGTCCATATCCTTGTAGCCGAAATGCTCGCCGGACTTGCTTTTGGGATTCCACATCACCTTGCAGACGATCGCGAAAACCTCCTTGCCGACGCCGTCGATCATCACCTGAGCCGCAGCATAATAGGTGCGATTCTGGGGGCAGGATGAGGCGAGCACCTTCAGTCCCTTGATCGTCCCGTCCGCCTCGCGGCTATAGGTGAATTGCGCGTCCAGATAATCCTTGGCGGTCTTGTGTCCGCCCATGTGGAAACGGGACATGGTGAGCCAGCCCATCGGTATCTCCTGTGATGTCGGGGAAAATTCGGATTAGCGGCGGTCAGGCCGCCTCGAGGATCTGCCTGACCCCCTCGGCCGATGACGCCGTGTCGTCGCTGTCGCCAAACGCCAGAAGGTAGTTGAAGGCCTGCTCAGCTTTCGAGGCGGCGTGAATGATTGCGGTCTTGTCCGCGCGCAAAATGCCGAGCCAGTGGGCGACGTAGCTCGCATGATTGTCGTGCAGTTCGTTCGGCAGATCCAAATGCGCGCAAATCAGGCCGCTTCCGATCTCAGCCACAAGCTCCTCGAAACTATAAGCTTTGTCGCCGAACCGCTTGCCGAAGGTCCGGGCAAGGCGCGAGCTGCCGCCTGACCAATGAACGGTCTCGTGTGCCCTCACCGAGGCGTAATGATCCATCGTTGTGAATGACCGCCGGTGCGGCATCTGGATGAAATCAAATGTCGGGTGGAAGAAGGCGCGATCGCCGCCATGTCGAACATCTGCCGGCACATGATCGAAGAACTCGTCGATGGCAGCTTGCCGCGCAGATGGATCGATCGGCGCAGGGGTCGCGTCGTCCGGATAGAAATAGGCGGGCAGCCCATCGATCTGATCGGCGTTGAACACGAGATAATGGCGAAGGAAACGAATGCTGCGTTCGCTCTCGGCACCGGTCACCCGGTCCGACTCGGTCTTTTTGAAGCTCGAATAATAGACCGAGAGCGAGCCGTGCTCCCCCCGGCGAACATGGCCGCCGAGCGCTTCGGCCTGGCGATACGTCATCCAGTAGCGCGAGCGATAGCCGTTCGCGTCTGCGATCGCCCAAAGATAGACCGTGTTGATCCCGGTATAGGGCGTGCCGCAGTGTCGGAGCGGACGGCCACCGGCGCCGGCAACCCGCCAGGGCCGAGTCCAGGGCGGGACGCCTTCTTCCAGCTTTCTGATGATGAGGTTGGTGATTTCGGCCGCGACGTCGCGGCTCGGACGGGCTTTCGCAGGCATGGCTGATGCTCCAGCGGGATGACGATGGGGTTCGGGAGAGGCAAGCGTGCGGGAGGGGACGATCGCGCAAGTGGCGCCGACCGCCCCCCTGTCCTGCTGGGTCAGGCTTCGACCGGCTCGATCACCGTATCGTCCGCGACCGAAGCGCCTTCCGCCATGTGATCATCCGACAACGCAGAGCGATCCGGCTCGCCACCGAGACGATCGGTCGGGCACGGGGCCGCAGCACCAAAGCGCATCGCGTCCGGCACCCATGCGAGCACAGCGTCCTTCGTCTCGGGCTCGACAATGGCCGCCCCGGCGAAGAGTTTTTCACAGCTCTCCGAGATCTCCGCCTTCTTCAGGGTGGCGTGCCGAGCCGTCAGCGCGCCGCCGCCGACGTCATGAAGCAGGCTCAAAATGCTGCCCTTGTTGACCCGATCGAAGAAGTTTTCCGCGGTCGGACGCCACCAGCTCGCAACGTCGATCTCGAGGATCGAGGCCAATCGATTGTGGATCGCGACCTGGCCGCTGGCCCCGCGCGGCTTGGCCTCGATCGACATGGCAACGATATAGGCCAGCCACTGCGCCTTGCTGTCGTCATCGAGCGCGCGAAACCCTTCGAACCGATCGATTTCGTGATCGTGGTCGCACCATCCGGCATCAAGGCCATCATGCGCTTCGGCCAGGTAGGACCGGGCGCGTGAGCCGGGCAAATCCGCCGTGACGGGATCCTGCGGGGCATCAGCGCAGATGGTGGTGCCATATTGAACGATCTCGTCGGCAGAACCGCCGCCGGCGAAAACCCGGGCGTCGATCATGACGAACAGCGCGTAATCGAGCGCGAGCGCCGGCTGAGCGAGCAGACAGGATGCGAGAATATCGCGGCGTTGTATGGCAAGCTCGTCGTAGAGCCGATTGCTGAGCGGCTTGCCGCCAGGTGCCACAGCTTCGGGTCGGCGAGCTGGCTCGGGCGAATCCTTCACGCCGACGCGAAACCTGCCCGCCCCGCCCTCGTCGGGTTCGCCGGGATTTCCGCCGCCCGCATCATCGATCGCGTCGGGTTCTTCGACGATGAGCTCCTGCTCGCTATAAAATTGGGTGTCGAGACGCATCTCGCCCTGCGGCGTCAGAAGCAGAAACGCGCCGACATGCGGCCGCAGCTCATCTGGCAGCACGGGCGCGCGATGCTCGATCGCCTCGGCCTCGGCGATCAGTCGGTCATCCTCCTGGTCCAGGGCCTTGTAGGCATCGGGCGAGATGGATTCGTCCTGCATTTCGGCCTCGAGCTCGGCGCGGCGCGCCTCGATCTCGCCAAGGCGGGCGGATTGCTCCTCGGTGAGCGCGGGCGGCTGCAGGATGGCACGGTAGAGGCCGTGGGCGGCGTTGTGGGCGTAGTTGCTGGCGATCGGCCTGATCCAGGCAAGGCCCGTCTCCTCACCGATGCGTCTCGCTTCGGCCTCCATGATGTCGCCGGCGAGACGGTGCGCGATCTCGGGATTGTTCCAGCGGTCGTTGCCGTCGGTGAAGAGGTCGCCATCGACCTTGCCGCCTGCCGCGCGATACCGCTCCTCGCCGACCAGAATCGCGATCGGATCGCTGGCCTTGAGCGTCTCATTGGCGATGACGCGGCGGATGGTGTCGGCCGTTACGTGGCCATTCTGGTAGCTGTTCCAGACCAGAAGCTGCTTGTCGTGGCTTTCGGTCGACGCATAGGCTTTGGCGATGTCGAGCGTGATCTCGCTTTTGCTCAAGGCGTCGAAGATCGGCGCTGCCAGCGAGGCGAGGCGCAGGCGCCCCTCGACGAAGCGACGTGTCACGCCGAAACGCTTTGCGACAGCATCGAGATCGCCGGTCGAGCCGATGAAGTGCTGAAAGGCGCGGCATTCCTCGGCGGGGGTCATCTTGAGCTGATGGAAGTTGGTCGCCGTGGACGTTTCGGACAATTCGGCATCGTCGCCGGTAAGGATCATGACGGGGACATCGAAATCGGCTTCCGAGATCGTACCGCGCTCGGCGAGCAGGCGAAGCGCGCGCCAACGGCGTCCGCCATCGAAGACCTCGAAGGTGCCGCGCGGCTTTTTGGCGGGCGTGACGAGCAGATTCTGAAGGACGCCCTTGGCCTCGATACTGGCGGCCATGGGTTCAATCTGAAGCTGTTCGTCCGGTGCGGTACGGACGTTGATCGGCGAGAGCCGCAGCTTGGCGAGTTTGATGGTCTGGATCACCGGGGTCACTCCTCTTGGCGTCCGGCAATTCCCGGACACCACCCCGTTCCCCCTTCCCTCTTTCCCAAGAGCGGCCTCGGTCGTTTGACCAAGGGCGACCCGCGCTCACCCAGGATCGGCGAGAATGCGCCCAAGGATGTCGGCGGCGATGCTCACCGGAAGGAACACCCGTGTCCGGTACTGAATGATCTCGGTGAAGCAGCCCAAGGATTTCAGCCAGGCGAGCTGATCCGACGGCGCCCCGACTATCTCGATGCGATGATTTCGGTTCACCATCGCGCGGCGGATCGTCATGGGGAATGGGCGGGCAACATCAACGCTTCGACCGGAATGGGCCGATTTGATGATGTCCGAGGGCGGCAGGTTCTCGGCGCGATCGATGCCGAGCTTGGTGAAAAGCTGGACAACGTGCTCGTCGAAAACGAGGCGGCCGAGCCAGCTATTTCCCGCTTTGTCAGCGATGCGGTTGACCACCAGATGATCGCTGGGCAGCGCCGACCAGATCGGCAGAAGCAAGCCGGTCGCGAGGCGGATCGTCTCGGTGTCGACCTTGTTCGCCGCTTCATCGGCTTCGGCCTGCCATTTCGCGCAGAAGGCGTCCCGATCGACTATTTTCCAGGCGCTCTCGAAGAGCTCATGCTCGCGGATATATTCCCGCCGGGTCGGCCTCGTCAGCTCGAAGCGCGGGATCGGCGTTCCGTCCTTCTCCTCCATGAGCGCTCGGGCGCGGGTCTGCAGCGCGACCATCCCCGACTTGGCGTTGAGCAGAAATACGGCGGTGCTATCGCTGTCGGCGATACGCAGCACGCGCTCCAAGGTGACAGGGGTCCGCCGCCGCGCGATCTCGATGGTCAGCAAGTGCGACGTCGCCCCGCTGACCGGGTCGGTCCGGAGCAGTGTGTCGTCGATCAAGGTGGCGGAATCGACGAGGATCGTCTCGACACCGACATCGAGCCGGCCAGCCTCCCTCGCCGCCGATACCCGTGTCTCGACCAGGGACAGAAACTCATCGAAGATGCTGTTCTGCAGGCCGATGGGAAGCGCGAGGATGCGATTTAGCCATCGCTGGATGGGCGGCAGTTCCTCTTTCAGGACGCCGTCCTTGTCGCAGAGCTCGAGACCGGTCCGATCCTCGAATTCCGAATGCGAGATGCTCTTGAGCTTGCCATCGACCAGCAAGTGGAACCACGTCACCAGCGCAGCGCAAGCATATTCGCTCTCCAGATTATCAGCCGGGTCGAAGAGATTCTGACCGCCGGTCTGGCGCTGACCCCGTGTGAGTGCGCCGAGGCTGTCGAGCCGCCTCGCAATCGTGCTGGTGAAGCGGAGTTCGCCTTTGCAGTCGGTCGTGACGGGCCGGAACAGTGGCGTGCTCGCCTGATGGGTCCGATGGGTTCGGCCAAGGCCCTGAATGGCGCGGTCCGCGCGCCAGCCCGGCTCGAGCAACAGATGGACGCGTTGCTCCTGGTTCGGCACGTCCATTGATGCGTGATAGGATCGCCCCGTCCCGCCGGCGTCCGAGAAAATGAGGACGCGCTTCAGCCCCTGCATGAAGGCCGCGGCCTCGGCCTGACTGGTACGGGTCGAACGGGTTTCCAGCTTCTGCCGGCCGTCGCCCGTCGAGATTAGGCGTTTTGTCCGCCCAGTGACTTCCGCGACACGATCATGCCCGAAATGCTCCAGGATGCCGTCGAGCGCCGACATGATCGGCGGCAATGCGCAAAGATGCTCGATCATCAGCGCGCGGGCAGCTTCGGCTTCGGGATTGTAGACGGGATTACCCGTCTCGTCCGTCATCGGCTCGGAGCGCTGCGTGCCTGTGTCGTCGGTGAAGACGCGCATTTGGCGAGTAGGGAAAGCGCGCTCGAGATAATCGATGACATATTCACGAGGGCTGAGGTCGATTTCGAGGTCGACGCGCTCATCCGGGCTGAGCATGCCCAATCGCCGGTCGAGGATGGACTCGGCCGTCGTCACCAGTTGAAGCACCACCGACTGGCCCGCCATAAGATGCTCGCCGACCGCGGCGATGACCGTTGGCAGCTTCATCGAAAGCAGCACCTGGCCGAAGAAACGCTGCTTGGTGGACTCGAAGCGCGAGCGGGCCGATGCCTTCGCCCCGCTATTCAAAGTGGTGTTCTCGAGACCATCGACGACGCCGGTGAGTTCCAGGGCTTTTTCCATGTTCCGGTGGATGATGGACCAGGCATTGGCGTAAGTGTCGTAGATCTCGATCTGCGCGGGCGTCAGTTCGTGCCGCAGGATCTCATATTCGACACCGGCGAAGCTCAGCGCTCGCGCCATGTAGAGCCCAGTCGCCTTGAGATCGCGTGCGACCAATTCCATGGCGGCGATCCCGCCCTGGCGAATGCTGGAGATGAATTGCTCGCGATTGGCGAACGCCGTCTCCGGTCCCCAGAGCCCGAGCCGCACGGCATAGGCAAGGTTGTTGACCTCGGACGCCCCCGTCGCAGAGGCGTAGAGGATCCGCGCGGCGGGCAGATGGTTCTGGAGCCGAACGCCGCTGATGCCCTGTTGCGATCCCTCCTTGGCTCCGAGTGCGCCCTCGCCTCCTGCGACACCGCCCATCTCGTGCGCTTCGTCGAAGGCGATGACGCCGTCGAAATCGGCGCCGGCCCAGTCGATGATCTGCTTCAGCCGGCTATGTTCCCCGCGCATCGATCGAAGGGTCGGATAGGTGACCAGAAGGACGCCCTGGTCAAGCCTGATGGGTTCGTCGATCTTCCAGTTCGATATGGGCTGAATGTCACCGGCGAGCCCGCCGAGGGCCGTCCAATCACGGCGAGCATCTTCGAGGAGGGGCGCGTTCTTGGTGACCCAGATATTGCGACGCCGCCCCTGAAGCCAGTTGTCAAGAATGGCGGCCGCGATTTGGCGACCCTTGCCTGCCCCGGTTCCGTCCCCGAGGAAGAAACCCTTTCGGTAGCCGCGGCCCTCCTCCGAGATAACGAGGCCGACACCATCCTTGTCCGGTGCGAAGCGCCCAGGGATCGTCTGAGCCCAGGCATGGCCGGCGTAAACGACGGTTTCGAGCTGGGAGGCCGAGAGCAAACGGTCTGTGACAGTCCGCTCCGGCAGCGAAGGGACGTAATCGGGGATCGGCGCTGGGATTGATCCCATGGCAACGGATTCGACGAGCGCAGTCGGGTGTTCGCCGGCTTTGTCGAAAACCAGGCGGCTTGGCCGATAGGGCAGATAGACGCCGGTCTGTTCGAGCAGCGGCGCCGGGGTTTCGAGCCTGGTGTAAGCAACCGGCAAGACATGGTTGCGCACGGCAGCGTGAAAGGCCCGGGGCATGGGCTTGGCGCTTTTGACCGCTCTGAAGAGCGAGATGCCTCCGCCCCGCTTCGGCGCGGGTGCCGGCTGATCTGCGACAAGGGACAGGCGAGGTGTCACGGTGAGAACGTCGAGCAGTTCCGCGATTGATCCACCCTGGATGACTTCTGGTGCGAGCCTGCCGGCGACCTTGTCGATGACGAAGATTCGCACGTCGATAGACGTGCCGTGTTTGAGATAGCAGCCTTCAAGTCGAACAGAGGCTTGCACTGTCGATCCGCGAAGGACGGTCTCGTAGTGGTCGCGCATTCGGGTGGTCGGTCCGAACCAGTCGGGCATGATGGCAACGAGGCGGCCCCCAGTCTGCAATCGGCGAAGTGCAGCCTGAAGATGCCGAACGGCCGCAAGATCATCGACGCCGCGGCCGAGCGACCGCGAAAACGGCGGATTCATGAGGATCAGGGAAGGACGCGGTGCGTCGCCAAGAGCAGCATCAAGAATCGCCCCATCATGGCCGGTGATCGTTGCGCCGGGGAAAACGCCGTGCAGGCGATCGCGGCGGATCGGATCGAGCTCGTTGAGATGCAGCGATCGATGAGCCCCAAGCTGTGCAACGAGCAAACCGTTGCCGGCGCTGGGCTCGAGAATGACGTCATCCTGCCGGACATCTGCGAGCAGAATCGCGACGGCCGCAATGTCGACAGGAGTCGAGAATTGCTGCCATTCGATCTGGTCTTCGCTCCGCACGGTCTGAGTGGGGAGGCGCTGCGCGAGGTCAATCCGCGCGGCGACATCGGCGAGGCTGGCCAGAGGCGCCAATGATCCACGGAGATGAAGGGCGAGTGCGTGCTCTAGCACCTCGAAGCTTGAGCGCTGCGTCCAGCGTCCTTCGGCATCGGTTCCGCCGAACGCCTGCACCATCGCCCGATTGAGATGTTGACGGGTGACCGGCTCGCCTGACGCCAGTTGGGATAGAAGGATGTGCGCAGCGGCACGGTCGCCGCGCTCGGCGGTCTGAAAAAGGTCGGTCATTTGGGAATCTCCTGCGCGGCTGCATCTGTCGCAGCGACACACCCTCGATCCCCCTCCCCTCTCTCCGCCCCGGGATCAGGTCCGGCAGTGCGCGTCGAGGAACTTTGCCCAATCCTTGAAAGCCGGCGGCGGCGGGTCGCGGCGGATGATGAGCCCGGGACGGGGATATTTCGCTTCGGCGGACGCCGCGGCGCGACGCCCTTCTGGATCATTGTCCTCTGCGATCAGCAGGGTCGTAATGCCGGGTGGAATGACCAGTTGATCGAGCCGCCTGGCGCCAAGTGAGGCCCAGCAGGGGATGTCCTTGATGCGGGTGTAGGCGCCGGCAGTCTCGAAACCTTCGGCGATCGCCAGCGTCTCGCCCCCTGCCCGGCCCCGCCATGCGCCTGTCCCAGGCACGCCGAGCATGACTTTTCGGAGGCACTTCGCTGTCGCAGGGTCGAGAAAGTTGCGCTGGATCGCGACGAGCTGCCGGATCTCGCGAACAGCAATCAGCAAAGCCGGTCGATAAACGGTTTTCGGCTTCGGGAGGTATGGGCAGCGCGAATGGAAGCGCACGTCGGCAGGCGCTGGCAACAAGTTGCGTCGCTCAAGATAGCGCTCGGCCAGCGTCCCTTTGACGCCAATGGCCTGCTCCCAGATGCGCGAGACATTGGCGCTGCCTTGCGGTCGATCCTGTTCCGGTATTGCATAATGTTGGCCGGTTCGAACCCGACGCAATTCCCGCAGAACATCATCGCGTGCGCAACCCGCGAAGCACGTCACCAGAATGCCGCGGTCACCTTGGCGGATCGAAAGACTTGGATCGTTGTCGCCATGTGCCGGGCAACGGGCCATAGCCCTGTAGCCGGTCCAGGTGCCGCCAAGAGCGCCTACGAGGTCAACAAGTTCCTGGGTCGGTCGTTTGGCCGTGAGTGGCATAGGACTACCTCCTGCTCGGTAGCCACATCCCCCCTTCCCTCTTTCAGCGCATGGCGCTGTGACCCGGACCTATCAACGATGAGGGTCGGCGCGCTCACGTTGATCGCTTCATCGGGCACGACTCGGGCTCGTTCGCAGGCGACGAACGGCTCGGACATCATCGGTCAATCGTCAGGCCGGTTCTTCCGCCGATCCGCATATTTGATCACGAAGGCCTCCCAGAGCCGCATCCATTCGGTGTCGGTCCGGGGCCTCTTGATATCGGCGAATCCCTTGCGGAATGCGTTGGCCATATCGTCGACTGACCAAGGATGGCCCTTAGTGAGACCGACACTCCGAAACGCCTGTTCGCGGTCGCCATAGGAAAGCGTTCCCGGCGGGAATGCGTGAAGCGGTTCGTCTGATTTCGCTGCGGGTTTCGTTGCCTGCGGAACGGTGCGAACCGATGATCTCGGTGCCGTTTCGACGCCTGGCGCCCCAACAAGTCGCAAATGGGGTCCGACCAATTTACGCTCCATCGGCGCTGGAGACGGATGAAGGACCACCTTCCTGCCGGAGAGATCGACGTTCGCATTGGGATAAACCGCCGAGACGAGCTGCATCGTCTCCCGCACCGTTTGACGAAAGCGCTTGCTGTCAGCCTCGTTGCCGAGGTGCTTTGCCAGTTGATCCCAAGAAATGATCTGCCCCTTGTCGGAGCCGATCCGTGGGAGGCGATAGGCAAGATAGGTATAGAGATCGAGCGCCGTTGGCGTCCCTTTAAGCTCCCGGATCGCTACTTCGTTTAATGGGACAGCGTGCTCGATAAGGTGACTGTAGAAGACCTCCGACATACGGATTTCCCGCGCGAAGGTGCCGTTCTTGTCGAGTGAACCAGCATATTCATTTGAGATCTTCACATCGCGGACCGCAAAGGCGTTGTCGTCCGTTTCGGTGCCATCCCAGCGAATCTGCCACTCGCACGCCAGCAAGCGGTCGACCTGTTCGCGCATCAGATTTGCGGTGCCACGGGGGCCATAGGACACCGTTTGATAGCCAAGCCGCCGCATCCATTCCGTGAAGTTGCGGCCGAGATAGACGTCGCGCGAACGCTTCATTACCGCCTGTGAAAGCAGATAGATGAGCGCAACCCTGGGATAGGCCCCATATGGAACACCCAGGCTTCTCATGACCGACTTGCCATCGATATTTTGAAGAACCGGCCGAGGGTTGATTGCCAGCGCGTACTTGCCGTCTTCCCGGATAATCGGGAGCGTGTCGTCCTTCGGGCGCTTGGTCGGGAGCGACATGGCGCAAAGCGCGGAATGGAGAAATGCCGGGACAGGCTCTTCGTCGTGGACTCGCAGGAAGGCGTCGAGCGTCAATTGGGTTCCGGCAGTGGAGGCAAGCTTCCGGACATTCTCTGCACCGCCATCGATCATGGCGAGTGCATATTGGTGCCCAATCGGCCTATGCTGATCTCCGTTCATTGTTCCGCCCTTCCCCGAATCTCCGGGGTCTGTGATGGCGCTGTCTCAACAGGTTTGGGTTTCGAAATCAACCCTGTTGGCAGTTTTGGCGGGAAATCAGGGGTGAGAGTTGCAATTCGACCGATGATCTCGGTGCCGCTTTTGCCGAATCGCCCCTTCCCACTTTCAAAAATCGAAATTTTGAAGCCGATTCGCGAATCGGATTGATTCAGGGATTCATGTAATAGGTATGCGCTCCGAGATCATCGGTCTGTTGGCACCGAGATCATTGGTAGGACGCACCGAGATCATCGGAAGGTACTGAGATCATCGGTATTTATCCACAGGGCATCGCTCGGTGCAGCCGGACGCAGCAAGTTTTCGGAAAGCTTGCACCGACTCGGAGATCATCGGTGCGCCTCTACCAGGGCGCATTGGCATTACCTTGAAATCCGAAACGGCTCGGAGATCATCGGTAAAGTTGTAAGTTCGATGGCCAAATCGTTGCTCGAAACTGCCAACGTCGCTATTGTGGGCCATCAAACCCACAAAAGCGGAATCTCATGGCCACTGATCCCACAAATGTCCCCGCCGATGACCTTCTGGAAGGTGGCCTGGATGTGCTTCACCGTAAAGCGCTCACGATCCTCAAGCGGATCCGCGACAGCGCGGTCGATCCAGAGACAGGGCAGAAGCGAGCCCCCACCTTCCCTATCTCCAAGGCTGCATCACTTGTCGGACGCACCGCGTCGGCGATCCGAGAAGCTGAACGCGACGGGCGTTTGCCGGAGCGTGGGCGGACGGCTTCCGGTCATCGCGTCCAATATACGCTCGAAGAACTCGATCATATGCGTGAGGTGTTCGGAACGCGTCCGTGGCGCAGCCCGGAAGATCCACCCGCCATTCTCTCGGTCTGCAATTTCAAGGGCGGTGTCGGCAAGTCCACGATCGCGCTGCACCTGGCTCAGCACTTCGCGATCAACGGCTATCGTGTGCTGTTTATCGACTGCGACAGCCAAGCTTCATCGACAATGATGTTCGGCTACCGACCAGACGTCGATCTGGAGGAGGACGACACGCTCTATGGGCATTTCCATAACCCGGAATTGCTGGGTGTGCGAAAGATCATTCGGAAGACCCACTTCCATGGGCTCGATCTGATCCCTGCGAATTTGCGGCTCTACAATCTCGAATACGAGATCGCCGGCTACCTCGCGCGCAATCAGAACCTGAACATCATCGACCTGATCGCCGAGGCCATCGACTCGGTGGTAGAAGATTACGATGTGGTGATCATGGATCCGCCTCCAGCACTCGGCATGGTCTCCATGGCGGTCCTTCAAGCAGCCAATGCGATGGTGATCCCCGTGCCGCCAAGCCTGGTCGACTTCGCATCGACGGTGTCGTTTATCGACATGGCGAAGACCACGATGAAGCAGCTCGAGCAGCTCGCGGGGAGGGGGCGCCCGGCTTACAATTTCATCCGTCTCGTCGGCAGCCGGGTCGACGACAGCAAGTCGATGCATCGTGAGATACTTTCGATGATGCGGAGCGTTTTCGGAGGCTCAATGTCTTCTTCGGTGATGGTCACCAGTGCGGAGATCGACAATGCCAGCTCGCGGATGAAGACGGTCTTTGAACTGGAAAAGCCCGTCACTTCGCACGAGGTTTACAACCGGTGCATGAGGCATCTGAATGAGGTTTGCCGAGACATCGAAGAAGACGTTTTGCGGACCTGGCCGAGCCGGGCAGGGGGGCAGCTTTGAGCAGCAGTTGCCACGTGGCAACTGCGGGCAATTGTTCGCCGTCTATGGGGCTGAAATCTGCTAAGAATGATGCGTTGTTGCCACGTGGCAACCGAGCAAGGAAAGCGTTTATAAACAGTATCATGAGCCAAATTCCAGGATCAGTTTTCCCTCAGAAAAGGGGAGCCGAAGGCGAGGCGAATTTCGGTTTGTTGCCACGTGGCAACAGACCAACAAATCGGGTCTCCAAGATGCCGGAAATTCGAGTAGGAGCGAGCCGATGACAAAAGGAAATAAGGGCTTCGGCTCGATGTTCACCGAAGGCCTGGATAATGAGGCCGAGCTTGACAATGCGAGCCCCTCGGAAGGGATCATGGCGAGCCGAAGCCAGACCCTGGCGCGGATAGCGAGCGGCAAGACGGTTACCGATCGAACGGAGTGGGTGGACCCGGCTCGTTGCCGTCCCTGGCGGATGCACAATCGCGACCTGGACCATTTGTCCGAAGAGAGCTGTCGCGATCTGATCGACTCCTTTCTCGCGGCGAAGCGGCAGCGCATCCCGGCGATCGTGCGTCGTCTGAAGGACGATCCTGACTACGATTATGAGATCATCGCTGGCGTTCGCCGGTGGTGGACCGTCCAGTGGCTCCGCGAACATCATCATCCAGAATTTGATTATCTCGTCACGATCCAGACCGTCACGGATGAAGAGGCATTCCGGGTTTCGGACGTTGAAAATCGGTCGCGAAAGGACATTTCAGACTGGGAGCGTGCAAAGGAATATGCGCGAGCGCTGTCGGAGTTTTACGAGAACTCCCAGTCCCAGATGGCGGAGCATCTCAACCTCTCGCGGTCATGGCTGAGCCGCCTGCTGGATGTTGCGAGGCTTCCTGAGGAGATCGTGGCGGCATTTTCGGACACCCACGACATTACCGTTCGAGTGGCGCGCGATATCAAACCGCTGACCAGCGAACCGAAAACTCTGAAGCGAATGCGAGACGAGGCCGAGCGCATCGAGGCCGAGCGTAGGAATGGTGGTTCCAGTCTGACCGGACCCGAGGTGGCGAAGCGACTTGTTCGTGCGACCGTTGAGGCAAAGAAGAAGGAGACTGGCGAGCGAGAGATCACGGGCAAAGGCGGAAAGACGATTCTGCGCTATGCCAGTGCCAGAGGTGGGGGGATCACGATCAAGATCGTGCCCCGGACCGGCGCCACGAAGGCCGAGCTCATGAAAGCGATCGAAGAACTGTTGCCGGCGAGCTGAGCAAAACAAGCGAGACGGCGTTTCAGTACGGAGGGCGTCCCGGTCGCTATTCGGCCCGCAGCCGGCGCTGCGCGGCAGGCGTGGTGGGCAGCGCCGCGAGGAGCTTTCGGGCACCCTGAGGTGTCACAGACAGCAGCTTCGAAACGGAGGATGCCTGGAGCCCTGGATAGGCGATCAATAGGCGCCCGAGAAGCGGCAGGCGACTTCGCTGAGTTGCACCTAAATTGGTGAGCTTGGCGACGTCATGCTCAATTGCGGAAAGCTCGCGGAGCCCCGCCGCGCTGATCTGCCCGATCTCCTTAGCGAGGAACCCGGTCAGCGCGGCAGGGGAAGGGGGCATGAACTTGGGGAGCGGCACCAGTGAGGGGATGATGCGGCTCGTGAAGCCAGCGCGGTAGAGCATGCGAGGAAGAGCGGTCGCGACGAGCCAGTTGCGATCGCGGCAGCGGGGAGGAAGCTCCAACGAGCGTCCGTCGATCGCAACAACCTCCGAGGCGCCGACCGGAAGACGCTCGGTCATTTCGGCAAGAGCGAACACGCGCTCGGCGATGGACCGGAGATCGGCGACGGGGAAGGGTGCATCCGCCGCAGACTTCACCTGACGCCAGAGCGGGCCGAAGTGTGCGAGATCGTCTCCACCATAGCGCTCAGCCTCTGCACGGTCGTCGAGGATGGTTCGGAGAGCATTGAGGGATGCGCGGCCAACCGGGTCTCTGACATCCTCGTCCCGACTTAGTGCGAGGTGGAAAATGGACGCCACCGATATCGGATCGTTGAGACCTTCGGAGGCGCGGGGAGGGGCGCTTCGCCCCGCGATCCAATCCTGCAGGTCGCCGACAGCGATCGGCACGCCGGCGAGACCTGCTAACGCCGCGGCGCCGTGAAGGCGCGATCGCGCAAGGAAAATGTCGGCGCTTGTACTATGATGAAGCCGGCCGTCGAGCCGGCCGAGCAGCAACATTGGGTCATTTGCGCGGCGGTCGACGATCTCCTGCATCGCTCTTACGCTTAGCGCGTGAGGAAACCAAAGTCAGCAGTTGGTTTCGCCTCATGCTATCGTCGAAAAGTTCATATGCGATAATTGCACTTATCACATAAGCAGATTTGACCGTTCTTTATAAGGTGGGCTACAAGCGCGGCTGAGGAGCGAGGCGCGTCGTGAGCACCGAAACCGCCCGGGAAGGGCCAGAAATCCCCGTAGCGCCGCCTGAGGCTGTCCTGCCGGCCGTCAGGGCGCCGGCCGACCTTGCGTGGACGATCGTGCAGATGCGCGCCGGCGAGCGCATCACCGTCAACGAGGGCCTGATCGCCGCCTATCAGGCCGCTTCATCGCCCCATAGCATCCGTGCGCTCAAGTCCGACGTCGAGGCGTTCGATGCGTGGTGTAGGCGCAACAACCGGATCGCGCTGCCGGCCACGCCCGAGACCGTGGCCGATTATCTCGACGCGCGGGCCGGGAAGGGGAGCCGGCCGGCCTCGCTATCCCGCTACAAGGCGTCGATCGCCAAGATCCACCAGCTGCTCGAGCTCAAGGATCCGACGCCGGCGCCGCTGGTGAAGCTGCGGCTCCAGACGGTGCGCCGCGAGAAGGGGGCTGCGCAGAAGCAGGCGCGGCCGCTGCGGTTCAAGGGCCCGGTGCGCGACGTCGAGCGCGACAAGGCGCGGGGGCTCAACATCCGCGCGCTGCTCGAGAGTTGTGGCGAGGATCTGCCGGGGCTGCGTGATCGGGCGCTGCTATCGGCCGCTTATGACACCGGGCTGCGCGCCTCCGAACTGGTGGCGGTCGCCATTGAGCATATTGAGGAGGCGATCGATCCCGAAGCGCGGCTGCTGCAGATTCTGCGTCATAAGGGCGATCAAGACGGGGAGGGGGCGACCGCCTACCTCAGCCCGCGCACCGTCGCGGCGATCGCGGCGTGGACCGAAGCGGCGGGGATCACGACAGGGCCGCTGTTCCGGCGGGTGCAGGTGCGGCGCTACAAGGCGCGGGCAGCCGTGCGCGGTCGGCCGATCGACAGCATCTCGGGCCGGGAGACGTGGGATCTGCGCAAGACGCTGTCCAAGCCGGCGGTGAAGGCGCGCGTCGAATATGACATCGGCACCGTGGCGCTGCACCCGGGCTCGATCGGACCAATCTTTCGGTCGATCATCGGCCGCGCGTTCGACCGTGGCGCGCTGCCCGATTTGACGGCGGACGATCTGGCGCGGTTGCTGAAGGGGATCAGTGCGCACTCGACGCGGATCGGGCTCAATCAGGACCTGTTCGCCAGCGGGGAGGATTTGGCCGGCATCATGGACGCGCTGCGGTGGAAGTCGCCGCGGATGCCGCTCGCTTATAATCGCAATCTCGCGGCAGAGCAGGGGGCGGCGGGGCGCCTTATGGCGAAGATTGGCTAGTCATGACGGCCTAAATAGGTCTTTGGATGATGCCGTGCGACCACACGACGGCGGCAGGTAGATCGAGGGATTTGCGCAGCGGCAAGAACCGGAGAAGGGAGGCTGAGCCCCCGGGGTCTTGAGCTACAACGTTAAGCCTAAGAAACGGGCAGGGGCCTGGTAGCGCGTAGTGTATGAGCGAAGCCACCATCGCTCAAACTCATCAGCACAGTCCAATTTCGAAGAGGAAACAAGAAAGTGGTTCCGGAAACGGTATGGATCTTATCCTGTGTAAACGCTCGCGCTAAATGGCGGCGTTCTGATCGCGCTATTTGTCAGTTGCCGGGTCCGATGACGAGGCAATCGCGCGCGGCCTGAACGATGTCAGCGGTGACCTCCTCGACGCGGTTGAGGGTCATGATCCGCCGCATCTGCGCGAACAGGCGCTCCATGAGCCGGAAGTTGCCGCGCGTGATGCGGATCACGGCTGCCTGCGCTTCGATCGCGTCGAGTTGGGCCGGGTCGAAGCTGATCCCGAAATCGCCGGCGTGGGTCGCGAGCAGCAGCCGCATTTCGGTCTCGGTAAGCGGTTTGAACTCGTGGACGAAGCCGATCCGCGAGTAGAGCTGGGCATAGCGGGCGAGGCGCTTCTCCAAGCCCGGCATACCCATCAGGATCAGCCCGAAGCCGTGGCGATCGGCCATGTCGCGGAGATGTTCGAGCGACTTTATGGTCAGGCGGTCGGCCTCGTCGACGATGACGAGGGGGCAGGCGATGCGGGCGGCGTCATGGGTGATTTCGTCCTGCGAGCCGCCCGCGACCGTCAGCCGGGCATAGCCCAGCTTAATGAGGTTGAGGCCCAACACCGCGTCGATCGTCTTGGGCGTGTTGCTGACCGACACGGTGTAGAAGACGGCGCGGCAGCGAGCGACCTTTTCGCCAAGGAGCGCGGCAATGGGACGGAGCGCGGCATATTCCCCCAGGTCGGGGAAGCTGGAAAACTCGCGCGCCGATCGCGTCTTTCCGACGCCCGGCCGGCCATGACACACGCCGATATAGCGGTAGTGCGCGCAGGCTTCGGCAAACTCGACGAACCGGGCATGTTCGCGGGTCGCCAGGAACGGCTGCTCGACCAGGAACTCAATCGTCAGCGGCGTAGAGCCGGAGCCCTCGGTAGGTGGTGGGCCGGGAAGCCGTATCCTCTTGGTCGCCATCGAAGGTCTCCGTGGGGGCAGGCACCTGCTTGTCGCGCTCCTTCGCGCCGCGCCGGGCGCGCTGGATCGCGCGCAACGACGGGTGCCCAGCGTGCTCGGAGCTGAGCGCACGGCAGACGAACCGGCCCTGGTGGTAGACGTGGATCTCGGTCAGGTCGCGGGGGTCATAGACCGCCTCGACCTGCTCGCCGACGAAGGCCGCGAGCGTGGGTTCGACATAGCGCCTGCCCATCAGACGGATGCCGTCGCGCAGCACTTTACGGGGCTTGGGCACGTGCACGAGCAGCATGTCGAGCTGTTCAAGGCTGTCGGGCATTGCGGGCAGGAACCCGCCCTTCTGCCAGCGCGTGATCGGCGGTTCGCCGGTGCTGCCATGCGGGCGACGATGATAGACGCCGCACACGAACGCCTCGAAGCGGGCGCGCAGCTCGTCGAGCGTGAGCACTGGCGCCGACAGCGGCTTGCCCGCGATCAGGTGGCCGGGCAGGTCGGGCAGGAACATGTCGTTGATGGTGCGGAACAGCCGCTCGATCTTGCCGCGCCCGCGAGGACGCCCCGGCAGCGAATGGATGAGGCGGATTTTGAGGGCGATGCACGCCTGCTCGATATGCTCGGAGATGAAATCCGAGCCGTTGTCGACGTAAAGCTGTTCGGGAATGCCGCTGACGATCCATTCGGGATTGGGCTTGCGCCAGATCGCCTGCCGCAAGGCGAGCGCCGTGTTGAGGGCACTGGGGGCATCGAGGCTGAGGAAGTAACCGGCGATGGCTCGGCTGTGATCGTCAACGATGACGGTCAGCCAAGGACGCACCGGGGTTCCGGCATCATCGAGCACGAGAATGTCGAGAACGGTATGATCGGCCTGCCACATCTCGTTCGAGGTCGCGGCTTCGCGCCGATGCACTAGCTCGTGCTGGTCGCGGTAGACGGCCGGATCGGAGGCTGCGGCGATCTGGCTTGCCGGTATCGCCCTGACGACACGCGCGACGGCCGCATAGCTGGGGGTTCGGTGTCCATGCGCGATGGCGAGTTCCTGCACCTTTCGGTGAATGGCGGCGACCGGGGGTCGCGGGCGCTTGGTGGCGAGAGTGCGGGTCAGTTCGACCAGATGTTCCGGCAGGTGCAGCCTGCCCCGATCGTTGCGCGGCAGACGCGCGAGACCGGCAAGTCCTTCGGCACGGTAGCGCCCGAGCCAGCGCTGCAACGTCCGCTCGCTCAGCGTGCCGGTGCGGGCGAGGTCCGCGAGCGGGATGCCATCGGCGAGGTGCGGTTCAAGGACGCGGTAGCGCTCGATCGCCAGCGGCGGGACAAGCGCCGGATGCGTCACCGCCGACGGTCCGTGTCGCAGGTAAGGAAAACGGAGATTTGCCTGCCCATCGCCATGCGAGTCCGCTCGCGTTGCCAAACCGGCCTGTTCGACGTAAATCTACCCGGTAAAGAAAACTAGGGCAACATAGACCTGCCGATGACGACTTTCTTCCCAAACCGCGCCCGATCGGGGCGCCACCGGCCCTACGCATGAAAATCGGTTACGCCCGCGTATCGACCGCCGAGCAGAACCTGGACCTCCAGCGTGATGCGCTGAAGGCTGCCGGCTGCGAGAAGGTCATCACCGACAAGGCCTCCGGGGCGACTGCCGCTCGCCCTGGATTGGAAAAGGTGAAGGAGCTGCTTCGCGCCGGCGACACACTGGTGGTCTGGCGCCTCGACAGGCTCGGCCGCTCGCTCCGTGATCTGATCGGATGGATGACCTACCTCGACGAGGAAAAGGTCGGGCTGCTGAGCCTGCACGAGGCGATCGACACGACCACCACGTCGGGCAAGCTTACCTTCCACCTGTTCGGGGCATTGGCGGAGTTCGAGCGCAACCTGATCCGCGAGCGGACCCAGGCCGGTCTCACCGCAGCCCGCGCTCGCGGCAAGAAGGGTGGCCGGCCGGCCGCACTCGGCAAGGACAAGCGCGACCTGCCCGTCAGGCTCTACCACGAGAACACGATGCCGATCGCCAAGATTTGCTCGATGCTCGGCATCTCCAAGCCAAAACTCTACGCCTATGTGCGATCGGCCGAGACCAAGCCGGTAGCCGCGTAGCGACGCTCGCCGACAAATAGCGCGATCAGAATGCCGCCACTTAGCGCGAGCGTTTACACCGTTCGCGGTCCCGATCGGCCCAGCGTCCCCCGGAACCGTTCGTTATCGGGAAGGCATCTAAGCGGTCTGCACCATCCTTCATCTAAAGTTCTCCAAGCGCTTCTGAGGATTTTCGGGCGCACCAAAAGCACTTGCTCCTCCAGTGGCTGGAGCATGTAACCGCAATTTGCTCTCCTGCGGACGGGGGGCTGGAGGTGGCTTTTTGACGGCCCGTGTTGAAGCAATCGGTATGTCTCGACGCTCATTAGTGGCGCGGCTGGTGGCCTGTGGAACCGGCTTGGTGCTCGGTTCTCCAACGCTCGCGCGACAGACTTCCCGGTCTGCGGGCTCGTGGAACTTCGGTGCGGCTCACCTCGAATGGGAGCCGCTGGAAGTCGGCACGGGTGATACCCTCCTTGTTTCGGCACAAGTGCGCGGAGTGCCGGTGCGGGCGGTGCTCGACAGTGGCAGCGGCGCGTCGATCATGAGCACGGCGCTCGCGGCGAAGCTCGGCTTGAACGATGGTGAGCGGCGCATGATTAGCGGGCTGAGCGCCAAGGCCCCGGTGCTGCTGGTCCGCGACATCGACGTACAGCTCGCCCGCGAAACCCGTCGCTTACCCTTTGCCGTCGTTGGTGATCTGAGTTCAGTGTCGGCGGCCTTCGGACGACCGATCGATATCCTCCTCGGTGCCGATATGTTCACGGGTAGCTGCATCGCGCTCGATTTCGCGAAAAGGCGTATGGCGGTCGTCAAGTCAGGCACGTTTCTCGCCGGTCCCGACTGGCGCGCTGTCGCGCTCGGGCGCGGTGCCAAGCAGGAGCTGTTCATTCGAGCTTCCGTCTCGGGTTTGCCTCCCGTGCCCTTGATGATCGATCTTGGCAGCTCGGCCGCGCTGATGCTCTCGTCGGCCTATGCCCGCGATCAAGGGCTGTTGAACGGGAAGCTCGTCTCGACCGCGGCGATCGGCGGCGTCGATGGTGTGCGTATCAACGATGCTTTCACGATCCAGAACATCAACATCGAAGGGCTTGGCGTCTCGAACGTCCCCACACTCGGGATGAGAGCTTGGCTCTCCACCAGCACGGTTGGCAATGTCGGCCTACCGCTGATCGCTCAATTCGACGTGGTGTTCGACGTGACCGCCGGATTCGTGTGGCTCCGGCCACTCGGTCCTCGTCGTCGCCTGCCGATGCTGAAGGACCGTAGCGGCCTTGGCCTCGCAGCCTCACCAACGGCGCTCACCGTTGTTCATGTGGCGGCGAACAGTCCCGCGGAAAAGGCTGGCTGGGCGGTCGGCGACCGGATCGTGGCGGTGAACGGCCATTCGATCGATGCGAACTATACGCGTGGGGAGCTCTGGCAAGTGCGCTCCCGGCCTGCTGGCACCCTCGTAAAGCTGACGATGGCCTCGGGTGATGTGCGCGAGCTCAGGCTGGCCGATTATTATTGATCGGCTTGAGGGTGGCCTTTGCCGATCGCCTTCATGATCCGACAATCGGCCATGCGCGCCTTGGTGCAGCTCTGGCTGAGCATTGCCAACTCATCCCGCAACACCGCGAGTTGCGCCAGTCTCTCCTCCACATCCTTGAGGTGCTGAGCAGCGATAGCTGAGGCGGCACCACAATCCTGGTCCGGGTTCTGCGCCAGCCCCATCAACGAACGGATCTCGTCGACGGAGAAGCCAAGCCGGCGACCGTTGCGGATGAAGTGCAAACGCTCAATGTCACTGGCATCGTAGGTTCTGCGACCCGACGCCGTGCGAGGGGCGGATCGGAGCAACCCGATCGACTCATAAAAGCGGATCGTCGTCACCTTCGTCGAGGTCTCGCTGGCGAGCTGCCCAATCATCACCGGCTTCATCATGCCATCCTTGCTTATGCGAACGTGTCGCACATTTCGCTTGCTTCTACAGCGACTGGAGGTGGTAAGGAAGGCCGCATGAATGCTTCTACCGAAAGCTGCGGGTGCCACGGGGAGCCCGCGCGCGCGCAAACCGATCCGGCCTATCGCCGTGCGCTGCTGACCGTCGTGGTGCTCAACCTCGGCTTCGGAGTCGCCGAGCTGTTCGGCGGGTTCATCGCCGATAGCCAAGCGCTGAAAGCGGATTCCCTCGATTTTCTCGGGGACGGGTCGATCAGCCTTATCGGTCTTCTCGCGCTTGCCTGGTCCGCACGGGCGAGGGCAAAGGTCGCGCTGACGCAGGGGTTGTTTCTCGGTGCGCTTGGCGTGGGCGTAATCGGTTTCGCGATTTGGCGCGCCCTGAACGCAACCGCGCCCGATGCCGAACTGATGGGCACAATCGGCGTTGTCGCGCTCGCGATCAATGTCGTGTCCGCCTTGGTGCTTGCGCGTTTCCGGGAAGGGGACGCCAATGTTCGCGCGATCTGGCTGTTCAGCCGCAACGACGCGCTCGCCAACGTGGCGGTGATCGCCGCAGCCGGTCTGGTGGCGTGGACAGGAAGCGCCTGGCCGGACCTCGCCGTCGCCGGCCTCATCGCCCTCCTGTTCCTCCACTCCGCTTATGAAATCGTCACTGGCGCTCGGCGCGAATTGGGAGAGCGGTAGTGCGTCTGCTCGCGTTGATCCGGGCAATGCTCTCGTTGCGGCTGCTCTCCGCGCTCGCGGCGCTGCTGATCCCTGCTGCGGCAATCGCCGAACCCGGCGACGTGCAAACCGCATGGCGGCTGCTCGACTATATGGCCGTCGATTATGGCGGCGCGGTCGCCAACGGTCGGATCAAGAGCACGTCGGAATATGCCGAGATGACGGAGTTCGCCGCGTCGGTCTCGACACGGCTTCAGGGCCTGCCGGCGAAGCCGGAGCGTCAAGCCCTCATCCAGCGGGCTGCCAACCTCCAGGCGGTGATCGCGGAAAAGGGACCGACTGAACAGGTGGCAACATTGGCGCACGGGCTCGCGGCCGATCTGTTGCGCGCCTACCCGGTGCCGCTCGCGCCCGATAAGGCTCCGAACCTCGTCTCCAGCGATGCACTGTTCCGACAATCCTGCGCGTCCTGCCACGGGATGACGGGCAACGGCCGTGGCCCTGACGCCGCCAAGCTCGCTACGCCCCCGATTGCTTTCACCGATGCCGAGCGCGCGCGCCAGCGCAGCGTGTTCGCGCTCTATCAGGTGGTGACGCAAGGCATCGACGGGACCGCGATGCAGAGCTTCGCCGATCTGCCCAACGATCAGCGCTGGGCGTTAGCATTCCGAGCCGGGAGCTTCGCCTTCACGGATGCGCAGGCGCGCGAAGGCGAGCGGCTTTGGAAATCCGACCCGACCCTTCGCCGGCGCATTCCGGACCTGAAAACCCTGGTCGCGCTCACCCCGGCCGCGCTCGGCGCGGCGATCGGCGACGCCAAGGCTGACCCAGTGCTCGCGTTCCTGCGTCGTCATCCCGAACAGGTGATACAACAGGCTCCCGGCTCGCTCGCGGTCGCCCGCGCCAAACTCGCCGAAAGCGTGGCGGCTGCGCGGCGCGGCGATGCGCGCATGGCGAAAGAGCTGGCGCTGTCGGCCTATCTCGATGGGTTCGAGCCGATCGAGCCAACACTCACCGCGCGCGACGCGACGCTGATGGGTCGAATCGAGGGCGCGATGGGGGAGTTCCGCGCCTCGATCGACCGGGGCGCGTCGCCCGATGATCTCGCGGAGAAGGTCGCAGTACTGGGCGGCCTTTTCGACGATGCGGAAGCGGCGCTCGCGCCTGATGCCGCCACCGAAGCGTCCACGTTCCTGGGCGCGTTCACGATCCTGCTGCGTGAAGGGCTCGAAGCCCTGCTCATCGTTGTCGCCATGATCGCGTTCCTGCGTAAAGCCGAGCGCGGCGAGGCGCTGCGGTACGTGCATGGCGGCTGGGTCAGCGCGATCATCGCGGGCGGGATCACCTGGGCGGTCGCCACCTATGCGATCGGGATCAGCGGTGCGAGCCGGGAGCTGACGGAAGGGTTTGGCTCGCTGTTCGCCGCGGTCGTGCTGCTCTCGGTCGGGATTTGGATGCACGGCAAGGCGCAGGCCGATCAGTGGCAGCGCTATATTCGCGAGAAGATGTCGCGGGCGCTCTCGGGCGGGTCGGGCTGGTTCCTGTTCGGGCTGGCGTTCGTCGTAGTTTATCGCGAGGTCTTCGAGACGATCCTGTTCTATGCCGCGCTTTCGGCGCAAGGTGACAACGGGATGCTTCTCGCGGGGGCCGGGTCGGCGATTGGACTGCTCAGCCTGATCGCTTGGGCCATGCTTCGCTACAGTCGCAAGCTGCCGATCGCGCAGTTCTTCCGCTATAGCTCCTGGCTCATGGCGGTCCTGACCGTCGTGCTGGCGGGTAAAGGCGTCGCCGGGCTCCAGGAAGCCGGCCTTATCAACATCGCACCGCTCGCGGACGTGCCACGGCTGTCGATGCTCGGCGTGTTTCCCACTTGGCAATCGGTGCTGGCGCAACTCCTGATGGCGGTCGCCATTGCGGTCGGGTTCGCCTGGAACGGGCGCGACCGATCCCGCTCGGGTTCCGGCTCAGTGACCCTTGGTTCGAATTAGTGCAATGACATGAAAACCCTTCCGTGATAGAGGCAAGCTAGTGCGAGCCTTTTTGCCTTTCCTGACATGCCTGATGCTGGTCCTGACCAGCTTCTCCGGCATGGCCCATGCCGCCGATCTGGCGGGGGGAAGCATCGCGGGCGTTGAGTTCACGGTCCATACCGCCGGTGACATCGATCAGGTGCCATCGGACTCGGACAAGAATGTCCCGCATCATCACAATTATTGTCACGGACACGACGTCGGCGCGCCTGCGCGCACGACGATGGAATATACCCCCGTCCTCACAGTGCCCAAGCCGACAATCTCCGCCTCTGCGTCGCTCGACGGCCGCACCGGCATGGTCCATTTGAGGCCCCCCCAAGCCTGACGTCCGATTTGGGCGTGCGTTGGCGCGCCCCTGTCGATCATCGTCAGGAGTCCTATTTTCATGAATCGTATCCTCGCGGCCATGCTGGCCGCAGCGTCTTGCGCCACGATGGCGCAGGCGCAGGTCGGACCGTCCGCGCCTGTTGCGCAGGATGCGCCGGTCTACACGCTTGACCAAGCGGTCAGTGCAGCGGGCGGTTCGGCCCCTGCTGCGGAAGCGGCGACAGCTGGAATCGACGCGGCCCGTGCAGGTCGCACAGTCGCCGGCTTGCGGCCCAATCCGGTGGTTCAAGGCCAAGTCGAGAATGTCATCGGCTCCGGGCCGTATCGGGGGGTCCGCAGCGCGGAAACCACGGTCGGCTTTGCGATCCCGATCGAGCTAGGCGGCAAGCGCGGCGCCCGCGTCGCGGTCGCCAATGCGCAATTGTCCCGGGCCGAGATCCAGGCCGCGATCATCGCGGCGGATGTCCGGCTTCAGGTAACGCAGCTCTATGTCGAAGCGGTCGCGGCCGATCGCCGGGTAATGACAGCCCGCGATCAGGCCCGGATCGCCAGCGATGCGCTGCGGGCCGCGAGCGTTCGCGTGCAGGCAGGGCGGGCATCGCCACTCGAGCAACAGCGCGCGGATGTCGCGCGTATCAATGCCGACGCCAATGTGGAGCGGCAGCTTCGCTTGGCCGAGGCGGCCCGCGCCAATCTGGCGCGTCGGATCGGACGGCCGATCGACGGCCTGCTCGATGACACGCTGCTCGATCGCCTTCCCGATGTGAACGTCTATGGGCCGTTGGCACCGGTCAACACGACCGGCACACTCGCGCTGGCGGCAGCCAACGCGGATTTCTCCATTGCCGAAGCCGGCGTGCGGCTCGCGCGCGCCAATCGCGTGCCTGACCTGAACGTCGGGCCGTCGATCCGCCGCCTGGAAGCGACCAACGACATGGCGGCGGTGTTCAGCGTGTCGATCCCGATCCCGGTGTTCAACAATGGTCGCGCCGCGATTGCGCAGGCGACCGCGCAGCGGACCCAGGCGGATGCGCAGCGCCGCGTGACCGCGCTCGACATCGAACAGGCGATCACGGACGCGCAGGCGCAGGCGGCCAATGCCGCAACGACGGCTCGTGCGGCGTCGGGGCCGGCGCTGGCGGCTGCACAGGAGGCCGCCCGCATCGCGCGGATCGGCTATCGCGAGGGCAAGTTCGGCCAGCTCGAATTGCTCGATGCTGAACGCACGCTCGCCGAAACGCGGGTCGCCGCGATCGACGCGCTTGCCAATTACCAGAATGCCCGCGCGCAAGTGGAGCGACTGACCGCTCGTGCGCCCAATGGGGGGAATCAGTGATGAAGAGCTTTTATCTCGCGGGCGCGGCGTCGCTCGCCCTGCTCTTGGCTGCCTGCGGCGGCAAGGATGGCGGAAACGAGGCAACTGCCGAAGGCGCAGCTGCCAATGAGACGGCAGCGGGCATGGAAAAGGGCGGTGCTGAAGGCGGTCATGCCGGTGAAGGCGTCGTCACATTGGGTGCCGACCAGATCGCCACAGCGGGCGTCCAGGTCGGACGGCCGATCATCGGCGGGGCCGGGACGATCGAGCTGCCCGCGATCATCGAGGGCGACCCACAGGGAACGCAGGTCGTCTCGGCCGCAATTGCGGGACGCGTGGTCGCGCTCACCCGTAACCTCGGCCAATCGGTCGGACGCGGCCAGACCATTGCGGTCATCGAAAGCCGCGAGGCGGCGCAGATCAAGGGCGAGGTCGAGGCGGCGCGGGCGCGGCTTCAGCTCGCTAATTCGAACCTCGCGCGCGAACAGCGGCTGTTCGCGCAGAGAGTCTCCCCTGAACAGGATCTGATCGCCGCCCGCACAGCGGCGACGGAGGCGCGGATCGCCCTGACGCAGGCGCAGAGCATGGTTTCGGCGGCGGGTGTCGGCGGCGGCGGGCTCAACCGGCTCGGCATTGCCGCGCCGATCTCGGGCCAGATCATTGCGCGCCCCGTGACGCTGGGACAAACGGTCGCGGCGGATGCCGAACTCTATCGCATCGCCAACCTGAGCCAGGTGTCGATCGCGCTTAATCTCAAGCCCGAGGATGCGGGCCGGGTGCGTCCCGGCAATACGGTGCTGGTGAAGGCGGCAGGCCGTCAGGCGACCGCCCGCGTGACCTTCGTGTCGCCGGCGCTTGATCCGCAGACGCGGCTCGTGCCTGCGCTCGCCACCCTCGACAATCGCGGTGGCGAATGGCGGGTCGGCGAGCCTGTGACGGCAGCCGTGCAGCTCACGGGCAGCGGCGGGAGCGGGGCGGTCCGCGTGCCGACGACGGCGGTCCAGAGTTTCGAGGGCAAGTCGGTCGTGTTCGTGCGCACGCCCACCGGCTTCAAGGCGACCCCGGTCCAGCTCGGCGATGCGTCGGGCGACACGGTGATCGTCCGGTCGGGCCTGACCGGCAACGAACAGATCGCCACCACCGGAAGTTTCACGCTCAAGGCCGAGATCGGCAAGGGCGAAGCGAGCCACGAGGATTAAGCCATGATCGCCCGTATCGTAACCTGGGCGGTCGAGAAGCGCTGGCTAGTCCTGCTCCTCACCGTCATCGTCGCCGCCATCGGCGCCTTTTCCCTCTACCGGCTACCGATCGACGCGGTGCCGGACATCACCAACAATCAGGTCCAGATCAACGTCCGCGCGCCTGCCCTCTCGCCCGAGCTGGTCGAGAAGCAGGTGTCGTTTCCAATCGAAACCGCGCTCGCCGGCACCCCCGGCCTGGAATATACGCGCTCGTTGAGCCGCAACGGCTTCGCGCAGATCACGGCGGTCTTTTCGGACGCGACGGACATCTATTTCGCCCGCCAGCAGGTGGGCGAGCGTCTGCGGGGCGTGCAAGAGAATCTGCCCGACGGCGTGAACCCTGAAATGGGTCCGATCGCGACAGGCCTGGGCGAGGTGTACATGTACACCGTTCGTCTCGATCATCGCGAGGACGACAAGCACAAGCCCGGTGAACCGGGCCAACAGCCCGATGGCAGCTACATCACGCCAGAGGGCGAGCGACTGACGACCGAAGAGGACAAGGCGACCTACCTGCGCACCGCGCAGGACTGGATCGTGACGCCGCTTCTGAAGACCACACCGGGCCTCGCCGGTGTCGACTCGATTGGCGGTTACGCCAAGCAGTTCCTCGTCGTGCCCGACGTGCAGAAGCTGGCCTCGCTCGGCATCACGCTGACGGACCTGGGAAATGCGCTGGAGCGCAATAACACCAGCGTCGGCGGTGGCTTCGTCAATCGCAATGGCGAAGGTCTGGCTGTTCGCTCGGATGCGCTCGTTCGCAATGCCAGCGAGTTGGCCAGGACCGTGATCGCGACACGTAACGGCGTGCCGATCACGGTCGAACAAGTTGCGACTGTGAAGACGGGTCAGGCGATCCGCATGGGTTCGGCATCGGAGAACGGTACCGAAGTCGTCGTCGGCACGGCGATCATGCGGATCGGCGAGAACAGCCGCATCGTGTCGACCGCGGTCGCTGAGAAACTGAAGACGATCAACGCTTCGCTGCCTCCTGACGTCGTAATTCAGCCGGTGCTGAACCGCACCGAGCTGGTCAATTCGACGATCAAGACGGTCGCGAAAAACCTGTCCGAAGGCGCGGTGCTGGTCATCGTCGTGCTCTTCCTGCTGCTCGGCAACTTCCGTGCGGCCCTGATCGCGGCGTTGGTCATCCCGATCACCATGATGCTGACAGGCTTTGGTATGCTGCGCGCTGGGGTCTCGGCCAATCTGATGAGCCTTGGGGCTTTGGACTTCGGTCTGATCGTCGACGGCGCCGTCATCATTGTCGAAAACGCGCTGCGCCGGCTTGCCGAGCAACAGCATCATGAAGGCCGATTGCTCAGCGTCAAGGAACGGCTCGCGACCGTGGCAGCCGCTGCGCGTGAGATGATCCGTCCCTCTGTGTACGGGCAGGCAATCATCATCCTCGTCTACGTACCGCTGCTCACGCTGACCGGCGTGGAGGGTAAAACGTTCGGACCGATGGCGCTGACCGTCATCATCGCGCTCGCCTTCGCCTTCATCCTCTCTCTCACCTTCGTGCCGGCGATGATTGCGATCTGGCTGTCGAAGAAGGTCGAGGAGAAGGACGGCCGCATCATCACGTGGCTGAAGAAGCGCTACGAACCCGGTCTCGACCGGGCCATGAAGCGCCCGACGCTGACGATCGGTGCGGGTGTGGGAAGCCTTGTGGTGGCGGCGCTTGCTTTCACTACGCTCGGCTCGGTGTTCCTGCCGCAGCTCGACGAAGGCGATTTGCTGATCCAGTCGCTCCGCATTCCGGCAACGTCGGTCCAGCAGAGCCAGGCGATGCAGGTGCCGATCGAGCGGATGATGTCGAAGCAGCCGGAGGTGCAATTCGTCTATTCCAAGACGGGCACCGCCGAGCTGGCGGCCGACCCGATGCCGCCGAACGCGACCGACATGTTCGTCATCCTGAAGCCGCGCAAGGATTGGCCGGATCCTGAGCTTCCCAAGGAGGAGCTGGTCAGCCGGATCGAGGGTAATCTCGCGAAGATTCCGGGAAATGCCTACGAGATCACCCAGCCCATCCAGATGCGCTTCAACGAGCTGATCGCCGGCGTGCGCGGCGACATCGCGGTGAAGGTGTTCGGGGACGACTTCAACCAGATGAACCGGACGGCCGAGCAAATCGCGGCGGTGCTGCGCAGAACGCAAGGCGCAGCGGACGTGAAGGTGGAGCAGACGACCGGTCTTCCCATGCTCGACATTCGCGTCAACCGCGACGCGATGGCGCGGTTGGGCGTTACGGCTCAGGATGTGCAGGACACCGTGACTGCGACGATCGGCGGGCGAACATCGGGCCAGATCTTCGAGGGCGACCGTCGCTTCCCCGTGGTGATCCGCCTGTCGGAGGCGCAGCGTGCCGACATCGGCCTGCTCCAACAGGTGCAGGTGCCGGTGGCAGGCGGCGGCTATGTACCGCTGTCCAGCGTCGCCGAGATCAAGGTGGTCGATGGTCCGAACCAGATCAGCCGCGAGAACGGCAAGCGGCGCGTGGTGGTGCAAGCCAACGTGCGTGGCCGCGACGTCGGATCCGTCGTGGCGGATGCGCAGGCGGCGATCGGCAGCCAACTCCGGCTGCCTGCCGGCACCTATCTCGAATGGGGCGGCCAGTTCGAGAACCTCCAATCGGCAAGCGAACGGCTGAAGCTGGTCATTCCGGCTTGCTTCATCTTGATCCTGCTGCTCCTCTACGGGGCGTTGGGATCGGTCCGCGACGCCGCGATCGTGTTCACCGGCGTGCCTTTCGCGCTGGTGGGCGGCGTCCTGTTGCTGTTCCTGCGGGGCATGGACTTCTCGATCTCGGCGGCAGTGGGCTTCATCGCCCTCTCGGGCATCGCGGTCCTCAACGGCCTCGTCATGGTCAGCTCGATCCAAGATCTGATCCGATCAGGGATGAGCCGCGAGGAAGCCGCGCATGTTGGCGCGATGCAGCGTCTGCGACCCGTCATCATGACCGCGCTAGTCGCCAGCCTCGGCTTCGTGCCGATGGCGCTGGGCGAAGGCGCCGGCGCAGAGGTTCAAAAGCCTTTGGCGACGGTCGTCATCGGCGGTCTGATCTCGGCGACGCTTCTTACGCTGTTCGTGCTGCCGACACTCTATGCCCGGTTCGGGCAGAAAGTGATCGAGAAACCCGAGCACTACAATGAGGAGCATGAAGGGGACGACCACGGTCAGACCTTCGTGAACAACTTGGCCTGATGGATGGGCGGGGCGATCCGCGATCGCCCCGCCCATCTCTGGGAGATGGGGATATGCCTCGCACCATAACCAGCTCGATGCTTCACGGCGGGCCACTGCGCATCTGGTCGGCACTCACCGATCCGGATCATCGCCGGGCGTGGAGTCCGCTCGTATTTCTCGATGATCCGTCCCGGCTCGGCGACACAGAATGCACCTTTGCGATCCAGGGCATCACCCGGCCAATTCGGACGCCAGCACGGATTGATCGATTCGATAAACCGCACGCCTTCGCTTGGTCCTGCGGCATCCCCTATCTGTTCACGCTCGAAGAGCGGTACGAGCTGGCGGGGGACGATGGCGGCACCAGGCTAACGCATAGCTGCACGCTGCGCGGGGCGCTCTCCCTGCCGTTCGCGGCGATGATGTTGCGCCGCCTGCGATCCCTGATGGTCGAATCTGACGATCGCCTCGCAACCTATCTCCGCTGGCGGGTAGGTCAGCCTGCCCGGGCTATCAATCGTCAGCGCGTCCCCTTCCGCTGCAGGAGGAAGGCGCGATGATGATGCACTGTAAGCGGGTGCTGCCCGCCGTCATCCTCGTTGTCGGGCTCGCGGCGTGCTCGGAAAGAAAGCCGCCAGCCCCGCCAACGGAGCAGCAGATCCATTCGTCCGACAGCGCCGTGGCGACCGGGGAAATGGGGCGGCATAGATATCGCTGTTCCGACGGGGAACCGCTGTTCGTCGATTACAAGGACAACGGCCTGCAGATCGATTTGCGGCGCTCCAACGGGGGACCGCCGATGATGCTGACCGCGCCAGCGCAGGGCCTGCAATATGTCGGCGAAACAGCCACCGCGACCTTCAAGGGGTCGCAGCTCACCATCGTGGAAGGCGATGGCCGTACCCGGATCTGCGAGCAGGAAGGCACGCGATGAACTGCCCTGCCTTCGAACGCCACAGGGCGCTTCGTCGGAAGAGACCGATGTCTGACACGTCGATTTCAAATGTGACAACCTTGTGCGGCCTGAATCGGGCCGGTCTGGCGATCGCGCGCCTCGGCGTCGTTCTCGTCTCCGGGGCGGTTATAGGGGCGTGTAATCCAGCGCCGACCCAGCCTACCGAGCCGGCGCATGAAAAGCATCTGACGTCGAAACTAATCGCGCAGCGCATCATGTACTGCGACGACGGCACACGCGCCGATGTCGACTTCATCGATGACGGCTTGAAAATGGCCGTCACCTGGCTGCCGAAGGGCAGGACCGAGATCCTGCGCGCGCAGCGAACCGGTGACGAGTTTCGCGGCGACCATTCGCGGGCTGTCGTGGCGGGCGGATCGATCGCGTTCACGCGACGCGGGAAGATCCGCGTCTGCCACCGAACCCCGGAGGAGTCCTAGGAAATGCAGGCACTGCTCTATACGCTTGCGCCTGTGCTGGCGGTCGTGCTCGGCGCGATTGTCGCGAGCCGCACCAAGTTGAAACCTGGCCTCGTGGCGGGCCTACAGCATCTCGCTGCCGGCGTCGTGTTCGCGGCGGCAGCGACCGAAATCCTGCCGCAGGTCAAGCATGAGGCATCGCCCAGCGCGACGTTGATCGGCGGGGCGGCGGGCGTCGCGACCATGCTGGGGCTCAAGGCTCTTGAGGCCCGCTTCAAGGGGCCGATGGCGCTACTCGCCGCGATCGGCATCGACATTCTGGTCGACGGCCTGGTGCTCGGCCTCGCTTTCGTGGCGGGCGAGAAGGCAGGTCTCCTGCTGACGATCGCGCTCACTCTGGAAGTGTTATTTCTGGGACTGACGCTGACCGACGAGCTGGCGGAAACCTATCGCTCGCGCTTGCGCATCATCGTGATCGTCTCGGCATTGGCCCTGCTGCTGCCGATCGGCGCGCTCGCTGCCGTGCCGGTCGCCGCGCTGTCGCCGGTGATGATCGCCGGCTTCCTCAGCTTCGGGCTGATGGCGCTGCTCTACCTCGTCACGGAGGAGTTGCTGGTCGAGGCGCACGAGAAACCCGACACCCCGCTCATCAGCTCGATGTTTTTCGTCGGCTTCCTGGCCCTGCTGACACTTGAGGAGATGATGGGATGATCCCGGGCAACGACAACAATGGCGGGCAGGAGCGCCGCACACTGTGGATCGTCCTGCTGCTGAACGCGGCGATCGCTGCGGGCTTCTTCGTTTCCGGCTTCTTCGCGGACTCGAGCGCGCTGATCGCCAACGGCGTCGACAACCTGTCCGATACGGCTGTGTATGCGCTGAGCCTTGTGGCGCTCACCCGGGGCCAGACATGGAAGACACGCGCCGCGGTCGCTTCGGGCGTCATGCTGCTGATCTTCGCGGGCGGCATCTTGATCGATGTCGGACGGCGCTACGTGCAGGGCAGCGAGCCCATCGGACCTACCATGATGGTCATGTCCGCGATCGCCGGCGTCGTGAATTACCTCTGCCTGCGGCTGCTCCAGCGCCTCAAGGATCCGGACGTCAATCTCCGGGCCGCAACCACCTTCAGCTTCAACGACTTCATTTCCAACGGCGGCATCCTGATCGCCGGCGTGCTGGTGCTGTGGTTGGGTACCAATTGGCCGGACCTGCTGGTCGGCTTCGCCACCGCCATCATCGCCATCAAGGGCGGTGTCGAAATCCTGCGCGACGCGCGCGCCGAAACCAAGAAAAGCGAAAGGAGGTCGTCATGAACGACAAGCTCGAACTCGACATTCCAGTGTTGTTGCCGGACCTTCCTGACGCGGCCGATGCCTGCCTGGACCGTCTCGTATCAACCCTGTCAAAGCGCGAAGGTGTCGAGCGGGCGCATGTGATCTGTCTCGACGGCAACACGCCAGCGGCGCTGTGCATCCATTTCGATGCCGCCAAGCTGCCGCTGCCACGGTTGCGCGAAATGGTGCGCGCCGCAGGTGCCGAAATCACCGAGCGCTACGGCCATGCGATCTGGCAGGTGACGGGGATCAACCACGAACGTCGGGCGCGCACGGTCAGCGATGCGCTGTGCGCCTTGCCCGGCGTGGTCCAGGCAAGCGCCAGCACCAGCGGGTCTGTCCGGGTCGAATATGATCGCCGCGAAACCACCGAAGAGGAGGTGCGCGCTGCGCTTCGCAAGCTGAAGGTGAGGGTGGGCAAGCGGGTCGCTGCCGATGAACATGCCGGCCACGACCACGGCCCCGGGGGCCACGGCGCGGGCGAAGAGAAGCACGGCCCCGGCGATGGCCACGACCATAGCCACGCCGAATTTCTCGGCCCCAATACCGAGCTGATCTTCGCGCTCGCCTGTGGCGCGCTGCTGGGGATCGGCTACGCGATCGAGAGGCTGGTCGCTGGCGCGCCCGAATGGCTGCCGACCGCCTGCTATATCGCAGCCTATTTCTTCGGCGGATTCTTCACGCTGCGCGAGGCGATCGACAACCTCCGGATGAAGAAGTTCGAGATCGACACGCTGATGTTGGTCGCTGCGGCCGGCGCCGCTGCGCTGGGCGCATGGGCCGAAGGTGCGCTGCTGCTGTTCCTGTTCAGCCTCGGCCATGCGCTTGAGCATTATGCAATGGGCCGCGCCAAGAAGGCGATCGAGGCGCTGGCGAAGCTCGCGCCCGAAACCGCGACCGTGCGACGCGGCGGGCAGACCAGCGAAATCCCGGTCGAGCAGATGGTCGTCGGGGACATTGCCATCGTCCGCCCGAACGAGCGCCTGCCTGCCGACGGCTTCGTCATCAAGGGCACCAGCGCGATCAACCAGGCCCCGGTCACGGGTGAAAGCATCCCGGTCGACAAGGTGCCGGTCGCAGATGCCGCAGCGGCACGCGCCAAGCCCGATGCAGTCGACGCGGAAAGCCGGGTTTTTGCTGGTACGATCAACGGCGGCGGCGCGATCGAGATCGAGGTGACACGCCGTTCCAATGAAAGCGCGCTTGCCAAGGTCGTGAAGATGGTGAGCGAAGCGGAGACGCAGAAGTCGCCGACGCAGCGCTTCACCGACCGGTTCGAACGGATCTTCGTGCCCGCCGTCCTGGTCCTGTCAGTGCTCCTGCTGTTCGCATGGGTGGTCGTCGACGAGCCGTTCCGCGACAGCTTCTATCGCGCGATGGCGGTGCTGGTGGCGGCAAGCCCGTGCGCGCTCGCGATCGCAACGCCGAGCGCGGTCCTGTCGGGCGTTGCCCGTGCAGCGCGGGGCGGCGTGCTCGTGAAGGGCGGTGCACCGCTCGAAAACCTCGGGTCGCTCAAAGCGATCGCTTTCGACAAGACGGGCACGCTGACCGAAGGTCGTCCGCGCATCACTGATGTCGTGCCCGTCGATGGCGCCGATGAAGGCGAGTTGCTGGCGCTGGCTGTCGCCGTCGAAGCGTTGAGCGACCATCCCCTGGCCCAAGCGATCGTCAAGGACGGCCGCGAACGTCTGAACGATCGTGCCGTGCCGACTGCCGGCGACCTCAAGAGCCTGACCGGTCGGGGCGTCACCGCGAGCGTGGATGGCGAGACGGTGTGGATCGGCAAGGCCGAGATGTTCGGAAGTGAGGGCATTCCGGCGCTGGGGCAGGGCGCGCAGGACGCAATCGCGAAGCTGCGCGAGAACGGCCGCACGACAATGGTGGTCCGCAAGGGGGACCGCGACCTGGGCGCGATCGGCCTGATGGACACGCCTCGCGAAGCTGCCAAGACCGCGTTGCGTCGGCTGCACGAGATGGGCGTGTCGCGGATGATAATGATCTCCGGCGATCACCAGAAAGTCGCCGAAGCGATCGCCGACGAAGTCGGGATCGACGAAGCGTGGGGCGACCTCATGCCCGAAGACAAGGTTGCCGCGATCAAGAAGCTCGCCGGCGAAGACAAGGTCGCGATGGTGGGCGACGGCGTGAACGATGCGCCGGCGATGGCAAGCGCCACGGTCGGCATCGCGATGGGCGCGGCGGGGTCGGACGTTGCGCTGGAGACAGCCGACGTGGCGCTGATGGCCGACGATCTGGCGCACCTGCCATTCGCAGTCGGTCTTAGCCGCCATACCCGTGGAATCATCCGGCAGAACGTCTTCGTCAGCCTGGGTGTCGTCGCCTTCCTGGTGCCTGCTACCATCCTCGGCCTCGGCATTGGGCCAGCGGTGGCGGTTCATGAGGGATCGACGCTGCTCGTCGTCATCAATGCGCTCAGGCTGCTCGCCTACCGCGATCCGGCAGGGAAGGCGGCATGAAGTGGCTGATCGCCTTCGACCTCGACGGCACGCTTGCCGAGAGCAAGCGGCCGTTATCGGAGGATATGGCCGCAATCCTCGCCCGATTGCTCGCCATCACGGATGTGGCGGTGATCTCGGGCGGGGACTGGCCGCAGTTCGAAAAGCAGATCGCCTCGCGCCTTCCTGCCGGCGTCGCGCTCGACCGTCTCTGGTTGATGCCGACCACAGGCACGAAACTCTATCGGTTCATCAATGGCGCTTGGCGCGCGGTCTATGCCGAACTGTTCGACGACGCGGAGAAGGCGAAGATCCGCACGGCCTTCGATCAGGCGCTGACCGATGCCGGTCTCGCCGACGAACGTATCTGGGGCGAACGGATCGAGGACCGGGGCAGCCAGATCACCTTTTCGGGCCTGGGGCAGGCAGCGCCGCTGAAGGAAAAGGAAGCGTGGGATCCTGACCGAAAGAAGAGGACCGCGTTGCAGGCCACGTTGCGCGCGAAGCTGCCGGAGCTCTCGATCAATCTCGGTGGCACGACATCGATCGACGTGACCAGAGCAGGGATCGACAAGGGCTATGGCCTGAAGCGCCTGAGTGCCGAGAGCGGTGTCCCGCTCGACGGGATGCTGTTCATTGGGGATGCGATATTCCCCGGTGGGAATGACTATCCCGCTGCTGAAATCGGCCTCGACACAGTGAGGGTGCGCGACGTCGCGGAAACCACCGCCGTCGTGACCGCCATCATCGCGTGTCTGCACCGATAGGATCAAGATACATGGTCGGCTCCATCGCGGAATGCCGCATTGTCAAAGCTCTGGCTTCTGTCGCTTAGGGCAGCGCTTCCTAAAACGAAAAGAAGGCAATGTGCGCGTCTCCGCGAACAAAGCCTCCAGCGATCAATCTAAGAGATTCCGCCGCGCTTCTCAATCGTAGGGGGCGTTTGCGGGAGGGGGCGGAATCCTACGCTAAGGATTTGGGCCAGCGATATTCCCCGGTTAGATTGATGT
>OAOK01000028.1_pt1 | contig 143823 bp, 130 predicted proteins | sample 1641101 | NCBI WGS metagenome assembly OAOK01 (sample SAMEA104232307, study PRJEB22302) | sediment metagenome | biome: forest; feature: aquifer; material: sediment | place: USA | collected 2011-08-07 | depth 0.01 m
CGCCGAACAGGTGGCGCTGGGCGCGGGCGGCCCCCAGGTCGGCCCGGGCGACCGCGGCGGCGGCGAGTGCATCGTCGCGCGCCTTGATGCTTCCGGCCTCTTCCCGGACCAGGGCTTCGGCACGTTGCGCATTGACCTGCGCCACGCGCGCCTGTGCCGCGGCGCGGGCGATATCGCCATCGGCGCGCGCCTGATTGGCGGCGAGCGTCATCAGATCGGTCGTGGCGGTTATCGGGACGCCTCCGCTCGCAGCGGGGGGAACGACCACCTCGCCGTGCGTCGTCACCCGGTCCTGCGCCTGGTCGGGGGAGGCGGCTGCAACGGCAATGCCCAGCCGGCGCTCCGCCTCGGGCGTGAGCGTTATCCGCATGAGCTCGGATTCATGCGCTACAGGGTCGACCTTCGCCGGCTTGATGGCACCCTGGGGAGCGCCGGGGCCACCACAGGCGGAGAGGGCCAGCAGGGCCGGGCACGACGCGAAGCCGTGCAGGGTGATCCGCAGCATGCCGCCGCGCCGCCGGAAATGGCGGAATCGCGCAAGGCATCTCCGCCCACCGGCCGGCGCCTGGAGCGCGAGTTCGAGAAGCATCCGCAACCCTCCACATGGAATCCGTGGGCGCGGTCTAGCGGGCGGCAGCTTCGCGGATTTCCGCCGGAACTATACGAGATGCGAAGGTTGTCACGGGCGCGGAGCATTGCTCCGGCCGGGCGATCGAACGGGCTTCAGGCCGAAGTCCGGGCAGCGGGCAGGAACGTCGCGATCGACGTGATCGCCCCCACGGCGAGATGAGTGACCAGCGTCAGCGCCGCGACCAGCATGGTGGCGGCCGCGAGGCCGGATCCCGGCCCGAGCAGCGCGAGGACCAGCGGCGCCAGCAGCGCGTCGCGGGCCGGCACCAGCGGCAGGCGATGGACCATCATGCGCAGCGTCGCCACCGCGATGAGGATCATCGGCGAAAGGCCGGGGAGCAGCAGCTTCCAGAGCAAGGCCGTGAATATCAGGCCCAGCACGATCCGAAGGCTGTGCAGGCCGAACGTGACGATCAGATCGCGCCGTGAAAGCGTGAGCAGCGAGACGAAGCGCCGCATCACCAATATCCCGAGCGAAGAGAGAATGATGACGGCCACGGATGCGGCGAAGCTGTTGAGCAGCGTGCCGCCGGCAACCGCGTAGAGCAGCGGGGCATTGATCGCCATCATCGCCAGCGTGGCGAGATTGCCGGCCAGCGCGGAAAGGACGGCGACGTCGCGCAGCGTGCCGAAGGCGGAGCCCTTGAGCGGCTGATGCTGCCGCGCCCAGAGATAGAATTGCGCGTCGCCCGAATAGCCGAAGACGATCTCGTTCGCGACCTGCTTGCGGAACAGGGCCGGCAGGGCATCCGCGCGCAGCTTCCATAGCCGGCGGAGGATCAGCCACTCCATCGCGGGCCCCAGCGCATAGAAGAGCGCGAAGCACAGCCAGAACCACGGGTTGGCCGGCGCCGAGGCGAAGCGCGAGGTATCGATGCCGCCGAGCTGCACCAGGACGGCGAGCAGGATGGCCGTGGAAAGGCCCAGCCCTGCAAGCGTCAGCAACCACTCGCGGATCGGCTGTGTGGGAGGAAACAGCAGCGCCGCCTGATCGGCGCGCGCGTTCATCGGGCTGGCGGAACTGGCCATGCGAACTCGTCGATTTGGGATGGTGCGGAGGTCGTGTGCGCCTCGCCGCGTGCCGCGGCGACGAAGGTGTCGAGATAGATTCCGGCGGATTGTTCGATCGTGAAGCGGCGGACATGCTCCTGCCGGCTGGCATGCGGCGCCGGTGCCGACGCCGCATCCGCGTTCGCGATCGCCGCCGCAAGCGCGGCTTCGTCGCGGGCCACGATCATCCCATAACGGCCGTCGCCGAGCACGCTGCGCACGCCGGCGCCGCTGTCGGTCGAGATCACCGAGAGCCCGGTGGCGAGCGCCTCGATCAGGACAGCGGGGACTCCTTCGTAGCGGGAAGAGAGCAGCAGGGTGTCGAAGCCCGACAGCCGCGACGCGGCGTCGGATACATGGCCGACGAAATCGACGCGTTCCGTGATGTCGAGCGCGGCGGCGAGCGCCTCCAGCGCCGGACGGTCGGGGCCGTCCCCATAGATCGTCAGCGTCTCGCCTTCGCGCGCGCCGCGCGCAAAGGCGCGCAGCATCAACGGATAGTCCTTTTGCGGAGCCAGGCGGCCGACCGCCACGAAACGGCGGGGCACGTCCGCGCGGCGCGGATCCGGCGCGCGGATCCGGGCTTCCTCGATCGCGGGGTCGTGCACCACCCGGAACGATGTCCGCATGCCGGTGGGCAGGTCCTTGGCGATCGCTTCGTCCATGATCACCCAGGTCCAAGCGAAACGCGCCTGCACGCCCAGCCAGAACCGCCAGAGGAAGCGCGCCGTCGGCGGCAGGTCGCGGCGGACCAGGTCGTTGCTGATCTTGACGACGATCGCCGGGCAGCGCTTGCCGAAGCGCAGTTTCATTGCGGCGGCGACGATGGTGTAGGTGCTCCCGGAGACGAACAGCACGTCGGGGCGGGTCCGGCGGATCTCCGCGGGCAGCCGCGCGATCATCCAGGGCGTCTCCCACCAGGCAGTGCCGATCGGTGGCTGGGACGGAGCGGTATAGGCCAGGGCATCGGCCAGTTCGGCGCGCAGCGCGCCTTCCTCACGGCCCAGGAAGAGCGGTGCCTCCACGCCCATCGCGCGCCAGTGCCGGACGAGCCGCAGTGCGACCCGCTCCACACCGCCCGGTTCGAAGCTGTGCAGAAAGGTCAGGACACGCACGCATGGTCTCCGACCAAGTCGCGATACTGGCTGGGGACATGGGTCCGTGCGATCTTCGCGACGGTCCGGCGGATGCTCGAGAGCGTCGCGGGCACGGTCACGTCGCCCGGATGCACGCCGATGCGCACGACTCGGGGCAGCGGGATCGTCCGGGCGACGCTCGCGACGGCGAGCGACGACAGCATGCGCGCGCGAGTCCGCGTCGCCCAGGTGATCACGGGGGACTTGAGGAATATGCGCCCGGTGTCCGGCGCCCAGACGCGCATATGGTCTTCGGCGAGCGGGATGCCGAGCGCCTTCATGGCGCTGTGTGCGCCATCGCCATAGAGCCAGGCCGGGGCGATGAAGCCGGCGATGGGGCGGCCGGTGATATCCTCGATCAGCGACCGGCCGGCCCGGATGCGGCGCTCGGCCTCCGCGGCGTCGAGGCCGAGGAACTCCCCTTCGCCCGCCGTCATCCGGCTGGCCTTCACGCGATCCTGCCAGGAGGCATGCTCGGCCTCGTCCCGATGGCTATAGCCATGGAGGAACATCTCCACCCCGTCTTCGGCCCAGCCGCGCAGGCGAGCGGCGAAGGGGGAGCCCGGCCGGATCTCCGCTTCGCGCCAGAAGTCCGGCACCACGAGCAGGGCCGGGCGCTGCACGCCCGCCGATGCGAGCTCGCCGAAGAGCCGATCGATCGCCGGCTCGTGCCGCGGCGACACGTCGTGGATCGAGGCCAGGAGCCTGCGGGGCGATGCTGTTCCGGGTCGGGTCACATGGGCAAGACGCCGCCGCTGGCCAATGCCGCAGCCATGCCGTGATTTTTTTCGTCAGAAGCTGCGCGAGAGGGAAAGCGAGAAAGTGCGTGGTCGAAGCGGCGTGTACTGGCGTTCGCTGCGGATCGAGAACGGGTTGCCATAGGCGAAGCTGTCCGCGCGCGCGTCGAGCGCATTGTCGAGGTCGAGCGCCAGGGTGAAGGGGCCGATCATCGTCGTCACGCCGATGCGGGCCAGCGCATAGTCGCCCATGCCGCGATCCAGGCCGTCGTCGAAGCTCAGCCGCGAAGCACCGACATAGTTGAGCGCGGCATAGGGCGTGACCTCATGCCCGAACAGGCGGAGGGCGCGCGCTATGGTGAAGTCGCCGGCAAGGTCGGGGACGACGGGCAGGCGGCGATCCCTGGGCAGGCGCGTACCGTCCGCCGCATTGATCAGCCGCGGGCGCTGGATGGTGAAGCCGCCGCGCAATTGCCAGCCGCCGCCCGGCCGCCAGGTCGCGCTTCCCTCCACTCCGAATATCACCGCGTCGCCGGCATTGTGCGTGGCGACCAGGCCCGCGGTCTCGAGATAGTCCGACTGGATATTGTGCCAGCCGACATGAAAACCGGCAAAGGCAAGGTCCAGCCGGCCGCCGTCGAAGCTCGCCCGTCCGCCGGCTTCGATGCTGCGGACGGAATCCCCGACATAGCGGCCGGTCCGGCTGTTGCTGGGATCGATGCCGCCCGGGCGGTATGCGGTGCCGAGCCGGACATAGAGAAGGCGATCGTCCGCGAGCTGATAGGAAAGCGAGGCGCTGGGGGTGAAGCCGATCACCGCGTGGTTCACCCTGCGCGCGTCGAGTTCTTCCTGGCGCTCGTCCTCGGTCGTGGCGCGGAACAGGCGCATGCCGATCGCCAGCTTCAAGCGCCCGGTGAGCGGATAGGCGCCGTCGGCGAACAGCGACGTCTCGGTAACGCGGCGATGCAGGACGAAGTAATCGGGTACAGTGCTGGTCGCCGTTTCCACCGTGCCCGTCGCGCGCGTCACCGCCGAGATATAGGAGACGCCCGCCGTCCAGGTGAAGGCGCTGCCGGGCGCCGAGGCCAGCCGTACTTCCTGGTCCAGGACGCGATAGGTGCGGCCGTCGCGATAGCGCAGCGCGCCGGGCACGCCCAGCTGCACGGCCGCGGTGCTGGCATCGAACACGTCATGCTGGTCCTGCCAGGCATGGCTGGTGACCGCGGTGAGCCGCAATGCGCCGATCGGACCGGCGATGATTCCCTGCGCCAGCCCGAAGGCCCCCTGGCGTGGCTCTCGCTGCGAGATATTGCGCGTCAGGTCCTCATAGTCGCGATCGACATATTGGCTGTCGGCCGTCCGGCTGAGCTGATAGGCGCCGATCAGGTCGGCGGTCCATCCGGTCGCCGGCGCGACCCGGAGCGCGGCGCGTCCGCCGGCGATGCGAGTGCGATTCACGTCCGACGGGCCGTTGGCGTCGTCGACCCAGCCGGCGTCGCTGCGCGCATAGCCCACCAGGCGCAGCGCCGCGCGGTCGCTGACGAGCGGCAGGTTGAGCATCGCCTCGGCGCTTGCGCCCACGCCGCCCGATCCTACCTTCTGCGTACCGATGGTTGCCGCAGCCGATGTGGAGCCGATCACCGGCCGGTTGGTCACGATGCGATAGACGCCGCCGAGCGCGCCGGTGCCGTAGAGCGGCCCCTGCGGGCCCTTCAGGACTTCGACCCGAGCGATGTCGGTGAGATAGAGGCCGGGCTCGGCCGCGTCATAGGTGACCCGGCCCTCGTCGATCTGAACGCTCACCGTGGACTGGCTGAAGCCGTTGAAGGGGCTGTCCGCGAGGCCACGGATGAAGGGCCTTTCGCGGCCGAGCCCGCCATTGGCCACGTTCAGCCCCTCGATGGTGCGGGCGACGTCGCTGGCGCGGGTCGCGCGGTCCCGCCGCGTGGGATCGCGTGGTACATAGACTGCTATCGCCCCGGCGATCGAGGACAGCGCCTCGGGCAGCTTTCGCGCGGTGACCACGATCTCCTCATCGAGCGTGGCGGCGCCCATGGGCTCCAACGGGGCCGGCGGCGCGGCGCGGCGCGGGGGGCGGGGGCGGACGGCGATCCGGAAGGCCCTGGGGCCGATCCGCACCGCGTGGACCGGCGTGCCCTGCAATATGCGGTCGAGCGCCTCGCGCGCGGACATGCGCCCGCGCGTCGCGCGCGTGGGTCCGGCGGGCAGGCGGACGTCATAGACGAACGACACGCCGGTCTGGGCCGAAAGCGCCTCGAGGATATCGGCAAGGTTGCCGGCGGGCAGGGAGATTGCGAAACGTTCGTCCCGCGCCTGGGCGGGCGGCGGCACCAGGACGCTAGCTGCCAGTACGATCGACCAGCCGAACCGTCTGACCATCGCTGTCCGCATGCAGCCCCGTCAATTGGGTGAGGGTGGAAACCATTGCCTGTCGGTCGCCGGGCGCGAGCACGCCCGAGAAGGAGCGCTGGGCAGCGGAGCCGGATACCGAAACGGGCTGCCCCGTGTAGCGGGCGATATCGGCGGCGACCAGTGCGAGCGGCGTCTGATCATAGACGAAACGTCCGCTCCGCCACGAAGCGATGCCCGTCATGCGTGCCGGGCGCAGCGTTACCCTGCCGGCCTGGGCGATCGCCTCCTGCCCCGCCGAGACCAGCGTTTCCGAGGTCTGCCCGGGCAATTGGAGCGCGACCTTGCCCTCCTCGACGGAGAGACTCAGCACGCCATCGGCGGAGTTGATCGCGAAGCGGGTGCCCACGTCGCGGATGCGATAGCCGTCCACCTCGACGACGACGCTGCGCGTGGGATCATGGCGGATGTTGAAGAAGGCACTGCCGCTCAACCGCATCGGCCCGCCCGCTTCGGGCTCCGAGAGTCGCGAGCCGGCGCCGAGGGTGGCGGTGACGTCATGGGCGAGCCGCACGGTGCGCGTCGCCTTGGGCGCGCTGGCGAATGCCCGCGCGACCGGCGCCTCTGGCTGCACGTCCTGGATGCCGATGCCGACGGCAAGGGTGACCGCGGCCGCGACGGCGATGCCCGAGCCGATTGCCCAGCGCGGGAAGCGGCGCATGGGCATCTCCGGCGCTCCCATGCCGGCGGAGGGGATCGGAAGCGTCGCATCGATCCGCGCGTCGAGCAGCGCGATCTCGTCATAGGCGAGGCGGTGGCGCGGATCAGCCTCCAGCCAGGTCGTGAAGCCCCGCCACTTCATGTCGTCATGCTGTTGCGCGCAATGCCAGCGCGCTGCCGCCTCGTGGATATCCTCGTTCATCGCCCGATTCCCGGCACCGGTTCGAGCCGATGCCTCCCTGTTGTCGCATAAGACGCCACCATTACGGTGGCACCTCAGTTCTCCAGCGCGCGGCGCAGATGCGCCATCGCGACGGCGATGTGCTTTTCGACGCCGCTGCGGCTGATACCCAGCCGCGCCGCCACTTCGGCATGGGGCAGCCCTTCGAGCTTGTGGAGGCGAAACGCGCGGCCCGCGCCCTCCGGCAGGTTCGCGATCGCCGCGTGCAGCGCCGCGCTGTCCTCCCGGGCGATCAGGGCATCGAGCACCCGGGGCTGCGGATCGACGCGGTCGCCGCCGATCGTCTCGGCCTGGCTATCGCTCCAGTCCTTGTCGCGCGTCTCGCGGCGGCGCGCCTCGCGGATGCGGTCGAGCACGAGATTCTGGGCGGCGCGGTAGAGATAGGCCCGGCCGTTCGCGATCGGGCCGGGCAGGGTGTCGCGCGTGCGCAGCCACAGCTCCTGGAGCAGATCCTCGGCCTCGACCGGATTGCCGGTACGCGCGACGAGGAAGCGCAGCAGTTCGCCGCGCAGTTCCTCGTAAAGCTGCGTGAGCCCGGAAGCAGGAGAATGGATCGGTCGACTCCTTCCGATCGCGGCATTTGCCCGATGTCCTCCTGCCGGGCAAGCGGGGATGGAAGACAAAAAATTTCACGGTCTACTGCGGTGCAGCGTAACCGGCGGCGTCCTTGCTCCAGTAATGGAGAAACGAGCGGAATTCATGCCTGTTCTGCGGCAATCAGGCTCTGATCGCGTCGGTGACGGAGCCGGTGCGAGATGAGGATCGTCGATGTCAGCGCCTTCTACACGCCCCTGGGCGGAGGCGTGCGGTCTTATGTCGATCGGAAGCTCGCAGCCGCGGCGGCGCTGGACCATGAGGTCATCGTGCTGGCCCCCGGCAAGCACGATGCCGTGATCCGGCGCGGCGCCGGCGCGGTATTGGAGACGCTGGCGTCCCCGCCATTTCCGCTCGATCGTCGCTATCGCTATTTCGACAACGAGAAGACCCTGCACCGCGCGCTGGATCGCTGGCGTCCCGATTTCGTCGAGGCCTCGTCGCCATGGAGCAGCGCGTCGATGGTGGCGCGCTGGGACGGCGCGGCGCCGCGCGCGCTGGTCATGCACGCCGATCCGCTGTCCGCCTATGCCTATCGCTGGTTCGGACCGGTCGCGAGCATCGAGACGATCGATCGCGGGTTCGACTTCTTCTGGCGGCACCTCCGCCGGCTGGGCGAGGCCTATGACCTGGTGGTCAGCGCCAGCGGGGAATTCGCGGCGCGGCTGAGCGCGGGCGGGATGCCCGGCGTGGTCACCATCCCGATGGGCGTCGAGCCCGGGATCTTCGCGCCCTGGCATCGGGATGCCCAATATCGTGCCGCGCTGCTCGCCGAATGCGACCTCGATCCTTCCGCGACTCTGTTGCTGGGAGTCGGCCGCCACGCGGCGGAGAAGCGCTGGGGCATGGTGATCGACGCGGCGCTTTCCGCGGGTACGCTGCACCCGATCGCGCTGCTGCTGGTGGGCGAGGGGCGGTTGCGGGGCCGGCTGGTGGCGCGTGCGGGGGGCTCCCCCCATATCCGGATTCCAGGGCCGGTCGCCGATCGGGCGGCGCTCGCGCGCCTGATGGCGAGCGCCGATGCGCTGGTCCATGGTTGCGAGGCAGAGACCTTCTGCATGGCCGCGGCCGAGGCGCGGGCGAGCGGGCTGCCGGTGATCGTGCCCGATCGCGGAGGCGCGGCCGACCATGCCGATCGCGCGCCGAGCCGGCGATACCGCGCGGGGGACGTCCAGTCGCTCCGCGACGCCATTCTCGGCTTCGTCGCGGATCGCTCCGCCATCGTGCCCCGCGCGCTGGACGAGGCGCCGCGAACGATGGACATGCATTTCGCCGAGCTGTTCCAGGCCTATGCCACGCTGCGGTCGAGGGTCAGCCGCGCGGCTTGAGCGGCGCGCTCCTGGTCACCCGGACGAAGCGCTCGCCCAGTCCAGCCCGAAGCGCGCGAGATATTTGCGCAGCCGATCGGCATCGTTCGCCGATGTCCTGCGCGCGCGCGATGCCGCGAAGAGCGTGCGCCCGGCTTCGGAGAGGGACCGGCTCTTCCGGCAGATCCGGACAGCTTCGGCAAGCTGCACCCGATCGAAGAGGTCGATGCCGGCCAGAATGTCGGGCGCGAGAATTTCCGCCAGCAGGTCCGCGCCTTCGTCGCGCTGGCCGGCCCAGAGCCGCTTCAGGCGCTGAATCTCCGCTTCGACGCACTCCATGTCGATCCGGCCCTTGGGACTGAGCGTCGCCATCCGGGTGACGCTGGCCGCGAGGTCGCGGAAATTGCCGGGCCAATGGGCATCCGGGCCGGTCGCGAACGCGACATAGCGCTGTCGCGCCTCCTTGTTGAAGCTGGCGCGGTTGCCCTCGCGCTCGGCGAAGCGATCCAGCTCATAGTCGAGATTGGGCTCGATATCCTCGCGCCGCTCGGCCAGGCCGGGCAATTGGAAGGTCCACAGGTTCAGGCGCGCATAGAGATCGTCGCGAAACCCGCCCGTGGCCACGGCCTCGCCCAGGCTGCGATTGGTGCCGGCGATCAGCTGGAACTCCGATGCCGCTTCCTTGTCCGAGCCGACGGGCAGGAAGCGCTTGTCCTCGATCGCGCGCAGGATCATCGCCTGCTCGTCCAGCCCGAGCTCGCCGATCTCGTCGAGGAACAGCATGCCCTTGTCGGCGGCGCGCAGCAGCCCGGGCCGATCGGCGACCGCCCCGGTGAAGGCGCCCTTGCGGTGGCCGAACAAGGCCGACATCGCCCCGTCGCCCTTCAGTGTCGCGCAATTCACTTCCACGAAGGTGCCGGCGATCTGGTGCTTGAGCCGCTTCAGCTCGTAGATGCGCCGCGCGAGCTGGCTCTTGCCCGCCCCGGTGGGGCCCATCAGCAGGATCGGCGCCTTGGAGCGCAGTGCCACGCGCTCGATCTCGTCGATCATCTGGTTGAAGGCGGCGTTGCGGGTCTCGATGCCGGACTTGAGGAACGACGTGCCTTCCTCGGCGGCGGCGGCGAAGCGCGTGGCGATGCTGTCATAGCGCGACAGGTCGAGGTCGATCACGTTCCACTGCCCCGCCGCGTCTCCCGACGTGCCGCGTCGCGGCTGGGTCTGGATGAGGCGGCCGGGCAGGTAGCGCGCCTCCGTCAGCAGGAAGAGGCAGATCTGCGCGACATGGGTGCCGGTGGTGATGTGGATCAGATAGTCCTCGGCATCGGGATCGAGAGGCTCGGCCCGGGCGAAGTCGAGCAACTTGCCGTACACCTGCTCGAAATCCCACGGATCGCCGAAATCGAGCAGGCGCATCTCGACGCGGGTCTCGGGGGAGACCGACGCGATGTCTTCCGCGACATATTCGGCCAGCCGGCGGTGCAGCGAGCCGTGCAGCAGGATGAAACGATCGACGCGCAGGTCCTCGTGCATGGCGAGCGCGACCGAGGGGCGCCATTTGTTCCAGCGCGACGGGCCGAACTTGCTCGCATCGAGCGTGGAGCCGAGGAATCCGATCACGGTAACGGGTTTCATGATTATCCAATAGGATAAAGTTCGATCCATTGCGATAGGATAATCGTGATGCATGTATCTGCGCCGGAATCTTCGCTTCGGCGATTCCAGAAATAAATATGTTTAATATCAACATATTATGAGTATTCTCTTTGCTCCTCGGCAAAATTGGCACGCCCGCTGCAATATAGTCGGTGCCGGACAGGGAGTTGTCGAACCTCCCAGCCCGGCAGCGGCAACGCGGGGCGGCCGGAATGGGCTGGCCGCCCCCGGGAAATTTCACAGGGCGTAGCTCAGGCTGCGCAGAGCGCCCGCCTTGGGAGCGGGAGGTCGCAGGTTCGAGTCCTGCCGCCCTGACCATGTTGAGGAGTTGGACGATGGCCAACAAGGGACTGTTCGCTTCGGCGATCGCAAGGCTGATGCCCGTGGCGGACACGGTGAACCGCGAGGCCGCGCCGGCCTATGCCTATGGGCCCGAGCACAAGCTCGCCCAGCTCGCCGCGACCGGCACGCTGGCCGACGGCTTCTACGGCGCGGCCGAGACGCAGCTGGCGGACGTGCTGGCGGCGGCCCGGGCCTGCGACCCCTGGTTCGTGGCGCAGGCTGCGGTCTATGCCCGCCGGTCCGGCGCGATGAAGGACATGCCGGCGCTGCTGGCGGCGTATCTGACGGTGGCCGATCCCGATCTCGCGATCCCGGTGTTCGACCGGGTGATCGACAATGGGCGGATGCTGCGCAACTTCGTGCAGATCCTGCGCTCGGGGCAGGTGGGGCGCACGTCGCTCGGCTCGCGGCCGAAGCGGCTGGTCCAGCGCTGGCTGGAGCAGGCGTCGATGCCGCAGCTGATGGCGGCGGCGACGGGCAGGGATCCGAGCCTGGCGGACGTGGTGCGCATGGTGCACCCCAAGCCCGCCGATGCGGCGCGGCGCGCTTTCTATGGCTGGCTGATCGGGCGTCCCCACGACGTTGCCGCGCTGCCCGCCGAGATCGCGGCGTTCGAGGCGTGGAAGGCCGATCGGTCGCTTCCGCTGCCGCCGGTGCCGTTCGAATGGCTGACCGCCTTTCCGCTGACCGCGGAAGACTGGGCGGTGCTGTCGACCCGGATCGGGTGGCAGGCGCTGCGGATGAATCTGAACACGCTGGCGCGCAACGGCGCGTTCGACGTGGCGGGAGTCACCGAGGCAGTTGCCGCAAGGCTGGCGGATGCGGATGCGATCGCGAAGGTCCGGCCGATGCCGTACCAGCTGATGGTGGCGCTGGACCAGGCCCGCAATGCCGTGCCGCTCAAGGTCCAGGCGGCGCTGGAGGACGCGCTCGAGCAGTCGCTCGGCCGCGTGCCGAAGGTGCCGGGCCGGGTGGTCGTCTGCCCCGATGTGTCGGGGTCGATGTCCTCGCCGGCTACGGGCTATCGCAAGGGCGCCGCGTCGGCGGTGCGCTGCATCGATGTCGCGGCGCTGGTCGCGGCGGCGATGCTGCGGACCAATCGCGACACCCGGGTGGTGCCGTTCGAGGAGCGTGTCGTGCAGGTGCAGCTCGATCCGCGTGCCCGTGTCGCCGTGAATGCCGCCAAGCTGGCAGCGATCGGGGGCGGCGGGACCAATGTCTCGGCACCGCTCGCGGCACTCAACGCGATGCGGGAGCATGTCGACCTGGTGGTGATCGTCTCGGACAACCAGTCCTGGGTCGATTCCGGCCGGGGCGGGGCGACCGCGACGCTGCGCGCGTGGAACGAGCTGAAGCGCCGCAACCCGGCCGCCAAGCTCGTCTGCATCGACATCCAGCCCTATGGCTCCAGCCAGGCGCCGCAGGGGCGGGCGGACATTCTCAATGTCGGGGGCTTCTCCGACGCGGTGTTCGATACCATCGCGCGCTTCGTCTCGGGCGACACGCGCGACTGGGTGGGCATCGTCAAGCAGACGGAGGTTTGAGAGAACAGGGTCGTGGCGAATGCTGGTGGGACTACATGTCACCAGAGCAAGGCCCGACGAGTAAAGCGCTTCAGTGCCCATGAGGGACTGAAGAGATGCGGGTTCGAATCCCGCCGCCGACACGTAGCTTAAGGGCCGCGTCTCACCGCCTCTCGTCGCCACGACCCGAAACATCACGGCGAATGCCGGGCAAGGACTACACAGGGTGTCGCGGGTTCGAATCCCGCTTGTCCTTCGGGGCAGTAGCTCAGCGGTTAGAGCACCGGCCCTTCGGGGCAGTCTTTCCCAAATCTCGTCGCCGTGACCGATTTTCGCTGGCGAATGCCGGTGGGACTACATGGTCAGAGCGCCCGCAGCGATGCGGGAGGTCGGCGGTCCGACTCCGCCTCCGGGCAACCGGATAGCTCAGGGAAATGTCTCGCCACTGTTCGTCGCCGGCACCATGATCGCATTTGCAGGAGGTCGCCATGACCGAGACTTTGTACGATTTCCAGCACGTCGAGGGCGGCGTGCCGATCAAGATGTGGACCCGCGGCGTGCCCGTGGAGGACGGCGCGCGCGCGCAGCTGGCGCGGGCGGCGCAGATGCCGTTCGTGTTCAAGCATGTGGCGGTGATGCCCGACGTCCATGTCGGCATCGGCGCGACTGTGGGTTCGGTGATCCCGACCAAGGGCGCGGTGATCCCCGCCGCGGTGGGCGTCGACATCGGCTGCGGCATGATGGCGGCACGCACCTCGCTGGTGGCGAGCGATCTGCCCGACAATCTGGAGGGCATACGCAGCGCGATCGAGCAGGCGGTGCCGCATGGCCGTTCGGTCGGCCGCGGCAAGCGCGACCAGGGCAGCTGGGGCGATCCGCCCGCGGCGATCGTCGAGGCCTGGGCCACGCTGGCGCAGCGCTTCGAGCGGATCACCGAGAAGTATCCGCGGCTCAAGAACACCAATCACCTGGTGCATCTGGGGACGCTGGGCACGGGCAACCACTTCATCGAGCTGTGCCTGGACCAGGAGCAGCGCGTATGGGTGATGCTCCATTCGGGATCGCGCGGCGTGGGCAACGCGATCGGCACGTTCTTCATCGAACTGGCCAAGCAGGACATGCGCAAGTGGCACATCAACCTGCCCGATCAGGACCTGGCCTATTTCCCGGAAGGGACCGATCATTTCGACGATTATGTCGAGGCGGTCGGCTGGGCGCAGGACTTCGCGGCGCTGAACCGGCGGATGATGATGGCGAACGTCGTCCGCGCGTTGCGCGGGCAGATCGCCAAGCCGTTCGATGCGGAGATGGAGGCAGTCAATTGCCACCACAATTACGTCCAGCGCGAGAATCACTTCGGTGAGAATGTGCTGGTCACCCGCAAGGGCGCGGTCCGCGCGGCCAAGGGCGTGCTGGGGATCATCCCCGGCTCGATGGGCGCCAAGTCGTTCATCGTGCGCGGCCTGGGCAATGCGGAATCGTTCGACAGCTGCAGCCACGGCGCGGGCCGCATCATGTCCCGTACCGCGGCCAAGAAGCTGGTGACGCTCGACGAGCATATCCGCGACACCGCGGGCGTTGAGTGCCGCAAGGACGAAGGCGTGATCGATGAAACGCCGAAGGCGTACAAGCCGATCGAGGCCGTGATGGCGGCGCAGGCCGACCTGGTCGAGATCGTCCATACGCTCAAGCAGGTGGTGTGCGTGAAGGGGTGAAACGGGATCAAGCGGCATGCCGGGGGCATGCCGTCCCGTTTCACCGGCTGCGCAAGCAGCCGCGGGCAAAGCTCTCGTCGCCCGCGTTGATCGCGCACCACCATCCCTTTTCGTGGAGCTGTGCTCATGACCCTGGCGCCATGCCCTTGTTGTCGCTCACCTGCCCTGACCGATCCTGGTGGCTTCGAGATCTGCCAGATTTGTGGCTGGGAGGACGACGGCCAGGGAGATGCCGATGCCGATGTCATGCGTGGCGGCCCGAACGGCAATCTGAGCCTCGCCGAGGCTCGGCGTCGCTTCGCCAAACATGCGGCATTGGAGGCGCAGTTACGCGCCAGTCCCCGCTGGACGCGGGAAGGAAACAAATAGCTGGACCGAACAATGTCTGTGACCAACCATTCCCATGCAGCCATCCCTCCCGCCGTTCGGCGCGAGATCGAGACCCGGCTCGACGCGATCGAGGCGAACAACGGCGTGCGCCTGCTGCTCGCGATCGAATCGGGTTCGCGCGCCTGGGGCTTTCCCTCGCCCGACAGCGATTACGATGTGCGCTTCCTCTATGTGCGCCCGCGCGACTGGTATCTGTCGCTGGCGCCCGGGCGCGACGTGATCGAGACGGTGATCGAGGACGAGATCGACCTGAACGGCTGGGACGTGCGCAAGGCGCTCGGCCTGCTGCTCAAGTCGAACGCCGTGGTGAGCGAGTGGATGCTCTCGCCGATCCGCTACCGGACCGACGATCCCTTCATCGCCCGGCTGGCCGAGCTGGCCGACGATCTGCTCGATCCGCGGGCGATCGCCTATCATTATGCGCGCTCGGGCAAGCTGGCGGCGGACCGCTGGCTGGACGGGGAGGGGGACGTGCCGGTGAAGAGGTATTTCTACGCCCTGCGTCCCGCGCTGGCGATCCGCGCGATCCGGCTGAACCCGGATGCGCGGCCGCCGATGAACCTGCAGGCGCTGGTCGCCGCCGGCGATCTGCCGGCCATACTGGTCGAGCAGATCGAGGCGCTGGTCACCGCCAAGGCGCGCACCAACGAGCGTGCCAACGGCACCCGCCTGCCCGAGATCGACGCGCTGATCCGCGACGAGCTCGATCGGGCGGGCGAACTGCCGGCGCGCAAGCTGCGCGACCGCTTCGTCGATCGCGCCAATCAACTCTTTCTCGAACTGGTGAATACATGATCATCATCGACGGATCGGAAGGCGAAGGCGGCGGCCAGATCGTGCGCAATTCCTGCGCGCTGTCGCTCGTCACCGGACGGCCCTTCCGCATCATCAATGCGCGCGGCAAGCGCGAGAAGCCCGGGTTGATGCGCCAGCACGTCACTGCGATCGAGGCGGCGTGCGCGATCGGTGGCGCGACGTGCGAGGGCGTGGCGGTCGGTGCCTCCGACTTCAGCTTCACGCCGGGCCGCGTCACGCCGGGCGAATATCATTTCGCGGTGGGTACCGCGGGCAGCACGGGGCTGGTCCTGCAGACGGTGCTGGTGCCGCTGCTCCTCGCCGGCGGCCCCTCGCGGCTCGTCCTCGAGGGGGGCACCCACAATATGCTGGCGCCGCCGTTCGACTTCGTGGCGCAGGCGTTCGCGCCCGTGGTGCGGCGGATGGGCGCGGGGATCGAGATGCGGCTGGTGCGCCACGGTTTCTATCCGCGCGGCGGCGGCCGGATCGAGGTCGATCTCATGCCGGGCGCGCTGGTTCCGATCCATTGCCTCGATCGCGGGACGCTGCTGTCGGTGTCCGGTACGGCATTGTTCGCGGCGTTGCCGCACGGCATCGCGGAGCGCGAGCTCGCCACGGCGCGCAAGCTGCTGCCGGACTGGCCCGAACAGTCCTTCGCGGTTCACGAGCTTCCGGAGACGCAGGGCCCGGGCAATGCGCTGCTGCTCGAGGCGGTCTTCGAGCATGCGACGGAGATCGTCACCGGCTTCGGCCGGCTGGGCGTATCGGCGGAGGCGCTTGCCAAGACCGCGGCGCATCGCATGGCCGGGTTCCTGGAATCGCGGGCGTTCGCCGGGCCGTATCTGGCCGATCAGCTATTGCTGCCTTTCGCGATTGCGGGGGGAGGAAGCTTCACGACGGTCAAGCCGAGCCAGCACGCGCGGACCGCGGCCGATGTGATCGCGCGCTTCACCGGGCAGCGCTGGGCGTTCGAGCAGCAGCCGGACGGCTGCCATCTGGTACGGCGCGTGTCGGATGATGCGGTTCGCGACATGTGATCGGGAGCGCCTGGGAGGGGCCGGGCGGTTGGGCCGGGCGAGCGGCACCGGTCGGGCGCGCGTGCCTGATGCTGCCAGCCTGAGCGGGCTGGCAGTATCGCATGCCGGCCGCCGCCTTCGACATCGGTCTGGAGAATGACCGCCGCTCGCGATGGACGCCAAGTCACTGAAGAAATGGTGGACGCACCGGGCTCGAACCTCGGAGCCGCTGATCAAGAGTAATCGAGCCGGGGCGTTCAGCCGGTTTCATCGCATTTCAAAGCAGCGGGTCTTCTTCAATTGAATGCCTGAGCGGCGTCCGGAATGACCGATATTGGAAACGTTACCGCCGATCCGCCTTTGGCGGAGGTCCCGGTATCGGCAGTCGTTCGCCGCAGGGCGTTTCCGGTCGATCATCCCAGCTGAAACTTTGGCGGCGGCAAGGTCAGTTTCGCGTCGGCCAGAACCTCGCCGCGGAAGAACCGCACTAGCAGGGCCTGCACATCGGGATGGGCCTCGAAGACATTGTGGCCGGCATTCTCAACGATCACGCGGGACTTGCGCCGGAATTGGGCCGCCACTTCCTCCTGTTCGGCCAGCGGTGTGCGGCCGTCCAGCGATCCGGCCAGCAGCAAGGCAGGGTGATCGATGCGGATCGGCGCCCGGAAGGCCTCGCCGAGGTCAACCGCCGGGACGGCGCCCAGCAGGTGCGGCATCGGGAAGTTCAGCGCGTCCCCCAATATGGCCGTTCGGGCCTCGCGCTGCACCATGGCCAGCCGGGCAGGGGAAATCCCCGACGCCAGGTCCATCGCCTCCGGCATGCCGCTGATGCCCAGAAGGCCCGTGAACTCGGTCAGGAACGGCGCGAGCACATCCGTTCTGCCCGCGTCGAGCGCCTGATATATTCCCGGGATCATCACCAGCGTGCGCGGATTGGCGATCAGTCCTCCCGACATGAGCTGGATGCCGAAGCCGCCCAGCTGCAGTTCGACCGGCGTATTTCCCAGCTTGGCGGTCATCCGGGCGGGTGTCGTCTCGAGCCTGGCATGCACCCGGCGCATCAGGGCCGGCAGGTTGGGTATCTTCGCGCGGACCGCCGGGTCGCTGGCCATCAGGGCGTCGACCTGATCGAGAAAGGCGTCGATCCGGGCTGGCCGCTTTACCGTCTGATCCTGCCCCTCAAGGCTGGCCAGGGCGACGCGGTTCACGCGTTCGCCATGCCGCTTGAGCACGCTGAGCGCCAGGTGCGAGCCATAGCTGATTCCCCAGAGGTCGACCTTCTCCGCGCCCAGATGCTTCCGCAGGTCGTCGATATCGTCCGCATTCTGTTCGGTATTGTAGCCGCGGATTGCGATCCCGGCTTTCGTCCAGTCAGCCCAGGCCCGCTGGAGGTCGTTGCGGAAATAGGCAGTGAGCCCTTCCCGTGTGAACACGGGAAGGGGGGCCACGGGATCAGGCCTGGCAGGGATGGCGGCGGACATGCCCGTGCCGCGCTGGTCGAAGGCGATCACATCAGCGACTTCGCGCAGGGCCAGGAAGATCGGAAAGCGCGGCCCCGCCGCCGCTGCGGACCCTGCTCCGCCGGGGCCACCCGCCAAGTAGACGATCGGCGGGCCGGGTCTGGCTGCCGTTGAAGGAAAGCGGACATAGCCCAGCCGGATTTTTCGCGAACCCGGATCGCGGCGGTCTTCCGGAACCTCGAAGAAGCCGCGCTCCGCGTCGGTCTCCGCGCCGCGCCAACCCTTGAAGCGGAAGGGGCCGTCCTGTGACGGCGTCGCCACCTGCGCCGAGGCCCGGGCGATCGCCAGGGCGGGATAGGCAAGAACGGCTGCGGCGAGCAGGGCACGGCGATTGAGCGATGTGTTGGTCATGACACCGGCTGAGCCGTTCGAGGCACGCCCGGCTACGCCGGCTCGGCCAACGGCACCCGCGGATCGGCGAATGGCGGTGCATCTCGGCGAACTGCAGCCTAGAGGAAGCGCATGTGGCGAATCCTGATCCTCCTCTTCCTCCTGACGGGATTCACCTCCCTGGCCCATGCTCAGGATGCCGCATGGCAAGCCTGTCATGATGTGGTCGGTCAGGCCGATCCGGTGCTCAGCGACTGTCACCCGATTGCCGATCGCATCGATCCGCAAGGGCGGGAAATCTGGATCCGGTCCATCGTCCGGGCCCCGGCGGACGCCCAGCCGCGCGTCCTCTACGTGGCGGGTGCTGCTTCATCGGAAGCGTGGCTGAACGGTCGGCGCCTTGGCGCGAACGGCCGCCCCGGCGCCACGGCACGGGAAGAGACGCCGGGGCGCTACCAGGCGATCTTCCCCATTCGCGAGACCGTTTGGCGGCCCGGTGAAAACGTGCTGGTGCTGCGCCTGTCGTCCTTCCACGGCGGCCTGCGTTTCGCGCGGCCGATGAGTGCCGTTGCCGTCTTGCCCTATCCCTATCCGCCGCGCATCGCGCCCCTGGCTGTCACCTTCCTTGCTGCCGGCACATTGCTGGCCGCGGCATTCGGCTTCGGGGTCATTCACGCCATGCGCCGTACCGGGACCAGCCTGATCCTGGCTGCCATGGCAGCCGTCGCGACGCTGCAGGCCATTGTGGAGAGCCTGCGGACGCTGTTCGACTATCCCTATCCTCTGCACGCCTGGCGGATGAGCGCCATCTGGGCTCTGGCTGCGGTCTTCGCGATCCTGCTGGTGCGCTACGTCTCCACCAGGTTCCTGCCCGGAACGCGCGGCATCATGACCGGCCTCACCCTTGGCCTGGTCGGTGCCACCATCCTGCTGCCGGGCTTCGACGTGAAGACGATATGGGCACTCATCCTGGGGGTCGCACTTGCCGCCCTGCCGGCTGCTGCAGGGGTGCGGCGGCGGCTTCCCGGCGCGCGGCCGACCCTTGCCTATCTCATATTGTTCCTTGCGCTGGCTCTTGGCCTTCCCGAATGGTTCACCGATCTTTCCTACTTCCTGCTCGCTGCCGGACTCGTCCTGCCGTTGCTGATGGCCGAGGTCGTGCGCCTGAGCCGTGACGATCGCAGCCGCGAAGCCGCCCTGACGCGTGCGGCCAGCCAACCAGACCGCCTGACGGTGGCCTCGGCGCGCGGTGTCGAATTGGTGCCGATCGCGGAGATCCTCGCCGTGCTGGGGGCCGACGACTATGTCGAACTGCGACTGGTTGGCGGCCGCAGCCTGCTGCACGCGGCGCGCCTCGACGGGCTTGCGAGCCAATTGCCGGCAAGCTTCCTGCGCATCCATCGGTCGGTGATCGCAAACCTGTCCCAGGTGCAACGGCTGGAACGCGACGGCGACCGCTGGCGGTTGCACTTGAACGAAGGAGCGCCGCTACCGGTCAGCCGCTCCCGCCTGCCTGCCCTGCGCGAGGCTTTGGAGGCGCCTCCCGCCGCGGCGGCGGCCTGAGCTCGGAGTGAGCTGCTTCGGTCTCCGTGGTACCAGCCATGCCGGTCGTTCACCGTAGCCGGGGGACATTCACCGCTCGCACGGGGCACTCACCGATCCGCTGTTGGGCAACCGCCCGGCCTGCGCTTGAGCAGGCGTAACTTGTCGGAGAGTCCAATGCGCCCAATGTGTCTCGTCGCCATCGTCGCCCTGTCCTGCGCTCCGGTGCGTACGGCATGGGCTGCGCCTGGACAGGACGGCAATCGCCCATCTGCCGCTGGTCGCCAGGGTCGGCCAATGCTCGATCTTGACGCGGCATTCGCATCGATCGCGCCGACGATGCCCGGCTGCGCAGCAGGCGTGGCGATCGACGGCGCGGCGCCTGTGATTCGCGGCTATGGCCTGGCCGATCTCGAGCACCCGGTGCCGATCGCAGCGGACACGGTCTTTGAGACCGGCTCGCTCGCCAAGCAGTTCACCGCCGCCGCCATGCTGCTGCTGGTTCAGGACGGCAAACTCACGCTCGACGATGATATCAGGCGCTATTTGCCGGAGATGCCGGACTATGGCGTGCCGATCACGATCCGCCACCTGCTTACCCATAGCAGCGGGCTGCGCGAGCAATGGAGCCTGCTGGCGCTGACCGGCAACGGCCCGGGCACCCAGGTCCATGATTTGAGCACGATCCTGGATCTGGCCTCGCGGCAGAAGGGCCTGAACTTCGCGCCCGGCGCCGAATATCTCTACACCAATACAAATTACGCCCTCGCAGCGATCATCGTCGAACGCGCGAGCGGCATGAGCCTGCAACGCTTCACCGAGGAGCGCCTGTTCCGGCCGCTGGGCATGCGCCACAGCCGATGGCGGGAGGACTTCCGCACGGTCGTGCCGGGGCGCGCCATGGCCTATGCTTCGGGTAGCGAGGGGTTCATCGCCAACATGCCCTTCACCAACGTCTATGGAAATGGCGGGCTCCTCACCACCATCGCGGACCTGCTGCGCTGGAACGCGTTCCTCGACCGCCCTTCCGATCTGCCCGGCGGCGAGGCGCTGGTGGCGGCCCTGCAGACACCGGGCAAATTGCGGAACGGCACGCCGCTCGAATATGGCCTGGGCCTTGAGATTACCCGTGCGCACGGATTGCGCCTGATCGCCCACAGCGGCTCGACCGCCGGCTACAAGGCCTGGCTGGGCCGTTATCCCGAGAAGCATGTCTCGGTCGCGCTGCTGTGCAACAATGGCGATGTCGATTCCGTGGCGCTTGGCGAGGGCATTGCCGAGCAGGCACTTCGCGCTGCCGGTTATGTCGAGAGAAGGCCCGTGGTTTCGGCCTCGCTGCCAACGACTTCGCCGATCGGCCCCGCCGGCCTGGACCCTGCTCGATACCAGGGGCTGTTCCGCGATCCCGTGACTGGCGAGCTCGCGGCGACAACAGTCGTCGATGGGGAGCTCGCGCTCCAGCGAGGATCGACACAGCGGCTGAGCCCCATGGGCAAGGAGCGTTTCCGGCGGGCGGACGGAGGCGTGGCGCAGTTTGTCCGGGAGAATGGGAAACCTGTCGAACTAGTCTTGGGCAACGACAGGCGCGGCCAGCGCTTCGTGGCGGTTGCACCTGCCATAGCCGGCCCCGCCGCTCTCGATGCCTATGTCGGAACCTATTACAGTGCCGAGCTGGACAGGCGCATTTCGGTGGTTCGGAACGGCAACCGCCTGGTCATGCGCCAGCCCTTCGCAGTGGAATGGCCACTGACGCCGCGCTTCGCCGATGGTTTCACGACGCGCCTGCGTGGCACGAGCAGCTTCGTCTTCGCGCGCGCGCCCGACGGCAAAATCGACGGATTCTCGGCATGGGTGAACGGGGCTCGCAATATATGGTTCGTGCGGCAGCCTTGACGGGCCCGCGGGCGGAACCGCCTTGCACTGCTTCGGTCAGGGTAGCCGGGAATGGGGCGTCAGCCGACATCCCCGGGCTGCGAACAGGAACGGCGCCTATTCCGTGCCAGCCGCCCGGAACCTTGCCGCCTCTTCTTTCATCCTGAATATGAAGAACGTTGCGGACACGATAGAAGACTTGGCTCCGCAGGAAATTCAAGCATCTCTCTAGGGTCAGGGCCCATTGATGCGAGAGGCGCGATCTGATTCAGGCTTCGCGAGGAGACCGGATGTGAGCCACCTGTATTGGCTGACGGACGAGCAGATGGCGCGGCTCGAACCATATTTTCCAAGGAGTCATGGCAAGCCGCGAGTGGACGATCGGCGGGTGTTGAGCGGGATCATCTTCGTCAATCGCAACGGACTGGGCTGGCGGGATGCGCCAAAGGACTATGGGCCGCCCGAAGGACTGGTGCCGGGTTGCCACGCGCTATGATCGGTGCCCAACCGCCTTCTTCGCCGCCATCGCGCTCGCAGCCACCGTCATCTTCTGGCTGTGATCCACGAGTCCTGATCCTGGCGCCACGCCGTTGAGGAAAGCGCGCTTTACTGGGAGACTGGCGCTGCGGTTCACCAGCCCGCACCGTGCGCCGCCTCAAACCTGCGATCCGCAGCCGTCCAGTTCAGCGCGCGCATATACGCCTCGACATAATCGGCGGCCTTTGCGCCATAGTCGATCGCATAAGCATGCTCGTACATGTCGAGGGCGAGCAGCGGCGTGCCGCCGGCCAGCGTCATCATGTGATCCGCCGCCCATTGGTTGGTCAGGCGGCCATCATGCGGGCTCCAGACCAGCAGCACCCAGCCGGAGCCGCCGCCCAGCGCCTTGCCCATTGCAGCGAACTCGACCGACCATCTCGCATGGCTACCGAAATCGCGCTCGATCGCTCCGGCCAGCGCCGCGCCGGGCCTGGTGGGTGTGCCCAGGCTGGCGAAGTAGATCTCGTGCAGGATCATCGAGTTCCACGCGATCAGTTCCTCGCGCTTGAGCCCGTTCAGCATGAAGCCGGGAGCCGATGCCGGATCGAGCTTGGCGAACTCGGCCCTGATCGCTCCCAGCCGCTTCACGGCGCCGGCATAGTTGTTGTCATGATGGCTGGTCAGCAGCCGGGCGGACAGGCCGGGGATCGCATCGGCGGCGAACGGCAGCGGCTTCGGCGCGAAGGCCGGCGCCGCCTGCGCCAGTGCGGAGCCTGGCAGGCTGGCCGCAATGCCCGCGCCGATGCTGCCCGTCACCAGGGTACGTCGATTGAGTTCCGTCATGTCCAGCTCCTCAGCCTAGAAATCCAGCGAAGTGCAGCGCCACGCCCAGGCATGCTGTGGTGGCCAGCGTGACGATCACGCCGGTGCGCAGCACGAAGATTGCGAGGATCGCACCCGCCGAAAGCCCCAGCGCCCAGGGATCGAGGCTGGCCGGCACCGGGGCAGCGAAGCGGATCGGTCCGAGATCGACCGGCAGGGCCTGGCGGAACAGCGTGTGGATCGCGAACCAGATGGCGAGGTTGAGCACCACGCCGACCACCGCCGCGGTGATCGCCGAGAGCGCGCCTGAGATTGCCGCATTTCCGCGCAGACGCTCGATGTACGGCGCACCGAGGAAGATCCACAGGAAGCAGGGCACGAACGTCACCCAGGTTGCCAGCAGACCGCCGAGGGTTCCCGCCAACAACGGCGCGAGCATACCCGGCTCGCGATAGGCGCCGAGAAAGCCGACGAACTGCAGCACCATGATCAGCGGCCCCGGCGTGGTCTCGGCCATGCCGAGCCCGTCGAGCATCTCGCCGGGCGTGAGCCAGCGATATTCCTCGACTGCCTGCTGCGCGACATAGGCGAGCACCGCATAGGCACCGCCGAACGTCGCCACCGCCATCTTCGAGAAGAAGATCGCGATGCTGGAGAAGACGTTGGTCGGCCCGAGCAGCAGCACCAGCGCGGCAACCGGCACCAGCCATAGTGCCAGGCAGGTCAGTACCGCGCGCGAGGTTTGCCGCCAGGAGGCATGGGCGTGGGCGGGCAGTTCCTCGCCGAGCAGCGTGTCGGCATCGGCGACCACGGCACCGCCCTTCCGCCCGCCATGCCCGCCGCCCTTGAACGCGCTCGATCCGCTGCGCCCGGACCACCAGCCGATCAGTCCGGCGGCGAGGATGATCAGCGGGAAGGGCACGCCCAGGAAGAAGATCAGCACGAAGGCGGCAGCCGCGAGCAGGCGCGAGGCGGTGCTGCGCAGCGCCCGGCCACCGATCCGCGCCACCGCCTGGAGCACCACCGCCAGCACCGCGGCCTTCAAGCCGAAGAACAGCGCCGAGACGAAGCCGAGCTTGCCGTACAGGACATAGACCCAGCTCAGCGCCATGATCGAAAGCATGCCGGGCAGCACGAACAGCGTGCCGGCGATCACGCCGCCTTTCGTCTTGTGGAGCAGCCAGCCGATATAGGTGGCGAGCTGCTGCGCCTCGGGGCCGGGCAGCAGCATGCAATAGTTGAGGGCGTGCAGGAAGCGATGCTCGCCGATCCAGCGTTTCTCCTCGACCAGGATGCGGTGCATCACCGCGATCTGCCCGGCGGGTCCGCCAAAAGAGAGCGCGGCGATCCGCAGCCATACCCAGAAGGCTTCGCCAAGCGACACGGGAGCGGGGCGGGCGGGGGCCGCGGCCCCCGCGAGGACCGCGGCGCTCACGCCTGCACCTGTCGCGGCTTGTGCGAGGTCCAGTCGTGCGTTTCGGATCGCGCGTCGCGGCACCAGCGGTAGAGCGCGTCGTAGATCGCCATGCCAGCCTCTAACTGCTCCAGATCGTCGGCATGGACGCGGGAGAGCCCCAGCGAGATGGCCAGCAGCCCTGCCGCTTCCGGTACGATCTCCGGATGCGCCGTGTCGGCGCCGCGCACGATCATCGCCAGATAGTCGAGCGCGGGCATGCCGCCCAGGCCGAAGGCCTCGACCATGAGGTCGAAGGTGCAATGGTCGCCGCGATGGCTCCAGAATACCTCGTCATGCGCCACGTCGAAGGGGGCGGCATCGAACCGGCGGGCAGCCTCCAGCACATCGGCCGGCGGTACGAACAGGAAGCGGGCGCGCGGATCGACGAAGCGGCGGATCAGCCATGGGCAGGCGATGCGGTCGACCTTGGGCCGGGCACGGGTCACCCAGACCGTGCGTCCCTCGGCATCGCGCCTGGGCAGGCGAGCCGTTGAGAGGAGAGGCTGGCCGGCATCCGCCCAGGCGGCGAACCCGCCTTCGAGCACTTCGGCCTCCACCGACTCGCTGCGCAGCCATGCGGCGAGGCCGGGAGCCGCACCCGCGCCGTCCTGGTCGATGACCACGACCGGCCGGCCGGCGAAGTCGGCAGACCATCGCGCGAAGTCGTCGGCTGGCAGAGGCAGCGAGGCCGGCACCAGGCCGGCTCCGCGATCTTCTCGAATGTCGATGAGCGCCGGAGCGGCAGCAGTGCCGATCAGGCGGGACAATTTGTCAGCGGATATGCTGTTGAGTGCAGGCATGATGCGTCCTTCATCGAAAAACAGGACGCGATGCTTTGGCTGACGCCTCATGGGGAGATCGCATTCCCCATGACCTGAAAATGAGCGCAGTGGCCGGCTGCTGTCAAGCTGTCGGTCGTTTTGCCTTTGCTGTCACCGGTTCGGGTGGAGAGGCGGCCTAACGCCTGAACCATTGATTGCAGACAGCTCTAACGGCGTGAGCGCAGTCGAGAGTTCCGGGCGATCTCGCGGCGTCTTTGAAGCCGGGGCCGGTGAGGTCTGCTGGCCTGGAGGTAATCAACCCGCACGAACCGTGGCGTCTAGCTCTAGATGGCCCTGCCGTGGTTGTTGAGGTTGCATATAGGTTTCTGGATCGATGCCCTGTTCCTTGAGGAATGGCGCATCGCGTAGCTTGTCGCGCAGCCCGAGCAGTCGCTTCTCCGCGCGCTTCACGAAAGTTGAATAAGTCATTGCACGGATCGTCACTTGGCCATTGTTCTTGGTCTCGTCACCAGTCTCCGTGGGGTCGATGCGGGAGCCGAGCACATAGCAGGTGACGATAGTGGCATCGGTCACGAGCCCCTTATTCATCAGCTCCCGCACGTATTGCCATGGCTGCTGCTTCTCCTTCGAGCCGATCAGCACACCCGGCTTCTTGATCTCGGCAATGACGAGGCGCGACACGCCGTCGACTTCGTGGCCAAGGTCATGCGAATCTCGACTATAAAAGCCGACACTGCCGTCGGGCAGCATGACAAAGTCTGGGCGCAAGCGGCTTCCCTGATCGGTTCGCCCAAAGACCTTGTGGATCACCTCGGTCATGCCGCGATTGCTCGTAAACTCAAGGCTTTCGAACTCGGGGCCGAAAACCCACAGGCTGCGATCGAACAACGGCTGGAGGTCGCCCACTTCCTCCATCGTCTCGTCGCGCAGCTTTTGATCTAGTTCTTCAATCAGCTTTAGCCGCTGTGCGATCTCGTCGAGTGCAAGCTTAGCCGTCCGGACGGTCCAATCGACCAGCAGCGCGTTCAATTCATCGAGATCGCCCGGCGGCATATCGTGTAGCTTGGCGATCAACTCGTATTTGCTCGTGGTGAGTTCCAGATTGGCGAGCACGCCTGCGACCTGTTGTACGGTGTCGAGATTCATCGAAGGGCAAGCATCCACCACCTGATCGACAAACTCGTTCCAGCGATCGCGGCTAACCGGCGTGAGCTGCGCGACGGTCCGACCAAGATTCTCCCGGACAGTTTCCTTGGTCTCACGTCGCCTATCGGCGCTGAATGCGCCAAGATATTCGCGGATCTTCGCATGCACCGCTGTGCGCGTCGCTGGCCAGGCATCGCGATTCGGCCAGAAACCCGACCAGTCGGGCAGCACATCATCGGCGAGGAAATCGGCGCGCACGATGAAGATGAATCGCTTGGCCTCGCTACTGCGTCCATCGACCAGCCGCTCTTGGTCAAACCCAACCCATCCGGGCGAGCCAATGATACGGTTGTTAACCCGCCAGGCGATGCCATGCTGCCGTGTGGTCTTGTCGGCTTTCTGTGTGTCGATGACGATGAGATGCGCTACCCCGTAGCCGGGTACCTCGACATCAACCTCGCGGCGCTGCGCTTCGGGAATATCCTCGAAAGTTACCTTGGTGCCATTCACTGTCACGGTGAAATTGGGGTCGGCCAGGAAGCGGGTGCCGACCACCTCGCGGGCCTCCTCGGCCGTCATCATGATCGGCAGAGGATTGATGGCGTTGATTTCGGTTCCGTGACCTTCGATGTCCGATTCGACCGTTATTCGTTCGATAGTGAATGGCTGGGTTACGCCACGACGAACTTCGAAGGTCGCTGACATTCCATCGCGCCAGGTCCGCACACGGTAGGCTTCGCCGAAGCGAAATGCTGCATGTCGGCCCTTGCCATTGCGGCCATAGGCGGCGCGTGGGCGCAAGTCAGATAGTTCCGAAGGCGGCGCGGATTCAGTTCCTTCGTCATGTAGGCGATTGTAGTCGAGTGTCTTCCAGCGGGTCTGGAACTGGGGCTCAGTCATGCCCTTGCCATTGTCTTCGATCGCGAACGCCGCGCTGCTCCCGCGTTCCGGCCAAACAATATCCACCTTGGTTGCCCAAGCGTCCCAAGCATTGGCAACAAGTTCCACGATCGCAACTGCGGGATCTACGATAATCGACCCTGCGTGCCGCTCCATGAACCGGTTATCGAATAGCAGTCCTGCGTCTTCAGCCATCAGATCCCCCTCGCTAACGTCGTAACGAGGCGGGTTGGCGTAGTCCATCGAAGTCGGAACCATCTTCACGAGGTCGGGGCACTCAGAGCGTTGGAAGCTTGTTCGGATATGATCGCGCGGTAACGCTCGTGCCCGAGTGGCGGAACTTGGCGGGCTTCCAGCTGGTCGCACGAGTCGTGTGGCGTGGCCTCGGCGGCTTCGCGATCAATCGCTTTGGAAGCGGTGGCAAACACAGCTCCTCCAGCAAAAAATCTGGGGGAATGTGGGGAGCCACAGAAGAGCAAATCATGTTGCCCAGGATGTTGCCCGAGCGCCCGCGCTGGCGAGCTTCGCCGCGCTTGAGGTATGCTAAGACTTTGAAAATATGGTGGACGCACTAGGGCTCGAACCTAGGACCCGCTGATTAAGAGTCAGCTGCTCTACCAACTGAGCTATGCGTCCATTCCGGGTTGTTTCAGCGCCCTTGGTGGGTGCGCCTCCGCAGTGGAGGAGCGCCTTTAGCGGCGCGCTTCGCGGCTTGTAAACCCCCAATCACAAAAAAATCACCAGCGCTGCACGCGGCGGCTCTGCCGGTCGATCGAGAGCAGGATTCCGAAGCAGATCATGAAAGTCATCACGGCCGTGCCGCCGAAGCTGATCAGCGGCAGCGGCACGCCCACCACCGGCGCCAGGCCCATCACCATCGCCATGTTGATCGCACAGTAGAAGAAGATCGTGGCGGAGAGGCCCGCCGCCGTCAGCCGCGCGAAGCGGCTCTGCGCACGCATGCTCACGCCGATCCCCCAGCGGATCAGGATGCCGAAGCCGACGATCAGGAAGAAGCCGCCCATCAGGCCCCATTCCTCCATCATCGTCGCCAGCGCGAAATCGGTATGGCCCTCGGGCAGATAGTCGAGATGGCTCTGGGTGCCCTGCAGGAAGCCCTTGCCGAACACGCCGCCCGATCCGATCGCCACCTTGGACTGGCTGATGTGATAGCCGGTGCCCAGCGGATCGCTCTCGGGATCGAGGAAGATCAGCACGCGGTTGCGCTGATAGTCGTGCAGGACGAAGTTCACCGCCAGCGGCGCCGCCACCGCCAACGCCAGCGCGCCGCCGATGAACAGGCGCAGCGGGATGCCGGCCAGGAACATCACCGTCACGCCGCCCGCCGTGATCATCAGCGCGGTGCCGAGATCGGGCTGGAGCATGACCAAGCCGGCCGGAATGCCGATCAGCACGCCGGCGGGCCAGATCGCCCCGAACTTCCGGATCTCGCCCGCGGGCAATATCTCGTAGAAACGCGCCATCGCCATCACGATCACCGGCTTCATCAGCTCGGAAGGCTGCAGCCGGATAAAGCCCAGGTCGAGCCATCGCTGGCTGCCGCCCGCCACCGCGCCCAGCAACTCCACGCCGACCAGCATCACCACGATGACGATGTACATGGGGAAAGCGCCCAGCGCCCAGAAGCTCTCCGGCACACGCGACAGGCCGATGGCCATGGCGAGGAAGACGAAGAAGCGCAGTCCCTGGTTGAACGCCCAGGGCGTCATGCTGCCGCTCGCGGCCGAATAGAGCACGACCAGCCCGAACATGCCGATCGCCACCACCAGCCCGATGATCCGCCAGGGCAATTGCGCCAGCGGCCCGGGAACGATGCCGGAGGGGCCGAGGCCCGAGGATTGGAGCGTGGCCATCAGTCTGCCTCCACGCTGCCGCGTTCGGCCGCGCTGCTGTCGATCGTGTTGCTGGTCGTGGCGTTGGCGGCTTCGGAAGCGACGGTGCTCGCCGCCTCGGCCGCATCCTCGGGCGCTTCCGGCGGCGGCGCGCTCTGCGCTGCCTTGAAGGCCCGGGCCTGCTCGGCCATCCGGGCGCGATAGTCGCCGCCCCAGGTCGGCTCCTCGCGGTGCAGCGATTCCATCGCGAGCTTCCGGTCGAACAGGAAGGTCATGATGTCGCGGCCGATCATCGGCGTGTCGAGATTGCGGACAGTGTGGCCGTTATGCTCGAGCACGATGCCGGCGGCATATTTCGGATTGTCCGCCGGGGCGAAGCAGACGAGCAGCGCGTGGTCGCGCAGCTTGAACGGCAGCGAGGCGTTCTTGAGCACCCCGGATGCGCGCTCCGCCATGGTGATGCGGCGGACCTGGGCGGTGCCGGTCTTGCCTGCCAGGGTGACGCCGGGAACCTGGATCCGCGCGGCGCCGCCGGTGCCGCCTGAATTGATCACGCCGAACATCGCGTCGCGGATGATCGCCAGCTGCTCGGGTGTGGAGGCGAGGGGCGGGGCATCCTGGTGCGGAGCGTCCGCGAGCAGCCGCGGAATGAGCTGGCGCCCGGAAGCCAGCCGGCTCGCCATCACCGCCAGCTGCAGCGGATTGGCGAGCACATAGCCCTGGCCGATCGAGGCGTTGAGCGAATCCGCGACGGTCCATTGCTGCTTGTAGCGCTTCAGCTTCCAGGCGCTGTCGGGCACGGTGCCGAAGCGCTGGGTGGTGAAGGGCAGGTCGAACTTCTGCCCAAGGCCGAGCGCGCGCGCCATCGGAGCCACCGCGTCATAGCCGACGCGGCGCACCATCTCGTAGAAATAGATGTCGCAGCTCTGCATGATCGCATGCTTGAGGTCGAGCGCGCCATGCCCCCCGCGCTTGTGGCAGTGGAACACGCCGTTGCCCACGCGCAGCGCGCCCGAGCAGACCACCCGGGCATTGGGATCGACGCCTGCATGCAACAGCGCCAGCCCGTTCATCGGCTTCACCGTGGAGCCCGGCGGATAGAGGCCCTGCAGCACCTTGTTCATCAAGGGCACATGGTCGTCCTCGCTCAGCATCTTCCATTCGTTGCGGCTGATGCCGTCGGAGAAGCTGTTGGGATCATAGGCGGGCATCGAGACCATGGCGAGGATGTCGCCATTGCTCACGTCGATCACCACGGCCGAGCCCGAATTGGTGCCCAGCCGGCGCGCGACATATTCCTGGAGCAGCGCGTCGATGGTGAGCTTCACCGTCTCGCCCGGCTGGTCGGGCCGGGTGGCGAGCTCCTTGACCAGCCGGCCATGCGCCGTGACCTCGACGCGCTTGGCGCCCGGCGTGCCGCGCAGGCGATCCTCCAGCGTCTTCTCCAGCCCGTCCTTGCCCAGCTTGAAGCCTGGAGCGACGAGCAGCGGGTCCTTTTCCTTCTGGTACTGCTCAGCCGAAGCGGTGCCGACATAGCCGACGAGATGCGCGACACCGGCTGCGAGCGGATAGTTGCGCGAAAAGCCGCGGGTCGGCTGCACGCCGGGCATCTCCGGCACGCGCACGCTCACCGCGGCGAAACGCTCCCAGTCGAGATTGTCCGAGACCTGCACCGGCTGGAAACCCGCCGCCCGCTTCAGGTCGGTGCGGATGCGCGACATCTCCTCCTCGGAGAGGCTCAGGATCTGCTGGAGCATGCCCAGCGTCTTTTCCTTGTCCTCCATCCGGTCGGGGATCATGTCGACGCGGAACGCGGTGCGGTTGTTGGCGATCGGGATGCCGCTGCGGTCGACGATCCAGCCCCGCCGCGGCGGAGTGAGCGTGAGGCGCACCCGGTTGCTCTCGGCGGTCAGCCGGTAGCGCTCGTTCTCGAACACGGCGAGCCAGGTCATCCGCCCGGCCAGCACCAGCGCAGCCGCGCCCTGGATCCCGCCGAGCACCAGCGCGCGGCGGGAGAAACTGTAAGCCTGCGCTGCTTCGGTGATCCGGGCCATTATTGTCGCTTCTTATCCCGATCGAGCCATGCGCAGAACCGGGCAACCACGGGAAACAGCGCCGCGGAGACGAGAATCTGGATGAGCAGCGCCGTGTCGACATGCGCCGTGAAGGGGACCGCCACCAGCCGCCCGCCGATCAGCACGAAGGCGATCGCGCCGCTGGCGATCAGCCAGTCCTGCCAGAAGTCGCGCCATACCAGCCGCGTATCGAGCACGTCCACCATCAGCACCGCCGCCGACCAGAGCAGCATCGCGCTGCCCAGGGGCTGGCCGCTCAGCATGTCGTCGAAGAAACCCAGCGGCACGGGCATCCACACCTTCATGGCATCGGCCCGCATCAGCCGCCAGGCGAGCAGCAGCAGCAGCCCGAAGGGCGGCAGGAACGGCACGGTGGCCACCACCGGCAACAGGGTCGTCATCGATCCCAGCATCACCGAGAGCGGCGCCAGCCAGATGCTGCGCGGCATCTTCTCGCTGCGACCGAGGGGGATATAGTCGGTCACCGCTATTTCTTCTCGGCCTTGGGCTTTGCGCTGGCCGAGGGGCGGGGGGACGGCGTCGGCGTGGGATCGGGCAGGAACGTCGCCTGGACGAGCGCGAAATCGAGCGCGTCGGGATTGGCCGAGGGCTGGGCCACGGCAATGTCGCGCGAGGTGCGGATCACCCGCGCGACGGGAATGTTCGGCGAGAAGATGCCGCCCGTGCCCGAGGTGACGAACGTGTCGCCCGGCTGGAAGATCATCGTCGCCACGCTCGCCGAGCGCACGTCGAGCAGCCCGTCGCCGCGCCCGGTGGCGATCGCGGGCAGGCCGTCGCGCGTGCGGCGCACCGGGACGATGCTTTCCGGATCGACGATCAGGAGCACGCGCGCCGTATTGGGGCTGGTCTCCACCACCTGGCCGATCAGCCCGTCGGGTTGGCGCACGGGCTGCCCCGCCTTCACGCCCTGCCAGCCGCCCGCGTTGAGCGTGGCATAGCGCCGGGTACTGCCCATCGAGCTCGCCACCAGCCGCGCCACCACCACGGCATCGGTGGAGACGTCGTGCAGCTTGAGCATCTCGCGCAGGTGCCGGTTCTCCTGGTTGAGCGTGCGCGCGCGCTCGACCAGCAAATCGTTATCGGCGATCTGCTTCTTGAGCCGCGCATTCTCGCCGCGCACGTTCACATAGCTGGAGACGCCCTCGGGCACGCCCGCGACGCTGGTGCGCACCCAGGTGAAGGCGGAGGCGACAGGCGTGGTGATCTCGGAGAAGAAGCCACGGACCGCGCCAAAGGCCGGCGGATTGAATATCGAAAGCAGCAAGAGGCCCGCCGCGATCAGCATTCCGCCGACCAGCCCAACATAGCCGAGGAAGAGCCCGTATTGCGCCCGCCGCGAAAACCCCGGGCGCCGGTTGCGTGGCGGCGCCATACCCCTTTGCTCCGATTAGACCGAGATGAGGACGCCGCGGAACACCGGATCTTCCAGCGCACGCCCGGTGCCGAGCGCCACGCAGGTCAGCGGATCCTCGGCGATCGTGACCGGCAGGCCGGTCTCGTCGCGCAGCACTTCGTCGATCCCCTGGAGCAGCGCGCCGCCGCCGGTGAGCACGATGCCCTGGTCGACGATGTCCGCCGCCAGCTCCGGCGCGGTGTTCTCCAGCGCGATGCGCACGCCCTCGACGATCGTGCCGACCGGCTCCGACAGCGCCTCGGCGATTTGGCCCTGGTTGATCTGGATTTCCTTGGGAACGCCGTTGACCAGGTCGCGGCCCTTGATGTGGATCGTCTGGCCGATGCCGTCCGCCGGCGGCTTGGCGACGCCGACTTCCTGCTTGATGCGCTCGGCGGTGGCTTCGCCGATCAGCAGGTTATGGTTGCGACGCACATAGCTGACGATGGATTCGTCCATCTTGTCGCCGCCGACGCGAACCGAGGTGGAATAAGCGAGGCCGCGCAGCGAGAGCACCGCGACTTCGGTGGTGCCGCCACCGATATCGACCACCATCGAGCCGATCGGCTCGGTCACCGGCATGTCGGCGCCGATCGCGGCCGCCATCGGCTCCTCGATCAGCCACACCTGCGATGCACCCGCGTTCGACGCGGCGTCGCGGATCGCGCGGCGCTCGACCGAAGTGGAACCCGAGGGGACGCAGATCACGATCTGCGGCCAGCGCATGAAGCGCCGCTGGCCGTGCACCTTGCGGATGAAGTGCTTGATCATCTCCTCGGCGATGTCGATGTCGGCGATCACGCCGTCGCGCAGCGGGCGGATCGCCTCGATGCTGCCCGGGGTCTTGCCCATCATCAGCTTGGCGTCGTCGCCGACCGCCTTGACGCGCTTGACGCCGTTGAGCGTCTCGACCGCCACCACCGACGGTTCGTTGAGGACAACGCCGCGGCCGCGGAGGTACACCACCGTGTTCGCGGTGCCGAGGTCGATCGCCATGTCGTGGGACATGAAATTGAACAAGCGGGGAAATGCCATCTATGTTTCCGTCCTGCCGGGCGGGCGCCCGCCGCCGGCTAATCGCACAAAATATCTAGTCCGGGACCTTTCCGGGACGGACTGGAGAATCCGGCCTGGTTGCCATGCGGTTGGGGTCGCGGGATGCCGCCGCTTGGGCTAGAGCAACGACCATGTCAATACGCCGTCTGCCCGAACACCTTGTCAACCGAATTGCAGCGGGAGAAGTGGTCGAACGCCCCGCCAGCGCGCTGAAAGAACTGGTCGAAAACGCAATCGACGCCGGAGCCACCCGGATCGCCGTCAAACTGGCGGGCGGCGGCACCGACCTGATCGAGGTCACTGACGATGGTTGTGGCATGTCTCCGCCCGAAATGGCGCTCGCGCTGGAGCGCCACGCCACGTCCAAGCTCCCCGACGACGAGATCGACCAGGTCACGACTCTGGGCTTTCGCGGCGAGGCCTTGCCCTCGATCGCCAGCGTGGCACGGATGACGCTGGAGAGCCGGGTGCGCGGCGCCGAGGGCTGGAGCCGGGTGGTCGACAATGGCGCGCTCGTCTCCGAGGGCCCGGCCGCACTCCCCCCGGGCACGCGCGTGCGAGTCGAGGCGCTGTTCGGCCGCGTGCCGGCGCGCCGCAAGTTCCTGCGCTCGCCGCGTGCCGAATATGCCGCCAGCCTCGACGTGATGAAGCGCCTCGCCATGGCGCGGCCCGATATCGCCTTCTCGGTCGAGCATGACGGCCGCCGGGCGCTGCAGGTGCAGGGCGGGGAGACCGGGCCGGAGCGCGTGGCCGGGCTCACCGATCGCGCGCTGGCCGAGAACAGCGTCGCGGTGGATTTCGAGCGCGAGGGGATCATGCTGGGCGGCGTCGCCGGCCTGCCGACCTTCAATCGCGGCGTGGCCGATCACCAATATCTGTTCGTCAACGGTCGCCCGGTGAAGGACCGCCTCCTCATCGGCGCGCTCCGCGGCGCCTATGCCGAGATGCTGGCGCGCGACCGCCATCCGGTGGTCGCCCTGTTCCTCGACGTGCCGCCCGACCAGGTCGATGTGAACGTCCATCCGGCCAAGACCGAGGTTCGCTTCCGCGATCCCGCGCTGGTGCGCGGGATGATCGTCTCGGGCCTGCGTCGCGCGCTCGACGAGGCGGGGCATCGCAGCGCCCAGCGCCCGAGCGAGGCGGCCCTGGGGATGTGGACGAGCGAGGCGAGCGTGCCGGTGGCACCTGCGCCGCAGCTATGGGATGCCGGGCCCGGCTTCGCGCCGGCGCCGCGGCACAACCCGGCACCGGCCTATAGTTACGCGAGCGTCCAGGATCGCCGCTCGAGCTTCTCGGCCCCACCGCCGCTGGCGCGCGCCGAGCCGGCGGTCGAGCCTGTGCCGCAGAGCGTCCAGCACCCGCTCGGCGTGGCGCGTGGCCAGGTCGCCAGGACCTATATCGTCGCCGAGGCCGAGGATGGCCTGGTCCTGGTCGACCAGCATGCCGCGCACGAGCGGCTCGTGCTCGAGCGGATGCGCCGCGCCATGTCCGAGGGCGGCGTGGCGTCGCAGGGGCTGCTCGTCCCCGAAGTCGTGGAGCTGGACGAGCCCGGCTGCGACCGGCTGGAGGCCCGCGCCGCCGAGCTTTCCGAATTCGGCCTGGATCTCGAGCGTTTCGGGCCCCGCGCCATGCTGGTCCGCGCGGTGCCGGCCGCGCTCGGCAAGGGCGACGTGCACGCGCTCGTCACCGATCTCGCCGACGAGCTCGCCAGCTTCGACGAGGCGCTCAGCCTCAAGGAAAAGCTCGACCATGTCGCCGCGACCATGGCCTGCCATGGTTCGGTGCGAGCAGGGCGCGTGCTGTCGGTGGCCGAGATGAACGCGCTGCTCCGCGAGATGGAAGTCACGCCGCACTCCGGCCAGTGCAACCATGGCCGCCCGACCTGGGTGAAGCTGGCGCATGGCGATATCGAGAAGCTGTTCGGGCGGAAGTGAGATGACGCTCAGCACATTCGCCGCGATGATCCTGTCCCTTTGGTCGATCCATGACCCGGCGGCGGATGCTCGAACCGGCGTGAAATGCCTGAAGGGGCTTGCTCCCGCGCTGATCGCCGGCGCATTTTCGGGCTCGACCGATTGCCGGCGAGACCAGATCTCCGTCCGTAAGGTTGGGGATATCCGGGCCGGCGGGCGCAGCTTCGCCATTTACGAGTATCGTTACAAGCTGCGGCCCGTTTGCGCGGAGTGCGCCAGCCATGGAGGCCAGCGAATAATCGTCATGACGCATGGCCGTTACATCGGGCAATATGGCGGTCTTGATTACCGGGCGCGCGCGACGATCCGCGGCGGCAAGCTGATATTGTCGCCTGCCCCGGGCGGCAGCGTTGCGCCAGCGGTCGTCCGCTTCTCGGCCGGCGGCCCGTCGAAGCGGATTTTCCTCGAAGAGCCGATCATTTTCTTCAGATAGGCTTGTCGTCCGGGGACTGCGCTCGGTCAGGGATCCTGCGCCGGTGCCATCTTCCACAATGCGAGAATGTGGAAGCCGCCCGCGACGACGCCTCCGGCTGCCAGGCAGGAAATGGTAGCGAGCCAGCCCTGCCACGAGGCGGCAATATAGCCAAAGCCTGCCCAGCGCCCGAACCACGGCGCATGCATCGGCCTATCGCCGCACCTTTCCGAAATGCCAGGCGCAATAGCTTCCCAGCACCAGCCATCCCGCGATCACCGGCCATATGCCATAGGTCCGCAGCGAATAGCTGAGCAGTGCCGAGATCCCGATTAGCAGGTTCGCCGAACCCCAGTAGAAGTTCATCAGCGGCGTCGAGAGCCCCACGCCGCGCGGGCGGGAAAAAGGCGTGGGGAAGGGCTCGCCGCGCAGACCGGCGGCGAGGTGAGGGATCGCGTTGCAGAGCAGCGCCCCCGCGAGGAACAGCACCAGATAAGCCATTAGGGCATGATCCTCACCGATAAGAGAGCGCCTGGCAATGCGCCTCAGCGCTTCGTCGTGGCCGGCATCCGAAAAACCTGGCCGCCGCGTGCCCGGGCCCATTCCGGCACCACCGGCGAGCCGTCGGCGGTGCCGCTGAAATCGACTACGCAGATGCTGCCGAAGCGGCGATGCGCGCCGCAGCCGACGCCGGCGAAGCGGAAGTCCGACTGGAACAGCAGCGCGCGATGCCCCCGGCCGCGCACGCCGTCATCGATGATCAGGCTGCGGACGACCGCGCCGGCATCGCCGCTGCCATACCAGATGCCTTCGCCGACATAGATGTCGCCGCCATGCCGCCGCACGCGCTCGCCGGGGCTCAGCCCATCGCGCGAGACATGGCCGTTGCCGCCGGTGGCACCTTGTTCGTCGGCATGATCCTGCGCCGCCAGTGCCAGCAGCTCGGCCCGGCCGAGCGGCGGCAGCGGTTCCTGGCGTTCGAGGAAGTCGATCGCCTCGTCGACCGCGTCGACCCCTTCGTTGGTGATCACGCCGTTCTGGTCGCCCGGCAGGAACAGTACGCGGCCGTCGAAAAAGTCGCGATACTCCCGCAGCGTGTCGGCATATTCGCGGGGATTCGCGCGCGCGCGATTGATCTCGGCGAGTACGTCACGCTCGAGGCGCGAGGCATTGGTGGCGCGCTCGCCGGCCGAGGCGGCGGCGCCGCCGGCCAGCAGCAGGGCGCCCGCGCCGAGCGCGGCGATCCAACGGCTCTTGGCAATCACGATCGGGCTCCCCCCGGAGCCGGCCGGGCCCCGCGCCCGTCCGTTGCATCACGGATAGTGGCATCCGCTTAACCGCCTGAGAAGGCAAGCGGATATTCGGGAGTTAACCTTAGGGGCGGCCGTCGGGCCGGCGGCCGAGATCGGCGACGCACATCACGCGATACGCCTTGTGCGGCCCGCAGGCGATGCCGGCATGGCGCATCTCGGCCGCGAACAGCGTCCGTCGGTGCCCACGACCGGGCACGCCGTCGTCGACGATCAACTGGCGGACCACCTCGACGGCGCTGGGCGGACCATAGGTGATCACTTCGGCGACATAGTCGCCGCCGCCCCGGCGCTGCACGCGGACGCGCGGATTGCCGCCATCGGCCGAGATATGCCCGGTGCGCCCGCTGGGACCCTGCTCGCGGACATGGTCGCGCGCGGCGCGGGCGAGCAGGGCGGACGGTTCGATCGGCTCCAGGGGAGCCTGACGCTCGAGGAAATGGATCGCTTCGTCCACTGCCCGTGTGCCCTCGTTGGTGCGCAGCCCGTCCGGATTGCCGGGATAGCGGACGATCCTGCCCTTGAAGCGCTGGCGATACACGCGGAGACGTTCGGCATAGGCGCGTGGCCGAGTGCGGGCGAAATTGATCTCGGTGCGTATCGCGGCCTCCAAGTCGGCCTGGGGCGGCGCGGCGATCGCGAGGGCAAGGGGGAGGAAAGGCGGCATCCCGCTCCCTATAGACGGTATCGGGGTGAATGCCTCCCGAACAAAAGATTAACGCAGGCTGCAACCTTGCCCGGCCCGGCTCGTTCTATGCGGTGAACAACAGGCAAGGTTCGGATCAAGATGAACAAGGTTCTTCCCGTGGTACTGGCCTTGATTCCGTTGGCGGCGGTGATTGGCGCCTGCGTTTCTTGTCCGTGAGGCCGTGAATTCATTCACGATTTCTGGTTTATGCTAAGGGTTTACTTGAGAGTTATCCGGAATTCCGAAGTTTTCAATGGATCGCATAAGAAAAGGGCCGCCCCGGCATTCCGGAGCGGCCCTTTCATTTTCCCGTGACGGGGGCGATCAGCCCTCGGCGGTCTCGCCTTCGTCGGCGGCCGGAGCTTCCTCGCGGACCTCGGCAGTTGCGCCCGGCTCGGCGTTCGGATCATAATCTTCGACGAAGCCGGTGGTGTCGCGGCCTTCCTCGAACATCTGGGCCATCACGTCGACGCCCTGGGCCTGCATGTCGGCCTCTTCCGGCGAGCGGGCGACGTTGACCTTGACGGTCACCGACACCTCGGGGTGCAGCGCGACGCGCACTTCGTACACGCCGATCGCCTTGATCGGCTTGTCGAGCACGACCTGCGCCTTGGTGATCTTGTGGCCGTCGGCGACGAGCGCCTCGACCAGGTCGCGCACCGCGACCGAGCCGTAGAGCTGCCCGGTATTCGACGCCTGGCGGATCAGGGTGACGGACACGTCGTTGAACGTGCCGGCTTCCTTCTCGGCGTCCGTGCGGCGCGTGGCGTTCTCGGCCTCGATGCGGGCGCGGTTGGCCTCGAAGACCTTGCGGTTCGCGGCGTTCGAGCGGAGCGCCTTCTTGTTCGGGAGCAGGTAGTTGCGGGCGAACCCGTCCTTGACCTTCACCACGTCGCCGATAGCGCCGAGCTTCTCGACGCGCTCAAGCAGAATGACTTCCATGGGTTGAGCCTCCCTTACTTAACGATGTAGGGCAGCAGGCCCAGGTGACGGGCGCGCTTGATGGCCTGGGCCAGCTCGCGCTGCTTCTTGGCGCTCACCGAAGTGATGCGCGACGGGACGATCTTGCCGCGCTCAGAGACGAAGCCCTGGAGCAGACGGACGTCCTTGTAATCGATCCGGGGAGCGTCCTTCGCGGAGAAGGGGCAGCTCTTGCGGCGGCGGAAAAACGGGCGTGCCATGGTCTATATCTCCCTTATTCGCCGCCGAAACCGGTGTTGCCGCCGGCTTCGTCACGATCACGACGGCCACGGCCGCGCTCACGATCGCCCTTGCGCATCATCACCGAGGGACCCTGCTCCAGCTCGTCGACCTTGACGGTCATGTAGCGGATCACGTCTTCGTTGATCTGCGTCTGGCGCTCCAGCTCGGCGACCACGCCGGCCGGCGCGTCGATCTCGAGCATCACGTAATGCGCCTTGCGGTTCTTGGCGATGCGATAGGCGAGCGAACGAAGACCCCAGGTCTCGGTCTTGACGACCTTGCCTTCATTGTCCTCGACGATCTTGGTGGCGGCTTCCGCCAGAGCGTCCACTTGCGCCTGGGCCAGATCCTGGCGCGCAAGGAACACGTGCTCGTAAAGAGCCATGTATTCTCTTCCATGTTGGCCGATCGCTGACACCACCCCGTGCGGCGCCCCTCCGGCTGTCGTCTCATATTCAATGGTTCGCGCGAGTGGGAATCGCGTCCCCACCTGAACGAAGGGGCGCCCTTAGCGGAGGCGGGCAGGAGAGGCAAGCTCTAAACCCCTCCGGCGCCGGGGGAGGAAAGAGACGGTCTAGCGCCTGGCACCCTCGGGCGCGAGCCGGTCGATCAGCCAGTGTGCGATCAGCGTCTCGGGGAATAGCCAGCGGCCGCCGGGTGGGGTGATATTGGGTGGCGTGTCGGCGGGGCGATAGATGAACAGGTGCCCGGCGCCGGGTACCTGGACCACCAGCGCTTCGGGATTCTCGGCCAGCACCGCCATCGCCGCGGCGGCATTGGCGTCGGGCGACTGGTCGCGACCGGCCAGCACGGCGAGAACCGGGATGCGCAGGCGTGCCAGTGCCGGTCCGGGTGCAGCTTCGTACATCGACAGGATCTGCGCGGTGTCGAGGGTCCTGGTCGCGCCTTCCGCGGCATTCGGGGTAAAGCCCGCCTGCACGAATGCCGCGACCAAATCGCGCCGCCCTTGCGCGACTGCGTCGCTCGGTGCCGCCCGACGGCGGGCTTCCATCCAGGCACGGGTCGCTCCGGTGACTCGATTGGTGGCGTCGATGGAGTGGCCGCTCTCGACAAGCTGGTCGCGCATGCTGTTGAGGAACATGCTCCCGCTTTCCCCGATCGGCCCAGCAAGGAAGACGATAGCCGCCAGGCCGCCATCACGGTCGGCGACGATCGGTGCGGCCACGGCGGCCAGGCTATGGCCCAGGAGCGCGATCCGCTTGCCGTCGATGTCGCCGCGCAGGCGGAGCCATTTGATCGTGGCGGCAAGATCGGCTTCCATCTCCTGCATCGTGTCGGTGAAGGTGCCGGTCGACTGGCCGGTGCCGCGCTTGTCGAAGTCGATCGTCGCGATCCCCGCAGCGTTCAGCCGCTGCTGCAGCGAGAGATAGGCGCCGCGTTTCTGCACACCCGAGCCGCTCCGGAGGATGACGACGGGAAAGGGGCCCCTCCGCGCCGGCAGGCGCAGCGTCCCCGCCAGTGTCACTCCCGGTTCGGAAGGAATGCGCACTTCGGTGCTGGTCACCGATGTCCTGGCCGCTTTGGGAATGGCGTGGCTCGCGGTGCCGGGCGCGAGGAGCAGCGCGGCAAATGCGGTCAGGACCATGGGGGTAGCCATGTTATCGGTTCTCCCTCAGGTGCAGCCGGGCGTCATTCCGGAAATCTGACCGCGTCTGAGCGAGACTGCAAGCTCCGTACCCCGGTGCCCCGTTTAGTACCGTTCGCCATTCCCCCGCGGCCGCGGCATCGGCCGGGTGTCGCTCGCCACGATCGGTGCCGGGCTGCGCGAGAGCCAGCCGCCGTCATCGTCGAGTCGGGGCTTGGGGAAGTCCGCCGGCGGATGGATCGGGCCGCAGGATTCGTCGTCCCACTGGATGCAGCGGATCCGGTCGTTATAGACTACGCCCCGGACGTTGCCGGTGCTGCCGTCCGGCCGGGCATAGCTGCTGTCGAGATACCATTCGCGGTTCTTCCGGGGCTTGCCCGAGCGCACCGGCTCTGAGACCCGGCCCATGTCGATCCCGCGAAAATGGCGCGAGAAGCTGTCGAGCTCGATCGCGGCGCGGAAGCGGCTTTCCGGCGATCCCGGCCCGTCGAGCCGCTGGGTCAGCCAGTTGATCCGGCGGTCGCGCCGCGCCTCTTCCTCGCCCAGCTTGGTGATCCAGCCGGTGTCGCGCACGAACATGCCGACGGTGGAGAAGGTCACTTCGGACTGTTTCGGAATACCGCGCACCGAGACGATCTGGCCCTGGAAGCCCTTGGCGCCGCAGGTCGTCGCCTGCCACATCGTGCCGTCCGCCTCGTAGAGTTCGCAGCCCGCCGCGGTGCGCCGGCCGATCAGCGTGCCTTCGCGCAGCCCGTTCGGCCCCTCGAACCCGCCGACCGAATAATAGAAGCCGGTGACGTGCTCGCCGTCGAAGCTGAGCACCACCTTCACGCCGCCCCCGACGACCTGCTGATAGCAGCGCTGGTCGGGATAGGGGCAGGGGGCCTGCTCGCGGCGGCGCAGGTCGGCGGTGACCGAGGTCTTGCCGGTATAGTTGCCGAAATAGGCGACCTGGCCTTCGAAATCGGGGGCGAGACCGCCATCGTCGCGGTCCGCCGCAATCGTGGCGAATGGCATCAACACGGCCGCGGCAAGGGCCGTGAGGGCTGCTGCCCTGAACATCCTGCATTCCTCCCTGTCGACGCGCGTTAACCATAACACTAACGGAGCCGAAACGAGGAGTCGGATTCTTCGCGCGAATGTAAAACGGCAGGGCATGGCCCTGCCGTTTCGTGCACTCGTCCCGGGTTCTGCTTCAGCGGATCGCGCCGGCGAACACCGCCGCGATGATACCCGAGGTGATGCCGACCAGCACCGCGTCATTGCCCGACTGGACATAGCGATAGCCGCGCGGCGGAGCCTTCAGGCCGCGATAGTGGCGATAGTCGATCTGGCGATAGTTGCGGGCATAGCGGCTGTCGAAGCGCTCGCCCTTGCGCCAGTTGCGATAGCCCGGCTTCGTAACGACGACCTTCTTCTTGACGACCACCTGCTGCTGCGCCGGCGGGCGGCCATGCTGCGGGGCGGCGGCGAGCACCGGGGTCGCGACCAGCGAAGCGGCGACGGCGGCGAGAACGAACTTCTTCATGACTGCACTCCTCTTGTCGGTGGCGCCGGATTGCTCTGGCGTCGAAGGCAATCTGGGCAGGCCGTGTCGCAGGTGTTTCCCGTTCGATGCGCGAAATGGTCGCAATGTTTCGCAAGCGCGGCGGGTTCGTTCAGCTTCCGCGCGGCGCCCCCGGGGTTGCGTCGGGCAGGGCGCGGTTCTAACGCGCGGCCCCATTGCAGCGCCGCCGACAGGAGAGATACATGCGCGCCTTCATCTTCCCCGGCCAGGGCAGCCAGGCCGTCGGCATGGGCAAGGCCCTTGCCGAAGCGAGCGCCACCGCCCGCGAAGTCTTCCAGGAAGTCGACGAGGCGCTGGGCCAGAAGCTGTTCCAGCTGATGGCCGAGGGCCCGGAGGATCAGCTGACCCTGACCGCCAATGCCCAGCCGGCGATCATGGCCAATGCCATCGCGGTGCTGCGCGTGCTCGAGAAGGAAGGCGGCATCCGCCTTGCCGACAAGGCCGATTTCGTCGCGGGCCATTCGCTGGGCGAATATACCGCGCTCTGCGCCGCCGATGCCCTGGATCTCGCGACCACCGCGAAGCTGCTCCGCATCCGCGGCGATGCGATGCAGGCGGCGGTGCCCGTCGGCGTCGGCGCAATGGCCGCGATCCTCGGTGCCGACCGCGAAAAGGCCCAGACGATCGCGGACGCCGCGGCCGAGGGGCAGGTCTGCACCGTCGCCAACGACAATGACCCGTCGCAGGTGGTGATCTCGGGGCACCGCGAGGCGATCGAGCGCGCGCTCCCGATCGCCAAGGAGATGGGCGCCAAGCGCGCGTTGCTCCTGCCGGTCTCGGCGCCGTTCCACTGCCCGCTGATGCAGCCTGCCGCCGATGCGATGGCCGAGGCGCTGGCGGCGGTCTCGATCCGGGCGCCGCTGGTGCCGGTCTATGCCAATGTCACCGCGGCCCCGGTCGCCGATCCCGACACGATCCGCGCGCTGCTCGTCGAGCAGGTGACCGGCATGGTCCGCTGGCGCGAATCGGTGCTGGCGATGTTTGCGGCGGGTGTGACCGACTATGTCGAGTTCGGCGGCAAGGTGCTGGGCGGCATGGTCAAGCGCATCGCCCCCGACGCCGCACCGGTGAGCGTGGTGACGATGGACGACATCGAGGCGCTGGCGAAGACGTTGTAAGGAGGTTTTGTTCGCGCAAAGACGCGACGACGCGACGAGGGGGTTGCTTGAAGGATATCGAGCGGATCGCAACGGACGTGCTGGACATCTCGGTGCGATTGCATGGGGATCTGGGGCCGGGTTTGCTCGAATCGGTTTATGAAGCAATTTTGGGGGCCAAGCTGACGGCGCTCGGCTACAACGTCGCGCGACAAAGGGCGATCGACATCGAGTTCGAGGGATTGCGGTTCGATGCCGCGTTTCGCATTGACCTGCTCGTCGATGACTTGTTGCTGATAGAAATCAAATCCGTGGAGCGTCTCAATCCAGCGCACGCGAAGCAGTTGCTCACCTATCTTCGTTTGACGAAGCAGCCCCTTGGGCTGCTTATCAATTTTGGCGGCGCGACGCTGATGGAAGGGGTCCGTCGGCTCGCCAACAACTACAACCCCGTTGCGTCGTCGCGTCGTTGCGCGAACCAAAATCAAGGAATCCAATGATGTTCGACCTCACAGGCATGACCGCACTCGTCACCGGCGCTTCCGGCGGCATCGGCTCCGCGATCGCCAGGGCGCTGGCCGCACAAGGCGCCCGGCTCGCCGTGTCGGGCAGCAATGCCGAGAAGCTCGAAGCCTTCCGCGCCAGCCTGGGCGGCGACCATGTCGCGCTCGCCTGCAATCTCTCCGACAGGGCCCAGGTCGATGCCCTGGTGCCCCAGGCGGTCGAGGCGCTCGGCCAGCTCGACATCCTCGTCAACAATGCCGGCGTCACGCGTGACAATCTGGCGATGCGGATGAAGGACGAGGAGTGGGAACAGGTCATCACCGTGAACCTCGAGGCCGCCTTTCGCCTGATCCGTGCCGCCGCCAAGCCGATGATGAAGGCGCGATTCGGCCGCGTCGTCTCGATCACCTCCGTCGTGGGCGCGACCGGGAACCCCGGCCAGGCCAATTATGCCGCGTCCAAGGCCGGCCTGGTCGGCATGTCCAAGGCGCTGGCCCAGGAGCTGGCCAGCCGCAACATCACGGTGAACTGCGTCGCCCCGGGCTTCATCCGCTCGGCGATGACCGACGTGCTGCCCGAAGCGCAGAAGGAAGCGCTGCTCGGCCGCATTCCCGCGGGCAAGCTGGGCGAAGGCGAGGACATCGGCGCCGCCGTCGTCTATCTTGCCAGCAAGGAAGCGAGCTACGTCACCGGCCAGACCTTGCATGTGAACGGCGGGATGGCGATGCTGTGAGCCTGGCGGGGGCCTGGAGTGTGATGTCTATGCGTCTTTTCGGAATCGCGGCCCTCATGGCCGCAGCCCTTGCGGCCCCGGCCCAGGCCGCCGATCTCGCGACGATCGATTGCGTGATCGGCAAGCTCAAGCCGGCCCTGACCGAGCAGATCGGCAAGGACGTCACGCGCAACATGGGGGAGGGCGCCGCGGTGCGCCCCACCTATGATCCGGCGGTCGGCAGCGGCATCTCGATTGCCGCGAAGGAATGCGCCGACGCGCACAAATGGTCCGAGGCGGCGCTGGAGGCCGCGCGGGTCTACACGCTCGCCAAGCTCGGCCAGCCGATTGCCGAAAAGGCCGTTGTCGACCAGGGATTCGATCCCAACGAGCTCGAGACCCGGTTCGACGCGCTGCCCGAGGATGCGCGCAACCGTCCGCTCACCACCGAGGAAATGCAGCAGCTGGTGATCGCATCGGTCACCGACGAAGCGAAGCAGACGCGCGCCAACGCGGCGCTGCTCAACAAATATTTCCTGTTCCTCAGCACCGTCCGCTACGCGGCCTGGCAGTTTTCGCAGGCCTGACCGCAACGGCACCCACGCGCACCCTCTTGCAACGACACCATGTGCGATCTAGGTGCGTTCCAACGATATTGAGCCCCTAGCTACAAAGGAAAACAGGGACCATGGCCACTCAGGAAGAGATCACCACCCGCGTGACTGCGCTTGTCGTCGATCACCTCGGTGTCGATGCAGGCGACGTTTCGCCGACGGCGAGCTTCATTGATGACCTGGGCGCCGACAGCCTCGACATCGTCGAGCTGGTGATGGCGTTCGAAGAGGAATTCGGCGTCGAGATCCCCGACGACGCGGCTGAGAAGATCAGCACCGTCGGCGACGCGGTCTCCTACATCTCCGAGCACCAGGCGGGCTGATCGCCCCCGGGCGATCGTGCCCTTATGGGCCGAGCTTGAGAATCCAGCGGCTCCCCGTCCCGGGCTCGAAGAGAGTTGGGCGGGGAGCCGTTTTGTTTTGGCCATGAAATCAGGTATTTCGCCTGCTTTCATGTGTGAATTTCGAGAAGTTTGACGGAGAAAGCGGATGCGCCGTGTAGTTGTCACCGGCCTTGGCCTCGTCACCCCGCTGGGCGCGGATGTCGAGACTGCCTGGAAGAACATCATCGCCGCCAAGTCCGGCGCGGGCACGATCACGCGCTTCGACGCGACCGATTTCCAGAGCAACTATGCCTGCGAAGTGAAGGGGCCGGACCATGAATATGGCTTCGATCCGGGCAAGCGCGTCGATCACAAGGTCCAGCGCCAGGTCGATCCGTTCATCGTCTACGGCATCGATGCCGCGGGTCAGGCGATCGAGGATGCCGGCCTTACCGACATGCCGGAGGAGATGCGCTTCCGCGCCGGCTGCTCGATCGGCTCGGGCATCGGCGGCCTGCCGGGCATCGAGAGCGAATCGCTCGTCCTGGCCGAGAAGGGCCCGAAGCGCGTCAGCCCGCATTTCGTCCATGGCCGCCTGATCAACCTGATCTCGGGCCAGGTCTCGATCAAATACGGCCTGATGGGCCCGAACCATGCGGTGGTCACTGCCTGCTCGACCGGCGCCCACTCGATCGGTGACGCCGCGCGCATGATCGCGATGGACGACGCCGACATCATGCTCGCCGGCGGCGCCGAGAGCACGATCTGTCCGATCGGCATCGCCGGCTTCGGCCAGGCGCGCGCGCTGTCGACCGGTTTCCGCGACGACCCCGCCAAGGCCAGCCGCCCCTGGGACCAGGACCGTGACGGCTTCGTCATGGGCGAGGGCGCGGGCATCGTCGTGCTCGAGGAATATGAGCACGCCAAGCGCCGCGGCGCGAAGATCTATGCCGAAGTCGTCGGCTATGGCCTGTCGGGCGACGCCTATCACGTCACGGCGCCGCACCCCGAGGGCTCGGGCGCCTTCCGCTCGATGCAGATGGCGATGAAGAAGTCGGGCCTCGACCTCGGCGACATCGACTATATCAATGCGCACGGCACCTCGACGCCGCTGGGCGACGAGCTGGAGCTGGGCGCGGTGCGCCGCCTGTTCGGCGATGCGATCGGCGGCCTCTCGATGAGCTCGACCAAGTCGGCGATCGGCCATCTGCTGGGCGGCGCGGGCGCGGTGGAGAGCATCTTCTGCATCCTGGCGCTGCGCGACCAGATCGTGCCGCCGACGCTGAACCTCGACAATCCGAGCGAAAATTGCGCGGGCGTCGATCTCGTCCCGCACATCGCCAAGCAGCGCAAGGTCCGCGCGGTGCTGAACAACTCGTTCGGCTTCGGCGGCACCAATGCCAGCCTGGTGATGAAGTCTGTCTGAGGAAGCACCAGCGCCGGCGGAACCGCCCGCCAGGCCCCGCAAGCGGCTTGGCGGCTGTGCCGTGCTGGTCGCGATCCTGGTGCTGGTCGCGCTCGGCATGGGCGTGCTCCAGCTCTGGGGCGGGGCGGGGCCGGCGAAGCAGAATCTGACGGTGATGATCCCGGAAGGGGCGAGCCTGTCGCGCGCCGCCACCGAGCTGGAAAAGGCCGGTGCGATCGGCTCGGCACGCCAGTTCCTCGTGCTCGCCAAGCTGCTGGGCAGCAAGGATGCGATCAAGGCGGGCGAATATCGCGTGCCGGCGCATCTCAGCCAGTCCGACATCCTCAAGATGATGCAGGGCGGCCGCACCCTCCAGCGCTTCGTCACGATTCCCGAGGGCACGCCGTCGATCCTCGTCTACGAGACGCTGATGAAGGCGCCCCAGCTCACCGGCGAGATCCAGGTGCCGGTCGAAGGCACGGTGCTGCCGGACAGCTATGCCTATAATCGCGGCGATACCCGCCAGTCGGTGCTCGATCGCATGCAGAAGGCGATGGCAGCCTATCTCGCCAAGGCCTGGGAGGCGCGCAAGCCGGGCATCGCGGTGAACGATCCGCGCGACGCGCTCACGCTCGCTTCGATCGTCGAGAAGGAAACCGGCAAGCCCGAGGAGCGCCGCACCGTCGCCGCGGTCTATTCGAACCGCCTGCGCCAGAACATGATGCTTCAGGCCGATCCGACCTTCATCTACCCGATCACCAAGGGCAAGCCGCTCGGCCGCCGTCCGCTCCTCTCCGAGGTGCATGCGAAGAACGATTACAATACCTATGAGAAGGTAGGCCTGCCGATCGGCCCGATCACCAATCCGGGCCGGGCGAGCATCGACGCGGTGCTCGATCCGGCGACCTCTTCGGCGCTGTATTTCGTGGCGGACGGCACCGGCGGGCACGTGTTCGCGGACACGCTCGAGCAGCACAACGCCAATGTGCAGAAATGGTACGCGATCCGCCGGGCGCGGGGAGAGATGTGATCCGGGCCGTGCACGAACTGCGCGGTGAGCTACGGGTCATTGGCGACAATGCGACGCTTCTGCTTGAGGATGGCCAGACGATCGCGATCGCCGTACCCGGTTTCCTTGAGAGGCTGTCGGAACGGGTGCCCTGCTATGTCGGTGGTCCCTGTCTCTATCGGGACCGGGTGCTGATTCTGGGCATAGTGGATAGTCGAGCCCGGCTATTGGTGGAGTTCCAATCGGGAACGCTGTTCCGCGAAGGCGAAGGCGACTATCCCTTCTGATGCCTTTGCCGCGAGCGGCGTGGCCGCCGAGCGGGCATTGCCGGCGGCTTCAGGCGGAAGCCTCGCGTGACCCTGGGTCCAATCCCGTTGGGGAGGCTGGCGACGATCATTCTCGCGCGCCGGATGCGATCTTCCTTCCCGCTCCACCCGTGGGAGAGGGAGTGGGGGATCTGCATTCGGCCATGCCGCGTCCCTGGCGGGAGGTGTCCGCAGGACACCCCCACCCGCTTGTCTCCCAAATCGCGGCGTGTAACCTTGTTTCGTCATCGCTACGAAACCGGGGAATCGCCGCATGCATCGCCTTGTCCTGCCCAGCCTTCTGCTTGCCACCGCCGCGCCGGCCTGGGCACAGGACAAGGCCGAGCCGCCGGCCGCCAAGGGGCAGGGCTATCGCGAGCAGCTGAAGGCGGAGGCCGAGGCGGCATGGGCGCGTCCGCCCGTCGCGGAAGCCAGCGCGGTCAGCCATGGCGCCGTGACGGTGGCGGGGCAGAACATCGCCTATACCGCCACCGCCGGCACGCTCACCGTCCGCGATGACGAGGGCAAGCCCACCGCATCCTATTTCTACACCGCCTATACCCGGGATGGGGTGGGGAAGGGGCCGCGCCCGGTTACCTTCTTCTACAATGGCGGCCCTGGCTCACCGACGATCTGGCTGCACATGGGCAGCTTCGCGCCGGTGCGCGTGACCACCGCCAATCCCGAATATATCCGCCCCGCGCCCTATGGCTTCGGCCCCAATTCCCATTCGCTGATCGACAAGACCGACATGGTGTTCGTCGACGCGATCGGTGCCGGCTGGTCGCGGCCGCTGGGCGACAAAACCGGCAAGGATTTCTGGGGCGTCGACCAGGACGCCGATGGCTTCGCCCGCGCGATCCTGCGCTACACCAGCAAGTTCAACCGCTGGGCCTCCCCGAAATTCCTGTTCGGCGAAAGCTATGGCACGCTGCGCAACCCGGTGGTCGCCGCCAAGCTCGAATCCGCCGGCCTCAGCCTCAACGGCATCGTCCAGTTCTCGACGATCATGAACTATGGCGTGCGCCAGCCGGGCTACGACCAGAATTATCTTACCCTGTTCCCGACGATGGCGGCGACGGCCTGGTATCACAACCGCCTGCAGAACCGTCCGGCGGACCNGGGCGCCTTCCTCGACGACGTGCGTGCCTTCACCAGCGGTCCCTATGCCGCGGCGCTGGCCAAGGGATCGACGATCTCGCCGGAGGAAAAGGCCGCGGTCGCGGCAAAGATGGCCGAATATACCGGCATCGGCCAAGCCTATATCCTGCGCGCCGATCTGCGCCTCACGCTGCCGCGCTTCCAGACCGAGCTGTTGCGGGATCGTCGCCTCGCCGTGGGCCGGCTCGACTCGCGCTACCTGCTGAACGTTACCGATGCGAATGCCGACAGCCCCGAGGATGATCCCGCCTCGACCGCGGTCTCGGGCGCCTTTGTCGCGACATTTCAGGACTATGCGACGCGCGTGCTCGGCTACAAGACGGACATGCCCTATCGCATGAGCGCGCGGGGCCCGGGCTTCGAATGGGACTGGAAGCATCGCGCGCCGGGCGACGGCACCCATCTGGCGCCGGACAGCGCCGTCGACCTCGCCTATACGATGCGCACCAATCCCTATCTCAAGGTGCTGTTCATCAACGGCTATTTCGACTTCGCCACGCCCTTCTACGGCGCGGAGTTCGATGTCAGCCACATGTTGCTGGATTCCCAGCTCCAGAAGAACATCCGCTTCACTTATTATCATGCCGGGCACATGGTGTATCTGAACCCGGACACGCTCCCGGAGATGCACCGCGATCTCTCGACCTGGTATGACGATGCGCTGCGCGCCGCGGCCTCGAGCAGCCCGCCGGCACGCCCGGAGGCCAAGGCCGGCAAGAACTGACGAGAGGGTTCGGTCACGGCTTCAGGCGAAGCCTTCGCCCGGCCCCAATCCAAGCTTGCCGTGGTGGTGGACGGCGATGCCGTTCAGGAAGCTGTTCGCGATCATCCGGGCGCGTTCATGGACATGCTCGGCGGCGTCCCCGCCGCCGATCTCGGCCAGGGTCGCGGCGAACAGGTCGAGCCAGCGGGCGAACATCGGCTTGTCGAGCCCCGGGATGGCGAGGTGCAGCGGCATCGGCCGCCCCAGATATTCGCCACTGCTGAACAGGACCGAGCGCCAGAAGCGCTTCATCTGGGCGAGATGCGGCTCCCAATCGGCGATTCGCGCGCCGAAGACCGGGCCCAGCACCGGATCGGCCTGCACGCGACCATAGAAGCGCTCGACCAGCTCGGAGACATAGGCATCGTCGATCCCCATCTCCGCGGCCGCCCGCCGCTTCTCGTCGCGCATCGCGATGGCATGGGGGGAGGGCGTGCCGGTCTTCTCCATGGCGGCTATGTGGTGTGGATAGCCCGCAACGGAAATGGGACATTCCGTCCCAGTGGCTCGCCCCGTTCCGATATGGCCGTCACCCCGGCGAAAGCCGGGGTCCCGGGCGATCAGCCCTTCAGCGCCGCCGCTTCGCGCGCCAGTGCCTCGACCTGCGCGTAGCTCGCGCCCTTGGGCGTGACCCAGGATCCGCCGACGCACAGGATCGGATCGAACGCCAGCCATTCCGGCGCGGTCGCGGCGGAGATGCCGCCGGTCGGGCAGAATTTGCACTGATAGAAGGGCGCGGCGAGCGCCTTCAGCGCCTTCAGCCCGCCCGAAGTCTCGGCCGGGAAGAACTTGAAATGCGCCAGCCCCAGGTCGAGCCCGCGCATGATGTCGCCGGCATTGGCCACGCCCGGCAGATAAGGCACGCCGCTGCGCACGATGGCGTCGCCCAGCCGGTCGGTCAGGCCCGGCGAGACGATGAACTCGGCATCGGCCTTCATCACCTGCTCGAACTGCTCGGTGTTCACCACCGTGCCCGCGCCGACGATCGCGCCCTCGACCTTCTTCATCTCGGCGATCGCCTCCAGTGCGGCCCCGGTGCGCAGCGTCACTTCGAGCACGCGCAGGCCACCCTTCACCAGTGCCTCCGCCAGCGGCCGAGCCGTGGCGGCGTCTTCGATCACGAGCACCGGGATCACCGGCGCGGTCTTCATGATGGCTTCGATATTCAAAGGGCATGCTCCTGCGCGAACGCCGCGGCGGCGCCGTACAGGCCCGGCTGCGGGTGCGTGATGAGCTTCACCGGAATGGAAGACATCAGGCCCTGGAACCGGCCCTTGGCGACGAACCGCTGGCCGAAGCCCGACTGCAACAGATGGTCCTTCAAGCGCAAGCCCAGACCGCCGGCAATCACGACGCCGCTCGGGCCGTGGCACAGCGCCAGATCACCCGCTACGGCGCCCAGGCTCAGGCAGAAGCGGTCGAGCGCGGCCACTGCCAGCTCGTCCTTGCCCTCCAGCGCCAGGCCCCAGATCGCCTTGTCGTCGAGCCGGTGGACCGGCTTGCCCTCGAGCTCCGCCAGCGTCTCATAGAGCGAGACGATCGCCGGGCCGGCCGCCACGCGCTCCTTGGAGACACGGGTATAGGTCTTGCGCAGGCGCTTCACGAGCGCATCCTCGATCGGGTCGAGCGGCGCGAAATCGCTGTGGCCGCCTTCGGTGGCGATCACGTCATATCCGGCGCGGTGGCGGAAGACCTGGGCCACGCCCAGGCCGGTGCCGGGGCCGCACACGGTGATCGATCCCCTTTCCGGCAGCGCCTCGTCCGGCCCGCACAGATGGAGGAAATGCTCCTCGCCCATCTGCGCGACGGCATGGCCGATCGCCTCGAAATCATTGACCACCGTCCAGCTGTCGGCGCCCAGCCGCTCGGGGATCAGGGCAGGGCGAATGATCCAGGGGTTGTTGGTGAGCTTGATGATGTCGCCGCCCACCGGCGAAGCCACCGCCAGCGCCGCCGCCTTGGGCAATTCGCGGCCCAGCGCCTCGCCATAGGCCTGCCAAGCGAGCTGCAGGCTGGCATGTTCCGCCACCTTCTGTGTGATCGGCTCGCTGATCGAGACCACGCGGCCCTTGGCCACTTCGGCAATGGCGAAGCGGGCGTGCGTGCCCCCGATATCGACCGCGACGACTTCCATTCGGGCTCCTGATCCTCTCATCCGCCTGGGCCTGTCAACGTTGCCATGCCCGGCTGCGCCCTTCTTCCCCCGTGCGACGCAGAAGTAAAGGACAACCATCCCATGATATTTCCGTCATCCCGGCGAAAGCCGGGATCTCAGGCGAAGGCGTGGGACAAGAGCCGCACGAGATCCCGGCTTTCGCCGGGATGACGGCTTTGGCTCAAAGCCCCGCTTCGGCCAGCATCGCGGAAGCGCCCTGCTCGGCCTCGTCGCAATGGTGGCGCAGCATCGCGAACAGCTCGCGGCCGGTGCCGATCGCCGGCGGGGGCGACGCCATATGGGCGCGCGCGTCCCATTCCGCTGCCTCGACCAGCGCGTTCAGCTCGCCCGTCTCGGCGCAGAGCCGCACCACATCGCCGTCGCGCAGCTTGCCGATCGGCCCGCCTCCCAGTGCCTCGGGGCTGAGATGGATCGCGCACGGCACCTTGCCGCTCGCGCCCGACATTCGCCCGTCGGTCACCAGCGCGACCTTGTATCCGCGATTCTGGAGGACGCCCAGCGGCGGGGTGAGCTTGTGCAGCTCGGGCATGCCATTGGCCTTGGGCCCCTGGAAGCGCACGACCACCACCACGTCGCGATCGAGTTCGCCTGCCTTGAAGGCTTGCTGCACCTCGGCCTGGTCCTGGAATACGCGGCACGGCGCCTCGATCGTCCAGCGTTCGCGCTCCACTGCGCTCACCTTGATGCAGGCGCGGCCCAGATTGCCCTTGAGGATGCGGAAGCCGCCCTCGGGCGAGAAGGGTGCCTCGGCGGTGCGCAGGATGGTGTCGTCGCCGCTCTCGGTGCCGTGATCGACCCACATCAGTTCGTCGCCGGCCATCTCCGGCTTGCGGCCATAGTCCGCCATGCCGCCCTTGCCGACGGTCAGCGTGTCGGCATGCATCAGCCCGGCGCGGAGCAGTTCGCGGATCACGAAGGTCGGGCCGCCGACATCCTCGAAGCCGTTCACATCGGCCGAGCCGTTGGGATAGACGCGCGCCAGCAGCGGCACCACGCGGGAGAGCCGGTCGAAATCGTCCCAGTCGATCGTGATCCCGGCCGCGCGCGCGAACGCCGGCACATGGATCAGATGGTTGGTCGAGCCGCCCGTCGCCAGCAGCACGATCGCGGCGTTCACGATCGCCTTCTCGTCGACGACATGGCCGATCGGGCGATAGTCGTCGCCGTTCCAGCCGATCTCGGCGAGCCGGTGGACGGCGGCGCGGGTCAGCTCCTGGCGCAGCTTGGTGCCCGGATTGGCGAAGGCCGCGCCCGGCATGTGCAGGCCCATTGCCTCCATCATCATCTGGTTGGAGTTCGCGGTGCCGTAGAAGGTGCAGGTGCCCTTGGAGTGATAGGCGGCGATCTCGGCGTCGAGCAGCTCGTCGCGGTCCACCTTGCCTTCGGCATAGAGCTCGCGGATCCGCGCCTTCTCCTTGTTGGCCAGGCCCGAGCGCATCGGGCCGCCCGGCACCAGCACCATCGGCAGATGGCCGAAGCGCAGCGCCCCCATCACCAGCCCGGGCACGATCTTGTCGCAGATGCCGAGCAGCGCCGCGCCTTCGAAGGTGCGGTGGGAGAGGGCGACCGCGGTGCTCAGCGCGATCGTGTCGCGGCTGAACAGCGAGAGCTCCATGCCCTGATAGCCCTGGGTCACGCCGTCGCACATCGCCGGCACGCCGCCCGCCACCTGCGCGGTGGCCCCGGCCTCGTGCGCCCAGACCTTCATCTGCTCGGGATAGCGGTAATAGACCGCATGCGCCGACAGCATGTCGTTATAGGCGGTGACGATGCCGATATTCATCGAGCGCCCGGCCTTCAGCTGGTCGCGCTGCTCGTCGGTGCCGGCATAGGCATGGGCGAGGTTGGCGCAGCCGAGCTTGGGCCGGTCGTTGCCCGACTCGCGCTCGGCATCGACCAGCGCGAGATAGGCGCGGCGGCGCGCCTTGGAGCGTTCGATCACTCGATCGGTGACGGCGGCGATTTCGGTGTGGAGCTGGGTCATATGCCTATTCCGCTTGTACTGGCTGCTCCCCGGCGGTGGCCGGGGCCCGATATCGGGCTGATTGTCGAGGCGCCCGAGCCTCTCGAACGACATCGCGACCGGGCCCCCGCTCCCCCGAGCGCCCGCGGGGCGGACGCTCGGGCTGGCTTTGCCCGGGGGCCGGTCAAGGCGTCATGCCGCCCAGTGGATGTCCACCGGCAGCTCGACATCGGCGAGGACGCGGCCGACCGGATAGCTGGACGAGGCGCCCTGTTCGATCGCCGCTTCCAGCACTTCCTTCTTCGCCTCGCCGGTGATCGCGATCATCAGTGCGCGCGCGGAGACGATGGCGGCACGCGACAAAGTCACCCGGGCGACCGGCGCTTCCGGCGGCAGGGGATCGGGCATCACGCCCAGCGCGCGCCGCTCCTTCGGCCCGTTCAGCGCCTCGTCGAAATCCGGGCCCGGGAAGATCGAGGCGCAATGCCCGTCGGTGCCGATGCCGAGCAGGCAGAGATCCAGCGGCCAATGCACGTCCTGGAGCAGCGCATCGGCCGAGCGGCCCGCCGCCTTGTAGTCCGGTGCCTTGTCGCTCACCAGCGGGATCACCCGCGCGCCCTTGGGAAGGAAGATCTTGCCGATCGCGGTGACGTTGGAGAGCGGGTCGCCCAGCGGCACGATGCGATCGTCGCCGGGAATGATCGTCACGCGCTTCCAGTCGATCTTGGCGCTGGCCAGCTTCTCGTAGATCGGCAGCGGAGTCTTGCCCCCGCCCAGCGCGATCACCGCCGCGCCGCGCGCGTCGATCGCGCTCTCGATGATGAAGCCGATGTCGCCGGCGACGGCCTCTGCCATCTCGTCGGCGCTGTCATAGTCCCACCATTCGATTTCGGTCGTCATGTTCGTTCCTTGCGTTTCAGATGGGTAGTCCTGGCTCGAAAACCATCGTCATGCCGAACTGCCCGACGATCGTCTCGCGCCAAATGTCCCATGTTCGTCATCCCCGCGAAGGCGGGGGGGACGGTTAAGGTCGCGGCACTGCCTTACGGCAACTCACTCGTTCCACGTCACGCCGTCGCGCTCGGTCAGCGCGATGGCGGCGCTCGGGCCCCAGCTGCCCGAGGCATAGGGCTTGGGCTTCACATTGCCGCTCTTCCAGCCTTCGCGGATCGCGTCGATCCACGCCCATTGCGCTTCCACCTCGTCGCGGCGCACGAACAGCGTGGGATCGCCCTCGATAAGGTCGAGGAACAGCCGCTCATAGGCGATGCGGCGGCGGGTGCCGGCGAACTCATGCTCCAGGCTCAGGTTCAGCGGCACTTCCTTCAGGCGGATGCCGTCGCGATCGAGCCCGGGCTCCTTCGCCATGACCAGCAGCTGGATATACTCCTCGGGCTGGAGGCGGATCACCAGCACGTTCGGCTTCAGCGCGCCGCCGCGGTCCTCGAAGATCGAGTGCGGCACCGGCTTGAACTGGATCACGATCTCGCTGCGCCGTTCCGCCAGCCGCTTGCCGGTGCGCAGATAGAAGGGCACGCCGTGCCAGCGCCAATTGTCGACATGCGCCTTGATCGCGACGAAGGTCTCGGTGTCCGAGGGTTTTTCCAGATCGGTGTCGTAGGAGCGCACGATCTCGCCCTTCACCGCGCCGCCGCCATACTGGCCGGTCACGGTCAGGTTGGGCACATCGGCCCCGGCGACCGGACGCAGCGAGCGCAGCACCTTCACCTTCTCGTCGCGGATCGAGGTGCCGTCGAAGCGGGCCGGCGGCTCCATCGCGATCAGCGCGAGCAGCTGGAGCATGTGGTTCTGCACCATGTCGCGCAGCGCACCGACATCGTCATAATAGCCCGCGCGGCCTTCGAGGCCGACCGTCTCCGAGACGGTGATCTGGACGTGATCGATCCCCTGCGCGTTCCACACCGGCTCGAACAGCGAATTGCCGAAGCGCAGCGCCAGGATGTTCTGCACCGTCTCCTTGCCGAGATAATGGTCGATCCGGAAGGTGCGATCCTCCGGAAAGGCCTCGGCAACGATGTCGTTGACGATGCGGCTCGACTGGAGGTCGACGCCCAGCGGCTTCTCCAGCCCGATGCGGACATTGGCGCCGGTCAGCCCCGCGGATTCGAGCCCCTTGATCGTGGGCCCGAACAGCGAAGGCGCGGTCGACAGGAAGATGGCGAGCCCGTTCGAGATGTCGCCGAGCTTCTCGGCCAGCGCGGCGAAGCCTTCCGTCTTCGAGGCATCGAGCCGCTGGTAGAAGATCCGCTCGAGAAAGCTGCCGACAGCGCTGTCATCCTTCCTGTCGGCCGGCACGAAATGATCGAGCGCTTCGCGGGCGAATGCGCGGAAGCCGGCGTCGTCATAGTCCGAGCGGGCGGTGCCCGTGATGGTCAGCCCTTCGGGCAGCAGGCCGTCGGCATGAAGACCATAGAGCGAGGGGAGCAGCATCCGCTGGGAAAGGTCGCCGGTGGCACCGAACAAAAGCAATTTGCCCGCGGGCTGTCGCATGGATCGCCTCTCTGTCGTCGTTTCGGGCCCGCGAGACACCAATGAGGCGCAAAGATCAAGGCCGCGAGGAGCGCTCCAGATAGGGTAACCGGTGGCAACCCGCCATGTCCGAGATCGGATTTATCTGTCAGTGCCCCATCGGCCTCCAAAAATTCCTCCCCCAGCTCGCTGGGGGAGGGGGACCGCCGGCGAAGCCGGTGGTGGAGGGGCCGCTGCGGCACGCAGCGGTGTAGCCTCGATACGAAAGCACCGTCGCTTACGCGCCGGCCCCTCCACCATTCGCTATGCGAATGGTCCCCCTCCCCGAGACAAGCTCGGGGAGGAATTTTCTGGCCGCGCCGGAAACAGAAAAGGCCGGACCCAAGGGCCCGGCCTCCTCAAAGCCCACAACCAAACAGGCCCCTAAAGCACCAACCCCGCGGTCTGGTCGAACCCCGCCATGATGTTGAGGTTCTGCACCGCTGCGCCGGCTGCGCCCTTGCCGAGATTGTCGAGCGTCGCCACCAGCCGCGCCTGGCCGGTCTCGGGATTGCCGAAGACCCGCAGCGAAAGCCGGTCGGTTCCCGCATCCTCCTCGATGCGCACCGTCGCCGCGTCGCCGGGCAGCACGCGCACGATCGGCGAATCCTTGTACGCCTCGCGCAGCGCATTCTCGATGGCGTCCAGCGACGGCCGGCGCGTGAATGCCTGAAGGGGCAGGGGGACCTCGACCAGCATGCCGCGATAGGTTCGCGCCACCGCCGGCTGGAAGATCGGCGGATGGACGATGCGGGCGTGCTTGGTCATCTCGGGCACATGCTTGTGCGCGAGGTTGAGGCCATAGTTGCGGAACGCGGTGCCGGTGTGATTCGGCGCGTCCGCATCCTCGAACTCGGCGATCATCGACTTGCCGCCGCCCGAATAGCCCGAGACCGCGTTGACGGTCAGCGGATGGTCGTGCGGCACCAGGCCTGCGCGGATCAGCGGGCGGACGAGCGCGAGGAAGCCGGTGGGATAGCAGCCCGGATTGGAAACTCGCGCCGCCTCGGCGATCTGGGCCGCCTGGCCGGGCTCCAGTTCGGGAAAGCCATAGGACCAGCCATCGGCCACGCGATGCGCGCTCGAGGCGTCGATCACGCGGACCTTGGCGGCCCTGATCATCTCCACCGCCTCGCGCGCGGCGTCATCGGGCAGGCAAAGGATCACGAAGTCCGCCGAATTGAGCGCATCCTCGCGCTTCGCGGCGTCCTTGCGGTCCTTGTCGCTCAGGATGATCTGCTCGATCCCGTCGCGGCCGTCGAGCCGCTCGCGGATTTCCAGGCCCGTGGTGCCCACGGCGCCGTCGATGAAGACCCGAATCGTCATGCCGCCGGGCGCTCCAGCATCGCGGCGGGCACATAGCCGACCAGCTTGTGCCCGGGCGCGACGCCCCAGGCATGGTCGCCGGCGAATTCGAGCACTTCGAACGAATCCCCCGCCGAAAGCTGGGCGAGGGTTTCCGAATCGGGCTTGGGGCCGGCATGGAGCATTATGGGCGAGGCGATGATGCGGGGCATAGGCGCCGCATAATGGGGTGCGAACACCCGATCCGCCAGACGTACGTCTGCCAGGTCGCGACGAACGGCATCGACCCTGGGATCGATGGGAACCGAACGGCCCTTCAGCGAGAAACGCTTACGCGCTGGCCCTGCGGGCGACTGGCTCGATGTGCTGGCCAGTGAGGAAATGCCCGAATTCTGCAAGAAACTCTGCCCCTTCCGCGGTCTTTGCGACGAAGATGTTCCGCTTGTCGGTATCGTCGCGTTGACGGCGCAGATAGCCGAGCGTGCCCAGACGATTCAAGGCACGCGTGACGACGGGCTTCGAGACGTTCAAAGCCCGGGCCAATCCGCGCACGGTATGGGGGCCGGGATCCAGATAGACGAGCATCAGCAGCGCCATTTGCCGATTGGTCAGGTCCGGTTCGCCCGATCGCACATAGTCGACGAGCGTGTTCTTCCACGAAGAAAGCGAGCTGTCGGTCATTGCGTTCACGGCATCTACTCTGTTGTTTTGCCCCCGATACGCCGGGGCTGAAGCTCATAACGCGCGTGAACCGATCCGGTTTCAGTCCGGATGCGAAATGTTACGGCTTTGTTGAACCGGCGTGGCCGGTTGGGCCTTCCAACGGTTGATCGGAGCGGGCGGCTCCCCTATGTGCCGCCTTTCTTCAAGAGGTCCGCGCATTTCATGTTCACCTTCCTGCTCATCGTCCAGGCCTTCATCGCCGCGGGTCTCGTCGGCGTGATCCTCCTGCAGAAGTCGGAGGGCGGCGGCCTCACCTCGAGCGGCAGCCCCTCGGGCCTGATGTCGGCGCGCAGCGCGGCGGATTTCCTGACGCGCACCACCGCGATCCTCGCCACGGCGTTCATCGCCATGTCGATCCTGCTCGCGTTCCTGGCCGCGAATCGCCACGGCGCGACGATCGACGCCTCGCTCCAGCGCGCCGCGCCGGCCGCGGCGCCGCAGGCGGTGCCGACCACGGCGCCTCCGGGCGGCGCGGTGCCGTTCGCCCCGGGCAACAGCACGGCTCCGGCCGCGCCGTCGTCGACGCAGGGCAACAGCGCGGTTCCGCTGGCCCAGTAATCTTCGCCGGCCCTGCGCATCCGGGGCCTGTCCACAAAAAATCTGCGCACCGGCGTGAGTCGCACGCTTGCCGGTGTGCGCCCATTCACGTTAGGCGTTTTCTCCCATGGCGCGGTATATCTTCATCACCGGCGGCGTGGTCTCCTCGCTCGGCAAGGGTCTCATGGCGGCGAGCCTCGCGGCTTTGCTCCAGGCTCGTGGCTATCGGGTCCGCATCCGCAAGTTCGATCCCTATCTCAACGTCGATCCCGGCACGATGTCGCCGCACCAGCATGGTGAGGTGTACGTGACCGACGACGGCGCCGAGACCGATCTCGACCTGGGGCATTACGAGCGCTTCACCGGCGTCGCATCGCGCCAGTCGGACAACATCACCTCGGGCCGGATCTACAAGACGATCATCGAGCGCGAGCGCCGCGGCGACTATCTGGGCGCTACCGTCCAGGTGATCCCGCACGTGACGGATGCGATCAAGGCGTTCGCCCAGGAAGATACCGAGGATCTCGATTTCGTGCTGTGCGAGATCGGCGGCACCGTCGGCGACATCGAGTCGCTGCCGTTCGTCGAAGCCATTCGCCAGCTTCGCAATGATCTGGGCCGCAACCAGTCGGTCAGCGTCCATCTCACCCTGGTGCCGTACATCGCGGCCGCCGGCGAGCTGAAGACCAAGCCGACTCAGCACAGCGTCCGGGAACTTGCCTCGCTCGGCGTCCATGCCGACGTCATCGTCTGCCGCAGCGAGAAGCCGCTGCCGGCGAGCGACCGCGCCAAGATCGCGCTGTTCTGCAACGTGCCCGCCTCGTCGGTCATTCCGGCGCTCGACGCGCCGAGCATCTACGGCGTGCCGCTCCAATATCATGCCGAGGGCCTCGACGTCGAAGTGCTCAAGGCCTTCGGCATCGACGTCCAGGGCTCGCCCGACCTCAGCCGCTGGGAAGAGATCGTCGACCGGGTCCTCAATCCCGAGGGCGAAGTCACGATCGGCGTGGTCGGCAAATATATGGGCGTGCCCGACGCTTATAAGTCGCTCACCGAAGCGCTCACGCATGGCGGCATCGCCAATCGGGTGAAGGTCAATATCCGCTGGCTCGACGCCGAGCTGTTCGAGCACGACAAGGAGGAAGAGATCACCGCGGCGCTCGAGCCGCTGCACGGCATCCTCGTCCCCGGCGGCTTCGGCGAGCGCGGCAGCGAGGGCAAGATCGCCGGCGTGAAGTTCGCCCGCGAGCGCAGCGTGCCGTTCTTCGGTATCTGCCTCGGCATGCAGATGGCCTGTATCGAGGGCGCCCGGGCCGGCGGCGTCGCCGACGCCTCCACCACTGAGTTCGGCCCGACCGAGCAGCCGGTGGTGGGCATGATCACCGAGTGGATGACTTCGGAAGGCCTGCAGACGCGCGAGGCGGGCGGCGACCTGGGCGGCACGATGCGTCTCGGCGCCTATCCTGCGAAGCTCGGGGGCAATTCGGTGGTCGCCTCGATCTACGGAGCGGAGGAGATCAGCGAGCGCCATCGCCACCGTTACGAGGTCAACACCGCCTACAAGCCGGTGCTCGAGCGGGGCGGATTGGTCTTCTCGGGCATGTCGCCGGACGGTTCGCTGCCCGAGATCGTCGAGCGGCCGGACCATCCCTGGTTCGTCGGCGTGCAGTTCCACCCGGAACTCAAGTCGAAGCCCTTCGATCCGCATCCCCTGTTCGCCAGCTTCATCCAGGCGGCGGTGCGACAGAGCCGGCTGGTCTGATCCCGACTGCATCGATACGCGAAAGGCCGGGCCGGGTGCCCGGCCCTTTTGTTCGCGCTACGACGCCACGGCGCGAGGATGTTGCGCTCGCGGTTGGGGTGTGACGCGTCAGCGGCAGGAATTACCTGGTCTCCGATGTGAAGAGTGTTGCCGGCGCGCCTCCGCGTGAACAAGATCTTCTTCGTCGCGCCGTAGCGTCGTCGCGCGAATCAACATTGCCCATCGCCAACCCCGCGGGCCCGGCGCAGGAGGGTATGGCGCATGCCGGGTTTCGAGGCGCTTCGCGTCGAAACCCCCTCCAAATTCCTGCCCGCATCGATTAGCGAGCGGCCCATGCGTATCCTGTTCGCCGTTCTCGCCCCGTTTCTCATTGCCGCCGCCGCGCCGCAGGAGCCCGCCACGGTCCGTGTCCGCGTCGTCACTTCGGCGGGCAACATCACGCTCGCGCTCGATGCGAAGCGCGCCCCGAAGACGGTCGCCAACTTCATGGCCTATGTCGACGATGGCCGGCTCGACGGCACGCAATTCTATCGATCGGCCCGGCGCAAGGGTGCGCCGACCCAGGGCTTCGTCCAGGGCGGCATCGGCACCGATGCGCGGCGCATGCTGCCCTCGGTCCTGCTCGAACCGACCAGCCAGACCGGCATCCGCCACCTCGACGCCACCGTCTCGATGGCGCATGGCCCCAATCCCGACGGCGCCAATTGCAACTTCTCGATCATGGTCGGGCCGAATCCCGGTCTCGATGCGCGCGGGGCCTATCGCGGCTTCGCGGCGTTCGGGAAGGTGATCTCCGGCATGGACGTGGTGAAGCGCATCCTCGCGCTCCCCACCGGCGGCGGCCGCGATGCGATGAAGGACCAGATGATCCTTCAGCCGGTCCGGATCCTGCGCGTCGAGCGGCTGGACGGTGCCGCCCGGCCCTCCGGCTATGCAAAGCCCTGGCTGTTCGGGCCGGCATCGCGGTAGTTTCCCGCTACGGGGAAGTCCAGGATCGCCCCTGGACACAAACTGGCAAAATATATTCCTCCGATTTGGTTCGATTGGTCCGGCCCTCTCCTATTACGAGGGTTGGGATTAGATCGAAATGCCCTCCGCTCGCAGGCTTCTCGCGTCTGGCCCGAAAAATAGTTTCGGATGCCGGCCCCCCGGTCCGGCAGGGAGGGAATTGATGATTATTCAGGATATGCCGATACCGCGGAAACTTGCGGTCGCCTTCGTCACGCTCGTCTGCATCTTTGCCGGCATCGGCTGGCTGCTCTTCTCGAGCCTGCAGACGGTCGGAACCGCCTCCGAGGACAAGGAGCGCGCGTTCGACGTCACTGCCAGCGCCGACCAGATCATGACGCAGGTCCTCGAGGAGCAGAGTGCCGTCCGCGCCTATGTCATCCTGCGGAATGCGGATTTCCTGGTCACCTACAAGGATGCCCGCAAGAAGATCGACGAGGCGGCCGACGCCTTCCGGCGCGACACCAAGCTCCCCGAGCAGCGGGCACGGCTCGAGAAGCTGATGAACGCGGTCCGCGAACTCGACGGCAAGCTCGACAACATGATCGCGCTCGCTCGCAACCCGGCGACCCAGGCCGAGGCGCAGCAGCTCGCCGGCGTCAAGCAGCTCGGCGCGATTCGCGAAGTGATGGGCGAGATCAGCCAGATCCAGGCGGAGCGCGTGGCCTCGACCAAGAAGGTGGAAGCCGATGCCCGTGCCGGCGCGGTGGCCGCGCTCACCTTTGGCGGCGCGTTCGGCATCGCCATGGCGGTGCTGCTCGGCTGGCTGCTCACCCGGATGATCGCGCGGCCGATCGAGGGAATGACCACGCTGATGGGTCGCCTGGCCGGTGGCGAGAACAGGATCGAGGTGCCGGGCACCGACCGCAAGGACGAAGTGGGCGGCATGGCCAAGGCAGTGCTCGTCTTCCGCGACGCCGCGGTCGCCAAGGAAAAGGCCGATGCGGCGAAGCTGGTCGCCGATGCCGAGCAGCAGCACGTCGTCACCGAGCTCACCACGGGGCTCGACAATCTGGCGAAGGGCGATCTCACCACCGAGATATCGAGCGCGTTCGCGCCCGAATACGGCGCGCTCAAGACCAATTTCAACTCGGCGCTCAATGCGCTGCGCACCCTGATCGGTTCGGTCGTCGAGGGTGCGGCGAGCATCCGCACGGGCTCGGGCGAGATCGCCCAGGCCTCTGAGGACCTGGCCCGCCGCACCGAGAGCAATGCCGCGTCGCTCGAGGAGACTTCGGCCGCGATCAGCCAGATGGACGACCGGCTCAAGGCGACCGCCAAGGCGGCGGGCAGCACGCTCTCGCGCGCCAATCAGGCAATCGCGACGGTCGGCGACGGCCGTTCGGTCGCCGACGACGCCGTCCAGGCGATGACTCGCGTGTCGGAAAGCGCCAAGGGCATCGATTCGGTGATCGAGGGCCTCGACAAGATCGCCTTCCAGACCCGGGTGCTCGCGATGAACGCGGCGGTGGAAGCGGGCCGCGCCGGCGAGGCGGGCCGCGGCTTCGCGGTGGTCGCCGATCTCGTCTCGGCGCTGGCGATGCGCGCCGAGGAGGAAGCCGGCCGCGCCCGCGACCAGCTGACCGCGACTCAGGCGGATATCGTCGATGCCGTGGCGATGGTGCAGAAGGTGGACGGCGCGCTGGTCGCCATTTCGGGGGATGTCGACGAAGTGCACGACCTGCTCGCCAACATCGCCGCCGACAATGAGGCACAATCCTCGGCAGTCACCCAGATCGCCGTGGCGATCGGCACCATGGACCAGGCGACCCAGCAGAATGCCGCGATGGTCGAGGAGACCTCGGCTGCCTCGCGTAACCTGAGCTCGGAAGTCCAGCTCCTCTCGGAACAGGCTTCGGCGTTCAACATCGGGGCGGGCCAGGCGCCGGCGCGCCGCCCGGCTGCCCCCGCCACCGATATCCGCGAGAAGGTCGCGCCCGGCTATGTGTCGCCGGTCAAGCCGCTGCCTGCCGCCGCCGTCTCCGCGCTCACCCGCGCCGACGACTGGGCTTCGTTCTGATAATTCATATAAGAAAAGAGATTTGAAATTTGAAAAACTAGTCGCGTCGCGCTATATTGTCAGTGCGAGCATTGGAGAGGGGAGGGCGAAAGCTCTCCCCTCTTTTCTTGTTGATCGCATCGCCTGCGGATTCCGGCGACATCCATTCGCCTCAGTCCTTGCCGGGCTTGTTCCGGAGTCCACCGCCCAACGACAAAGGGCGCCCGGACCAGGGTCCGAGCGCCCCCCGCTGCGACGTCCAAAGGGAGGAAGACGTCGCGAGCCCTGGCCGGTCCGTCAGGCCGCGTCGGCCTCGCGGTGCGCGATCGGGCGCGGTTGGCCGCCGGCATTCACCGCGATCTTCTTGGGCTTCATCGCCTCGGGCACTTCGCGCACCAGCTCGATCACCAGCAAGCCGTCGGCAAGGTCGGCGCTTTCGACGCGAACGAAGTCGGCCAGTTCGAAGCGGCGCTCGAAGCTGCGGGTGGCGATGCCCAGGTGCAGATAGGCGCCCTGGTTGTTCTCATTCTCCTCGCGACGCCTGCCGGCCACGAGCAGCAGGTTCTGCTGCGCGGTGATGTCGATCTCATCGGCCTTGAAGCCGGCGACGGCGATCGTGATCCGGTAGCGGTCCTCGGCAACGCGCTCGAGGTTGAACGGGGGATAGTTTTCGGATGCCTGGGCCCGGGCGCTGGCCTCGAGCAGGTCGAACAACCGGTCGAACCCGATGGTCGATCGGCGGAAGGGAGTGAAATCGAACTGACGCATATCAAGACCTCCATGCGAAGCGAATTGATCGATGTGCCTGGCATCCGGTGAGCCGCGACGCCCGGCCGGCGGCCCCTGCTGGGCGCCGCCTGGAGTTGAGATCGTGTTGGACCGCATGGCTTTCAAGGTGCGCCGGAACGAGGCCCGCCGGCGCCGGGCAACCCAGGCTAGGCATCGCTAAACATCTCCTTGTTCGCTAATATCCATTAAATGAGTGGAGATTAAGCGCAACACGGCCAAAGGGGATGATGATGAGCCTTGCTTCGCTTTCGCTACTGCTTCTGGCCAGTGCCGCGCCGGCGCCCGCCGGGGCGCTGCGCGACGATCCGGTCGCCGCGAGCGCCAAGGACGAGCAGCAGGCCAGGCCGGCACAGGAGAGCGGCAGCGGCGAGATCGTCGTCACCGCGCGCCGCCGCGAAGAGAAGGCGCAGGACGTGCCGATCGCCATGTCGGTGATCGGCGGCTCGGCGATCGAGCAGACCGGCGCGACCAATCTCAACCGCCTCCAGACTTCGCTGCCGGCGGTGCAATTCTATTCGAGCAACCCGCGCAACTCGGCGATCAACATCCGCGGCCTGGGCGCGCCCTTCGGCCTCACCAATGACGGCATCGAGCAGGGCGTCGGCTTCTATCTCGACCAGGTGTACATTGGCCGCATCGGCGCCTCGACGTTCGATTTCGTCGATGTCGAGCGCGTGGAAGTGCTGCGCGGGCCGCAGGGCACGCTCTATGGCAAGAACACCACTGCCGGCGCGATCAACATCACCACCCGGGCGCCCAGCTTCACGCCGGAGACCAAGGTCGAGCTGAGCCTGGGCAACTACGACCTGATCTCGGCCAAGGCCTCGGTCTCGGGTCCGCTCAGCGACAAGCTCGCGATCCGCATCTCCAGCGCGGTCACCAGCCGCGAGGGGACGATCGAGAATGTCCGCACCGGCGAGGATCTCCACAAGCAGCGCACCAGCAGTTTCCGCGGCCAGCTCCTCTGGAAGGTGAACGACGATCTCGACTTCACGCTGGCAGGCGACTGGAACCTCCAGAATCCGCTGTGCTGCGTGCAATATTATGCCCGGGTCGGCGCTACCCAGCGGCCGCTCTCCCGCCAATATGCGGCATTGGCGGCGGCGTTCGGCTATACGCCGCCGAGCACCGATCCGTTCGACCGCAAGACCGATCTCGATGCGGCGATCAAGTCGCAGCAGGAAATCGGCGGCGCTTCGCTGGTCGCCAACTGGAATCTCGGCCCGGCGACTCTGACTTCGGTCAGCGCCTGGCGCTATTGGGACTGGCAGCCGAAGAACGACCGCGACTTCACCGGTCTGCCGATCACCACCGTCTCGCAGAATCCGTCGCAGCAGCGGCAGTTCAGCCAGGAATTCCGCCTGAGCTCGAACGGCGATGGTCGGCTGAACTACACGCTCGGCGCGTTCTTCTTCCATCAGACCATCAACACCCAGGGCTCGCAGGTCCAGGGTTCGGCGGCGAGCCGCTGGCTGCTCAATCCGGGCAATGTTCCGCTCGGGGCCACCGGGTGCGCGACGGCGACGGCTGCGGCCTGCAATCCGCTGGTGCTGAACGGGCTGACCTCGACCAACACGATCAACTTCGACAACACCAGCTTCGCGCTGTTCGGCAAGCTCAACTGGCAGCCGGTGGACGGCCTCCATATCCAGCCCGGCCTGCGCGTGAACTATGACAAGAAGTCCGGTTTCTACGAGGCCGTCGTCAGCATTCACAACGCGCGCTACAATTATGTCGCGACGGCGGACAATGTCGCGGCGCTGCTGGCGAACGGCACGGCGACTGCGGACCAGCTGAACACGCTGGCGCCGCAGCGCTACAGCCCGCGCTTCAGCGACTGGAACGTCTCGGGCGACATTACTGTCTCCTATGACCTGTCGCGCGACATCCACGCCTATGCGACCTATGCGCGCAGCTTCAAGTCGGGCGGCATCAACCTCTCCGGCCTGCCGCTCAATTCGACCAGCACCGGAGTCGACCTCTCCACCCAGACCGTGAAGCCCGAAAAGGTCGATCACTTCGAAGTGGGGCTCAAGACCCAGTTCCTCGATCGCCGGGTGACCTTCAACACCGCCGCCTTCTGGACCGAGATCAAGGACTATCAGGCGACGGTGAACAACAACGCGATCAACGTGATCCGCGGTTATCTCGCCAATGCCGGCAAGGTGCGGGTGCGCGGGTTCGAATGGGACCTGGCGGCGCGCCCGAGCCAGCGGTTCAACCTCTATTTCAACGGCGCCTATACCGACGCCAAATATACCGACTTCAAGAACGCGCCGTGCCCGCCCGAGCTTTCCGGCGGCGCCGCGACTGCGCCCGGCGGCGTGACCGATCCGGCGGGGACGCCCGGCGGCCGCAGCCCCGCCTTCTGCGACATTTCGGGCCAGGTGCTGCCGGGCATCTCGAAATGGTCGCTCAGCTGGGGCGGCGAGGTGCGCCAGCCCCTGGGCGACGGCAATGTCTATCTGGGCTATGACGGCAACTGGCGCTCGAGATTCTCGTCCAACCCGTCGCCTTCCGCCTATACCTGGATCGATGCCTATTCGCTGTCCAATGTCCGCCTCGGCTGGCGGCGTTCGGACCTCAACGTCTATGGCTGGGTCCGCAACGTCTTCGACAAGCAGTATTTCGAGCTGCTTTCGGTCCAGTCGGGCAGCACCGGCCTGATCGTCGGTCAGCCGGGCGATCCGAGAACCTATGGCCTGACGATCAGCAAGAATTTCTGAACCTTGCGAGACTGACCTCCTGCCATGGCCGGGGGAGGTTGGGGAGGGGAGGCGGCGCCCGCACCGCCTCCCTTCTTTTCCTGTCGATTTGCACCGGACAATTTGAGCCAAGCTTAACCAACATCAAGTATCCCGATCTCCTATATTGGGAAGATCATGCGTGTAGCCACGGGATCCTTGCCGAGTTTCAGCAATGCGGGCCTGCTCGCCACGCTGGCCTCTGCCTGTCAGATCTGCGGCGGGTTGATCTGGGTGAACTCCGCCGCCTTCACGCCGTCGGGCTATGCCAATGTCGCGTTGATCGCGTCGCTCTGCATCTCCGTGCTGGTGCTCTCGCGGCTCACCATCCCCAATGGCGTCCGGGCGGCGCTGGTGCTCGGCGTGATCACGGTGCTGCTCGGCGTGGCGGTGCGCGGTGACATCACCGGGGTGAAGCAGGTGAGCGCGATGGTCTCCGCCGCGGTGAGCGGCCGCCCCGGCGGCGTCGTGATGCCCGAGGAGCAGGTCGTCGGGCAGGCGAGGCGAAGTTCCGCCTCGCCGGCGCGCATCGATCTGCGGCCGGGCGAGGGCGGGGATGCAGGCTGGGCCGAGCGGATCAACGATGCGGCCCGCGTCCAGATCGCGGGCGGCGCACCCGCGGAGATCCATGGCAATGTCACGCTCGAGGGCGGCAATATCGGCAACCCGCGCATCGGCTGGGCCGTCACCTGGGCAGGGGTGACGCTTTCCTGCGGCCGCCTGAGCGCGGTGGGGAACCACACGGATGGGCTCACCAACCAGGTGGTGGGAACGTTCAAGCGCTCGATCTCGCGGACCGCGGCGCTGCAGCGCCCGTCCTGTTACTGAACGGTTTCCGCGCTCGGATCGAGCGTGACGATCACGATCGCTCCGCCCACGGCATAGCCGCTGGCGAGCGGTGCGATCGAGACGCGCGCGCCGAGCTCCTCCGCGCCGCCGCACAGCAGTCGCGCATCGAATGCCTCCGCCTCGGAACGGCCGCTCAGGACCCGCTCGATCGCGTCGCGGGCCGTGGTGCGGTCGCGCACCGCGAGCAGATCGACGAAGCGAAGCCCCAGGATGCGTTCCCTTGCGAGACCGACCATCCGGGCGAATTCGGCCTCGACCATCGTCACCGTGCCGCGCACCGTCAGGCGGATCACCTCGATCCTGCCATGCGCCGCGCGGGCCTTCTCGAGCGCGGTCTGCTCGGCCAGCCTGGCTTCCTCGTCGCCCTCGTAGCTTAGCCGTACCAGCAGCGCGACGCCCTCCACCCAGGGAAAGGCGCGGATGCGCAGCCGCGTGCCGCTCTCCTCGTCGAGCGCCAGGTCGAACTGGGCCTGCTCGCCGCTGCGCAGCACATGGCGCAGGCTGGAAACCAGGGTGGCATGGGTGGATGCCGGCAAGGCATCGGTGGCCGGCGAACCAATCAGCGCGGCGGGCGTGCGCCCCAGGATCAGCGCGGCGGCGCTCGACGCATCGGTGACCTTCAACTCGGGATCGATCACCAGCAACCCGCCGTCCATATGCTCGACGAGAAACTGATATTCGAGTTCCCGATGGGTGCTGTCCCGTTCGCCGCTCCCCTGTTCGGCGTCCCAGCTCTCGGCCGCGAGCAGCACGTAGCGGGGGCGTCCGTGATAGGTGATCGTGACGGGGCCGTGCATGGCGCGATCCTGCCAATATGCAAAATTGCGCGTAAGTTCAGCTGATGAAACAGTCTGCACTGATGAGCGTTGCATAGTTGAATGCTCTCGAACGATTTTGGGACGACGGCAGTTTTTACGTTGCGACCGCTGTAGATTCGAGAATTGCGTAATTTGCTCAATTTCAGTTTGACATGTAGAATACAACAAAGTTAACACAAATCAAGACCGCCTAGGTCGAAAATGGTGTTAAAAATCAAGGGGATCGTCCCGATCCGGGCGGCCCCGGGTTCGCGCCTTCATGGCCGAGGTTTACTGAAAATCCGGATATACCGCCAGCGGCGACGCGAGCGATTTGGAAGCTCTCATGTGCGAAGAATCGCGCATGTGTCTGCGTTCGCCTTGCTTGGCCAAGAAGCCGCTCCGTGCCGGCCTCCGGCTGTGGCGCGAACGGCGCGGCGCCGCCGCTATCGAGATGGCGTTCTCGCTGCCGATCCTGCTGATGCTGATCTGCGGGATCGTCACCTATGGCGGCTGGTTCCTTTGCGCCAACAGCGTGCAGCAGGCGGCGAACGAGGCGGCGCGCGCGGCGATCGGCGGTCTTGACCCCAATGAGCGCGCCGCCCTGGCCCGCACCGCTCTGGACGCCAATCTGCGCAAGACCGGCACGCTCAATCCCGATCGCGTCGACACGCTCATCGACGATGACGGGCGTACGCTGACGGTCCACCTCTCCTATGACGCGTCGAACGATCCGCTGCTTTCGATCAAGCTGGTGCCGCTGCCCAGCAAGGTGATCGAGCGCAGCTCGACGGTGACGCTGACTCCTCCATGAGGCGCGCCATGGCCATCCTGTCCGTGTTGCGCCGTTTCAGGCGCGATCGCGGTGGCAACGTCACCATGATCTTCGCCGGCGGCTTCGTGATGCTGGCGGGATCGGCGGCGTTCGCGGTCGATACCGGCTCGCTCTATCTTGAGAAGCGGCGGCTGCAGGGCGTGGCGGACGCAGCGGCGCTGAGCGCGGCGAACAGCCAGGCGGCGGACGCCGCGGCGCGCCAGGCAATGGCGGCGAACCAGGCGAATGACGCGAGTATCGAGAAGCTCGAGCGCGGCACCTATTCCGCCGACAGCACGGTGGCGCCGTCCGCCCGCTTCATCGCCTCTGGCGACGGCAACGCCATTCGCCTCACCATGGGCCGCGACGTGCCGCTGTTCTTCGGCAAGTTCCTCACCGGGCACCCGACGGCGCGCGTGTCGGTGACGGCGACGGCGGCGCGGGTGGATCTCGCCTCCTTCTCGATCGGCTCGCGGCTGGCGTCGGTAAGCGGCGGGCTGCCCGGCCAGCTGCTCTCCGGGTTGGCCGGCACGGATCTCAACCTCAACGTGATGGATGCGCAGGGGCTGGTGAGCGCCGATGTCGATCTCCTTGCCTTCATCGATGCGTTGCGTACCCAGGCCAATCTTCAAGGCCTGACCTTTGGCGAGACGCTCGCGACCGATGTCAGCCTGCCCAAGGCGCTCAGTGCCATGGCGGCCGCGACGGGGAATGCGAGCGCGCAATCGGCATTGCGGGGCATTGCCGCGCGCGTGCCGCCGGTCACGGTGCAGCTCTCGAAGCTGATCGACCTCGGTCCGCTGTCCGGCGAGACCAAGACCGATCCGGCGCGCCCGATCAAGGCCGATGGCTATGCACTCGTGCGCGAGATGCTTCAGACCGCCACGGGCAAGCGCCAGGTCGATCTCGATCTGGCGGCGGGCGTCCCGGGGCTGCTTTCCACCAAGGTTTCGCTGGCGATCGGCGAACGGCCGGCGCAATCGCCCTGGCTCGCCGTGGCCAAGGACCGCAGCGTCAAGGTGCGTACCGCCCAGACTCGCCTCTATGTCGATACCAAGGTGGGCGGTTCGGGCCTGCTGGGCGCGGCTTCGATCCATCTGCCGCTCTTCGTCGAGCTGGCCAAGGCCGAGGCATCGCTGCGGAGCATCTCGTGCCCGACGCCGGCGACTGCGACGGTCGGTCTCGACGTCACCACCTCGGCGGGACAAGTGGCGATCGGCGATGTCGACACTGCGGCGCTGGGCAATTTCAACGCCGCGATCACGCCCCGCCGGACGACATTGGTGAAAGTGCTGCTGCTGGCCGAGGTGACGGGCCAGTCGAACGTCAATCTGGGCGGCGCGGGCGCGCAGCAGGTGACGTTCACGGCGCAGGAGATCGCCGCCGGCAAGACGCACACCGTGTCGACCAACGACATCGCCGCCGGGGTGGCGGCATCGCTGGTGCGCGACATGGATCTGCAGGTGAACACGCTGGGGCTCGGGATCAATCTGTCGCTCGTCACTTCCGCGGTGGGGACGGTGCTTCAGGGGGCGGCGGCGCCGCTGGATTCGCTGCTGGGCGATCTCACCGGGCTGCTGGGGGTGAGCGTCGGGCAGGCGGACGTGCGCGTGAACGGTCTGCGTTGCGGCAAGCCGATCTTGGTTGGGTAGGGGATCTGAGTTGGGGTTGGGGAATGCGTGGTGATCGAAGAGGACTGAAGATTACGCAGGGCGTGGACCGGCGTGAGGCGATGCGCTGGCCGGTATCGATTGCCGTGGCGGTGAAGGAATCGCGTTTCTGTTTCCAGGACGTGCGCCTGGTGGAGATTTCGCGCCTGGGCTGCCGGCTCGAGACGGGCTTCCTGCTCGAGCTGGGAATGGAGACGGTGTTGCGGCTGCCCGGCTTCAAGCCGCTGCCCGCCAGGGTGGTCTGGAGCAATCGCGCTGCGGCCGGCCTGCAATTCGTCGCGCCGTTGCATCCGGGCGTAGTCACGCACATCATGAGCCTGCCGACGCCGGAGCAACAGGCGAGCTATCGTCCGCTTTCGGAGCCGCGCTGAAAAACGCCGGATTTCCAGGGGCCGGAAACGGCAAACGCCCGGACCGTTTCCGATCCGGGCGCCTGCGTGACGAATGCTCGTCAGCCCCCTTTGTCAGGCCCAGCCCGCACACTCGTACTTGCCTACGAGCGGGGCTTGGAGCCTCCCCGAACCACGGCCTTTCGCCTGCGCTTCGACAGGAGTTTTGCTAAGCGTCCGCACCCGCTTTGTCACTGGCATTACAAGGGGTAGGCGCAGATTGGTCTCACCCTGTGTTGAATCGGCAACATAGCGGTTCGCAGTAGGAATTCGCCGCCATCTGCCCTAGATCGGCCGGAGACCTGTTTTCTCGGCGAGTTACAAGACCCGCATGCTGCTGATTTCACGCTATGAGCGGATGATCGCCCGCCGCTACCTGCTGCCCGGGCGGAGCGAGGCGTTCATCGCCGTCGTTGCCGGATTCAGCCTTGTCGCCGTCATGCTCGGCGTCGCCGCGCTGATCGTGGTGATGAGCGTGATGAACGGCTTCCGCGCCGAACTGTTCGACAAGATCACCGGATTGAACGGCCATGCCGTGGTCCAGGGCTATGGCGGCCAGTTGCGCAACTGGCGCGGGGTGCTGGAGGAGGCGAGGAAGACGCCGGGCATCACCAGCGCCACGCCGCTGATCGAGCAGCCGCTCTTCGCCACCTATAATGGCCGGGCCGAGTTCATCCAGCTGCGCGGCATGCGGATGGAGGACATCCTCAGCAATCCCACGCTCAAGGGCAAGGAAGTCGTCGGATCGCTCAAGAGCCTGAAGCCGGGCGGAGAGCAGGTGGCGATCGGCTCGCGCCTGGCGGAATCGCTGGGGGCCACGGTGGGCAGCGAGATATCGATCCTCAACCCCGCCGGGGCGGCGACGCCCTTCGGCACCATGCCGCGCATCGTGAAATACAAAGTCGCCGCGATATTCGAAGTGGGCGTGTACGATTACGACAAGGTCTTCGCGGTCATGCCGATCGAGGACGCGCAGACGCTGCTGCTGCTCGGCGACGGCGTTTCGATGATCGAGCTGGAAACCGTCGATCCGGACCGGGTGGCGCAGATCCTCCAGCCGCTGAACGACAAGGTGAGCGGCGTCGGCCAGATCACCGACTGGCGGATGATGAACTCCGAGCTGTTCGAGGCGCTGGCGGTGGACCGCACCGTCTCCTTCACTATCCTGTCGATCATCCTGGTGGTCGCCGCTTTCAACATCGTCTCGTCGCTGATCATGCTGGTGCGCGCCAAGACGCGGGACATCGCGGTGTTGCGCACGATGGGCGCCACGCGGGGCGGGCTGATGCGCATCTTCGTGACCGTGGGCACCACGATCGGCGCGCTGGGCGTGGCGGCGGGCGGCGTGCTGGGCTTCCTCTTCATCACTTTCCGCGAGGCGGTGGTGAAGTTCATCGGGCTGGTGACCGGCCAGAATATCTGGGATCCGCAAATGCGCTTCCTGACCGAGCTGCCGGCCAAGACCGATCCATTCCAGACGATAGGCATCTGCGTGATGGCGCTGATCTTCTGCTTCCTCGCCACGCTGTATCCGGCCTGGAAGGCCGCGAGCACCGATCCGGTGCAGGTGCTGCGCTATGAATAATCCCGAGGGGGGCGCCGCGAACGGCGCCGGGCCGGTCCTGCAGACGCACGGCCTCAAGCGCAGCTTCAGCCAGGGCGGCGAGACGATCGAGGTGCTGCGCGGCATCGATCTCGCGGTGCAGCCGGGCGAGATCGTCGCGCTGCTCGGCCCCTCGGGTTCGGGCAAGTCGACTCTGCTCCAGGCGGTGGGCCTGCTCGAGGGCGGGTTCGAGGGATCGATCCGCATCGTCGGCAAGGAAGCCGCCCAGCTCGACAGCCCGAGCCGCACCGCGGTGCGCCGCGACCATCTGGGCTTCGTCTATCAGTTCCATCACCTGCTGCCCGACTTCAACGCGCTCGAGAATGTCGTGCTGCCGCAGATGATCCACGGGGCGCTGCGTGCCGATGCGGACAAGCGCGCCGAGGAACTGCTCACCGCGCTGGGCCTCGGGCATCGGCTGACGCACCGGCCGAGCCAGCTTTCGGGCGGCGAGCAGCAGCGCGTCGCCGTTGCCCGCGCGCTCGCCAACAAGCCGGCGCTGGTGCTGGCGGACGAGCCCACCGGCAATCTCGACGAAGTGACTTCGGACAAGGTGCTGGCCGAGTTTCTCGGCCTGGTCCGCACCCAGGGTTCGGCTGCGCTGATCGCCACGCACAACGAGCGCCTCGCCGCGCGGATGGATCGCGTGGTGCGGCTGCACGAGGGGCATCTGGAGTGAAGCATCGCGAGCGCTGGATCCCGATCACCCTGGGGCTCGGAGCGCTCGTGCTGGCAACAGGTGCCTGGTTTGCCTGGCCGGTGGCGCGGCATGCCTTCGACTCCGGGCGCCAGCTCCGCTCGCTCTACATTCCCTCCCAATCGATGCAGCCTACGTTGCAGATCGGCGATCGATTCTCTCCGCGCGACATCGGCCCGAAGGGACCGGCACGGGGCGAGGTCATCGTCTATCGATTGGGTGAGGAGATGCATGTCGGGCGCGTCGTCGGCCTTGCCGGCGACAGCGTCGCGCTGGCGGGCGGTATCGTCTCGATCAATGGCAGGCCGGTGCCGCAGAAGCAGATCGGCACGGAAATCGCTGGCGAGCCGGGCGTGCCCGCCCGGAAACTGCTGGAGCAATTCCCGGGGGAAGCGCAGCCGCATGCCATCCTGGATCAGCAGGCGACACCCCAGGACGATTTCGCCGCCGTCGTCGTTCCCGCCGGGCACCTCTTCGTAATGGGCGACAATCGCGACAACAGCGCGGACAGCCGGTTCCCGCGCGACAGCTTCGGTGTCGGCATGCTGCCCGAGAAGGATGCGCTCGGGCGCGTCGATTTCATATCCTGGTCGATGGAGCGCCCGGGGCGCTTCGATCGTCCGATCACCAGGATCGACAGATGACCGCCTGGCGCGAGATCCCGACGCTCAGCGGACGTCACGTCACGCTGCGCCCGATGGACCGCGCGGATCGCGCCGATCTGCTCCTGGCCTTTGCCGGGCTCCGCCATCTTTTCCACACGACGGTGCCGGACGAGGCCAGCATCGACGCCTGGATGGACCGGATCGAGAACGAAGCGGCGGCGGGCCGGGGGCTGCCCTTCACCGTGCTCGACGCCGAGGGGCGGATATCGGGCGCCACTCGCTTCCTGCGGATGAGCGAGGGGCATCGCCGCGTCGAGATCGGCGGCACGCTCTATGCGCCGCGTGTCCAGCGCACCGGGCTCAACACCGAGGCCAAGTACCTGCTGCTTCGCCATGCCTTCGATGTGCTCGAGGTGAATTGCGTGCAGATCCGCACCGATTTCCTCAATCAGGCCTCGCGCCGCGCGATCGAGCGGCTGGGCGCGCGGATGGACGGCGTGCTGCGCGGCCATCTGATCCTGAAGGGTCATATGCGTGACAGCGTGGTCTATTCGATCCTCGCGCAGGAATGGCCCGGCGTTCGCCGCAATATCGAGTTATTGATGGCCCGCTACGAAGGAGAGGCCGCATGAACGCGATCACCGACATTCCCGTCCGCAAGCCCGGCGGCGAGGAGACCACGCTCGCCGATCACGCCGGCGAAGTCCTGCTCATCGTCAACACCGCCTCCAAATGCGGCTTCACCCCGCAATATGCCGGGCTCGAGGCACTGCACCGCGCGTACAAGGACCGCGGCTTCTCCGTGCTCGCCTTTCCCTGCAACCAGTTCGGCGCGCAGGAGCCGGGCGATGCGGAGGAAATCGCCAGCTTCTGCTCGCTCACCTATGACGTGACTTTCCCGGTCTATGCCAAGATCGACGTCAACGGCCCCGATGCCGCGCCCCTGTTCGATGCGCTGAAGCGCGCCGCGCCGGGCGTGCTCGGTTCGAAGGGAATCAAGTGGAACTTCACCAAGTTCCTCGTCGACCGGACCGGGACGAAGGTCGAGCGGTTCGCGCCGACTACCAGCCCCGACGCGATTGGCCCCGAGATCGAGAAGCTGCTGTAATCCGGCCCGGTGCCGGCAGCAGCGGCATCGGCGGTAGCGCGGGTCGGGCCGGGCGGCGCAGGCGATCGAAGATGCTGGCCATCACGAAGCGGCCGGTGAGGCCCAGCAGCATGGTCATGCCGGCGCGGCGCGGGCGGGCGCGCCGCTGACCGCGAGTCTCGACCGGCGCTGCGTTGCGCGGGCGATGGCGACGCGGGGCGGGGGGCAGGGCCATGCGCTCGGCAACCGCCGCGGCGCTCCCGCCCCGGTCGCGCCGCCGCCAGACCACCTTCTGTCCGGCAGGAATCTCTTCCCATTCCTCGGCTCCGGTCGCGCGGAGAAGATCGTCGCCACAGCGGATGCACAGCGAGAATTCCCTCTCGCCGCTGCGATAGTGCGTCGGCATCGCGGCATGGCCGAGCAGCCGACAGCGCAGCGCGCCCATCAGCGGCGAGCCGGGCGCGCGCGGCGCGAGCCGGCGCGGGGCAAGTGGCGATGCGTTACCTGCCAGCTGGCGAGCTCGCGGAACCGACCGTCGACATGGGTCACCGCGAGCCGCGGGTTCCAGATCTCGAACCGGTCGCCGGTGCCGACGATCAGCGCCATGCTCTCGATCCGGCCGAGATGGCGCATCACTGCCGGAAGCGTCAGCCCCCGCTCGCTGCGCGGCGCGACTTCGACGATGCCGAACAGCCGGCGCATGCGCTGGTGATGCTGTTGCGCATCGCGACCGGCGTCCTCGTCGGCCAGGCGCCAGCGTTCGGTGCGCGTGCGAATCTCCTGGAGATGCGACCTGGCATAGCCGACCAGGCACTGATCGCGCTCGTGCGTGGACAGAAACAGCGGCTCTTCGGGGGCGGGAAGGCCCAGCGCCCTGGCCATGGTGTCGGCAAGCAGGACATTGCCGTCCGCATCGACTTCGCAAAGCGCACACCCAAGATACAGGGAACTCATTTTACCCCTTCCAACGCAACGAGTTACTCGTACCGTCCACAGGCTTATCCACAGGGTTAACGCACATCAACCAAAATTTGCGGACGAGGCGTTCGAATTGTGGGGCGGGCCGTTGGATTCCCGGGACGGGACGGGCGGGCGGGAGCCTCCGTTGCCTCACGGAGGGCGTGGCCGTTAAAATGGCGTTCATCGCAGAACGGGCATCCGCGACGGGGATCGGCTTGAACGGCGCGTGTGGGGCAACTAGAGGTGCGCCGAAAGCCCCGCCCTTTCCCCGTTTAGGAGAGTTTCGCATGAACTTCGCTTCCAAGCTCGCGCTGGCCGCCGTGCTGTCGCTGGGCACCACTGCGCTGACGGTGGCTCCAGCCGCCGCGCAGAAGAAGAAGGATGACAAGAACGCCCCGGCCGCGAACCAGCTTCAGGTCAGCGACGAGTTTCGCAAGCCCGCCGCCGCCGCCGAAGCCGCGGTGAAGGCCAAGGACTGGGCGACCGCCGAGCCGCAGATCGCAGCCGCCGAGGCAGCGGCGAAGAATGACGACGAGAAGTTCTTCGCGGCCTCGATGCGTCTCCAGCTCGAGCTGGGCCGCGGCAATGAGGCAGGGCAGATCGCGCCGCTGCAGGTGTTGGTGGCCAGCCCGCGCAGCGCGCCGGACGCAGTGGGCCCCTACAATGCCCGCCTGAACTTCCTGCTCGGCAAGGCGGCGGCGTCGCAGAAGAAGCACGCCGATGTCATCACCTACATGACCAAGGCCCGCCAGCTGGGCGAGAAGAATGTCGACATCCCGCTGATGCTGGCGAATTCCTATGCCGCCACCGGCAAGAATGCCGAGGCGGCCGCCGAAGCGCGTAACGCCATCGAGTTCGCCAAGTCGACGGGCCAGAAGGCGCCGGAAGCCTGGTATCAGTTCGCCATCCCGAAGGTGACCGCCAGCGGCAATCGCGAGGCGACCTATGACTGGCTCGCTTATTATCTGAAGGACTATCCGGCGGTGAAGAACTGGCGCTGGGCGATCGAAGTGCTCGGCCAGGGCGCCAAGGGCACGGATCGCGCCGCCAAGACCGAGCGCATCGATCTCTACCGCCTTCGCCGCATCACGAACTCGCTGGCCGATCGCGGTGACTATGCCGATTATGCCTATGCGGCGCAGTCCTCGGGCCTGCCGTGGGAAGCGATCTCGGTGATCGAGGAAGGCCGCAAGAACGGCAAGCTGCCGACGACCGATGCCGATGGCAACCGCACCTACACGGCGGCCCAGGCCGGCGTGAAGAGCAGCCCGCCGCTCGACACGCTGGCCAAGCAGGGCGGCGCCGGCAATGCCGACGCGCTGCTCGCCGCCGGCGACAATGTCCGCGCGCTCGAGCTCTATGACGCGGCGCTCGCCAAGGGCGGCGCGGATACCAATGAGATCAACCTGCACCGTGGCATCGCGCTGCAGCGCCTGGGCCGCAAGGAAGAGGCGAAAGCGGCGTTCCAGGCGGTGAAGACCGGCCCGTACGTCAACGTCGCGCTGCTCTGGCAGGTCTCGCTCGACACGCCGCCGCTCAGCTGAGCGCGGCTTCATGCCGAACAGGGAGGGGGCGGCAGCGATGCCGCCCCTTTTCGTATCAGGCGACCGGCACCCCGGGCAGCGCCTTGGACGTCCGGATGGTGAGCGAAGTCTTCACATGCTCGACGTTCGGTGCCGGAGTGAGCCGCGTCGTCAGGATATGCTGGAAGCTCTGCAGGTCGGGGGCGACGATCTTCAGGATGAAATCGATCTCGCCGTTGAGCATGTGGCATTCGCGGACTTCGGGAATATCCGCCATCATCTGCTCGAAGGCGCGCAGGTCTGCTTCCGCCTGGCTCTTCAGGCTCACCATGGCGAACACGGTGAGGTTGTAGCCCAGCGCAGCCGGATCGAGCGCGGCATGATAGCCGGTGATCGCCCCCTGCTGCTCCAGAGCCCGCACCCGCCTGAGGCAGGGCGGCGCCGTCAGCCCAACGCGTTCGGCAAGCTCGACATTGGTCATGCGGCCATTGTCCTGCAACAGGCCGAGGATCCGTATGTCGATATCGTCGAATCGCATTTATGTTCCTTCTATCTTTTGATTCGTTTCCGTGTGTTGCGTTTAGACATAATATTATTACGCCGCAACGCAATTGTCCCACAATGCGACGTGCCGAAATCGACAGTTCCGAACCGGCGCTTCGCGAGTTAAGGATTCCTTACGGCGCGCGTTGTGGTGCCGGGCAAGGGTAGGCAGGCGTTGCGCTTCGACGATACATTGGAGACGGTGCTCGCCTCGGACCTGGGCTCGCCTTATGGCGTCCAGTCCGCCTGGCGCCAGCTCGTCGACCTGATCGGCCGCCGCCGTGCCGCTGCCGGCAATCGCGCGATGGGCGTGCTTCGCACGATTCGCGAATCCGTGCCGCTGCCGGTTCGCGCCGCCAGCGCCCGCGCACTCGAACATGCCGATCCGCCCCCGCCGCTCGTGCGTCTGTTTGCGCTCGACGAGCTCCAGGTGGCGCTCCCCGTGCTGCGTAGCGCGCGGATGAACTCGGTCGAGTGGATCCAGCTGCTGCCCGAACTCGCGCCCGCGGCGCGCGCGATATTGCGCAACCGGCGCGACCTCAGCCCGGCGGTGCGCCGTGCGCTCGACAGTTTCGGCCCGATCGATTTCGTGCTGCCCGACGAGACGGTGAAGGAGGCGCCGGTCGAACCCGCCGTTCCCGAAGCGGAAACGGTAGCGGTGGCCGAGGTGATGACAGTCGACTGGTCCGAGGTCGTCGATGCGCGCCCGGCCGAGCCGGCACCGGTGGCAGTCGAGGTCGAGGCGGTCGAGCCTCCGGCCGAGCGCGGCGAGGACGTTGCCGCGGACGTGCCCGAAGCCGAGCCCGAGCCCGAGCCCGAAGCCGAGCTGGAGCCTGAAGCCGGGAGCAAGCCGCTCGTCTATTGGAGCTCCACCACGCCCCAGCGCCTGCCGGCGCATGAGGCGACCCTCGCCACATTGCTGGGCCGCCTGCCCATGGCGGTCCCGGCCGCAGACGCGGCGGAGGAGCTGGCGGCCGGGGATCTCGGCCCGGCGGGCGCCGGCCTCGAAGAGGCGGAGGCATTTGTCGAGCCCGTGCCGGTGGGCGATCCGGAGTCCGAGGTTGCGGCCGCTGCGCCCGAAATGGAGGACCTTTCCTTCGTCGCGCTCGCCGGCGTCGCGCCGTCGATCACCGTTCCGGCAACGCAAGTGGCTGAAGAGCTCCAAATTCCGATCCACCCGGTCCAATCCGGGACAGGCGAGTCAGGCGCTTCCGCCGAAGCGATTGCGCTGCCGGAGGCAGGCGCGCAGGGTCCGGCCATGGAGCATAGCGATAGCCTGGCCGCAGAAGTGCGGCAGATTGCGGCAGAAGCTGCGGGCGACCATGACGGCACCTTCGAGATCGCCGATGTCGTGGCGCGGATCGACGCATTCTGGCGCCATCGCGAGGAAACCGGCCCGAAGGATCCGCCCGCGCCACGCCCGGTCGATGATTTCCGCTTCGAGACCGATGCCAAGGGCATGATCCGCTGGGTCGACGGCGTCAGCCGCGCGCCGTTGATCGGCGTGTCGCTCGATAGCCAGGCCGCTCCCGGCGCATCGGAGGCGTCGCGGGTGGATGGTGTCGCCGCGGGTGCTTTCCGTCGCCGCGCCGGCTTCTCCAATGCCCGCCTCTCGGTGGAAGGCGAATCGGATGCGGCGGGCGACTGGCTGATTTCGGCGATCCCCGTCTTCGATCCTGGCAATGGCCGTTTCACCGGCTATCGCGGCACGGCTCGCCGGCCGCGCGTCGACGAGCGGGCCGAGCCGCTGCGCACCGCGCCGGCACCGGCGATGCCGGCCGATTCGCTCCGGCAGCTCGTGCATGAACTGCGCACGCCGACCAATGCGATCGCGGGCTTCGCGGAGATGATCGAGGCACAGATGCTCGGCCCGGTGGGTGATGCCTATCGCGACCGGGCGCAGGTGATCCGTTCGCAGGCGCGCGAATTGCTGGGTGCGATCGATGATCTCGATCTCGCCGCGCGCATCGACAGTGCCGCGCTCTCGCTGGTGCCTGGCCAGATCGCGTTGCGGCCCGTGCTCGCGACGATCGCCGACGACCTTGCGCCACTGGCCGAGCTGCGCGGCTCGGTGATCGCGCTGCCGATCGCCGATCTTTCCGTCACCGGGGATCGCCGCGCGATCGAGCGATTGCTCGCGCGCCTTCTCGCGACGCTCGTATCGGCCAGCGGGCAGGGGGAGCGGATCGGCGTGCACATGGCGCTGGAGACTGCCGAGGCAGTGTCGATCACGATCGATCGTCCCCAGGCGCTTGCCGACTATCCCGGCGATTCGGTGCTCGATATCGATGACGAGCGCGAGGACACGACGTTGCTGGGCACCGGTTTCGCGCTTCGGCTCGCGCGGAACCTCTCCCGCGAACTGGGTGGCGGGCTCGTCATCGGCCGCGAGAGCTTGACTTTGCGGCTTCCGGCCGCCGTAAACGAGCAGGTGGGCCAGGCACATCTAAGCTGAAGTGGGGGGCGACGCTCCAGATCGCGGCGGTTATCGCGTGCCCGCACCCGATCCGCGCGCGCGCCTGCAATGGCCGGACGATTTCGGCACCCGCTTCACCATCTTCGTGGACACCGAGGAGGAGTTTGACTGGGGCGCGCCGCTCAGTTCCGATGCGGACGGGACGCGGCACATGGCCGCGCTGCCCCCGGTGCACGCACGTTTCGCCGCGGCGGGCGTGCCGCTCACCTATCTTGTCGACTATCCGATCGCGACCTCGCCGCTCGCCATCGACGTGCTGCGCGAGGTCATGCAGGATGGCTGCTCGGCGATCGGCACGCAGCTCCATCCCTGGGTAAATCCTCCGCACCGCGAGGAAGTGAACGGGTTCAACAGCTTCACGGGTAATCTTCCGGTCGATCTGCAGCGTGCCAAGCTCGTGGTGCTCACCGATGCGGTGGAGCGCGCCTTCGGGCGCCGTCCGCTGGTCTATCGCGCCGGTCGTTACGGAATCGGGCCGGAGACGCCGGCTCTGCTTGCCGGGCTCGGCTATCGGATCGATAGCTCGATGCGCTCGGCCTATGATTATTCCGGGGAGGGCGGGCCCGATTTCCTCGCGGTGCCCAATCATGCCTTTCGCCTGGGCGAACTGATCGAGCTGCCCTTCACCACGGTCTTCACCGGCCGCATGCGGCGTGGCGGGGCGAGGCTGCACCGCAGCCTGGGCCGGTTCCCGCACGGGATCGGCATCGCGTCGCGTCTGGGCCTGCTTTCCCGCGTGTCGCTCACGCCGGAAGACATGCCGCTGGGCGAAGCCAAGGAAGCGATTCGCGTCGCCGTGGGAGAGGGGCTGCGGCTGCTCAACTTCGCCTTTCATTCGCCTTCGGTGGAGCCCGGCCATACGCCCTATGTGCGCACCGCGGCGGATCTGGCGGCGTTCCTGCGCTGGTGGGACGAGGTGCTCGCCCTGCTCGACCGGCTGGGCGTGCGGGCGGCATCCGTGGATCAGATCGTCACAGCGACTTGCGGCCCGGCCTGAGGTTCCGCTAGGGCCGGTTTGCTGGGGGCCTGTAGCTCAATTGGTTAGAGCTGGCCGCTCATAACGGCTAGGTTGCGGGTTCAAGTCCTGCCGGGCCCACCAGCAGCGGTCTTGTGTCGGGTGCGTCTTGCGCCTAGGGCCGCAATCCGCGTCGGGGAGTGGCGCAGCCCGGTAGCGCGCTTGCTTTGGGAGCAAGATGTCGCAGGTTCGAATCCTGTCTCCCCGACCATTATATTTGATCTGTATAACAGGTTGATTTTAAATAGAAAATTAGGCAATAAATTGCCTGTGTAGGAATTGTGCAGAACTTTTTTGCACGGGCTACGCGAAACCCGCTGGCTGCATCAGCGCTGAATTTCCCTAGCGACCAAGGCGATTCTCTTTCCCGTCAGCTGAACATGAGTTCAAGCGACGGCGGCTCTTATCCCGGTCGGTGCTGTTCTGGTGGCCCCGCCATCAGAACAGCTCCCCCTGCCGCGCGCGATCCGCATAGACCCGCCACGCGGGCTTGCCCGCTTCCTCATCGAGCCACGCGATGACCTGCGCCACCACATCGCCGCCATGGGCCTCGATGGTGCCGGGCGTATGGAAATGCGAGCGGTAGCCGGTCGCGGTGATCGGCAAGGGTGCCCGCTCGGGGTTCAGGCTGCGGATGGCCAGATGGGCGGTCATGCCCCATTTGAGGGGATCGTAGACGGCCTCGATCTCGATACCGCGCCATTTGAAGCGATGGGTCTGGATGTCCATCTCAGCAGCCCTCGAACACATGGACCTCGCCATATGCGAGCCGGATCGTGAAGAAGTCGCCGCTCAGCTCGGCATCGCGGGCCATGGCCTCGTAGTCGATATAGAAGCGCAGGCTTTCGGGGATCGGGGTCGTCTCCTCGATCAGTTTCTGCATATAGGCGGCAAGGCTGGCGTGGCAGCCGTGATAGCGGTCGGCGATGGCCTCCCGCGCCTCGTCCAGATCGCCTCCGAAGTGATCCAGCAGGGCCGCGCCCAGATCGCCATGCCCGGCGATGAAGGCGGCCAGCGTCGCGACCTCGCTTATACCTGCGTATTCCGCGATCCGCACCGGCCCGAAGCCCTCGTAATCGTGAATGGTATGTTCCTCCGCCCCCGGAATGGGCGAGGCCGCCAGCATGGCGCGGATCGCGTCCCAGATCGCCCATGGTTCCTGATCGGCATCGATCCACGCGCCGTGGAGGATGCCGTTATTGTAGGCGGCGAGGCAGGCCACATAGATGCGGGGCCGGTCGTCGGTTTGGGTCTGGATCAGGTCGGTTTGCATGGTCTCCTCCTTGGGTCACGGTTGCGCACAGCAACCGCTGCCCGTCGGCGAGACTGGGGGTGCAAGCGGAGCAAGCGCCTTCGCGGGGAACCGGCTGCACGGAGCGAAGCGGAGGAAGCTGGGCGGAAGGCGCTTCGCAGCGCGCCGGGGGCGAAGCCCCAAGCTGCGGCAGGGATCGTCACCCGCAGGGCGGAAACGCCTTGGCGGTTCCGGCGCCGAAGGCGCTAGAGCCCGGTCGGCACAGCCGAGCCGCCCTCTCTAACCCCACATGCGTTCGGCGAAGGCCCGTTCCTCCGCGCCCACGGCGTCCAGATAGATCGCGGTGGTCGTGGACAAAGCTTGCAACAGAATGGGCAATAGGGTTGCGAGGTAGGCCGTCTAGTTTCAACCGCCTAAATTGCACAACGCCACCATCGGCATTGCGTTCGCTCTATGCTTCGCGATGGGTGATGACGTGGCTTAGAATAGAATAACATCCAAAATGGATAAATTGGCGCAGCGCATTTCTGGTATTGGCAAGGTGCGGACTCTCATGAATATTCGGCTAGCTTGCAAGGGGCGTCTTCGATTCCCTCAAGCCAAAATGGGGGGATATGCGCATGAGGTTCCTCATTGGCCTCGGCTTGGCTGCGATGATCACTTCGTCGGTGCAGGCTTCGGAGACCGTCACCTATACCTATGACGCCAAGGGCCGGCTGGTGAAGGTCGAGCGCTCGGGCACGGTGAACAACGGCGTCAAAGCTGAATACACCCATGACAAGGCCAACAACCGGACCAATGTGAAAGTTACTGGTTCGCCCAACCCTTCACCCTGACCCAGAGTGCTCGACGCTCAACCGACTGCGGGCAATCGATAATTTTGGAGGGATTCTGTGACTCACTCGACTACCGCAGTGAGCGCGCGCCGTCGCGCGCGTCTTGCTCTTCTGGGACTTGGCACCGTCCTTGTCTCCGGCCTGATCACGCCCGCTTTCGCGCAGACCGCGCCGGTGCGTCAGTCGGTCGACGGGAATGGTGTCGACCTCTTTCTCGGCACCTTCAACATTGACGCTGCCGGAATCTCGATGGGGAATTCCAATGCTGGAATCTCGTACAATTGGTTCTGGCGTGGGGGCGGCTGGAACGACACGGCGACAGGGTACCTGACCAAGAGTGGCGCTCTCGTCACCGTAAGCTTCGGCTCGAAGGTAGATCGATTCAATCTCTCAGGCTCGACCTATGTGCCGACCGAGGGCAACGGCGCGGCGCTGAGCTTCAACAGTACAACCAGCGTGTATACCTATACCGCATCCGACGGCACGATCGCCCGGTTCACAAAATTGCCCGGCCAGCTTTCCTATGTGAATAGCGAGGCGGCCCTGACCAGTATCCAGTCTCCTTCCGGGGAGAAGCTGACTTACGCCTATGACTCCGGTGTGTACTGCACAAAGACGAAAACGAATGACCCTTCGATATGCATAAGTGAGGCTACGGCATATCGCTTGGGATCCATTCGTAATAGCCAAGGATATATCATCCAGATGATATATGCTGCCGATGAACTTCTATATGACCTTCCGGGGAATTCGGCGAGCTGGCTCACGCGAACCGGCGGTAAATTGGTGAATGCGGCGGTAGATGGCCCAACGCCAACTGTGGCTTTCACGATTGCGGCGAGCGGAGGCTATTCTTACGGCACTGCCACGGATGCGCTCGGTCGCGTCGCGGTATATCGTACCAATGGCCCTCAGATGCTTGGTATCACGCGGCCGGGCAGTACCGGCGAGGATGTGACCCTTACCTATAGTTCAGGGCGGGTGGCGAGTATCACCACTGCGGACGGAACCACAACTTACAGCTCAAGCGATGCGGGCAACGTGCGCACGGTGACAGTCGCGGATCCCCTGTCGCATGCCACAACATACACTTTCGACATCGCGCTTCAGCGCATGACGAGCGTGACAGATGCGACGGGCCGCACGACAAGTTTCCAGTATGACGGAAGCGGTCGTACAACTCGCATCACCCAGCCCGAAGGTAATTATTCCCAGCTCACCTATGACGGGCGGGGTAACGTCACCGAAAAGCGTAGTGTCGCGAAACCAGGGTCGGGCATTGCCGATATCGTGACGTCGGCGAGCTACCCTGGAACCTGCGTCGACGTGACTTGCAACGCGCCGATCACCACCACCGATGAGCGCGGCAACGTCACAAACTACACCTATGACACGACGCATGGTGGGGTGCTCACCGTAACCGCGCCTCCGGCAGCAGGGGGCGCTGCCCGTCCGCAGACGCGGTACACCTACGCGGCACTTCAGGCATATTTCAACAATGGCTCCGGGATCGTGGCATCGGGCGAGCCCGTCTATCGTGTGGTATCTATCTCGAAATGCCAGACCGGCACGAACTGTGCGGGTACTGCGGACGAAGTGAAGACCATCATAGATTATGGCCCGCAGAGCGCGGGCACGGGCAACAATCTGTTGCCGGTTTCCGTAATGACGAAAGCGGGCGATAATTCGCTCAGCACCACGACAACGACTACATATGACAGCAGCGGCAACGCCATCGCCGTTGACGGTCCGCTTTCCGGTACAGCCGACACGACACGCTATCGCTTCGACGCTGCCCGGCAACTGATCGGGGTGATCAGCCCTGATCCCGATGGAGCGGGCGCCCGCAAGCCGCGGGCGGTGCGCAACACCTATGACGACAAGGGGCGCGTAACACTGGTCGAAACGGGGACGGTTGTCGATCAAAGCGATGGAGCCTGGACCGCATTCGTGCCCGTTCAGGCTGTCGCCGTCACCTACGATGCTCGTGATCGCAAGCTGACAGAAGTACTCAGGTCGGGTGGCAGCGGCTACGCGGTCAAGCAATATAGCTATGATGCAGCCGGGCGCCTGGATTGCTCGGCGGTGCGGATGAACAGCGCCGCTTGGGCCAGTTTGCCGACATCGGCCTGTACTTCGACCACGGCCGGTTCCTTCGGGCCCGATCGTATCACCAAGATGACGTACGACGCCGCCAATCGTGCAACCAAGCTACAAACTGCCTATGGCACGGCTGACCAAGCTGACGAGGTGACTACGACCTATACCGACAACGGTAGGAAGGCCACAGTCACGGATGCCGAAGGCAACAAGACGACGTACGAATATGACGGCGTCGACCGGATGATCAAGACACGTTATCCGGCAGCCTTAAAGGGCTCGGGAGTCAGTTCGACAACCGATTATGAGCAGATCAGTTACGATACCGCGAACAACGTGGTCGCGCGTCGATTGCGTGACGGGGTGACCATTTCTTATACCTACGATAACCTCAACCGACTAACGACCAAGACACTGCCTGGCACCGAACCCGAGGTGACCTACAATTACGACCTGCTTGGCAGGATGACGGGAGCGAGTCAGCCTGGCAATGCGTTGAGCTTCGGATACGACGCGCTGGGCCGGCAGACTAGCGAAGCCGGTCCACTTGGCACCGTGGCTTTCCAGTATGACGTTGCCGGCCGCCGCACACGTATGACTTGGCCCGATAGTTTCTATGTCACCTATGATTATCAGGTAACTGGTGAAGTAACCGCGATCCGCGAGAATGGGGCGACTTCTGGAGTCGGCGTTCTTGCGAGTTTTGCTTATGACGATCTCGGGCGCCGCGCGACGCTGACGCGCGGCAACGGCGCAACAACGAGCTATGTCTATGACGATATTTCGCGACTGTCCTCTTTGACCCAGGATTTGCTCGGCGCGTCCAGTGATCTGACCCTAGCGTTTGGCTATAATGCGGCGAACCAGATTGTAACCAACTCGCGCTCGAATGACCTTTATTCCTGGGACGGTCATTACAATGTGGATCGACCGTATACGAACAACGGGCTGAATCAGGTCACGACGGCCGGAGGGACCGGCTTGGCATATGACGGACGCGGCAATCTGACCCAATCGGGTGCCAATCTCTATGCCTACAACTCGGAGAATCTGCTTACGAGCGCGCCCGGCGTGACGCTAGGCTACGATCCTGCGCTTCGGCTCTATCAGGTGGCGGGTACGGTAACGTCCAAATTCCTCTATGACGGGGTCAACCGTATCGCCGAATATGATAGCACTGGTGCGATGACTAATCGCTATGTGTCAGGGCTGGGCGCTGATGAGCCGCTGATATGGTATGCAGGCTCCGGAACCACGGCGCGCCGGTGGCTACATGCTGACGAGCGCGGATCCATTGTCGCGGAGAGTGACGGGACGGCCGCATCGGTCAGCATCAATCGATATGACGAGTTTGGTGTGCCTTCGGGAATGCTTGCCGCAAAGTTCGGCTATACGGGCCAGGCTTGGCTGCCCGAGGTTGGCGTATATTATTACAAGGCTCGCCTATACTCGCCAACGCTTGGGCGGTTCATGCAGACGGATCCGATTGGATATGGTGACGGGCTAAATTGGTACAGTTATGTAGGAGGCGATCCTGTCAACAAGGGCGACCCATCGGGGACGTTTGGGCTTTTCGGTGGCTGTCCTGCCGGGAGCGCATGCACCAGCACAAACCCGGCAGCTTCGAACGCGGCTGACGGCTACCGAAATGCCAAAATCGACTCGGCAATAGCGTATGCGTTTCCTGGAATTTCCTCAAAGGACGCGAACCAAATAAAGTCTTGTATAAACAATCCCACATCCGAATGCCTTGGAGCACAGGTTAATACCGGAAATGTTATCCGCGTAGATAATGGTGGCACGGTAACTGTGAACGAGTATGGCCGAGATCGCTCGGGAACTGGTATCATTGGTATCAAATTGACCTACAGCGGAAAGGGCGACGCCAACTGGACGCAGACCATTACCGTTGCGCAAGACGGAAAGGTCACGGAGAGAAGGGTGGACTCTGGTCCAACATACTATAATTCAAGCGACTTTTCTGCCTACCCTCAAATACAGAATGGGAGAGTTTTCACGGATGCGCCCGGAATGAACCCTATATCGGGACTGTCCAAAACATACGAATTGTCTCTCATTGTTCGTAGTGGATCGGCGGGTTATCAAGAGCAGATAACGTTTAACTATGGATTTTCGTTTCCCAATTCTCATCAAGCCGACATAGCTGGGCTAACGATCACTGCGCCCAGTGCCTTTCAACGCAACGCTATTTCGCAGGCAAAGTGATGAAGATAGCTATGATAGTGGCGATGATTCTATCGAATTTCAATGAAATCGATAAGAATCTGTTTGAAGTCAAGGACCAGAAGGAGACTTGGGTAAGAATTCAGTCTACCGGACCTAGCGATAAACCTCTTCCGATTATCTATATCTCCGATCATGAGATCGATATAGAGAGGGGAGGGTTTCAAACGAATATCGTGGTATCAGAGTCTGCATATAAGAATATTTTAAATATGTCTTATGAATACAGGTGCGATAGGCGAAGGCCGGATAAATGGTTTACAGAGTTTGGCGCGTTGGAGATTGCTGTATCGCATCAAGGTAATAGACAAGTAGTCTGTGTTGCAGCGCCAGAAATTTCATGCGCATATCTTCGCGGACTATTGCCTTTGATTGATCTCCCCGACGCTGATACCCGCCGCTACCCGGTAGAGGAATTGGGGAGGCGCTTCGGATGCAAGGGTTTCGAATGAGCGGGCAGGCGTTTCGCATGCTATAGATGATCGGAGCGTTTGAGGCCGGTTCAGCCCAGCAGATGCTCGCGCACTGGCTTAGTGAGGACCGAAGCCAAACGCGGGTCATCGCTTTTGAAAGCCCCCATGAGAGGCCCGAGATCCGGGAATTCCCGAAGCGGCAGCAGGACGCAAGGTGAGGTCGCCGACCGCTGCTCGCGCCCCTTGGTCCCGCGCGCGAGGAGGTGTCCGAACATGGGTTCGCCCTCAGCTCCGGCCGAGAGCCGGAAAATCATGAAAAAGAGTTCCGACCCTTTCTTCGCCGGGTCGTCGGGCACGTGGCTCAATGTGACATAGCCGAAATCGTTGATGATGTAGGTGTAACCCTCGTACTGCCAGGAAAGCACCTTGCCCGCATCGGTCGTGTTGAGATTCCGCATCCGCGTGACGATCCCCATCTTGTGGAGCGCGACGAAAGAGATTTCGCTGATCTCGAGGCTGCCGTCCTTCTGCGCGTAGATGAAGCGGTGCGGCCCCTCGATGGCCTTCCAGTTTCCGGACCAGGTTTCGCGGTGGTCCTCCACGGCGCGCAGGGAGCGCAGGGAAACATCGGCAGTTTTAAAGACGGGTAATCCGAACATGCGACTCCTGAAGCCATCCTCATCGAGATCGAGGTCCCGCGCCTCGATGGCGAGGATGGCGCAGAGCTTCTGTACGTTACTTTGATTCGGGTAGGTTCGCCCACTCAGCCATTTGGAGATGGTCGGCGCGGACACGCCAAGCTCCTGTGCCAGTGCGGCCTGCGAGCCGACAGCCCTCGCGGCGGCCTCAACCACCAGCCGCACATTCGCTTCCCGTGACAAGCCCCGCTCCCATATGGTTAACACAAGCAATGAAGCAACACGGGTAACTTTATCTTACCCGGAAGGCCGGGCAATTCGGCTGCAACACGCAGCACAGAAAAACACGGGCACTGACATGAGCAGGGAGATTTAGGGCCGCTGGGTCCTAGACACGGACTCCCGAATGATTCATGTAGCGGGCTCGCTCAACCGGCTTGATCACCGGCAGCGAAGCGCGATGCGCTCAGCATAGGGAACCCCGCTATGTCGGGTGGCTCCCGAAATAAAAGACCTCCCGTAGGGAATACGGGAGGCGCGTGTCCCTGTGCCGCGCGTGATCAACCGCCCGACGCCAGCCGGGCGGCCATGCACAGGGAGTATCTATGGCCGACTATCAACGACGCGCGTCTCATTTTGTGTGCGGCGCTGCGATGTTTCTCGCCACGATGTCGATTGCCGCCTGCGGCGACGCTCTGGCTGGAACCTACAGCCTTCGCCAGAATCAGCAGAATGCGAATGCGGCAAGGATGTTCGGGATGCCGGATGGAGGCAGCCGGATGACCGCGTCCTGGTCGAAAGCGCGGTCGCGTGCCTCCTGCCGATCCGAGGTCTTTAGGGCGATCGTCTTGTAACGATCCTCTTTCGGCAGCTTGACCCGGCAATAGAAATTCCGGTGCGCCACGTCGCCGCGCCGAAAGATGATGAGGCCGGTTTTCAGCTCTTCCTTGTCGGTGATGAACGCCATGGCTCAAACCCCCGCTGTGCAGAAACCGTGCAGATCGGCGGCGTAAGTCCTTGATTTGCCGTGCCTGTGCAGGTCCTGTGTGGGAGTTTGTATCAGATTTTATTCTTATTTACCAGATATTTAGTCTGATCCTCTCACCCCGACCATTTCCCGCTTTCAGTCCGTATCGGTTGCGATGGCGGCGTGAGCGGGGACGAGGGCGGCCCCGCCGTCGAGTGCCCGTTGCAGGGCTTCGCGGTCGAGCCGGCCCTCCCAGCGCGCCACCACGATCGTCGCCACGGCATTGCCGATGAAGTTGGTGAGGCTGCGGCATTCGCTCATGAAGCGGTCGACGCCCAGGATCAGCGCCATGCCGGCCACGGGTATCGAAGGCACCACCATCAGCGTCGCGGCCAGGGTCGCGAAGCCCGCGCCGGTGACGCCCGCCGCGCCCTTGGAAGTGAGCATGGCGGTGCCGAGCAGGACAAGCTGCTCGCCGAGCGACAGATGCACGCCGGTCGCCTGGGCAATGAACAGCGCGGCGAGCGTCATGTAGATGTTGGTGCCGTCCAGGTTGAACGAGTAGCCGGCCGGCACCACCACGCCGACCACTTCCTTGTCGCAGCCGGCGCGCTCCAGCTTGTCGATCAGCGCGGGCAGCGCGGCTTCGGAGGAAGAGGCGCCGAGGACGAGCAGCAGCTCGGCCTTCAGATAGCGCAGCAGCTTGAGGATCGAGAAGCCGGCCAGCCAGCCGACCACGCCCAGCATGCCCAGGATGAACAGGATCGACGTGAGATAGAAGGTCGCCACCAGCCCGCCCAGGCTGAGCAGGGCGGTGAGGCCATATTTGCCGATGGTGAAGGCCATCGCGCCGAACGCCCCCACCGGCGCGGCGCGCATCAGCATGGCGACGATGCGGAACACCATTTCCGATGCCTGTTCGAGCAGGTCGACCAGCGGGCGGACGCGCTCGCCGATGCTCGCCAGCGCAATGCCGCACAGGATGGCGACGAACAGCACCTGGAGGATCGACCCCGCGGTGAGCGCCGAAACCAGCGTGGTGGGGATGATCGCCATCACGAAGCCGGTGACGCTGGTCTCATGGGCCTGCTTCTCGAAGCCGGCGACCTTGGCCTCGCTCAGGCCGTGCGGATCGATGTGCATGCCCGCGCCGGGCTGGACGACATGGGCGACGACAAGGCCCAGGATCAGCGCCAGGGTGGAGAAGAACAGGAAATAGCCCAGCGCCTTCAGCACCACCCGGCCGAGCGAGCCCAGCTCGCGGGCCCCGGCGATGCCCGTCACCAGGGTGAGGAAGATCACCGGGGCGATGATCATCTTGACCAGGTTGACGAAGGCCAGGCCCAGCCACTCGAGCGATGCGCCGAAATCCGGCCAGATCGCGCCGACCAGCGCGCCGGCCACGATGCCGATCAGCACCTGTACATAGAGCATCCGCCACCAGCGCTGCGGCTTGGCCGGCCCGCCGGCATGGCTCGTTGCGACTGCGCCCATCCATCCTTCCCCTTCGATCCCACCGGCATAGCGGAGCGCGCGATGGCCCCCAACAGGAAAGGGCGCCCCCTTCCGGGAGCGCCCTTCCTATTCCTCGGTCCGGCCATGAGGCCGGCGCCGAACGGAGATCAGTGCGCGTTCGCCGCGGCGGCGTCGGCCTTGTTCTCTTCCACGTTCGCGGCGTTCTCGAGGGTCGCCTCGGCAGCGGCGTTGGTGGTGTTGTCGGCAGCGGCTTCGTACGCGGCGGCATTCGCCTCGTGCGAGTCGGCAACGTTCTCGGCGGTGGTGTTGGTGGTGCCGCCGTTGCAAGCCGCGAGCGACATCAGGCCGGCGGTCGCAGCAACAATGAGGATCTTCTTCATGTGGTGCTCCTAGAGGAACTCAAACGTTTCGCAGCCGGCCCGATTGCCGTCGCGAACCGTTGGCATAGCGGTCGTTGCGTATGCGTCAATCGCAAATTCACCCGATGGCAAAATTTAGGACATTTTTTTGCCCAAATCTTGCCCATTGGCGGCCATCAATGCGCGTGGCCGCCACAAGGTTCCCTCACTCGCCGCCGCCCTTGGCGATCGGCCCGATATCCTCGGGCGCGTTCGCCGTCACTGCCAGCATCGCCGTCCAGGCCGCCACATTCTGGCGGAGCTGCTCGGGATCGATCTTGTCCAGCGTGTCGTCGGGCGTGTGGTGATAGTCGAAATAGCGCAGGCCCGACTGGCTGAGATCGATCACGCCCACGCCGGTATTGATGATCGGCCCGACATCGGTGCCGCCATGCGCCGTGCCGCGGCCGCGCGCGATGCCCAGCGGAGAGAGGACGGTGGCCAGGCGATCGGCGATCGGCTTGGCGCCTTCGGGCAGGTTCACTTCGAACTTCCACACGCGATCGGCGCCGAAATCCGATTCCTGGGCGAGCACGTGGCGCTCGCTCGCATGCGCCTTGGCATAGGCCGCGCCGCCAAAGCCGCCGACTTCCTCCGCGCCGAACCACACGACGCGGATCGTGCGCTTCGGCTGGCCCGCGTCCATGATCCGCTTGGCGGCGGCGGTGGTGATCGCCACGCCCGCCGCATCGTCGATCGCGCCGGTGCCGAGGTCCCAGCTGTCGAGATGGCCGCCCACCACGATGATCCCCGCCGAGGGATCGCTGCCGGGCACTTCGGCGATGACGTTGCCCGATTCGGCCTCACCCTTGAACTCGGGCGTGACCAGCAGCCTGAGCCGCACCGGGCCGCGCTTGAGCAGCCGCTCGAGCTGATCGGCGTCGGGCAGCGAGAGCGCCGCGGCGGCGATCGGCTTCACGTCCTTGGCCCAGTTGGTCACGCCGGTGTGCGGGTTGCGGTGATGGTCGGTGCCGATCGAGCGGATCAGCACGGCAACCGCGCCCTTGCTGGCCGCCAGGTTCGGGCCGAGACGGCGGGCGCCGCCATAATAGCCATATTGCGAGCCGTCCTGGGTGGGCGTCATCGCGTTGCTGATGAAGACGATCTTGCCCTTCACTGCTTCTGCCGGCGCGGCCTGCAGATCGGCGAGGGTGGGGAAGAAGGCGATTTCGGCCTCGACGCCCTTGGGGCCGGTCGAGCCCGAATTGCCGAGCGCGGCGATGGCCAGCTTCTGCGCCGATCCGCCGAGCACTTCGGCGGTCTCCGCGCCGCGCACCCATACCGGCATCCGGTAGGTCTCGATACGCACGTTCCGGAAGCCGAGCGCGGTGAGCTTCTTCACCGCCCAGGCGCGGGCGCGCGCTTCCGCCTCGGTCGCCGCGAGGCGCTGGCCGATCTCGGTGGTCAGGCCCTCGGTGATCTCCCAGGCGAGATCGTCCTTCAGCGCGGCATCGCGCAGCGCCGCCGGATCGTGCGCGACGCTCTGGGCCAGGGCGGGGAGGGGAAGGGCGAGGGCGGCCACCGCCGCGAGCAGGATGCGCTTGGTCATGGCCGGCGACGCTAGCCGCAGCCGAAACGTTCGGCAATGCAGCGCAGGTTTCCGCCGCGTTTCCGAAGCCGTGCCGGGCCGATATTCAACCGACTGGTTTTGCAATTCATTGACTCCGTTGACTGGCCACGACCATGCAGCGGTCGTTCAACCAGTTGGTTGAGCATTGCCCTGCCACCGCCTGCCAGGCGCCGGAGAAGCGCAGCAGACAAGTTCCTACATTGCAAGATGGAGTGGCCGCGGCGGCGGCCAGGGACCCCTCATCCCCGCGCAGGCGGGAATCCGGAGCCGCAAGGGAGCGTGCGCCGAGCTCGCAAAGGCGTGCCCGGCCGGGCCGCGCGCATTCCTGCCGGGTATCCAGAACTACCCTGGCTCCCCGCCTGGCCGGGAATGACGACAGGCAGGGGGACGGGAGCGCGGAGTTGAGGCGGCCCGAGCGGCGCCGCGTTGCCATTTGACCGTCCGCTCGCTACATCGCCGCCAAACTTCCTGCATACCCAGACCTGCGAACGGAGACCGCCACGTGGCCGCCCAATACGCCTTCGTCATGAAGGACATGACCAAGACCTTCCCCGGCGCTCCCAAGCCGGTGCTGAACAACATCAACCTGCAATTCTATCAGGGCGCCAAGATCGGCATCGTCGGCCCGAACGGCGCCGGCAAGTCGACGCTGATGAAGATCATGGCGGGCATCGACAAGGATTTCTCGGGCGAGGCCTGGCCGGGCGAGTACATCACCGTCGGCTATCTGCCGCAGGAGCCGCAGCTCGATCCGACCAAGAACGTGCTCGAGAACGTCAAGGACGGCGCGCGCGAAGTGGCCGACATGGTCGATCGCTTCAACGCGATCTCGGCCGAGATGGGCGATCCCAAGGACGACACCGATTTCGACGCGCTGATGGAGGAGATGGGCGAGCTCCAGACCAAGATCGATGCGGTCGATGGCTGGACGCTGGACAACCAGCTCGAGATCGCGATGGAAGCGCTGCGCTGCCCGCCGTCGGACTGGGCGGTCGACAACCTCTCGGGCGGCGAGAAGCGCCGCATCGCGCTCACCCGCCTGCTCATCCAGAAGCCGGACATCCTGCTGCTCGACGAACCGACCAACCATCTCGACGCCGAAAGCGTCGAGTGGCTGGAGAACCACCTCAAGGAATATGCCGGCGCGGTGCTGATGATCACCCACGACCGCTATTTCCTGGACAATGTGGTGGGCTGGATCCTCGAGATCGATCGCGGCAAGTATTTCCCGTACGAGGGCAATTACTCGACCTATCTGGAGAAGAAGGCCAAGCGCCTGGAGCAGGAGGACCGCGAGGAATCCGGCCGCCAGAAGGCGATCAAGGACGAGCTCGAGTGGATCCGCCAGGGTCCGAAGGGCCGCCAGACCAAGTCGAAGGCGCGTATCGCCAAGTTCGACCAGCTCGTCTCGGCGCAGGAAAACCGCAAGCCGAGCGGCGCCCAGATCGTCATCCAGGTGCCCGAGCGCCTGGGCGGCAAGGTGATCGAAGTGGAGAACATCTCCAAGGCTTATGGCGACAAGCTGCTGTTCGAGAATCTCTCGTTCATGCTGCCGGCCGGCGGCATCGTCGGCGTGATCGGCCCGAACGGCGCCGGCAAGTCGACGCTGTTCAAGCTGATCACCGGCCAGGAGACGCCGGACACCGGCACGGTCGAGATCGGCACCACGGTGCGCCTCGGCTATGTCGACCAGAGCCGCGATCACCTGGACGACAAGAAGAACGTCTGGGAGGAAATCTCGGACGGCCATGATTACATGAAGATCAACGGGCACGACCAGTCGACCCGTGCCTATGTGGGCGCCTTCAACTTCAAGGGCGCCGACCAGCAGAAGAATGTCGGCAAGCTCTCCGGCGGTGAGCGCAACCGCGTGAACATCGCCAAGATGCTGAAGCGCGGCGGCAATGTGCTGCTGCTCGACGAGCCGACCAACGACCTTGACGTGGAAACGCTGGGCGCGCTGGAAGAGGCGATCGAGAATTTCGCGGGCTGCGCCGTGGTGATCAGCCACGATCGCTTCTTCCTCGATCGTCTCGCCACGCATATCCTGGCCTTCGAAGGCAACAGCCATGTCGAATGGTTCGAGGGCAATTTCGAAGCCTATGAGGAAGACAAGCGCCGCCGCCTGGGCGATGCGGCCGACCGCCCGACCGCGCTGGCCTATAAGAAGCTGACGCGCTGATCGGGGTGCCGATCGCATATGAACGCTGGCAGGGCGCGGTGGCCGATGCCGCCGCGCCGCTGCTGGCGCTCTGCCGATCGGTTTTCCCCGATTTTTCGGATGCCTATCTGTCTGATCGGCTGCCGAAGCTGGACGCGCCCATGTTGTGGCTGGCGATCGAGGCGGGCCGCTGGCAGGGCTTCAAGCTGGGCTATCGGCGCGGTGACGCACTGCTTTACAGCTGGCTGGGCGGCGTCACGCCCGCGCCTCGCGGCCAGGGCGTGGCCTCCGAACTGATGCGGCTGCAGCATGCGCAGGCCGTGGCGGAGGGCTATCGCTTCGTCGAGACGCGTACCCGCGCCGCGAACAATCCGATGATCCTGCTCAACCTGCGCCATGGGTTCCACGTCACCGGCTTCGAGACCGATGGGCAGGGTATCCCGGTGGTGATCCAGCGCAAGACGCTCCCCTGAGGCGCGGCTCACCCCTGAGGCGCGGCTCAGATCAGAAGCGGCGCGCGATCCCCAGATAGAGCTCCAGGTCCGGGCTGGCGGCATTGAGCCCGGCGACGGCGCCCAGGTCGAGCTGGAGATCGCGCCGTGGCTGCCAGGCGAAGGACAGGCTGGCAAGCGCCTGGGTAGCGTGCCCGTCGGGATCCTCGTCACGTATCGCCTGCAGCTCGAATGCGCCGCTCAACGAAGAGGTGAGGACAGTGCTCAGGCCGATCGCGCTGCCATAAGCGAGGTGGCGTCCGCGCCGGTCGCCGTCCACTGCGGCATCGACTTCCGGCGTGAAGGACAGGCCGAGCCTGTCGGTCAGGCTGTAGCTGACCGGCACGATCAGGCCGCCACCCCAGTCGCCGGCCCCGATCGTCGCGCCGCCGATGGGCAGGGTGGCATAGGGCATCACCGCCAGGGCGAAACCCGATCCGTCGGGATGGGAGAGGTTGCGGCGCATCGCCAGGGTGAGGTCGCCGGTGCCGCTGGCATGCGTCACCGTGCCGCTCGCCCGGTCGCGCGTGCGCACCGTGCCCAGGGCGGTCCAGCCGAGTTGCACTTCCATGTCCTGGGTCACGCCGTAGCGGATCAGCAGGTCGCCGAAGGTCCAGCTGTCGCTGCGCTGGGCGGAATCGCGATCGAGCGACCAGTCGACCGCGCCGCTCTCCATCACGAAATGGCCCCGGTCCACCGTGCAGGCGGGGGTGTCGAGCCCCGGGCGGTCGGGGCAGAGCGGGCGCATGTCCTGCGCCTGGGCGGTGCCGATCCCGGCGAGCGTCGCGGCGGCCAGGAGGAACAAGCGTTTCATGACGGATACATAGACGGTCCCCGAGCTGCGCGGTAGCGTTGGCCCAAACGGGGAAAGGCGATGCGCGGGTGGACCGGGGAGAATGGTGTCCGCCTGACCGCGCTGGCGATCCTGGGGCTGGCGCTTGCCTCCCCGGATGCGACGTGGTGCATTGCATTGTTGATGTGAACGGAAAAGGGGCTCTGGTGAAGCGATCGATACTCCTGGCGGCTGCGCTCCTCGCGGCATCGCCGGCCGCCGCGCAGGTGCCGGCTTTCCAGTCCCAGGTCGAAGCATTCGACGATTTCGCGACGGCGAGTACGAGCATGCCGGCCGCCGAGCGGGTGAAGGCGTTCCGCGCGAAGTTCGACGCGCTGCTCCCGGGTTTCTACGAGCCGCGCTTCGGCGCCACCGAGGCGCAATATGATGCGCGCGTCCAGAAGGCGCTCGAGGCCTATCCGCCGACGCGCGACAAGGTCCTTGCCGCCGCGCGCGAATTCGCCGGGGCCTATGCGACCGCCAGCGCGCATTTCCGCGGCGTCTTCCCCGATTATGCGCCGACCATGCCGATCTACCTGATCCATTCGCTGGGCGAGATGGACGGCGGCACGCGCGAGCTCCGCGGGAGGACGGTGGCGATCTTCGGGGCGGACATGATCGCGAAGATCCATGACGGCGGCACGATCGGGCCGTTCCTGGATCACGAGCTGTTCCACTTCCACCATGCGCGATATTTCCCCGATTGCCCGGCGCTATGGTGCTCGCTCTGGCAGGAGGGGCTGGCCGTCTATGTCGCCGAGCGGATGAACCCGGGCGCGGACGACCGGGCATTGCTGCTCGCCATCCCGCGCCCGATCCGGCCGGAAGTCGAGCCGAAGCTTGCCCAGGCGATGTGCTTCGTGCGCGCCAGGCTCGGCTCGACCGATCAGGACGACTATGCCACTTTCTTCTTCGGCAAGGGCGGGAAGGCGCAGGGCAGCTGGCCGCCGCGCTTCGGCTATTATCTGGGCTATGTGCTGGCGAAGCAGCTGGGCGGCACCATGACGCTGGATGCGCTGGCCAAGCTGCCGCCGGAACAGGTGAAGGCGAAGCTGGAGGCCGCGCTGGCCGCCTATCGCTGCTGACCGTGCCGGGGTGCCGGCACGGTCGGCATGGGCCGCCTCAGGCCTTTCTGGTCGCCGCGTCCGCGCTCCACGCGCCGCCGCCGGCGGCCGCGAGGTAGAGGAAGACGAAGCAGTAGAGCAGGATCGCCTCGCCGCCATTCTCGGCGGGGAAGAAGCCCTTGGGGAAGTGCGCCATGAAATAGCCGACCGCGCACATGCCCGAGGCGAGGAACGCCACCGGCCGGGTGAACAGGCCGATCACCAGCAGGGCGCCGCCGACGAGCTCGATCGTGCCCGCCGCATAGAGCAGCGGGTTGAGCGGATAGGGAAAGGGCGGGAAACCGAAGAATTTCGACGTGCCGTGCTGCAGGAAGGCGAGGCCCGCGACGATGCGCAGGACGCTCAGCAGCTTGTCGGACCAGCTTGCGGGAATGGGCATGCTTGTTTCTCCTCGCCGGACACGCCCCTGCGCGCCGTTTCGAGGCTGAAATGTTCCATCACCTGCCCATCCGGTCAACCGAAGCCCCGGAAACCGATCGTTTCCAGGCGGACGCTGTCCGGGTAGCCGTGCTGCCGGCTCAGGCGGTGAAGCGCTTGGTGAAGCCCTTGGCGTGCTTGTCGCCCGCGGTCTGGAAGGCCTCGACATGATCGACGACCGCCATGGGCGGACCTTCGCGCAAGGCTTCGGTGAGCGAAGTCAAGGCCTCCTCATCCCCTTCGGCAAGCAGCTCCACGCGCCCGTCGTTCAGGTTGCGAACCCAACCGCGCACGCCCAGCTGCTTGGCGACGCGCACCGTCCAGTCGCGATAGCCGACGCGCTGCACGCGCCCCGACACATAGATACGCTGTGCCGTCATATGTCCCCACGCTCACTTTTTTACCCGGCCGCATCCCTATTCGGCCTGGGTGCGACTCTATCAATTTGAAGATGCGAGGGAATCAGGCAAGGATGCGGCTCGTCGCGCGCTAGGGGTAGGTGATCGCAATCACTTCATATTCGCGCTCGCCGGCGGGCAGGCTGACCCGGCGCAGGTCGCCGATCCCGGCACCGCGCAGCGCGCGGGCGAGGGGAGCGTTCCAGCCGACCAGGCCCTTGGCCGCATCGGCCTCGTCGTCGCCGACCAGGGTGAGCGTGCGGTGATTGTCGTCCTCGTCGGCAATGGTGACGGTGGCGCCGAAATAGGCGCGGCTCTTGTCCGCCTGCTGCGCCGGATCGACGACCTTGGCCGCCTTCATCCGTTTGGACAGCCAGCCCAGCCGCCGATCGATCTCGCGCAGGCGCTTGCGGCCGTAGATATAGTCGCCATTCTCCGAGCGATCGCCATTGCCGGCGGCCCAGGAGATGGTCTCGACCAGGGCCGGGCGCTCGCTGGCGAAGAGCGTGTCGTACTCGGCCCGGAGCGCGGCATAGCCGGCGGGGGTGATGTAGTTGGGGCGGTCCATCGGCCTCTTCTAGCGTCCAGTTCGTCATGCTGAAATGCGTTGGCGCTTACCCCCTTGAACAAGGAGCCCGTTCTCGAACGGGGTCGAAGCTCGGCGAATTCCTGCCAAAGGCAGTTCCCCGGCGAAGGCCGGGGCCCAGTCGCGATGCCGTTCGAGAGGTTCGCGCGCCTGACCATGTGCGCCGATACCGGGCCCCAGCCTTCGCCGGGGAGCGGACAAGGGGCGGCCGGTAAGATCAGCCCGGCTTGTTCTTCCCCAGATACCAGCTCGTGTTCGCCGGCCCCTTGGAGCGCGAGCGCTCGGGGTTGAGCAGGTCGTAGACCACGGCGTTCTCGATCACGCGCTGGACATAGTTCTTGGTCTCGAAGATCGGGATCTTCTCGATCCACTGGACGATATCGCCCCCCGGCAGCCGCGGGTCGCCATTGGCGGCGATCCATTTGTTCACATTGCCCGGGCCGGCATTATAGGCCGCGATCGCCAGCGGGTAGCTGCCGTAGAGATTGTACATCCGCTGGAAATAGGTCGAGCCGAGCTGGATGTTGTAATCGGTATCGGAGTTCAGCGAACCCGGATTGTAGCTCATGCCGAGCTTGGTCGAGACTTCGCGCGCGGTGCCCGGCATCAGCTGCATCAGCCCGCGCGCGCCGGCATGGCTCACCGCATCGCGATCGAACTGGCTTTCCTGGCGGGCGATGGCGTGGACGATCGTCCAGTAATCCTGCTGCGACGCCGGCACCGCCACGGTCGGATAGCCCGCCGCGGTATAGTCGGACAGGCCGTTCTGCAGCGCGCTCTTGCCGACCAGCACGCCCAGGTCCGGGCGGCCGATCGCGCGGCTCAGCTCGGCGGCGAGGATGTGATCGGTGTCGCTCGTCGCGTCATTGGCGATCTGGCGGATGAACAGGCCCTGGTCCTGGCGATTGCCCATCGTGCCGAGCAGTTGCGCGGCGCGGACCGTTTCCTTCTTGAAGAAGGCATCGCGGACCGCCGGATCGGCGACCTTCGCGTTGAAATCGGGCGGGCGCTTCAGCGGCTGGCCCAGCCGCTCGGTGGCGAGCTGGCCGTAATAGACGTCCGGGAAGCCGGCCGCCTTGCCATAGAAGCGCGTCGCCGCCGCCTGATCGCCCGAAGCCTCGGCGGCGCGCCCGGCCCAGTAGAAGCCCTTGGACTGGGTGGTCGGCGTCTTGGAGCCATGGCCGTAGCGATCGAACATCCCGATCGCATCGCGTGCGCGGCCGAGATTGTTGAGCGCCACCGATCCGGCCAGCCAGGTGAGGCTGGTATAATCGTCGCGCTCGCCCAGGGACTGCTCGCTGACGTCGGTGCCCGGCGGGTAGGCGTCGTCCACCTGGCTGGCGATCTGATAGGCCAGGCTGAACTGGCCGTCCGACTGGGCGCCGCGGGCGCCGGTGAGCAGCGCCTCGTACCATTTCTCGGCATCGCCGGGATAGGAGACGAGCTGGCGCGGCTGGGCAAGATAGGATCGCATCGCCGGGCTCTGGCCGGTGTCGCGCAGCCACAGGGCGCGATCGGCGATGAAGCCGGGATTGGAGCGGCCGACGGCGAGCGCGGCGGCGCCCCTGGCATCGGCGTCCGGCGCCTTGGTGCGGAAGGCGATGCGGGCATCGAACACCGGGCGCATGCCGGGCGAGACATAGGCGAGCTGGCGCTGCGCGGCGGTGAGCGCGCCGGACCAGAGCAGCCTGTCCATCCGGGCATCATGATCGGCCGGGGTGAACGCGGAAGCGAAGCCGGCGAGCAGCGCGGTCTCGTCGCGGGGGCGCAGCACGCCGTTGCGCCAGGCGCGGCGGGCCTGCTCCTCGGCATCGGCGCGGCGGCCCGAAGCGGCGAGCGCCTCTGCATAGCGGGTGCGCCCGGCGGCAGTCAGCGGCGGGAAACGCTCGAAATAACGGATGACCAGGCCGGGTGCCCAGGTGCCGCTTTCCAGCACGGTCTCGGCAGCGGCGCGGCGGCTCTTCTCGCCGGGCCAGCCGGGATGGAGCAGCAGGAAATTGGCATAGTCGGAAAAGGGATAATTGTCCGACTGCTGGAGTCGCTTCCATTCCACCAGCGCATCGGCAAGCTGGTTGGCCTGGATATAGGGCGGCGGCACGCGGGGGACGCCGGCTTCCAGCGCCACCTTGTACCACTGGATCTGTTCCTGCGTGAGCTGCGAAGAGACGGCGAGCCCCGAAACGCCGGCAAACAGCAACGCACTTTTGAGTAGCGGAGCAAGCATACTGGACATGATACGCGTGTCGCCCCTATCTGCCAGCCCCGAATTGGGGAATTAAGGAAGATTCTGGGACCATGTTTTCGGGCTCCATTCCCGCGCTGGTGACGCCGTTCCGCAACGGCAGCTTCGCGGAGGAAGATTATCGCGCGCTGGTTGAATGGCAGATTGCCGAAGGCTCCGCCGCGCTGGTGCCGTGCGGCACCACCGGCGAGGCGGCGACCATGCCGAAGGACGAGCATTTCGAAGTCGTGCGCGTCTGCGCCGACCAGGCCGGGGGCCGGGTGCCCGTGCTTGCCGGCGCCGGCTCGAACGATACGCTGGTCGCGATCGAGAATGTGAAGGCCGCGCGGGACGCGGGCGCCGATGCGGTGCTGATGGTTCCGCCCTATTATAATCGCCCGAGCCAGGAGGGCATCTTCCGCCATTTCGAGGCGGTGGCGGAAAAGACCGACCTGCCGATCGTGCTCTACAACGTGCCGGGCAGGACGGTGACCGACATCCAGCCGGCGACGATGGCGCGGATCGTCAAGGCGTTCCCCGGCAAGTTCCTCGGCGTCAAGGACGCGACCGGCGCGCTCGCCCGCGTGACCGAGCAGCGCGCCGGCTGCGGGCATGGCTTCATCCAGCTCTCGGGCAATGACGAGACCGCGCTCGCCTTCAACGCGATGGGCGGCACGGGGTGCATCTCGGTGACGGCGAACGTCGCGCCGCGGCTCTGCGCCGAGTTCCAGGCAGCCTGGGCGGCGGGGGACAATGCCGGGGCGCTGGCATTGCACGACCGGCTCTATCCCCTCCACATCGCGATGTTCACCGATGCCTCGCCGGGCCCGGTGAAATACGCGATGACGCGGGTTCGCCCGGGCTTCCCCGAGGAACTGCGGCTGCCGATGACCCCGGCGGGCGAGGCGAGCCGCGCCGCGGTCGATGCCGCGCTGGCGCATGCGGGGCTGATCTAGAGTCGCGATTCGCTCGGAAAACCCCGGCGCCGCCGCCATCCCTTCCGCGTCATCCCGTTTCCCTTCCTCGTCATCCCCGCGCAGGCGGGGATCCAGGGCCAGGGGCAAGGCGCGCGAGGCTCGTTTTGCCGGTGCCGGCAAGCATGCGCGTGATTGCTCCGATTATCCCCTGCTACCCTGGATCCCCGCCTGCGCGGGGATGACGGAAATGGTCCCAAAGGCTTGTTTGGGTTCTCGTCCCAGATTGGGGACTCATATTCTTGCTTCGTCATCCCGGCCTTGGGCCGGGGTGACGGCAGAAAATCAGATAGTTGCCTGGGTCCTCGCCTGAGCCTCCCCGCCCTTCCGGGAACTAGGTCCGCTGCTCGCCGCCGGCATAGTAAGTGGGCACATGGCCGCGGATCCAGGCATTCTCACGGAACCATTTGGTGACGATGTACTTCGTCCCCTCGAGCACGCGCATGCCCTCGTGCAGCGTGTCGTAGTTGGGCGTGCCGTCTTCCATCATGTTGTTCCAGATCAGCATCAGCCCCTTTCGGGGCTTGAAGCGGACGCCGGCGCGCGGGAACCAGGTCGCGCCGCCTTCCTCGACCTCGTTGAGATAGATCATCGCGGTCCAGGTGCGCTGGCCGCCATATTCGACCATCTTGTCCCAATATTCCGCGCCCTCGTGGAAATAGTCGCAATGCGCGCGGAACTGCTGGCCGGGGGTATAGCGCTGGCCCTGCATCGTCTCGGCATTTGCCGGCGGCAGGCCGAGCACATCGGCGATGCGGTCGTCGATCGGCCAGATCTCCTCCGACCAGCGATCGAGATCGGTCGAACTGCTGGTGCGGAACTCGGGGTCCTCGTGCATCGCCAGCAGCGTGGAGGGGCGCGCCGCCGCCTCGATCAGGCCGACGAGCATGTCGCACTCGGCGGTGCTCAGAAAGTCGGGATAGGTGAACATCTGCGCGTTCTCCACCTTGGCGCGCTTGATGTGCGGGTTGCCCTCCAGCCTTGCCACCACCTCGCGGCCGATCCGCGCGCGATTGGGGGAGGGCGTTCCCGATACTCTGCCGATATTCTTGCTCACGACGGCCAATTTGCGCCTGCGGGGCTCGCGGTCAATAGGTCCGCGCGCCGATGGGCGTCCAGGGACGTTCGCGGAACCATTTGGTGATGATGTACTTGCTGCCGGCCAGCACCGGCCGCGCCTCGTGCAGCGTCGCGTCGTTCGGGCCGCCATCGGCGGCCATGTTGTTCCAGGCGATCAGCAGGCCGCGCGTCGGCGTGAGGCGGATGCCGGCGCGGGGGAACCAGGTCTCGCCGCCGTCCTCGACATCGTTGAGGTAGATCATCGCCGTCCAGATGCGCTGGCCGCCCTGGGCCTCCATCTCCGGCCAATAGTCCACATCGTCGCGGAACCAGTCGCAATGCGCGCGAAAATGCTGGCCCACCGCATAGCGCTGCCCCTGCGCCGGCTCGCCATGATCGAGGGGGATGCCCAGCAGATCGGCAAGACGCGCGTCGAGCCGGCGGATCTCCGGATCCTGCCGCTCGAGATCGCAGGTGTAGCTCGTGCGCAGGCCGGGCTCCTGATAGCGCGCGAGGACCGTGGACGGCTTCGCATCGGCGTCGATCATCCGGGTCAGCGCCTTGCACTCGGTGCGGCTGAGGAAATTGGGCAGATGATAGAGCTGGAGCGCATCGAGCCCGGCGCGGCGGACCAGCGGATTCGCCTCGAGCCGGGCGGTGGCGCGGCGGCCGGTCTCGGCGCGGACGGGATCGGGGGCCATGGGGCTCGTCATCGCCGCCAGCATGCGACCTGCGGAGTCAAAAGCAAGAGGCCCGGTCCTGATGGGCCGGGCCTCCCGTTTCTGGCAAGATGCGGGCTCGCTTACCAGAAGATGTCGTAGATGGTGTCGACCACTTCGCCGGTCTCGACGTCGACCAGCAGCGCGTCGTTATAATAGCGCACCCAGCGATAGGGCCCGTAGACCTCCGGCAGGCGATAATAATACGGATCGTTGATCCAATATTGCGACGAGAACAGGATCGAGTTCAGCGTGTAGCCGATCGTGAAGCGGCGATAGCCATAGCCCCAGCCCGACGGTGCATAATAGCGCGGCAGGCGGTAGATGCCGCGGTTGCTGTTGCGATAGTCGCGCCAGTCGTAGCGGCGGTCGTTGCGCCAGCCATTGTTCCAGCGGCCGCGATCGTTGCCGCGCCAGCCGCGGTTATTGTCCCAGCCGCGGTTGCGGTCGTTCCAGCCGCGATCGTTGTTGCGGTTCCAATCGTTGCCGCGGCGATCATTGTTCCAGTTGCGGTCGCGGTTCCAGTTCGGATTGCCACGGTCCCACTGGCCGCCGCGATTGCCGTCGCGGTTCCAGTCGCGACGGTCGTTGCCGCCGCGATTGCCGTCCCAGCGCGGCTGCTGCGGGCGATCCTGGGGCGGGGAGACCTGGCCGCCGCCGGGCTGGCCGCCACGGTTCCAGCCGCCACGGTTCCAGCCATTGGGAGGCGTGTTGCCGCCGCCGCCATGCCATTCCGGACGCGGCTGCGCCGGTTGCGCGGGCTGTTGCGGCTGGCCCGGGGACTGGCGCCAACCGCCGCGGTCACCGCTACGGTCGCCACCACGGTCACCGCCGCGGTCGCCACGATCGCCGCGATCCTGGGCGGGCTGCGAGGCGCCCGCATTGCCGCCGGAACGGTCGCCGCCGCCCCAGCGATGCCCGCGATCCTGCGCCAGTGCCGGCGGGACCAGGGCCGTTGCGGCGATGATCGCCGCTAGCAAGGTCTTCTTCATCTGAGTGTCTCCGCTGGGACCGGCAACACGCCGGGCTTTCGGGGTATGCCCTCTCTAGACCCCGGCAACTGACCCGACTCTGAATTCGCCTGTCAGCATATTGAAAGCATCCGGAACGATTCAGGGTTCCGCATGGGGCGCGACCGGCGCGTCCTGCCCCGCGGGCGCGGCGACGTCGCCCCGGGCGATGCGGGCGGCGTTCTGGATCGCTTCGGTCAACCGCGGATAGATGCCGCAGCGGCAGATATTGGGGATCGCGTCCGCGATCTCCTGCTCGCTCGGATTCCGGTTGCCCCGCAGCAGCACCGCGGCCGCCATCACCACGCCCGGGATGCAATAGCCGCATTGCGGCACGTTCGCCGCGATCAGCGCCTGCTGCACGGGATGGCTGCGATCCTTGGACAGGCCCTCGATCGTGGTGACGAAGGTGCCCTCGAGCGCGCCGATCGTCTCCTGGCAGGCCAGGCGGGCCGTGCCGTCCACGTCCACCGTGCAGGCCCCGCAATCGCCGGTGCCGCAGCCATATTTGGTGCCGGTGAGGTTCGAGGCGTCGCGCAAGGCCCAGAGCAGGGGCGTACGCGGGTCCATCTTGTAGGCGACCGGCTGGTTGTTGACGGTGAAGCGAGTCATGCGGGGGGTGTAGCGGGAAACGCGCCGTTTCCGAAACCGCCATTGCGCCGAAGTGCCCGGGTGGCGACATCCTCCGGCATGACACTTCCTGCACTCTTCATTCCGCATGGCGGCGGCCCCTGCTTCTTCATGGACCCCCATGGCGGCCCGCCGGATCCGATGTGGGTTCGCATGCAGACCTATCTTGCCGGGCTGATCGCCGCGCTGCCCGAGCGGCCCAGGGCGATCCTGCTGGTCTCGGGCCATTGGGAGGAGGAAGTCGTCACCGTCCATGCCGGGAGCGGCCAGCCGCTGCTGTTCGACTATCATGGTTTCCCCGAGCATACCTATCGCCTGCGCTGGGACGCGCCGGGCGCGCCGCAGGTGGCGGCGCGGGTGAGGGCGCTGCTCGAAGGCGCCGGCTTCCCCGCCGGGGAGGAGCGCGAGCGCGGCTGGGATCACGGCGTTTTCATCCCGATGATGGTGGCGGTGCCGGAAGCGGACATCCCGCTGGTCCAGCTGTCGCTGCGCAGGGACCTCGATCCGGCCGACCATATCGCGCTGGGCAGGGCGCTTGCCCCATTGCGCGACGAGGGCGTGCTGATCGTTGGTTCGGGGATGAGCTTCCACAACCTGCGCGCCCGCGGGCCGCAGGTGACGCCGATAGCCGATGAATGGGACGACGCGCTCACCCAGGCGGTGACCGATCCCGATCCGGCACGGCGCGCGGCGCGGGTCGCGGCCTGGGACGACCTGCCCCATGCCCGTTTCGCCCATCCGCGCGAGGAGCACCTCCTGCCCCTGATGGTCGCGCTCGGCGCGGGCGGCGAGGGGCCGGCGGTGCGCGACTATCGCGATCACGTGCTGGGATGGACGGTGTCGGGGTATCGGTTCGGGTGAGATGTGCGCTACTGACGCATCAGCCGGTCACGAGCGGCCTGCACGAGCTGCTCGTAGTCCGGTGCGAACGGGGCGGTCAGTTGTTCCTCGAGCGTCGCCAGAATGCCGTCCAGCACGGTTTGTTCTGCGGCGTGGTCCGCCCGCGTGGCATTTTCGTCGCTCCAGCGCGACAAGATGGAGAAGAACACCAGCGCTTCGTCCGACGTGAGGCGAAGCGTGGTTGCTTCTTCGGCCTGGGCCTGTTCCGTCACTCCCGCCAGCTCTTGTCCGTGCGGTCCACCAGCCGCACCATCGCGGCGAAGTCCGCCGCGCCCGGGCCGCCGGGGACCTGGGCCATATGGAGGTCGCGCTGATGCACTGCCACGACTTCGTCGGGCACCACCAGCGGCGCGCCCATGCTCGCGGTGGCGATCTGGATCTCGCAGGCACGCTGGAGCGACCAGTGCTTGATGAACGCCTCGGGCACGGTCCTGCCCATCACCAGGATGCCGTGGTTCCTGAGCAGCATCACGCGCTTGTCGCCAAGATGCGCGAGCAGCCGCTCGCCTTCCTCGTCGCGCACCGTCACGCCCTCGAAATCATGATAGGCGATCTGGCCGGCGAAGTTGCAGGCATAGAAGTTGGTGGGGCGCAGGCCCCCTTCGACGCTGGCGACCGCCATGCCCGCCGTGGTGTGGGTGTGCGCGATGCAATGCGCATCGGGCAGATGGCGGTGGAACAGCGAATGCTGGACGAAGCCGGCACGGTTCACCGGATAGGGCGAGTCGTCGAGCTTGTTGCCGTCGATGTCGATCTTGACCAGGTTCGACGCCTTCACTTCGCTGAAGTGCAGCCCGAACGGGTTGATCAGGAAGGCGCCTTCCTCGCCCGGCACCTTCAGCGTGATGTGATTGTAGATCATCTCGGACCAGCCGAGCATGTCGAACACGCGGTAGCAGGCGGCGAGCTGCTGGCGGGCCTCCCACTCGGCTCCGGTCATGGTGGAATTGCGCAGCGCGGTGGCCATCATACCTCTCCCAAGGCTTTTCGTGGATCGGGTATGCCATGCCCGTGGCGGCGCCTGCAACTGTTGTCGCTTGCGACCGGCACCGCGGGGCGCGTTCTAGAAATGCGCCGGGCCGAACCGCAGATAGGCGGCGAGACTCGTTACGAGCACGGGCGTGATCCCCATGATGAACCACATGCGCTGCATATGGCGTGGGAAGCCGCGCATTATGCCGCTGCCCTTCTCGAGAGCGGCCTTTTCCCGGCGGCTGAGTTCCCGAGCATCGGTCAGATGCGGGAAGTCGCCATTCGCGATGGGGGCGGCAAGCCGTGCATTTCCCTTTTCCCGCAATATCTTGAGGGAGTCGGTGGCGGCCTGGATGGATGATCGGGTGAGCCGCGCGGCGTCATAGCCGATATAGGCCAGTATCGAATGAACCAGGGTTCCGAGCGCGAGCAGCGCGAGAAGCTTGGCATCCACGCTCATTCTCGAAGCCGCGCTGAGCATGCCGCCGAGGATCAGCACGGAGAAGCCGATCAGGAAGGAATTCATGCTGAGGAAGGAGGACAGCCGGGTATTCATCAGGCCGTCCTCATGTTTGATATAGTCGCGGAAGACGTTGTAGATTTCGAGGTCGCTCAGCGGCTTGGCGTGCGGAGCGGGGTCCGGGGCAAGCGCGGCCAGCGGATTGATGCCCTCGCCGCCGATCTTGCCGGCGTATTTGCTCACAGTCTCGTGCATGGGCCCCTCCGTGTCCGGCGATGGTGCAGGCCGGTCACGCGGCCGGGAAAGGCTGCTTGAGGTGCCAATCGCCGACAATCGGAATCGCGGTCGTTTCGGTGCATTCGCGATGCTTCCGGGCCGCTTCGATCGGGTGCGGCAGGCGGCTCATCTGAACCCGTAGGGCACCACGCTGCGCCGATCCGGATCGATCGCGATCGCCGAGGCGGCGGGCGGGAAGGCGCGCTGGTCGCAGTCCGCCCGCGGGCAGATGCGGCAGCTGGCGCCGATCGGAGTGGCCGCGCCGCCCGGCCTGAGATCGTCGGCATAGACGAAGTCCGCCGCGTGCAGCTCCTCGCAGCCCAACGCCACGGCATAGCGGCGCGGCGGACGGGCATAGCTGCCCGAAGGCTTCACCAGCCCCTTGGCCATCGAGACGTAGCGCGTGCCGTCGGGCATCTCGGCATGCTGGACGAGGATCCGGTCCGGGATCGCCACGGCTTCGTGCACCACCCAGAGCGGGCAGGCGCCGCCGAGCGCGGCGAACTGGAGGCGCGTCGCCGAGTGGCGCTTGGTGACGTTGCCGGCCATGTCGACCCGGCAGAAGAAGAAGGGCAGCCCCTGCGCGCCCGGGCGCTGGAGCGTCGAGAGCCGGTGGCAGGCCTGTTCGAAGCTCACGCCGAAACGCTGGCGCAGCCGGTCGATATCGTGGCGGACGTCGCGGGCGGTGTCCCTGAACGGGCCATAGGGCATCAGCAGCGCGCCGGCGGCATAGTTGGCGAGGCCGATGCTGAGCAGCTCGCGCGCGGCGGGGGAGGCGAGGCCCGACGCCTGCACCACTTGCCGCATCTCGTTCTCGAACTCGTAGCGGACCAGCCGGTGGGCGAGCAGGAAGGCGCGGCTCTCCGGCGGGAGCGCGCTGTTGATTGCGAGGCGGCGTGCCCGGGGGTCGAACCGGCTGAGCTGGCTGCCATCGCCATCCTCCGCGGCGACCTGAACCCCGTGCCAGCGCAGGCGATCCTCGAGGCCGCGGGTCGGCCGATAGGGGTCGAGATCGGCGGCGAGCGTCTCGGCCGAACGGTCGATCGCGTCGATATAATTGCCTTCGGCCTGGAACCAGTCGCGGACCTCTTCCCAGGGCAGCGGCGCCGCATCGGTGGAGCCGCTGTCATAGCGGTCGTCGAGTACGCGGAGCTGCTCCTGGCTGCGGCGCCAGGCCTCGTGCAGCGCGACCATGCGCTTCGCGAGCAAGGGCTGCTGCTCGATGCCGCGGCGCACGTCCGCCTCGCCCATCCGCTCGGCCGGCACGCCCGCATCGGTGGCGGCGTCGATCGTGCGCAGCAGCGCGGCGCTTTCGTCGGCGTCGCCGAACGCCTCGAGCGGGAACTCGCGGCTGAGCGCGACGAGGACGATGTCGGTGATCGGGCGGTCGTTATTCTCGATCTGCGACAAATAGGAGACGGAGATGCCGAGCCTCGCGGCCATCGCCGCCTGGCTCATCCCCGTGCGCCGGCGCAGCTCGCGCAAGCGGAACCCTTCGAACAGGCGGCGGCGGGGAGCGCTGCTCACTTGATCGCCCTCGCTGGAAGGGCGGGGCCAGGGGTGGGGCGATGACCGCAATATGGATCGGGCTGGGTGCGGGGCCTCAGCCTCGCCAGGCTGCTACCCACCCCCAGCCCCTCCCTTACAGGGAGGGGAGCAAGAAGGGCGGGGCGGAACGATCTGCGCATGGCTGCAGTATATCTGCAAACTTGCTTCCCGCAACTTCGCAACATTGCATTTGCGGCCGCCGCATGTCCCGATGCAGAAGCCGCCGCTATCCAATGGGGAACCGCATGTCGTCGACGATCGAGGAACTGGAACGCCGCCGCGCCGCCGCCCGCCTGGGCGGGGGACAGAAGCGGATCGACGCGCAGCACGCCAAGGGCAAGCTCACCGCAAGGGAGCGTGTCGAGGTGCTGCTCGACCAGGGCTCGTTCGAGGAGCTCGACATGTATGTCGAGCATAACTGTGTCGACTTCGGCATGCAGGACCAGATCGTCCCCGGTGACGGCGTCGTCACCGGATCGGGCACGATCAACGGCCGCCTCGTCTTTGTGTTCAGCCAGGACTTCACTGTGTTCGGCGGCTCGCTCAGCGAGCGTCACGCGCAGAAGATCTGCAAGATCATGGACATGGCGATGAAGGTCGGCGCGCCCGTGATCGGGCTGAACGACAGCGGCGGCGCGCGCATCCAGGAGGGTGTCGCGTCGCTCGGCGGCTATGCCGAGGTGTTCCAGCGCAACGTGCTGGCATCGGGCGTGGTGCCGCAGCTCTCGCTGATCATGGGCCCGTGCGCCGGCGGCGCGGTCTATTCCCCCGCGATGACCGACTTCATCTTCATGGTGAAGGACTCGTCGTACATGTTCGTCACCGGCCCGGATGTAGTGAAGACCGTTACCAACGAGATCGTCACGCAGGAGGAACTGGGTGGTGCGGTGACGCATACCACGAAGTCGGGGGTCGCCGATGTGGCCTTTGACAACGATATCGAGGCGCTGCTCGCGGCCCGCGACTTCGTGGACTTCCTTCCCGCCTCGAACCGCGAGGAAGTGCCCGAGCGGCCCTGCGACGATCCCTGGGATCGCATGGAGCCGAGCCTCGACACCCTGATTCCGCCGAGCGCGAACCAGCCCTATGACATGCACGAGCTCATCAGGAAGACGCTCGACGAGGGCGAGTTCTTCGAGCTGCAGCCGAGCCATGCCGGCAACATCCTGATCGGCTTCGGCCGGATCGAGGGGCGCACGGTGGGCGTGGTGGCGAACCAGCCGATGGTGCTGGCGGGGTGCCTGGACATCAATTCGTCGAAGAAGGGCGCGCGCTTCGTGCGCTTCTGCGACGCGTTCGAGATCCCGATCGTGACCTTTGTCGACGTGCCGGGCTTCCTGCCGGGCGTCGGCCAGGAGCATTCGGGGATCATCAAGCATGGCGCCAAGCTGCTCTTCGCCTATGCCGAGGCGACAGTGCCCAAGATCACGGTGATCACGCGCAAGGCCTATGGCGGCGCCTATGACGTGATGGCGTCGAAGCACCTGCGCGGCGACTTGAACTATGCCTGGCCGACCGCCGAGATCGCAGTGATGGGCGCCAAGGGCGCGGTGGAGATCATCTTCCGCGGCAAGACGCCGGAGGAAATCGCCGAGCGCACCGCCGAATATGAGGCGCGTTTCGCCAATCCGTTCGTTGCGGCGAGCAAGGGGTTCGTGGACGAGGTGATCATGCCGCATTCCACGCGCCGGCGGATCGCGCTGGGGCTGCGCAAGCTGCGGAACAAGCAGCTCGAGAACCCGTGGAAGAAGCATGACAACATCCCGCTGTGAGCGGCGACTGCTCTGGGCTCCGGCGGCGTTGATGCTGCTGGCGGGGTGCGGCGCCGATGCGCAGGATGTGCCGGGCAACGCCACCTCGGTTCCGGCGGGCGGGGCGGCTCCCGGCAACGCTGCCGTGGCGGCGTTTCTCGATGCCGGTCCGCGGCTGACACTGGACGACAAGCTCAAGGCGATGGGCCCCGATGGCTGGCACCGGCTTGCGCTGTACGCGAACTGGGATTTCACCGACGAAGCGGTCTGGCGATGGATCATCAGCCAGCCCGATTGCGACCGCGCCACCGCTCTGGCGATCTTCTGGAAGGCGTCGCCTGAATATTATCTGGAGTTCCGTGATCGGGCGGCCGTGCCGACGGAGGATCGCCAGGGATATGACCTGCTGACTTCGATCCGCGATCGCTGGGTCGCCGGCGGCTACAAGCGCTCGGAACTGGCGTTCGACCTTGCCCATGACGTGGCGCCCGTCGAGTTCGCGGCGCTTGAGAGACGTTTTGGCGAGCATGTGGCGAAGTGGATACCACCGTCGATGCGCATTTCCATCGACGGGCGCCGGATCGAGAATGTCGGTGATCCGTTGCCGGGTGTATATGGCTCGGCGCCTGTTTCAGGGAGCAGCATGTGAAACTCGGCCGCCTCAACCATGTCGGCGTCGCGACGCCTTCGATCGAAGCGTCGATCGCCCTTTATCGCGACGTGATGGGCGCGGAGGTGATCCGCGAGCCGTTCGACCTGCCGGCGCAGGGCGTGAAAGTGTGCTTCGTCGATACGCCGAACAGCCAGATCGAGCTGATCGAGCCACTGGGCGAAAGCTCGCCGATCCATGGCTTCCTGGCGAAGAACCCGGCCGGCGGGCAGCATCACCTCTGCTACGAAGTGCCCGATATCCACGCGGCCAAGGCGTGGTTCGAGAGCAAGGGAGCCAAGGTGCTCGGCGAGCCGCGCATCGGCGCCCACGGCACGCCGATCTTCTTCGTGCACCCCAAGGACATGGGCGGGGTGCTGACCGAGATCATGGAGACTCCCCGTGGCGAGCATTGAGCATATTTTCCCTCTCCCCTTTTGGGAGAGGGAGGGAGCGACGCAGTCGCGGAAGGGTGAGGGGGCTGTGTCTTCCTACGTCCCCCTCATCCTTCCCGCTGATTGCATCAGCGGGCCCCTTCCTTCTCCCACAAGGGGAGAAGGAGTTTGAGCAACAAACCCACTCCCGCTGACTGGGAAAACCTTGCTTCGAAGGAAGTGAAGGGACGCGACCTGACCTGGCACACGCCCGAGGGCATCGAGGTCAAGCCGCTCTACACGGCCGAGGACGTGGCGGACCTCGATCCCGGCCTGCCCGGCTTCGCGCCGTTCACCCGCGGCGTGCGTGCCTCGATGTATGCCGGCCGCCCCTGGACGATCCGCCAATATGCCGGCTTCTCCACCGCCGAGGAGTCCAACGCCTTCTACCGCCGCAACCTCGCCGCCGGGCAGAAGGGGCTGAGCGTCGCCTTCGATCTCGCCACGCATCGGGGCTATGACAGCGACCATCCGCGCGTGACGGGCGATGTCGGCAAGGCCGGCGTGGCGATCGACAGCGTCGAGGACATGAAGATCCTGTTCGACGGCATCCCGCTCGATCAGATGTCGGTGTCGATGACGATGAACGGCGCGGTGATCCCGGTGCTGGCCTTCTTCATCGTCGCGGGCGAGGAGCAGGGCGTCGACAAGAGCCTGCTCGACGGGACCATCCAGAACGACATCCTCAAGGAGTTCATGGTCCGCAACACCTATATCTACCCGCCCGAGCCGAGCATGCGGATCATTTCGGACATCTTCGCATATACCAGCGCGAACATGCCGAAATTCAACAGTATTTCGATTTCCGGCTATCATATGCAGGAAGCCGGGGCGACGCAGGTGCAGGAGCTGGCCTTCACCATCGCCGACGGCATGGAATATGTGAAGTACGGTGTCGCCAGCGGCCTGGATATCGACAAGTTTGCAGGGCGTTTGAGCTTCTTCTTCGCAATCGGCATGAACTTCTTCATGGAAGTGTCGAAGCTGCGCGCGGCGCGCGTGCTCTGGCACCGGGTGATGACGAAGCTGGGCGCGCAGGACGAGCGCTCCAAGATGCTGCGCACCCACTGCCAGACCTCGGGCGTGTCGCTGACCGAGCAGGATCCGTACAACAACGTCATCCGCACCACGATCGAGGCGATGGCGGCGATGCTGGGCGGCACGCAGAGCCTGCACACCAACGCGCTGGACGAAGCGATCGCGCTGCCCACCGACTTCTCCGCCCGGATCGCGCGCAACACCCAGCTGGTCCTCCAGGAGGAGACCGGCATGTGCAACGTCGTCGATCCGCTGGGCGGCAGCTATTATATCGAGAGCCTGACCCAGGAACTGGTCGACAAGGCCTGGGAGATCATCGAGCGGGTCGAGGCCGAGGGCGGCATGGCCAAGGCAGTCGCCGCGGGCTGGCCCAAGGCGATGATCGAGGAGGCGGCAGCGGCCACCGCGGCGCGGATCGACCGCGGCGAGCAGGTGATCGTCGGCGTCAACAAATATCGCAAGGCCGAGGAAGAGCCGATCGACATCCTCGACGTCGACAATCATGCCGTGCGCGAGGCGCAGATCGCGCGGATCCGGCGCGTGCGGGCGGAGCGCGACGAGGCGGCCTGCCAGAAGGCGCTGTTCGCGCTGCAACAGGGTGCCCGGGGCAGCGACAACCTGCTGGCGCTCGCCGTCGAGGCCGCCCGCGCCCGCGCCACGCTGGGCGAGATCAGCGCCGCGATGGAAGCCGGGTTCGGCCGTTATGCCACCCAGCCCAACCCGGTGCAGGGCGTCTATGGCGGCGCCTATGCCGACGACACGATCTGGGCGCGGCTCAAGGATGGCGTGGATGCCACCGGGCGGCGCCTGGGCCGCCGCCCGCGCATGCTGGTCGCCAAGATGGGGCAGGACGGGCATGATCGCGGCGCGAACCTCGTGTCCTCGGCATTTGGCGACCTGGGCTTCGAAGTCGTGCCGGGGCCGCTGTTCCAGACCCCGCAGGAAGCCGCCGCGCTGGCGATTGCGCGCGATGTCGACGTGGTGGGCGCCTCCAGCCTCGCCGCCGGGCACAAGACACTGATCCCCGAGCTGATCCGCGAGCTGCAGGCCGCGGGCAGGGCAGACATCAAGGTGGTCGCCGGCGGGGTGATCCCCGCGCAGGACTATGAGTTCCTGCGCGAGGCGGGCGTGCAGGCGATCTTCGGGCCGGGCACCAATCTGGTGAAGGCCGCCGAGGAAGTGCTGCGGCTGCTCGGGCACAACATGCCCCCGGCCGAGGAAGCGGCGGAATGATCGGCGTCGCGCTCCTTGCGGCGCTCCAGCTCGGCGAAGCATTCCAGGGTGGCGACGAACTGCTCGCCGTCAGCGTGCCCGCGGACGGGATCGCGCTGTTTCGGCGCGTTTGCCTCACCCCGTTTCCCGATGCCCAGGCGTTCGAAGCGGCGGTCGCGCATGATTCCGAGCGGCTCGCCAGGGTCGATCCGGCCCAGGTCGGCATGCTAGACCGTGACCGCAACGTGCGGCCCGCAGTGGGCGGAGTCTGGCGCTCGGCGCGCTACAATATCCGCTACATGGCGGCGGGCGCCATCGCGCCGACGGTGCCCCAGCCGCAGTGCCGGCTGAGCATCCGCCTCGCCGATCCGCCCGAGCCCGCCCGCCTTGCCGGGGAGGTGGCATCTGCGCTCAAGCTCGCCGACACGCACACTCTCCAGGTCGGCCTCCATATCCGTCACTATTGGGACCTCGCCCGGCCCGAAGGCGGGCGCTGGCGGTTGATGATGAAATCGGAGACGCGCAAGGAAGGGAATTTCCTCGCACTCTCCCTGTCGAAGCTCAAGGATTCGTGATGACCGTTCGTACCGACTGGACCCGTGAAGAGATTGCGGCGCTGTTCGACCTGCCGTTCACCGAGCTCGTGTTCCAGGCGCAGGCCGTCCACCGCCAGCATCACGCGCCGAACGAGGTCCAGCTCTCCACCCTGCTCAGCATCAAGACCGGCGGCTGCCCGGAGGATTGCGGCTATTGCAGCCAGTCGGTCTCGGCCGAGACCGGGCTCAAGGCGACCAAGCTGATGGACGTGCGCCAGGTGCTCCAGGCGGCGGCCCAGGCCAAGGATCATGGCTCGTCGCGCTTCTGCATGGGCGCCGCCTGGCGCAATCCCAAGGACCGCGACATGCCCGCCATCGTCGAGATGGTGCAGGGCGTCCGCGCGATGGGCATGGAGACCTGCATGACGCTGGGCATGCTCAGCGAGAAGCAGGCGCAGATGCTCGCCGATGCCGGGCTCGACTATTACAACCACAATATCGACACGTCTCCGGAGCGCTATGCCGAGGTGATCACCACCCGCAGCTTCGAGGACCGGCTCGACACGCTCGAGCATGTCCGCGAGGCGGGGATCAACGTGTGTTGCGGGGGCATCGTCGGCATGGGCGAGACGCGGGGCGACCGCGTCGGCTTCATCCATGCGCTGGCGACGCTGCCGGTGCATCCGGGCAGCGTGCCGGTGAACGCGCTGGTGCCGATCAAGGGCACGGTGCTCGGCAACATGCTGGCCGACACGCCGCTGGCGCAGATCGACGATATCGAGTTCGTCCGCACGGTCGCGGTGGCGCGGATCACCATGCCGGAGAGCATGGTGCGCCTCTCCGCCGGCCGTGAGAGCATGAGCGACGCCACCCAGGCGCTGTGCTTCCTGGCGGGCGCCAACTCGATCTTCACCGGCGACAAGCTGCTGACCGCGGGCAATGCCGGCGACGACAGGGACGCGGCGCTGTTCGCGCGACTGGGCGTCGTGCCGATGCAGGCGGAGGTGAAAGTCGAGCTGGAGGCGGCGGAGTGAACCCATGGCTCGGCCTGCTGGCAGGGCTGCTCATTGTGGCTGCCATGGGGTTCGGCGCCTGGTTGGGCATCGCCATGATGCGGCGCGCGGGTTGGAATCTGGAGGCGCGGGGTTCGACGCGTGAGAAGGCTTTGCGCGCGATCCTCGCCCTGGCTGCCGTCTGGACCGGCATGTGGATAGCGGGCGGGCGCTTTGACGAGCCGCTCTTCTGGTGCGTGCCGATCTTTGCTGCCGGCATCGTTCTCGTCCTGATCTTTTTCGGATTTAAGAGGGCCTGATGTTCAAGAAGATCCTGGTCGCCAATCGCGGCGAGATTGCGTGTCGCGTGATGCGCACCGCCAAGAAGATGGGGATCGCCACCGTGGCGGTCTATTCGGATGCCGATGCCCGCGCGCCGCACGTGCTGATGGCGGACGAGGCGGTGCGGCTCGGGCCGGCGCCGGCGGCGGAGAGCTATCTCAAGGCCGAGCTGATCCTGCTCGCGGCCAGGGAGACCGGGGCCGACTGCATCCATCCGGGCTATGGCTTCCTCTCGGAGCGCGAGAGCTTCGCCAAGGCCTGTGCCGAGGCCGGCATCGCCTTTGTCGGGCCGCCGCCGGGCGCCATTGCGGCGATGGGTGACAAGATCGAGTCCAAGAAGCTCGCCAAGGCGGCGGGGGTCAATGTCGTCCCCGGCTATGTCGGCGAGATCGACGATACCGAGCATGCCGTGCGGATCGCCTCGGAGATCGGCTATCCGGTGATGATGAAGGCTTCGGCCGGCGGCGGCGGCAAGGGCATGCGCCTGGCCTATGGCGAGCAGGATGTGCGGGAAGGCTTCGAGGCGACCAAGCGCGAGGGCCTGGCCAGCTTCGGCGACGATCGCGTGTTCATCGAGAAGTTCATCGAGCAGCCGCGCCATATCGAGATCCAGGTGCTGGGCGACCAGCATGGCAACATCGTCTATCTGGGCGAGCGCGAATGCTCGATCCAGCGCCGCCACCAGAAGGTGGTCGAGGAGGCGCCGTCGCCCTTCGTCTCGCCCGAGATGCGCAAGGCGATGGGCGAGCAGGCAGTCGCGCTGGCGCGGGCGGTGGGCTATTTCAGCGCGGGCACGGTCGAGCTGATTGTCTCGGGCGCGGACAGGACCGGCGCGGGCTTCTACTTCCTCGAGATGAACACCCGGCTCCAGGTGGAGCATCCGGTGACCGAGGCAGTGACCGGCATCGATCTGGTCGAGCAGATGATCCGCGTCGCGGCCGGCGAGAAGCTGGCCTTCGCCCAGGAAGACGTGAAGCTCACGGGCTGGGCGATCGAGAACCGCGTCTATGCCGAGGATCCCTATCGCGGCTTCCTGCCGAGCACGGGCCGGCTGGTGCGCTATCGCCCGCCGGCGAGCGAGGAGACGCCCCATGGCGCCCCGGGCACGCGCGGCGACCATGGCTATGTCCGGGTCGATGACGGCGTGACCGAGGGCAGCGAGATCTCGATGTTCTATGATCCGATGATCGCCAAGCTGATCACCTGGGGCGAGACGCGCGACGAAGCGGCCGATCTGCAGGTGGCGGCGCTCGACCGGTTCCGGATCGACGGGATCGGCCACAATATCGATTTCCTCTCGGCGCTGATGCAGCACCCGCGCTTCCGCTCGGGCGCGATCACCACCGGGTTCATCGCGGAGGAATATCCGGAGGGCTTCCACGGGGCGCCGGCTTCGCAGGCGCTGAAGCGCAAGCTCGCGGTGGTCGCTGCGGCCATCGACTTGCAGCGGGCCGAGCGCGCGGCCTGCATCTCCGGCCAGCTCGCGGCGCACCAGCCGATCCCGGGCGAGCGTGTGGTGACGATCGACGGCGAGCGGTTCGCGATATCGGCCGATGCCGGCCGGCTCTTTCTCGACGGCACCGAAGTGGCGTTCGACAGCGACTGGCGGCTCGGCGACATCCAGCTCGATGCCGAGATCGACGGCGCGCCGCTCAGCGTCGCGGTCGATCGCAGGGGATCGGCCTGGAAGCTGACCGCGCATGGCGCTTCGCATCTGGTCGAGGTTCATCCCCCGCACGTCGCGCAGTATCGGCACCACATGATCGAGAAGATCCCGCCGGACATGAGCAAGTTCCTGCTCGCGCCGATGCCGGGCCTGCTCACCCGGCTCCATGTCGGGCCGGGCGACAGGGTCGAGGCCGGCCAGCCGCTCGCCGTGGTGGAGGCGATGAAGATGGAGAATATCCTGCGCGCCGAGCGGGCCGGGGTGGTGAAGGCGGCGAATTTCGGCCCCGGCGACAGCCTGGCCGTGGATGCCGCGATCCTCGAGTTCGAATGAGGGGACGACCGGGTCGGGCGACGCCGCGGAACCAAACGCAGCGCCGCCCTTGTCCGGGTTGGGCACAAAGACTCCTCCGGATGGCGGGGTCTTAGCCTCCGAAGGGTTGCAGCAGCCTTTGCTAAGGCCCGGACGGCGACGACATGCTGCCCGGGCCGGCATGCGGCAATCTGGCTGCGACGAACCTGTCGCGGCGCGCGACCGAAGGTCTTGCGAGGCGCCGCTAGATCGCCGCGCGCACCGCGCGCACGATCGCCTCGGCCATGATCGCGGAAGTCTCCGCGCCTTCCCGCGCGGTGGCGCGGGCCGGATAGCCGAAATAGGCCTGGGGGCCGCCCGCCTCGGTGAAGGTCGTCGCGCCGGCGGCGAAGGCGGTGACGAGGCTGGCCGGATTGTCGGCGAGCGCAGCGCGCGCAGGCTCGTCCACCAGGTCGGGCCGATCGGCAAGGACCAGGCTGGTCTCGAACTGGCCGGCATGGCAGGCGCCGGAGACGAACTCCTCGGTCAGCTCCGCCGCCAGCGCGCGCCGCGTGAAGTCGGGAAAGGCAAGGGGGAGCCCGAGCGCCGCGACCTCCGCGGTCAGGCCCCGCAGCATCGCGACATTGGCCGGATCGAAATGGCTGTTCGCCAGCGCCAGACAGGCGAAGCCCTGGGCCTTCAGGCTCGCGGCGATGTCGAGGATCGCCGCTCGGGCGGTGGCTTCGCCGATCGAGATGGTGCCGGGGAATTCGGCCGCATAATGGGCGGGGGCATAGGCGAGGGCGGGCAGCACGAAGGCGTGCAGCTCCTGCCGCGCGAGCAGCACGGCGGCGCGGCGCGCCATGCCCTCGGAAATGATCACGTCGGTGCAGAGCGGCAGGTGCGGCCCATGGGCCTCGACGGCGCCGAGCGGCAGGATCGCCACCACCGGCACGCCGCTCCGCAGCGCGGCCTGCACGCGGGTCCAGGGCTGGTCGCCGAGCATCATCGCCAGATCTCCCGCAGCTTCTTGCGATCCATCTTGTCGCGATCGTTCCGGGGCAGGGGATCGGGCGAGAAGAAGACGTGATGCGGCACCTTGTAATGGGCGAGGCGGGCTCGTGCGAAGCCGAGCAGCTCCGCCTGCAGCACTTCGTCCGCCGGGGCATCGGGGCGCGGGACGATGACCACCACCGGCTTTTCGAGACCATGGGCATCGGCGCGGCCGAACACGCAGCATTCGAGCACCGCCGGATGCTCGCTCAGGCAGCCCTCCACCTCCAGCGGGCTGACATAGATGCCGCCGCTCTTGATCATGTCGTCGCCGCGGCCTTCATAATACCAATAGCCTGCGGCATCGCGCCGGAACAGGTCGCCGCTGACGATCGCGCCGCCGCCCAGGTGGCGTTTCGACTTGGCATAATCGCCATGGTAATAGAGCGCGGCGGAATCCCCGCGGATGCGCAGCACGCCGATCTCGCCCCCGGCGATCGGCATGCCGCTGTCGTCGAGCAGATCTGCCTCGTAGCCGGGCACCAGCTTGCCGAGGCTGCCCGGGCGGATGTCGCCGGGGCGGTTGCTGATATAGATGTGGAAGCTCTCGGCGCTGCCGATCCCGTCGATGATCGGCACGCCGAAGCGCGCGTTCCAGCGCGCGTGGAGCTCGCGCGGCAATGCCTCGCCGGCGCTCCACATCATCCGGATGCTCGACAGGTCCGGCGCGCGGCCCTCCGCCTCGAGCATCTTGTTGATCAGCGTGGGCACATTGGTGAGCACGGTGGGGCGGTGGCGCTCGACCAGTGCGAAGAGGTTGTCCGGGGTCGGCTGCTCGCGGAACAGGATCGCGGTCGCGCCCACGGCGAAGGGGAACATCAGGTTGGTGCCGGTGGCATAGCCGAAATAGAGCCGCGGGCCGGACAAGGTGATGTCGCCCTCCGCCATGCCGATGAAGCGCTTGGCATAGACTTCGGTACTGTAGGCGAAGTGGAAATGGCAATGGACGGCGCCCTTGCTCTGCCCGGTGGTGCCGCTGGTGAAGAGCCACACCGCCGGATCGTCCCTGCGCGTCGGCCAGGGCGGCGGCGCGGCCGGCGCGGGGGCGGCGATCCAGGCGTCGAAGCCGGGCAGGCCGGGTGCCTCGCCGACCAGGATCACCGCGTTCGGATCCCGGCAATGCCGGGCCTGGGCGCGCGCCGCCTGGAAGGCGTCCAGGCTGGTCTCGTCGATAAAGGCGAATTGCGGCTTCACATAGCCGAGATAATAGGAATAGTCGGCCGCCGGCAGCATCGGGTTGATCTGCGTGACGACCGCGCCGGCCTTGAGCGCGCCGAACCAGGCATAGACGAATTCGGGGCAGTCGCGCATGCACAGCAGCACGCGCTGCTCGGGCAGCAGGCCCGATGCGAGGAGCCGCTCGGCGACTTGCGTCACTCGGGCGGCCACCTCGTCATAGGTGATCGCCTGGTCCTCGAACAGCAGGGCGGTCTTCGATCCGCGCCCGGCGGCTAGGTTCGCGAACACGAAATAGTCGGCCATGTTGAAGCTGTCGGGAAAGACCGGTGTCTCGTCCGTCGTCACGCCTGCCATCATCCTCTCCGCGCGCCGGCACTGCCGGAACTGCGCCCATCCTGCGGCCATCGTCGATCGATGTGTCCGAACCATTCCGATCATTGGGAAGCCGGGGGCTCTCGTCAATCGTGCTGGCCCGGCATAGGATCGCGCCGTCACGCCCCGCCGGCGCGGCCTGCCTTTCTGGCCGGCAACGGCGGGGACACGTCTCGTTCATTCCGCCGCGTTCACAGGCGCCGCCAGTATCAACGGGAGTTTGACATGATTTTCTCGCATCGGGCCGGTCGGGCCGCGATTGGCCTTCTCGCCCTGGCCTCGGCAGGCGCAACTGCGATGGCGGCGCCCGCGCCGCAGCGGGCGGGCACCGCCGCCCTGGCCGCGAATCACTGGGATCTGGTGGCATGGAGCGGCCGCAAGCTGCCGGAGGGCAGGCCGCTCCGCCTCGATTTCGACGCCGGCCGCCACAGCTTCTCCGCGGACACGGGATGCAATCGCGCCGGCGGCGCCTATCGGGTGAAGGGCCGGACGATCCGGCTCGGCGACGGCAAGGGCCAGTTCGCGAGCACGCTCATGGCCTGTCCCGAGCCCGCAATGGCGACCGAGCGCGCCTATGTCGCCAGCCTTGCGGCGGTCCGCTCCTACCGGATCGATGGCGACCGCCTCGTGCTGCGGACCGCCAAGGGCGCCACGCTGACCTATCGCGCCGCGCACAAGCCCGCCGCGAGCGCGCTGCGCAAGTTCATCTATGTCTCGGCCGAGACCAGGCCGTGCACCGGCGTCGCGCCGATGACCTGCCTCCAGGTGCGCACGAAGGAAAGCGATCCCTGGCAGCTCCATTATGGCGGCATTGTCGGCTTCGAGCCGCAGCCGGGGATCGAATATCGCATCCGGATCATCGAGGAGAAGATCGCCAATCCGCCGGCAGATGCCTCTTCCATTCGCTGGACCCTCGATCAGGTGGTCGAGCAGCGCGTGGTCAAGCGCCGGTAAGTCATGGCCCGCACCCTTGCCCTGCCGGCGAGGGTGCGGTCATCGCGGCAGCGGCGTGCCCGGATCCGGCGCATGCCAGCCGCCGCCGATCGCCTGGACCAGCGAGATGGCGGCAACCTGCCGGTTGACCACGGCGAGGATATCCGTGTTGCGCGCCGCCAGCGCGGTGTTCTGCGCCACGATCACGCTCGAATAGGCGACCGTGCCCGCCCCATATTGGTTGCGCGCGATCCGCTCCGCCGCATTGGCGGCGGTGGCGGCCGCCGCGCGTTCGGTCGCGACGGTATCGAGCACGCGCACGGCGGCGAGCTGGTCCTCCACCTGCTGGAAGGCAGTAAGCACGGCCTGGCGATACGCCGCCACCGTCTGGGCATATTGCGCGCGCGCCTGGTCCACCTTGGCCGTGCGCGCGCCGAAATCGAGCAAGGTCAGCGCACCGGTGAGCCCCAGCGACCAGGCGCTGCTCGCCACTCCGAACAATGCGCCGAGCGCCGAGGATTGCTGCCCGATCTGGCCGGTGAGCCCGATCGTGGGGAAGAAGGCGGCGCGCTGGACGCCGATATTGGCATTGGCCGCCGCCACGCCGCGCTCGGCCGAGGCGATGTCGGGCCGGCGCTCGATCAGCGCGCCGGGCAGGATGGCGGGCACTTCGGGCACCGCGCGGTTCCAGGTCGCGGCGGGCGCGATCGAGAAGGTGGAGGGATTCTCGCCCACCAGCACCGCGATCGCATGTTCGAGCAGCGCGCGCTGGCGGATCAGGTCGGCGGCATCGCCGCGCGCATTGCGCAGGGCGGTTTCCGCCTGGAGCACGTCCGCACGCGCCGACACGCCGGCATTGTAGAGATTGGTGGTGATGGTGAGCGCGCGCTCATAATCCACCACCGTCGCGTCGAGCGCGACTTTCTGGGCTTCGATCCCGCGCAGCTGGACATAGTCCAGCGCCAGCTCGGCCTGGGCCGACAGCGTGGCATTGGCGAGATCGGCCTCACTTCCCTGTGCCTGTGCGCGGGCCTGCGACACGGTATTGCCGATCTTGCCCCACAGATCGGGCTCCCAGCTGGCCTGCAGCCCGAGCTGGATCGAGCCCGCGGGCTTGATGCTGCTGTTCGCCGCCAGCGGCCCGCTGTCGTTCGCATTCGCCTGCAGGCTGACCGTGGGGAGCGCGGCGGCACGCTGCTCGCGCACCAGCGCCCGGGCCGCGTCATAGGTGGCCTTGGCCGCGGCGAGATTCTGGTTGGAGACGATCACCCGCCGCTCGAGATCGTCGAGCACGGGATCGCCGAACATCGTCCACCATTCGCCCTTGGCCATGGCATCCGAAGGGGTGGCGGGGCGCCATCCCGGCGCTTCCTTGAAGCTGGCTGGCACGGTGGCGATGCTCGGCCGCGCATAGGGCGGCGCCAGGTTGCACCCGGAGAGCAGCGTCGCGGCAAGCACGGGCACGGCGAGCAGGGGGCGGGTTCGGGTCATGCGGGCTCCAGTCCGGGTTCGTCCGGGTCGTGCCGTGCCAACAGCCGCTCATGCGGGCTGCGGCGGCGGAACCGGTCGAGGGCGAGGAACACCACCGGCGTGGTGAACAGGGTCAGGAATTGCGCGGCGACCAGCCCGCCGACGATCGCGACGCCCAGCGGCTGGCGCATCTCCGCACCTTCGCCGAAGCCGATCGCCAGCGGCAGCGCGCCCAGCGCCGCCGCGAGCGTGGTCATCACGATCGGGCGGAAGCGCTGCAGCGCCGCCTCCCGGATGGCGTCGACCGGGGCGAGGCCGCGCCCGCGCTCGGCGTCCAGCGCGAAGTCGATGATCAGGATCGCGTTCTTCTTGACGATGCCGATCAGCAGGATGATCGCGATCAGCCCGATCACGTCGAGCTGCATTCCCGCCAGCATCAGCGCCACCACCGCGCCGACGCCGGCCGAGGGGATGGTCGAGAGGATGGTGATCGGGTGGATCGCGCTCTCGTAGAGGATGCCGAGCACCAGATAGATGGCGACCAGCGCGGCCAGGATCAGCAGCGGCATCGATCCCATGGACTGCTGGAGCAGCTGGGCATTGCCGGCGAAGCCGCCATGCACGGTGGCGGGCAGCCCGGCGCCGCGCTGGATCGCGATCAGCCGCGCCGCCGCCTGGCCGAGCGTGACGCCGTTCGGCAGGTTGAACGAGACGGTGGCCGAGGGTTCGCCGCCCTGGTGGTTCACGATCGCCGGGGTCGAGTTGTTCTGCCAGCGCGCGATGGTGGAGATCGGCACGATCGTGGCGGGCGTGGTGTTCACAGCGTTGCCCGTCGAGGCATCGCGGCCGGCGCCCGTGGTCGATACCGGCGCAGAGACGGCCGCCGCCGCCGCGCTGCCGGCGCCGGCGGGAACATAGGTGCCGTTCAATGCCTCGGGCGAGGTGCTGAACTCGGGCGCGACGCCCAGCACGACATGATATTGGTTGAGCCCCGAATAGAGCGTCACCGCCTGGCGCTGGCCAAAGGCATCGTACAGGGCGTTGTCGATCGCCTGGTTGGTGATCCCCAGCCGTGCCGCGGCGACGCGGTCGACCGTGAGATAGGTCTCCGAGCCGCCATCCTGCTGGTCGATATCGACATCGGTGAAGGTCTGGGGCTCGCGCTTCATCAACTCCACCAGCTTGGTGCCGGCCGCGCGCAGCGTGACCGGGTCGTTCGCCTGGAGCGTATATTGATAGCTGCTGTTGGCGCTGCGGCCACCGGTCTGCAGGTCCTGCACCGGGTTGAGGAAGGCCGTGACGCCGGTGACCCGGCCGAGCTGGGGGCGCAGCCGGTTGATCACCGTGCGGGCGGGATCGCGCTTGCCCTGTTTCAGCATGATGAACAGGAACGCGCCGCCGGTGCGCGATCCGCCGGTGAAGGCCACGACATCGGCCACCGCGGGATCGCGCTTCACCATCCCGACGATCTGGACGAGCCGGGACTGCACCGCGCTGAACGACATGCTCTGATCGACATGCACGCCGCCCATCAGCGAGCCGGTATCCTGTTCGGGGAACAGGCCCTTGGGCGCCTGGACGATCAGCGCAATGTTGAGCGCGACCGTCGCGGCGAGCAGCGCCAGCGTGATGCCGCGATGCGCGAGGGCGCGGTCGAGCCCGTGGGAATAGCGCGCGCGCACATGCTCGAAACCGCGCTCGAACCATTGCGCGAAGCGGGGCGGGCGTTCCTCGCGGCGCAGCACCAGCGCGGCGAGCATCGGCGTGGCGGTGAGCGAGATCACCAGGCTGATCGCCACCGCCACCGACATGGTCACCGCGAACTCGCGGAACAGCCGCCCGACCACGCCGCCCATGAACAGCAGCGGGATGAACACCGCGATCAGGCTTGCCGAGATCGAGAGCACGGTGAAACCCACTTCGCGCGCGCCGGTGAGCGCGGCCTGCACCGGCTTCATCCCGCGCTCGATATGGCGGGCGATGTTCTCCACCACCACGATGGCGTCGTCGACGACGAAGCCGGTCGCCACGGTGAGCGCCATCAGCGAGAGGTTGTTGAGCGAGAAGCCCAGCATGTAGATCACCGCCACCGTGCCGAGCAGCGAAGTGAGCACGGCCATGGCGGGCACCAAAGTGGCGCGCAGCGAGCGCAGGAACAGGCTCACCACCCCCACCACCAGCAGCGTGGCGATCAGCAGGGTGATCTCCACTTCGCGCAGCGAGGCGCGGATCGTGGTGGTGCGGTCGCTGGCGAGGTGCAGCTTCACATCGGCGGGGATCGACGCCTGGAGCCGGGGCAGGGCCGCCTTCACGGCGTTCACCGTCGCGACGATGTTGGCGCCCGGCTGGCGGGTGATCACCACCATGACGGCGCGCTGGCCGTTGAACAGGCCCATGGTGCGCACGTCCTCGGGCCCGTCATGGACATTGGCGATGTCCTGGAGCCGCACCAGCGTCCCGTTGCGGCTGGCGACGGGCAGGTCGCGGAAATCCTCGGCGCGCACGCCCGGCGTGTCGGCATAGATCTGCCAGGCCAGCCCCGATCCCTCGATCAGGCCGCGCGGACGATTGGCGGCGCTGGCCGACAGGGCCGCGCGCACATCCTCCAGCGGAATGCCGTAGCGGGCCACGGCGAGCGGATTGACGTCGACCCGTACCGAGGGGAGCGCCGCGCCGCCCAGCTCGACATCGCCCACGCCCTCCACCTGGAGGAGGCGCTGCTGCACGATGGCGGAGACCGTGTCGAAGATCTCGGCGGGGCTGCGCCGGTCCGAAGTGAGTGCCAGGATCATGATCGGCGCGTCGGCGGGATTGACCTTGCGATAGGTGGGGTTGGTGCGCAGCGTCGCGGGCAGGTCGGCGCGGGCCGCGTTGATCGCCGCCTGCACGTCGCGCGCGGCGCCGTCGATATCGCGGCCGAGGTCGAACTGCAGGGTGATCCGTGTCGATCCGGTGGACGAGGCGGAGGTCATCTGCGTCACCCCCGCGATCGTGCCCAGCCGCTTCTCCAGCGGCGCGGCGACGCTGGAGGCCATGTTCGACGGGCTGGCGCCGTTCAGCGTCGCGGTGACGCTGATCGTCGGCAGGTCGATCTGCGGCAGGGGCGATACCGGGATCGAGAGCGTCGCCGCCACCCCGGCCAGCATCAGCCCCAGCGTCAGCAGCAGCGTGCCGACCGGCCGGCGGATGAAGGGGGCGGAGAGGTTCATGCCGCCGCCGGTGCCTCCGCGGGCGGCCCGGCCCGGCCGAAGCGCGCGCCCAGCCGCTCGAACGCCAGGAAGATCACCGGCGTGGTGAACAGGGTGAGCAGCTGGCTGACGATCAGGCCACCGGCAATGGCGAGGCCGAGCGGCTGGCGCAGCTCGGAGCCCATGCCGGATCCGAAGATCATCGGCAGCGCGGCGAACAGGGCCGCGAAAGTAGTCATCAGGATCGGGCGGAAGCGCAGCCGGGCCGCCTGGCGGATCGCGGCATCGGCCTCCATCCCTTCCTCGCGCTGGGCCCGGATCGCGAAGTCGATCATCATGATCGCGTTCTTCTTGACGATGCCGATCAGCAGCACGATGCCGATGATCCCGATCACGCCCAGCCCCTCGCCCGACAGGATCAGCGCGAGCAGCGCCCCCACCGCGGCGGCCGGCAGGGTGGAGAGGATGGTGAGCGGGTGGATGAAGCTCTCATAGAGCACGCCCAGCACGATATAGACGATCACCACTGCGGCGAGGATCAGCCAGAACTCGTTGCCGAGCGAGCTGCGGAACGCTTCCGCCGCGCCCTGGAAATGGGTGTCGAGCGACGCGGGCACGCCGATCTTCGCCTCCACCCGCGCCACGGCGTCCACCGCGGCGCCCAGCGAGACCCCTGGCGCCGGATCGAAGCCGATCGTCGCGGCCGGGAACTGGCCGACGCGCGTGATGAGGAGCGGTGCGGTGCCCTTGTCGAACCGCGCCACCGTGCCGAGCGGGACCGAGGTGCCGCTCGATGTGGGGACATACAGGCTGTTCAGCGCATCGGGCGAGGTGAGCATGCCGGGCTGGCTCTCCAGGATCACCCGATATTGGCTGGCGGCGGTGAAGATCGTCGAGACGATGCGCTGGCCAAACGCGTCGTAGAGCGCGCTGTCGATCGTCGCGGCGCTGATGCCCAGCCGCCCGGCGCTCTCGCGGTCGATCGTCACCGTCACGGCCCGGCCCTGGTCGAGCACGTCGGACGTGACGTTGGCGAGCGCGGGCTCGCGGCGCAGCGCCGCGGTCAGCCGCTGCGCCCATTGGTTGACCTGCGCCTGGTTCGCGCCCTGCAGCGCGAAGCGGTAGCGCGTCGGCCCGCCCTCCGAATCGATGGTGAGATCCTGGACCGGCCGGAAATAGACCTGGACGCCGGGGATGCCATGGACGCGCTCCGCCAGCCGGTCGAGCAGCGCGGCCTGGCTGCCGCGCTCGGACTGGGGCTTCAGGTTGATGAGCATCCGCCCCTGGTTGAGCGAGGGGTTGACGCCGTCCACGCCGACATTGCCGCTCAGGCTGTCCACGTCGGGATCGCGCAGCACCGCGTCGGCCACCTGGGTCTGGATCGCCTGCATCCGCGCGAACGAGGCTTCCTGCGGCCCGGCCACCACTGCCTGGAGCTGGCCGGTGTCCTGTTCGGGGAACAGCCCCTTCGGAATGGCGAAGGCGAGCAGCGCGGTGAGCGCCAGCGTGCCGGCGAAGAGCAGCAGCACCAGCCGCTGGCGCTCCAGCACCCAGGCGAGGGCGCGGGTATAGCCGTGCGCCACCCGGTCGAACGTCGCGAGCGACCAGCGGACCGGAGCGATCAGCCGCTCCTCCGATTCGCGCCGCAGCCAGCGGCCCGAGAGCATCGGCACCAGCGTGAGCGCGACGCCGGCCGAGATCACGATCGTCACCGACAGCGTTACCGCGAACTCGCGGAAGAGCCGGCCGACCACGTCCCCCATGAACAGCAGCGGCACCAGCGCCGCGATCAGGCTGACGGTGAGCGAAACGATGGTGAAGCCGATCTCGCCCGATCCCTTGAGCGCCGCCTGAAGCGGCGTGTCGCCTTCCTCGATATGGCGCTGGATGTTCTCGATGACGACGATCGCGTCGTCGACCACGAAGCCCGCCGCGATCGTCATCGCCATCAGCGTCAGGTTGTTGATCGAATAGCCGAGCTGATACATCGCGCCGAAGGCGCCGACGAGCGAGAGCGGCACCGCGAGGCTGGCGACGAAAGTGGCGCGCGGGCTGCCCAGGAACAGGAACATCGCCAGCGTGACCAGCACGACCGCGAAGGCGAGCTCAATCTGCACGTCCGCCACCGAGGCGCGGATGCCGGCGGTGCGATCGGTGAGCAAGGTCACGTGCACGTCGGGCGGAAGCTGGGCCTCGAGCGCGGGCAGCGTCGCCTTGATCGCGTCCACCGTCGCGATCACATTGGCGCCGGGCTGGCGCTGGACGTCGACGATCACCGCCGGCGTGCGGTTCATCCAGGCGGCGAGGCGCACGTTTTCGGTCGAATCGACCACATTCGCGACGTCGCTGAGCTTGACCGGCGCATTGTTGCGCCAGGCGACGATCAGGTCGCGATATTCCTGCGCCGTGCCGAGCTGGTCGTTCCCGTCGATCGACCAGGAGCGGGTGGGGCCGTCGAAGCTGCCCTTGGCGGCATTGGCGTTCGCGGCGGTGATCGCCGCGCGCAGCGCCTCGGTCGAGAGCCCGAACGACGCCAGCGCCTGCACATTGGCCTGAATGCGGACCGCCGGCCGCTGGCCGCCCGAAAGCGTCACCAGGCCGACGCCGCTCATCTGGGAGATCTTGGCGGCGAGGCGCTGGTCGGCCAGATCCTCGATCTGGGCCAGGGTTCGCGTGCGCGAAGTCAGGCCGAGCGTCACGATCGGCGCGTCGGCGGGATTCACCTTGGCATAGATGGGCGGGGCGGGGAGGTCGGACGGGAGCAAGGTGCCCGCTGCGTTGATCGCCGCCTGCACTTCCTGCTCGGCCACGTCGAGCGACAGGTCGAGCTTGAACTGGAGCGTGATCACCGAGGCGCCGGCCGAGGATTGCGACGACATCCGCGCCAGCCCCGCCATCTGGCCGAACTGGCGCTCGAGCGGGCTGGTGACCGTGAGCGCCATCACGTCCGGGCTGGCGCCGGGATAGAGCGTGCGCACCTCGATCGTCGGATAGTCGACTTCGGGCAGCGCGGACAGCGGCAGCACGCGATAGGCGACCAGCCCGGCGAGCAGCACGGCCACCGCCAGCAGCGTGGTCGCCACCGGCCGCAGGATGAAGACGTGCCAGGGGCCCGCCCGCTCGACCGGGCCGGGCTGTTCGTCCGCGCTCACTGGCCTGCGCCGTGCCGGTGCCTGTGCCCGCCGCCGGGCTGGCCCGTGCCGCCCCTGCCGCCGCCGGTACCCTGCTTGCCCGGCAGCGTGACGCTGGCACCGTCATCCAGGGTATCGGCCCCGTCCGTCACCACCATCGCGCCCTGCGGGAGCCCGCTGGCGACGATGATGTTGGTGCCGTCGCTCGGTCCCAGCTTCACCAGCGTGAGCTTCACCGTGCGATCGGGCTGGATCACGAAGACGAAATCCCCGTTCGCGCCGTGCCGCACCGAATTGACCGGCACGGCGAGCCCCTGATGGACGATGCCGATCTCGGCCGAGACGTTGACGAACTGGCTCGGGAAGAGCGCGCCGCCGCCATTGCCGAAGCGGGCCTTGGCCTTCACCGTGCCGCTGGTCGGGTCGATCTGGTTGTCGAGCGTGAGGAAGCGGCCCTGGGCGAGCGTGGATGCGCCGGTGGAATCGGTGGCGTTGACAGGCATCTCGCCGCCGCTCGCCAGCCGTGCCTGCAGCGTCGCGATCTGGTTCTGGGGCAAGGAGAAGGTCACGTCGATCGGATCGATCTGAGTGATCACCGCCAGCCCCGTCGTGTCCGAAGGCGTCACGTAATTGCCGATATCGACCTGGCGCAGGCCGATCCGCCCGCTCACCGGCGCGCGGATCGACGTATAGGCGAGGTTGAGCGCGGCCGTGCCGATCGCCGCACGGTCGGCGCCGATGGTGCCGTCCAGTTGCTTGAGAGTAGCCGCCTGGGTCTCGACCTGCTGGCGCGCGATCGAATCCTGCGCCAGCAGCCCCTGGTAGCGCTTGAGATCGGTCGCGGCCATGTCGCGCTGGGCCAGGTCGCGGGCGAGGTTGGCGCGCGCCTGGGCGAGCGCGAGCTTGTACGGGCGCGGGTCGATCTGGGCGATGAGCTGCCCCTTCGCCACCATCTGCCCCTCGGTGAAGTGCAGGCTGAACAGCGTGCCGGCGATCTGGGTGCGCACCGTGGCGGTGGTCAGCGGCTGGACGGTGCCGATCGCCGCCAGCCGGATCGGCATGTCGATCCGCCCGACATGCGCGACGCCCACGGTGATCGGCTGGCCCGCACCGCCGCGATGCCGCCCGCCCGGCGCGCCTTCGCGGGAGGCGCTCCACCGCCAGGCCGCGAATATGACCAGAAGCAGGACAAGGACGATGCCGATGGCGCGCCAGCGGAGCGGGGTCAGCTTGAAGCCTGTCACCAGCGCACCTTTCGTGCTGTCAGGTTGTACCGGCGATATTAGACGCGCAATGAAGCTGCCGGTCTAGGTGCAAATATGTATCAAAGTTGGGAAGGTTCGGAACCGGTCCAGCTATTGATTTCCGGGCAATTTCCTCTGGATCGGTACTATTCTGTCGATGAATATGTCGCAACTTTGCTCGCGGCGAAGGCGCGATCGCGGCGACCCCCGGTGCGGTGTGCTTGCCGGCGTCGGCCCTGGGCGGGCATGCCGTAAATTACGCTATTACGGTGGCAGGTGCCGGCGGAGGAATCCGAGGGCTTATGAACGCCATAGTGCGGCGGGCCCATGTGCGGGCGGGGTGGCGGCCGGGATTCCCATTCCGGCGCTAACTATCCTGATAATACGGATTTTACCGAGATCGTGGAGCGACGATAGCTTAATCCGGATTCTATAGTCTGGCGCCAGAAACGAGAAGTTTTCGTAGCACCTCAGGAACGAGGTAGAGTATGATGGCGACCAATATCGGCAAGATTTCCATCACCGCCCGCCGGGCTGCATATTTGTGCGCGGCGGCGGGGGCACTGACGGCGGGTCCGCCGGCATTTTCCTCCACCCAGGGAACGCTCGGCGCGACTTCGACGGGATCGGTCAGCATCACGGCGAGCGTCGCGAATCGCGCGCAGATCACCGGCCTGACCGACATCTCCTTCTCCGCCGTCGATCCGGCCACCGCGGCGACCAGCTCGCAGAGCGACTGCGTCTGGAGCAACACCGCGACCAAGGGGTACAGCATCACCGCCACCGGCAGCGGCACGAGCGGCGCCTTCACGCTCGCCAACGGCGCGTTGACGGTGCCCTACACCGTGCAATGGGCGGCGAGCACCGGGCAGACCAGCGGCAGCGCGCTGACCGCGGGAACCGCGCTCGGCGGGCTGACCACGACTGCCGCCAACCCGACCTGCAGCACCGGCGCCGCGACGACCTCGAGCCTCATCGTCTCGATTTCCGCGCCGAACCTGCAGGGCATGGCGGCGGGAGCCAGCTACACGGGCACGCTGACCCTGCTGGTGACGCCGCAATAGCCGCGGGGCGGTCAGGGAGGGTCCGGCCATGCAGGGTCGCTCCCGTTCCCTATCCGTGGCGGCGGGATTGCTCGCAACCGTCCTGCTGGCGGCAAGGCCCGTGCCGGCTTGCGCCCAGAATGTGCAGATAACCCAGCTCAGCGACGTGTCGTTCGGCACGATCTCGAATGTCGGCATCGATCAGATCCAGAGCCAGTCGGTGTGCGCATATAGCGGACTGCTGGGCGGCCGCTATACGCTGACGGCGACGGGATCCGGCGCCGGCGGCGCGTTCACGCTCGCCAACGGTGCGAGCGTGCTGCCCTATGAAGTCCAGTGGAACGGCTCCGCCGCCGGGCAGAGCTCGGGCACCAACCTCGTGTCGGGTGCGGCACTGACCGGGCAGACGGCGCTGCTGAGCTGCCCGCTTCTTCAGGTCACCAATTCGAGCCTCATCATCATCCTGCGCGGCGCCGCGCTGACCACGGCCACCGCCGGGAACTACAGCGGCACGCTCACGATCATGCTTGCGGCGAACTGATGCGGATGCGCCGTGCGATACGCCTCGCGCTGGTCGCGCTGCTGGCCGCGGCGGGCATGGGCGCCATGCCCCTGGCGGCGGCGCAGGAGGGCGGGGGGCAGGCTCCCGGCGGCGGCGCGCCTCCGGCCAGGCCGGTGGTGGTGACGGCGGCAATGCCCAGCGACTTCGCCGCGCTCGCGCAAACGCAGAGGCTGGTCGCCGACGTCTTCTTCGGCGGCACCCGGATCGGGCAGTTCGATGTCGAGGCCAGGCCCGGAGAGGTCCGGTTCGCGCGCCCCGAGAGCGTCGTCGCCGCGATCCCGAATGTCGCCGATGCCGGGGCCGTCACCCATGCCCTGACCGGCGTGCTGGATGCGAACGCGCGGTTCCTGTGCGCCGACACGTCGAGCCCCTGCGAAGCCCCGAAGCCGGAGGCGGCCGCGATCGTGTTCGATCCGCGGCGCTTCCGCATCGATCTGTATCTGAATTCGCGCCTGCTGGCGGTGCGCGCGGCGACTGCCGATCGTTTCCTCCAGCCCTATAGCAAGGGCCTGACCTTCGTCGACGTGGTGGGCGGTGCCATTGCGGGCGGCGACGGACAGGCGCTCAACTATAATTTCTACAACCGCGCGATCATCGGCGCCGGGAATGCGCGCCTCGTCTCCGAGGCTTCGGTCTCCTCCGGGCGCGGGCTCGATGTCGATACGCTCGCGGCCCAGCTCGACCGGCCGGGCACGCGGTACAGCGCCGGGCTGTTCTATGCGCCCGGCGCCGATCTGGTGGGGCGAAGGCGTATCCTCGGCGTCGGCATCGCCTCGCAGTTCGACACGCGGGCGGACCGGATGCAGCTGTTCGGCAGCCCGCTCATCGTCTTCCTGGGCCAGCGTTCGCGCGTCGACATCTATGTCGAGGGCCGGCTGGTGAGCTCCCACAGCTTCGAGGCCGGCAACCAGACGCTCGATACCACCGCATTGCCGGACGGCTCCTATCCGGTCGAGATCCGCATCCAGGAAGCGAGCGGGGTGGCGCGCATCGAGCGGCGCTTCTTCACCAAGAGCACTGCCATTGCCCCGGTCGGGCATCTCTCCTTCTTCGCCAATGCGGGCCTGCTGGCGGTGGACCGGAAGGACAAATGGCTGTCCGTCGCGCGCGTGCCCCTGCTGACGGCGGGGCTGGCCGGGCGTGCCGGCCCCACCATCGCCTGGGACGCGACCGTGATGATGACGGACCGCAAGGCGCTGACCGAAGTCGGGATCACCTATCTCGCCCCCAATTTCCAGACGCGCCTCGCGGTGCTGGGATCGAGTGCGGGCGACTATGGCATTGTCGGGCAGGCGGGCTCCACGACGGGTGGCGCATTCGGCTATAATTTCGACTTGCGCTATGTGCACAGCCGCGATCGCGCGCCGCTGATCCCGCTCGCCGACTATGTCTATGACAATTTCTCATCTGCTAACCCTATTGTTCAGGGTTTTCAGGGAGCTAGTGCAAGCTTTGCTCAAGCGATCGGAAATGTCTCCTATTTCGTCGGCGGCGGGCAGATCGGCGTCAGCGCCTATCTGCGTCATGACGAAGGGCGCCCGACATCCTATGCGATCGGCCCGACGGTACGATGGACGGTGTTGCGCCGCCGGCAGCTCCAGCTCACCTTCAATGGCGCATATGCCGCCACCAACTGGGGCCGATCCATCGCATTTGGACTTCAATTACAGGTATTTGGAAATAGATCCTCATTCAGTGTGCAAACTGGCGCGCAGACCGGGCTCGGCGATCGGCAGCGCCGGCTGGACGATGTGGAGGAGGTGTCGGCTTCGATCCATCGCAGCGGGGTGCTGGGCGGCGAGCTCGATGCGTCGGGCACCGTCCAGCACAGCGGCGACGGCACGGTGCTCCAGGCCTCGGCCAGCGAGCGCAATGCCACGGGCTTTGCCTCGGCGAGCTTGGTCCACCGCATGGGGGGGACGGGCAGCGCCAGCCAATATGCCCTGACCGCGCAGACCGCGCTGGCCGCGGGCGGGGGGATATTCCATATCGGCGCGCGGGACCAGAATGACAGCGTCATCAGCGTGGGGGTGCGCGGCAATGCCCGTGCCGCGCGCTTCGTGGTGCTGGTCGACGATGCGCCGCGCGGCGAGATCCGGACGGGCGAGCATCTGAACCTGGCGGTCACCCCCTATCGGCGATACAAGGTCCGGATCCGTCCGGTCGGCAACGAACTGGTCAGTTTCGACGCGCAGACCCGATCGGTCGACGTCTATCCGGGCACGGTCGCCGCGCTGGACTGGAAGGCCAATCTGGTCCTGGCGATGTTCGGGCGGCTGACATGGCCCGATGGCAGCCCCGTCGCCAATGCCGACATCGTTGCCGACGGCGCCATCGCCGCGACCGACATGCGGGGCTATTTTCAGTTGCAGGCGCCGGGCGATGCGCAAATCATGGTGCATGCGACCGACGGCCGGACATGCCGGGTAAAGCTCGACGCGAAACCCTCGCAGAACGACTATTCCGCAATCGGAGACGTCCAATGCCGACCTTGAAGCATTTCTCCCCGAACCCGCGCATTCTTGCCGTGCTTGCGGCGATGGGGCTGGCCGCCATGCCGGCCAGGGCCGGGATCGTGCTCAGCCAGGCGGTGGTCGACATATTGCCGTCCGGGGCGATCGCGCAGGACATCGACATATGGAATGACGGGACCGAGGTCTCCTATGTGACCGTCGAGCCCGCCGAGATCGTGTCTCCCGGCCAGCCGGGCGAAACCAGGACGCCGATCACGGACCCCGGCATCGGCGGGTTGCTCGTCACGCCGCAGCGGCTGATCCTGCAGCCCGGCGAGCACAAGCTCATCCGGATCGCGGCGATCGTGCCGCGCGGGGCGACGGACCGGATCTACCGCGTCGCCGTCAAGCCCGTGGCGGGGCCCGTCAGCGCGCCGGTCACTGCGTTGAAGCTGCTCATCGGCTATGACGTGCTCGTCATCTATCGCCCCGCGCGGCCGACGGTGAACGTCGTCGGCGAGCGGAACGGCAATGTGCTGACGCTGCGCAATGCCGGCAACAGCAATGTCGAGGTCCATGAGGGCAAGCAGTGCGACCCCGCGCGACCGACGGTGTGCGTGACGCTGCCGGCGAAGCGGCTCTATGCCGGACAGGTCTGGCAGCAGACGCTGACCATGGCCGGCCCGGTGGATTATCGGATCGCGCAGGGGCCGCAGAGTACCCAGCAGCGCTTCTGAGAGACGGGGAGGGCTATTCAATACTATACGTCAGGGTTCATATAGTCATGACGCTGAAAGGTTGGATAGTTTGCCGTGAAATTCATCATATCATTGCTATTGGTTGCTTCTGCGATATCAGCATGTTCTGATGGTGGCATGAATTTTTCATGCAGAATCCCTAATAGATATGAGTATCGTGGAAAGGAAGATTCCATGGTATTGAATTATAGCGGGCATGATGGGCTATATTACATGGAGAGCGCGCACGGCGATGGAATGGTGGATGGTGGAAGGCTCAATGTAATTATCGATAGACGTAAAAATTTTTTCTACATAAAGAATCTTATATTGATAGATCGCGATAGTTTTAATTTGGATCAATGGAAATTTGCCGAGTTATCTTGTAAGAAAACAAAAAAATACTCTTCAGGTGTAGAGTTCGAATTTTTGTGCCGGGACACTGAGATGCAAAATGGAATTCATGGGCACTTTACGAAGGCGCGTGGAATTACTGCGCTTCGGACTTATAGATCTGAAGAGAAAGACTCGTGGCAGCTCCTGGGTGATGTCGGCATTGCCCGTCCCTGCCTTTAGGTGACTGTCAGTGCGGAGAGGGCACGCAACGCCGATCGGAGCATGCGCGTCTACTGAAGTGATCCTCTCTCATAGGAGAGCTGAATTCCAGTGAATTCAGGAGACGATATACCCAATACCTAATTGTCGAGCGCTGCATGTTGGCTTCGAGCTGTAGCCTATGCTGCCCGTATCGATCCGCGACAGCGCGCGGGCGTTACGCTGTCTCAATCTCCTGATATGCTTGGGGGCGGCGACGATCTTTCTGGCAACGCTGGCGTTCCAGAACGGCGTGCTCGGACCGATAGGGTGGATGATCCTGTCAGGGGCGGGTCTCTATCTTGGCTACACCTCGTTCCAAGCAATCTACTTCGATCGGCTGCTCGCTGCCACGGGACGGACGGGTAATGCCGGCTTTCTGATTTATATCGCCGACGCCTCGGGGTATCTCGGCAGCGTCGTCGTGATGTTCGCGAAGAGCTTTATGGTGCTTTCCGTCGATTGGCTGCAGTTCGTCGTTTCGCTGAACTATCTCGGCGCGGCAGCCATCTTGCTGATGATGCTCCTGACCCATTTTGCTGGCCGTGCGCAGCTGGCACCGATTTCGGACATGGCAATGGCAAGCATCGGGACCGTTGCGGCGCCAGCGCCTCCGCCACCCCCTCAGCCGGCGCCATATCCCATATGACGGAGCTTCGTTGCCGGTTCGTGTGATGGAGGCGACTACTGCGCTTCAATCTGATCCGTTGCTGCTCACGAAGCGGGCTACGGGCCTGAGTCTGGCGGTCTTGCTCGGACGTCGGGTCTATAGCCGAGTGCCTTTCATTGCCGCAGCAGCATTAGGCTCGACGGTGTCAGGACCGGGCTCGGCCCGATCCACGCGCGCGAGCAGGCTGCGAGCGCGAGCCACAAGGTTCTGGCCGCCGATTGGTATCGCGCTCGAGCAGGTGGAGCTCCGGCGTGCTGAAATCGGCCGCCGACGCGCGCCGTCGTCAGCTTGCGGCGTTTCCAAGGAAATCCTGGGACATCCCGGAAGCGCCAAGAGAAAAACATGGGAGAAAAATGATTCAATGGAAACGAACTGTCGCTAACCCATTGAAAACGCTGGTGACCCCTACGAGAATCGAACTCGTGTTTTCGCCGTGAGAGGGCGACGTCCTGACCGCTAGACGAAGGGGCCGTTAGCGCTGCGGAAGCGGGCAATTACGGGCAGCTTCTGTGCCCGTCAAGCGCCTTCCGGATGCGCCGGCAATTTTATTTCCCGAGCGGTGGCCTCACCCGGTGACCGGCAGGCGCAGCGTGCCGTCCGGTTCGTAATGCACTTCGCTGTACGCCGTCACCGCGACCAGCGGCAACGGCGCATAGAGATGCGGGAACAACTGGCCGCCGCGCGATGGCTCCCATCGCACCGCGTCGCCCATCGCCTCCAGATCCACCGCGACGAGCCAGAGGCCGGCCTGGCCGGCAAAATGCCTGTCCAGCGTCTCCGCCACCTGCGCGGCGGTGGAGAGGTGGATATAGCCGTCCGCCAGGTCGATCGGCGCGCCCGCGAAGACGCCCTCATGCTCGAGGACGTGCATCTGATCCGCAGTGAGGATCTTGTAGGCGGTGGCGTCGGGCATCGGCTTCTTCCACTTCGTCTCTCCCGCGAAAACGGGAGCCCATCTCCCGTCCGGGCAACGCGCATCACGGCTGTTGCCGAACGGGAGAAGGCAGGAGATGGGTCCCCCGCTTTCGCGGGGGTGACGGTTATCGGCTCACTGCCCGTCCTCGGGGCCCTGGGCGAGATCCTCGCCGGTGGTGCCGTCCGGGGTGGGTTCGCCGGTGGCGGGGCCGTCACCCAGCTCCGTCTCGGCATCGCCTTCGCTCTCCTCGATCCGCGCGGCGGAGACGACATGCTCGTTGTCCGCCACGTTGAACAGGCGCACGCCCGCCGAGCCGCGGCCGATCACGCGCAGGTCGCCCAGCGACATGCGGATCATCTTGGCCTGATCGGTGACCAGCATCAGCTGATGCCCCTTGCTCGCCGGGAAGCTCGCCACCACCGGCCCGTTGCGGCCGATATTGTCGATATTGGTGATGCCCTGGCCGCCGCGGCCGGTACGCCGATACTCATAGGCGGAGCTCAGCTTGCCATAGCCGTTGGCGCAGACGGTGAGGATGAACTGCTCGCGGCTCTTGAGCTCCTCGAAGCGATCCGCCGCCAGATCGGGCTCGCCCTCCTTCTCGGCCTTCCACGGCGCGAAGCGGAGATAGGCCTCGCGCTCCTCGCTGGTGGTGCCGACGCGGTGGAGGATCGACAGCGAGATCACTTCGTCGCCCTCGGCCAGCTTCATGCCGCGCACGCCGGTGGAGTTGCGGCTCTGGAACTCGCGGACATCGTCCGCGGCGAACCGAATCGCCTTGCCCTGGCGGGTGGCGAGCAGCACGTCGTCGCCCTCGTCGAGCAGCGCTACGCCGATCAGCCGGTCATCGGCATCCTCGCCCTCGAACTTCATCGCGATCTTGCCGTTCGAGGGCACGTTGTTGAACGCGTCCATCGAGTTGCGGCGCGCCGAGCCCTTGGCGGTGGCGAACATCACATGGAGCTTGCCCCATTCGCTCTCGTCCTCGGGGAGCGGCAGCACGGTGGAGATGGTCTCGCCCGCCGCGAGCGGCAGGATGTTGATCATCGGCCGGCCGCGCGTGGCCGGGCCGCCCTCGGGCAGCTTCCAGACCTTCATGCGATAGACCTTGCCGAGGGTCGAGAAGAACAGCACCGGCGTGTGCGTCGACGTGACGAACAGCTCGGTGACGGCATCCTCGTCCTTGGTCGCCATGCCGGCGCGGCCCTTGCCGCCGCGATTCTGGGCGCGGAAGGTGTCGAGGCTGGTGCGCTTGATATAGCCCTGCACGGTCACGGTGACGACCATGTCCTCGCGTTCGATCAGGTCCTCGTCCTCGATGCCGTCGGCGGCGGGGGCGATCTCGGTGCGGCGCGGGGTGGCATAGAGGGCGCGGACCGTGGTCAGCTCCTCGACCATCACTTCGTACAGCTTCGCGCGATTGCCGAGGATCTCGAGCAGCTCGGCGATCGAATCGGCCAGTTCCTTGAGCTCGTCGCCGATCTCGTCGCGGCCGAGCGCGGTCAGGCGGTGCAGGCGCAGGTCGAGGATCGCGCGGACCTGGGCGTCCGACAGGCGATAGACCTCGCCGGTGATCTCGGTTTCGACCGCTTCGACCAGCTTGATATACTGGGCGATCTCCGCGATGGGCCATTCGCGCGCGAGCAGCTTGTCGCGGGCGTCCGCCGGGCTCGACGAGCCGCGGATGATGCGGACGACCTCGTCGAGATTGGTGACCGCGATCACCAGGCCGAGCAAGATGTGCGCGCGCTCGCGGGCCTTGGCCAGCTCGAACTTCGAGCGGCGAGTGATGACCTCCTCGCGGAACTTGACGAAGGCCTGGATGATGTCCTGCAGGTTGAGCAGTTCCGGGCGGCCGCCGCGGATCGCGAGCATGTTGGCCGGGAAGCTCGACTGGGCAGGGGTGTTCCGCCAGACCTGATTGAGCACGACCTCGGGAGTCGCGTCGCGCTTCAGGTCGATGACGATGCGGACGCCCTCGCGCGACGATTCGTCGCGGATGTCGCTCACGCCTTCGATGCGCTTGTCCTTGGCGGCCTCGGCGATCTTCTCGACCAGCGCGTTCTTGCCCTGCTGGTACGGGATCTCGGTGAGCACGATCGAGCGGCGATCGCCGCGCTGCTCGAACGCGTGGCGCGAGCGGACCATGATCGAACCACGACCGGTCGAATAGGCGTTGCGGCAGCCGGTGCGGCCGAGGATCAGCGCGCCGGTCGGGAAGTCCGGGCCGGGGACGATCTCCATCAGCTCCTCGAGCGTCAGCACCTCGCGCTGGCCGAGCATCGCCTTGATGTGCTCGAGGCAGGCATCGACCACTTCGCCCAGATTATGTGGCGGGATGTTGGTCGCCATGCCGACCGCGATGCCGCCGGCGCCGTTGACCAGCAGGTTGGGGAAGCGTGCCGGAAGGACCGCCGGCTCGCTTTCCGAACCGTCATAGTTCGGGACGAAGTCGACCGTGTCCTTCTCGATATCGTCGAGCAGGGCCGAGGCGACCTTGGCGAGGCGCGCTTCGGTATAGCGCATCGCGGCGGGCGGATCGGGATCCATCGAGCCGAAATTGCCCTGGCCGTCGATCAGCGGCACGCGCATCGCCCAATCCTGGGCCATGCGTGCCATCGCGTCGTAGATCGAGCTGTCGCCGTGCGGGTGGTACTTACCCATCACGTCACCGACCAGGCGGGCCGACTTGCGATAGGCGCGGCCGGCGACATAGCCGCCTTCCTGCGCGGCGTAGAGAATGCGGCGGTGAACCGGCTTCAGACCGTCGCGAACGTCCGGGAGCGCGCGCGCCACGATCACGCTCATCGCGTAATCGAGGTAGCTCGTCTTCATCTCGTCGACGATCGAGATCGGCGTAATGTCGGAGGGGTCGTCGGCGAGGATGGTCTCGTCGGTCAAAGTGTTCACCGCTTTCGGGTTCTTGAGTGTGTCTTACGGCTCTAACGATGCCGATGCATCCTGCCAACCCCGCGCCCGCGTGTGCGCGTACGTGAGGAAAGTTGGGGATAAGTTTGATGTCAGCGAAGCGCCACGAACCGGAAGGAACTCGCTCGACCGGCGTCATCGGTTAGCTTGGGAGTGCTCGACAACGCTCGTAGGTGGCTTCAGGGTTACCGTTGTCAAGCGACGCGCGCAGCACATCACCGAACACCTCTTCGTTACTTTCGATATTGCTTCTGTTCAGTCTTCCCAGGTCAAACAGCGCGTCCATATTAGGTTCGAAGCGCGTAAGAAATGACATGAACTCCGCTCTTGCCAACTCCGCATCATTCCCCTTCGCGGTAGCTACAACTTTGGAGAAAAGCGCGATCATACCAAAGCAGAGCATATCTCGGTCGATCGGATCCTTGGGTAACGGCGTTGGCGCAGTGGTGCGCGCGAGCGGGAAACGTTGATCGCAGGCTGTGAGTGTCACAGTTTTGTCGATATTGCCTGAGCGAAGCTTGGTATCTTCCTCGCCTATAATTGCGTTGGTGCGCACGAGGAACGGTCTGCCGGCCAGGCCCTCGCTGCGGGCGGTGAGCATGGCAAGATAGGTCAACTGTGACACCCCGCGCAGGCGGTTTACCTTGTTGCGGACGATTTCGAGCGCATAGGGAGCCATGCATTGACGCGCGGCCTTGCCGACATTGGCGTCGAGCCCTGCTGATTGACCGAATAATGCAAGCGTTAGGAATAACATCGCCCCCCCCTTTTTGGATTAGCAATGGTACCTAGCAGGGCAGAAGCGGGGAAGGAAGGTGACCGGTGGCGGGGCGGGAGAAGGGGTGCCTCACCACCGGCACCTGGGGGAACCGCGCTGTGCCGGCGCGGTGCCCCTAACGGGTCGTGCCGGTATGCGGCAGGCGGATCACATGCTGGCCGCTCGGCTCGATGCCGCTGGTGTCGTCCTCCGCCTCGGCGCGCACCAGCTTGCCGAGATTGGCGAGCGCGCCGACCATGCCGAAGCCGGCGCTGAACCGGCGACCGCGCGGGTCGCGGCGCGGCGCCGGCCGGGCATTGCGAGGCGC